>Ga0209804_1000604_pt1 | contig 28077 bp, 14 predicted proteins | sample GraSoiAngelo_139_FD_185896 | JGI IMG/M metagenome (GOLD analysis project Ga0209804, IMG submission 185896) | Grasslands soil microbial communities from the Angelo Coastal Reserve, California, USA - 14_0929_12_20cm (SPAdes) (version 2) | ecosystem: Environmental > Terrestrial > Soil > Grasslands ... | reverse complement strand
GCGAAAGCAGAAGTAGAAGAATAGGGAGAGTTCCCGTTCGCCGGCGGCCCGAGCGGCAGCACTTGCCAAAGCCCCTGTCGCGCCTCAGCAAGCCAATTCAAGAATTCATAAGCAGCTGGGCCGAAGTCCCCGATGCCACCCCGAGACGGGAATGAGATGGGATGAAGCAGGATTCCGGTAGAGCGGGGGAATGACATTGGATATGCTTAAAGTTATGAGGCTCGCGAGGGCAAGATGCCCTCGCCACAGCCGGCGAGGACGTCGGCGCTACAATTCATCCACCCTGCTCCTGCGAGCGGGTCAGACTTTTCATTTCGTCCTGATTGATCTGGATTTTTCCGGCCTTCTGCATCTGATCGCGCAAGTTTGCGACGAACAATCGGAAAAGCTCCTCTTGTTTGCTTTGCAGAAGTGAATCGCGAATCTGGTCCTTCTTCACTGCAAAGTCCTGCTCCGGCGGTTCCTGCTTGTCCAAGAGCGCAAGCACGACGCCAGTGTTTCCATTATCGATGGGACCACTGATTTCACCGGGCTTCATCGCGAAGGCCACAGAAGCACCACCTGACATGGAACCGATATCGGGCACCTGGCCATCAGGCAGCACCAAGTCGCTGGTTTTAACAGTCGCGCCAAGTTCTTTGGCGGCTTTTTTCAAATCATGCGCAGCTCTGGCGCGATCGGAAAGCTCTCGCGTTTTCTGCGATAGCAGCGCCGCGGAACGCTCGTTTTTGAATTCTGTTTCCACACGGCTGCGAATTTCCTCGAATGCCGGCGTTGAGGGCGGCTTTACCGCCAGCACTTCGAAAATGGCGTAGCCTTGCGGCAGTTGCGCCTCATCCGGCGGAGATTTTTCACGCGCGGAAAATACTGCCTCCGTGAACTGTGGAGAATTGCCGATGCCGGGCAGCGCGTCGGTGCGGCTGACGAAGTCGGTGGTTACAACTTGCAGCCCTTTGGCGGAAGCAGCCTTGTCCAAACCCGCGGTTTTCGCTTGCGTCAGCAATGTGTTCGCGTCGTTGTCTGCAGCCCGAGCGGCCTTTTGCTGCTTGATAACTGGCTCAATCTGATCTTTGACTTCGTCGAGCGTCTTGACATGCGCTGGCTGCTTATCGTCGATTCGCAGAATCAAGAATGCGTAACCGGCATCGATGACGTCGCTCGTTCCACCCTTCGGCAGCGAATAGGCAACCTTGTCAGCGGAAGGAACCGGGAAGTGCTGCACCCATCCGATTGACCCGCCAGTCTTGCCGCTGGAATCGTCGGAATACTTCTTAGCCAGATCCTCGAATTTCGCGCCTGACTTCAATTGCTTCAGGACGTCTTCAGCTTTCTTACGCGCTTCTTCGATTCCCTTGGGATCAACTTTGCCGTCGGGTCCTGGCAAAGGAGTCTTGATAAGGATCTGGCTTGCCTTGACCTGTTCCGGAACGCGGTACTCGTCACGGTGCTGGCTGTAATAGGACTGCAAATCCTCGTGCGTGACCTGCGTTTCGGCCTGGATTTTCGCGGTGTCCACGACCACGTAGCGAATCTTTCGCTTCTCGGGAATCGAGTTGTTGTACGTGGCCTTGTTGCGGTCGTAGAAAGCCTTCAGCTCGGCCTCGCTCGGATGGATCTCTTTAAGGACGTCATCTTTGCGCAGCACTGCGTAATCAAATTTGACTTTGGTGTTCTTGCGCACGAATTCCTGATGAACCTCGGCATCTGTGACAGAGGCGCTGCCGGTGACCAGGTTGCGCAGTTTATCGAAAAGGATTTCTTCTTTTACGCTCTGCTCGAATTGCGGAACGGTTAGTTCCGCTTGCTGAATTCGCGCCTCGTATGCTTCCTGGCCGATGAAGCTACCACCCGGAAAGAATGCCTGTGCATAGCGGCCATGCTGCAACTCGTCGCTCAATTCCTGATCGTTTACTCGCAGGCCAAGCCGCTCGGCTTCGACTAGGATGGCCTTTTGGCTGATCAGGTTTTCGGCCGCACGCTGGGCAAAGAATGGCATCAGCATCGCCATTTGTGCGCCGCCGCGTGGAAACTGCTGCTTCAGCATCTGAGTCGTTTGGCGCTGCACCTGAAGCCGGGTCACTTCCTCGCCGCCAACTTTGGCCACTACGCCCTGGCTGGGACCACCAAGACCCGTGCTCCCTCCGCTAGGCACCAGATACCAAACCATGGAAACGCAAATGAGAAGCAGTAAGCCGCCCAGAACATATTTCTTCACTGGGCCAGGGGTTTGCAGAAAACGAATCATCTTCGGGTCACTCCAGAATGTAAGCGGAAATTCTGATTATAAACTACGTGAACGGCCTAAAACGTACTGCGGCATTGCCGCGAACGGTATCCCTCTGGCGATCTAAAGGGCTGCGGAAAAATCTCGTTTGGAAGCTTCTTGAGGAGGGCACGAGCTTACTGGTACCGCTAAAACCTTTACTTTTTTGTCATTCCGAACCGCTTTAGCGGTGAGGAATCTGCTTTCGCGCGTTTTCCGCAACCTGTTAAGTTTCCGCGAGACTGTTAGCCGTGGGTGTGTAAGGGGCACCCGCCCCTAACGGATTTCGCAACTATACAACCTGAAATATGGGCGTTGAAACGAATCAATAAAACGTGTTATCAAAGTTCGCGTTGATGCGTCATAATGGACGGCCATTAACCTCTGAATCCCAAGGACCCTTTTTCATGAAAAAGCGCAGCCTGCTGTGTTTGTCGCTGTGTTTGTCTTCTCTCGTCCTCGCTCAGCAACCAAAAGCTCACCATACGCTGGCTGAAGACACACTTTTATTGCGTGACGGCTGGGCGCTGCAATCTTCCTGCAAGGTGGAGCAAAAAGGTGACGTCGTCTCCACGGCTAGATTCCGCCCGCAGGGCTGGCATGCCGTGAGTGTTCCCACGACTGTCTTTTCGGCGCTGGTAAAGCACAAGGTTTATGCGGATCCAGATTTCGGCATGAATCTGCGCTCCGCGCCCGGGGTGACTTATCCAATCGGCGCGAACTTTTCCAATATTCCCATGCAGCCAGACAGTCCCTACATCGTGCCGTGGTGGTACCGGAAGGAATTCTTGATTCCCGCGAACTACAAGGGAAAAGCGCTCTGGCTGAATTTTCATGGGATCAACTACAAAGCGAATATCTGGCTCAACGGGAAGCAGATCGCCAATTCCGACGACGTGGCCGGCGCCTGGCGCACTTATGAATTCAACATCACCGGTGCGGCGAAGCCGGGAGCAACCAATGTTCTGGCGGTTCAGGTTTTTTCTCCAACAGATACAGATCTGGCGATCACGTTTGTCGATTGGAATCCTGCGCCACCGGATAAGAACATGGGACTTTGGAGGGCTGTGGACATCACCACCAGCGGACCGGTCGCGTTGCGTTATCCGACAGTCGTTTCGAAAGTGGATTCTCCGCAAAACACCAGCGCTCACCTCACTGTAACGGCGCTGTTGAAAAACGGAACCAATGGGCCAGTAAAAGGAACACTAAAAGGGCGGATCGAACACATCGAGTTCTCGCAAGATGTGGAAGTCGCAGCGGGCGAGTCCAAGGATGTGACTTTCGCTCCTGAGCAATTTTCACAACTGAACATTTCCAGCCCGCGCCTGTGGTGGCCGGCGCAGATGGGCAAACCGGAACTCTACAAGCTGGACATGGAATTCGTCGTAGCCGGCAAGATTTCCGATAAATCAGAAGCGAACTTCGGCATCCGCGAAGTCACGTCGCAAGTGCTTGCCGCCAACCGCCGCCTGTTCTCCATCAATGGCAAAAATATTCTGATTCGTGGCGGCGGCTGGTCTCCCGACATGATGCTGCGCGAAAACTCGCAGCGTCTGGAAGACGAATTTCGCTATGTGCAGGACATGGGCCTGAACACAATTCGCCTGGAAGGCAAGCTGGAGACCAAGGAATTCTTCGATCTCGCCGATCGCAAAGGCGTCCTTATCATGGCCGGCTGGTGCTGTTGCGACCATTGGGAGCACTGGGCCAAATGGAAGCCGGAGGACTTCAAAATCGCCGAGCAGTCGTTGCGCGATCAGATGTATGGCATGCGCACTCATCCAAGCTTAGTGATGTGGCTGAACGGCAGTGACAATCCCCCTCCGCCGGACGTAGAGCAAACTTATCTGAGGGTCGAGAAAGAACTGCTCTGGCCGAATCCGGTGGTTTCATCGGCAACCGCAAAGCTGGCCGGATACTCCGGCGAGAGCGGCGTCAAGATGACCGGACCCTATGAATACATTGCGCCGGGTTACTGGGAAGAGGACCGAACCACTGCTGATTCTCCGCACAAATGCAATCCCGGCGGCTGCGGCGGCGCTTACGGGTTCAACACTGAAACCAGCATGGGACCGGCGGTTCCACCGATCGAGAGCATGCGCGCAATGTTGCCGAAAGACCATCTCTGGCCAGTTGACGATTTCTGGAACTATCACGCGGGTGGTGGCTCGTTCAAAGATATTCACGTATTCGCCGACGCTTTGAATGCGCGTTATGGCAAGGCAGACAGCGCAGAAGATTTCACGTTCAAGTCGCAGCTTCAGACATATGAAGGTGTGCGGGCGATGTATGAGGCCTACAGCCGCAACAAGTATCAGTCCACAGGCGTGATTCAGTGGATGCTGAACAATGCGTGGCCATCGATCATCTGGCATTTGTACGATTTTTATCTTCGCCCCGGAGGCGGCTACTTCGGCGCCAAGCGCGCCATGGAACCGCTGCATCCGCTTTACGGTTACGATGACCGCTCGGTCTGGGTTGTGAGCAGCCAGTATCAGGACGCCAAGGGGCTGAAGCTCACCACGAAAGTTCTAAATCTCGATATGACGGAGAAGTACTCACATCAAGATGCGGTCGATGCGACGGCCGACAGCACGACAAAGATTTTGACACTGCCCGATATCGACGGCCTGAGTCCTACTTATTTTCTGGTGCTTCGGCTCGAAGATCAAAACGGCAAGGTGATCGGATCGAATTTTTATTGGCTCTCGACCAGCGCAGAAAAAATCGACTGGGAAAAATCTAACTGGTACACAACCCCGACTGCCTCATACGCCGACTTCACCGCGCTATCGCAATTGCCCAAAGTTAAGTTGAAGGTTGCTGATCGCACCGAACGCAAGGGCGCAGATGCGATCACGCATGTGATGGTTGAGAATCCGAGCAAGAGCCTGGCGTTTTTTGTGCGATTGAAAGTGAATAAAGCTGGACAGGAGATTTTGCCCGTGGTGTGGCAGGACAATTACATTTCACTGTTGCCGGGCGAAAAGCGCGAGATATCCGCAACTTATCGCGCCAGCGAATTAGGGGCAGCCAGGCCAGTGGTGGAAGTAAGCGGCTGGAACGTGGACTGAGTTCTTCCTCTGCACGCTCCGCGTCTTTTCCTCCGCGAACTCTGCGGTTAAAGATTTAATCGCAAAAGGAGTTAAGCGAGCGCGAAGGAGCGCAGAGAATTCCATCGCCCCGACGCCTTACGATTCGCTGAAGTCAATCATCACCGGTGCGCGGCGGAAGCCGCGTGTCTTGATGCCAACGTAAATTATGCCGAGAGCGAACCAGATTCCGCCAACGGTCTTCGCCAAATTGTTCAAGTTCCACCAGATCAATCCGCAAAAGAGGAATCCGATGAGCGGCAGAATCGAATCGCGCAGCAAGTGCCGCTTGTAGCCCTCTTTGAACACAATCGAGAATTGCCAGAACGTGGCCAGGTTCACGCCCATGAACGCGAGGAACGCTCCAAAATTCAGAAGCTCACCGGCGTGCTCATAAGCGCTGCCAACGTAGTTCAGCAGCACCGCCCCAGCAAACGCCAGAAATCCAATCAGAACGATATTGAACGTGGGGGTATTGCTTCCCGGCTTCAAATATCCGAAAGTTTTCTTCGGCAGGACTCCATCGCGTCCCATCCCAAACAGCAAACGTGCCGCTCCCAAAGTCCCCGTTAACCCACTGCCGAATGCGGCGACGATCAGAATCACGCCCATAGCATTAAACAGAATCGCGCCTCCTACCCGGCGGCAAATGTCCATGAATGCAGTTTCAAGATTGGAGAAGCCGCGCCAATCGGGCCACACACGTGCGCCGAGATAGGCCTCAAAACAACTCACTACCCCGGCAAACACGCAGGTCAGCACAACGGCAAGCAGGACATTGCGTTTTGGATTCTCTACGTCTTCGGCGAGCGTAGTCACGCCGTCGAAGCCGATGTACGTCAGCGCGGCAAAAGACGTGGCCGTCCAGATTCTGTGCGAATTGAAGGTCTTCGGATCGTAGAACGGCTGGATCGAAAACAGGCCGCCCCATCCCTGAGAACCGTAGAGAAACCGCGTTGCGAGCACGACGAAGGCCACAACCACCACCGACATGACAAGCAGCAAGAGCTTGTTCGCCCGCGCCGATGAGCGCACTCCCGCGAGGTTCAGCACCGTCATAATTCCGGCAATCAGCGCTGCCCAGGCGATATATGGAACCTGCGGCACGTAGCGTTCGTGCAGTGCGGTTGAAATCCAGACAGTGTTGATGAGCGGCTGAAGTAGGTAATCGAGAATCATCGCCCAGCCCGCGAGGAATCCTAGATGCGGATTCAGTCCCTTCCCCACATACGTATAAGCCGAACCTGCCGATGGATAGAGCGCCGCCATGCGCCCGTAGCTGACAGCGGTAATCAGCATGGCGAACATGGCGATCAGAATGATGGCGGCAAAGTGCCCATCGGAAAGTTTCTGAGCCACTCCATAAAGCGGCACCGGCGCGATGGGCTGAATCAGGACGATGCCATAGAAGATGAGGTCCCAAAGAGTGAGAACGCGCTTGAGCCGGTGGGCAGAAGTAACGGTAGCCGTGGTTTCCATTCCCGCGTATTGGATTATGTACGTATGGGGTTGTCAATATTAAAACGATTTCGCAGTAGCGCCGGCATCTTGCCGGCTGTCGGGCAGGCGTCCCGCCTGCCCGTCGCAGGAGACAAATAGTTTTCCAGTGCGGGCGACGAGGACCGCACGACAGCCGGCTGGGACGCCGGCACTACTTGGGATAGTTGAACGAATACCCACGCGGTTCATTCCCCGACAAGTGACGCGTGTTGTAGTTCAGCAGATCGTTGAGGTGAGGTTCGTCGAGCGGGAATGATTTTCCCGCGCCGTACGGATACGTTCCCATACCACGGAACGGGAGCGGCTCAACCACGTCGCCCTGGGCTGCATAAAAGTCCATGTCTTTTTCATAACCGTTAGCGACGAAGAAATAGTCGCGTACCCAGCCTTTCGGAAGCGGCGGAAGCCTGGATGGATCGAAATCTAAAGCAACTTCGTCTCCGGAGCCAAAGACGACGAAGCGATCGTCAAAGGATGAGAGCAGCGGACGCACATCGCCGTACCGTGTGTACGCGCCCACAGGCCGAGTGTACGGCCCGGTGGCACTGGCTTCTTCATAAACGTATTTCACATTACCCGGCGGATCGCCTTCGGTCTTGAGCGGAAAGCCATGGAAGCGCAGATCGGCACGCGTGAGCGGAACTGAAGTCAGCCGGGCCTTCTGATTCTGCGGGGTTCTGCTGATCAGAATGTTGTCCCAATAAATCTGCAGGTTCGTCGTGATGCGAATGCGCTTGGTGCCGACTCGCAACTTGCCGCTCAAATCCGCAATCATGGTGCGCGCGCCGCCAGCCGGGAATCCCAGATCATCAATGACTTTCTTCCATCTGCCATCCGGACCAAGCACTTCGACGTACGGCGCGATTCCCTGAATACCGGCCTGATCAGCCGCGTACATTCCGGTTGCAGTGAAGTATTCAATCTCGCCATGCATCAGCAGCCACAGGGGCCCGCCACGATACGGGTCGCCGAGATCGAGCTCAAGACTGTGCAGCTTAGCGAAGCCCTTGAACGACGTCATCTCGAAGTCGCCGAAATATCGATGCGCGAGAATGTCGGGTAAAACGTTGTGCCCGTGCTCGTCCCAAGCGCCAGCGGGGGGACGCGCGTCACGGCTGAAAACCAGTTTGAACTCGGGGAAAGGCGGGTTACTGGCGAAATATTCGTTAGGGAATACATCGAAATCAGCCGGATGATCTACCGCAAGAAGACCCACTTTGTCGAGATAAACAACTTCCTCCAGCGGCTCCATGAACCGGAAACTGAAGACTGGGTGCCCCACTTCTCCCCGATTTCGGGAGAAGTGGGAATCATCTTTTTCATGAAGCATGTTGCGATCAATTTTCACGTACTCAGTCGGCCGCGGAATATTGCGCTGTCCTGGCCCGACCCAGTGTCCGACCACGCCGTCACCCAGCATGTCCGCGACAAGCTGATACTTTTCTCCATCCCATGCGAACAGCGTTGGACATGAGCTGCCTCGGCGGTCCATCTCAAGAAAACTGTGCTCCTTGTTGCCAGCGACTTCGATTTCATCTTGCAGCACGCCCGACGGCCAGAGCATACGCACAACATCGGCCTGTTTGGCCTGTCCGAGACCGACGGTGAGATAAGGCGAGTTCTGGCCGAGGTATCCATTTGAGCCGTAGATCTCAAATTTCTGGCGGATGCCATCAGAGAAAATTTCCACCTTGGTGCCGATGGCGCTTTTATTGTCAGCCAGGCCTTTGAGCGCCAGCCGTAACCAGTTGTTCTTATTGCCGCCTTCGTTCTTGAGCAGGACGGCCGGGCCATGATTCTGAGTGATGAGCAGGTCGGTGGCGCCGTCGTTGTCGAAGTCTCCGGTGATGATGGCGCGCGGATCTTTGAGCTGAATTTTGTCGAGGCCCACGTCGGCAGTAACGTCTTTGAACCCATCCGGTCCGAGATTGCGGAAGAGTTTCATTTCGCCTTTCCCCTCTTTCGTCTCGCCCGCAGCGAGGAGGTCCACCCAGCCATCGTTGTCATAGTCAAACGCGGCGACGCCAAGAGCCCTCACCCAGTCCACCTTCGGGAGCCTTGACTCCTCAAAATTCTTGCCGGCGTTGTTACGCCAAAGAGTTACCTTGCGGTCGCTCGTATGCGTAAACGCCAGATCCATCCAACCGTCATGGTTGAAGTCAAGTGCGACGAGCGCATTGGCCGGGTCAGGAATGTGGCCGGACCAAATCTTACGTTGGGGAAATTGTCCTTCTCTCGGATTCTCGAGAATCGCAGGAGTGCCAGTAAGGATATCTACTGCGCGATCGTTGTTGTAATCCGACCCAATCGCCGCTGCGGCAACGATTTTCTGCGATAGTCCGATCTCTTCTGTCACATTTGTAAATGTGCCGGTGCCGTTATTGCGCCATACCGACAGGTGGCCAGAAACCTGGAATATGTAATCCAAATTGCCAGATGGAGTCGGCGGGAAGTCGAGCGAACTGACGAGGAGATCTATGTCGCCATCATGGTCGTAGTCTACAAATGTGAGCCCCTGATTAAGACCCTTGCTGCTGATTCCCGCGGCATCTGTTACGTCCTTGAAAGTACCGTTCTTCTCGTTATGGAAAAGGACGACACGGTTTGGAAGGCTTAGCGCTATATCTACAAAGCCGTCGTTGTCGAAATCGCCCGCGCTACACCCAATCCCGCGAACCGTAGTATCTAACCCTGCCCGTCTCGTTACGTCTTCGAATTTGCCGTTTCCAAGATTGTGGTAAAGCGCAATGCCACCTTGAGGGCCGTTGTCGGACAGAAAAAGATCGATCTTGACGTCATTGTCATAATCGAGGAAGCAGGCGCCGGGACTGAACCCATACTGTAGTGGGCCGGGTTGCGAAACTAGCCCCGCCTCCTTCGTCACATCCACAAACTTCACCGGAATCTGGGGCGGAACTTTCAACGTCACTGCGGGTGACTCCTCGACCAGCGAGTATTTCCCCTGATCTCCGTATGCGAGCCCGATCGGCGAGCCCAGCTTCGCCTGCGTGATGTGCTGAAATTTCTGAAGATTGGCTCGCGCCTCGGCGGCATCACCGGACTGCTGATACGCGCGCGAAATTCCGAACTCAGCCGACGCGTGTAGCGGATTCAGCTTTAGCGCGTGCTGAAAAGCATCAATCGCCTGCGGGAATTGCTTTTGCTGCGCATACGCCGCGCCGAGAAAATACCAGGTATCGGCGTCATTGGAATCTATTTCGGTGACACGCCGAAACGCATCGACCGCTCCCTGAGGATTATCGGAATTCTTGTACAGCAATCCAAGATTGAACCACGCATGCGGATCATTGGGATTTTTTTTGACCGCCTCTTCCAACAACTGCTTGGCTTGATCAATACGCGTGAGGTTCAGCAGCGCGATCCCCTGGTTCAGCCTCGCAATTTCCAGCTTGGGATCGAGTGCGGCTGCATCCTGAAACGCTTTCAGCCCTTTTTCAAAGAGCTGCTGATTCATGTACGCCGCGCCGAGATTGTTCAGGCGTGCGGCTTCAGTGGATTTATCAGGCGCAGCGCCCTGTCGTGGAGTGGCAGCGATTAGGGCAAGTCCAACCAGAATGACACCACCAGAGGTGAGGAAGAATCTTCGCATCATGCCACAAAGACGAATGCGTAGGGGCGGGTGCCCTCACCCGCCCAGCCGAGCGAAGCTCGGCAGATGCTCGGCAAGCTGTGCTCGCCTGCCCGGACGAGGGCGTCCGGGCCTACGTGTTCTGCCAATGATGGGCACTTAGGGCTTGCCGTAGGGTTTCGATGCTATCACGCCCTTGGTTTCCTCAATCGCGACCGTCCGCCCGGCGCTGATGGTGGTCAGCTTGTCCACGTGTCCGCTGGGCCACTGTACTTCAACCGAGTCAGCTTTCGTTTGCGCGCCCAAGCCGAACGTCAGCACCAGTTCGCTCTGTGACAAATAACTCGACCCGCTGCGCAGCATCTGCCATTGCTGATCTTTTCCAGTGATAACGCGAACGACGGCGCCGATGCCATCACGGTTCGATTTCGTTCCCACCAATTTCACGCGCAGACTATGATTCGCCCCGTCCTCGTTGTGAAACAGATATGCGCGGCCTCCATTCGTCGTCATGAGCACATCCAGTGCTCCATCGTTGTCAATGTCCGCATAGGCCGCGCCGCGAGCCACCTTGGGACTGGAGAAAGCCACGCCCACCGATTGCGTTACTTCCTGAAACTTGCCGCCTCCAAGATTGTGAAACAAGTGCGGCGGTTCCGCGTAACTCACGCGCTTTTGCACTTTTTCAATCTCGTTTTCAATGTGGCCATCGGCCACCAGAATGTCCGGCCAGCCGTCGTTGTCATAATCGAAAAAGAAGCAGCCGAAACCTAAAGTGACCAGTGTGGCGCGTCCGACCTCGGAACGCGGGGCTTCGTCCACAAACAAGCCATTCCCCTCGTTGTGATAGAGCGAGAGCATCTGATTTGCAAAATTCGTGATAATGATGCTCGCGTGGCCCGAGCGATCATAATCTCCCGCATCGACGCCCATACCCGCGCGTGCCACACCGTCTTCGCTGAAGGCGATTCCCGCCGAGACGCCACGCTCTTCAAACGTTCCATCGTGTTTATTCAGATAGAGCTTGTTCGGCTGCGTGTCGTTCGCCAGCAGGATGTCAGGCCAGCCGTCGTTGTTGTAATCGAGGATTGCCACGCCGAGGCTTTTGGAAGTCGGATCGTAGAACTTCGCTTTCTGAGTGACGTCTTCGAATTTGCCGTTGCCGAGATTGTGCCAAAGCCGGGCCGACGAACCTTTGTAGGATTCCGGAGTGCAGTAGGATTTTTTTGTCCCATCGAGCGTGCAGAACAGATCGCCCGCGACTGACCACTGCACGTAATTCGCAACTACCAGATCGAGTTTGCCGTCGCGATCGTAATCCACCCAGGCCGCGCCGCTAGAGAATTCGCTTGGCCCCCAAAGCCCGGCTGCCTTCGTAACATCAGTAAAAGTCCCGTTCCTGTTGTTATGAAAAAGATGACTCTGGCCCAGCGCGCTGATGAATAGGTCGTCGAAGCCATCGTTGTCGTAATCTCCGACCGCAACTCCCAGTCCGAACATTGGAACCGCAAGACCAGCCTTCCGAGTCACATCTGTGAATGTTCTGTTGTGGTTGTTGTGGTAGAGCTTCAGTGTGCTCGGCGCGCCGGGATGTCCGGGCCAATTTTCGCCGTTCACGAGCACAATATCTGGCCAGCCATCATTGTCGTAGTCAATGAAGGCACAACCCGGCCCCATGGTTTCCGGCAAATATTTCTTCCCGAATGCGCCGTTATTGTGTGTGAAATGGATACCGGCCTGCTCAGTGATGTCGCGGAAGCGGATTTGCTGGGCTGACGCGGCAACACTCCAAAGGAGCGCCATTAGCAGAAGTGAACCGACAAAGCCGCGTAGCGGCAAAAGAATGCAGCCCACGGCGCGAGCCGTGGGTGAGCTATGGAGCCGCGACGAGCCCCAGCGGGGCGAAAGAACGGTCCCGCATGTGAAGGCCACTATTCTGAGCCTCCGCTCCGCGCAGCCGCCGAGCGTCGCTCGGCCTGGACGGGTCGGAGACCCGTCCCCACACGATCCAACGGCACCGACACATGCTCGTGAATTGCCTGACGCTCGTTATTGTCTTCTGGATTCAACTGCCGGTACGGCCCCGTGATCGCCTGCGACGCTTCATCCGCCTTGAAACGTAAATAGCGAACTTGATGCTCATGCGCCTGCTTCTCGTCACCCAGGCCGTTGTAGCAAAGCATCAGGTTGTAATGCGCCTGCAAATCTTCTGGATCGACCGCCAGCACGGATTTCAGCATATTCACGGCCTCTGCATATTTCCGCTGCAAAAACAGAATGCGTCCGAGATCGTTCAGCGCCACGCGATCTCGCGGATATTGTGCGACTACCTTGCGCAGATGATCCGCAGCCTCGTCGTAACGACCGTCACTGCGCAAGACTTTGGCATAGAAAAAATGCGCGCGCGCCAAATTAGGACTAAGCGACAGCGCTTTCTCTAGCACGGTACGCGCCCGGTCCATGTCGCCTTCTTGCACTGCCGCACGGCCGATGTTTACCCAACCATCCGGATTTTTGGGATCAACTTCGGTGACCTTCTCGAAAGCTGCCGCTGCGCCCTTTAAGTCTCCTTGCAGAAAAAGGCCGATGCCGTAATCATTCCAGCGCTGCCAGTCTTCGGCTTTCAGATCAATTTCTGTTCCAGGCATTCGCGCACCGTGTGGCGCCACGTTCAGAGTGACTTCGGTTTCAGCCAGCGCCTCCACGGGAAGATTCGGGATCTGCTCGCGCCTCGCTGAGACTCCGGTCAGAGGCGCCGTAAACGTGAATTGCCGGTCGTCATAATCCGGTGTGACTTCCGCTTGCTTAACGGGATCCGGAATGCCGGCAAACGAAAACTGCGTGTTCCACCAGGCAAATTTGCGATAGCAAAGTCTCGCGTGCAGTGTGATCTTGCTTCCTGCGTTCTCGGGAATGTGTACTCGATAGTGAACAGTATCTGCTGCGCCCGGCGGAATTAGGTGAACGTAAACTACTGCGCGCGTGGCCCACGCGTTGCGTTTGTTAATGCGATTGCCATGCGCATCCACTTGCAGCGAGCGATAAAAATGCGCTCCCTTCTCTACTGGACCTTTCCCATCATCCTCGACCATACCACTCCAGAAAATGGTCTGGCCTTTATCATCAGTGCCCTTCAGTTCGAGCCAGGTGTCGTAAGCATCGACAGTCCCGCCGGGAAAGAAGTGCCCGATCTTCTTCGTGCGAACCACGACATCCACGCGCACTGTGTCGCCACGCCGAACCACCGGCTGCACGCGGTTCAAGGGCGCGGTCACGGGAGACACCTCGCCCTGTCCTTCGGCGCTTATTTTCGTTTCTGCTTCTTCGCCGACCGCAAAAGTCGTCGCTAGTTCAGATTGTCCAGCCACGGCAGCTTTCAACTCGCCGCGCTCCGGCGACAGCGCAAAGATATCCACACTTAGAAGTTTGTCTTTCAGGAAATCTTCCGTGATTTTGAGCTGCTCGGAGTCTTCATTCGCCGTCGGCAGGGCCGTATTCGCGCCGGGAAAGCGATGCGAGTGCACGAATCCGGCAATATTCCCCATATCTTTCGATTGCGTCAGCGGCATGTGGCAATCCGCGCACTGCGCCGGTTTCGCCGGATAATAGAACGACCGCGCACCTTGTCCCGAAACGCCGCTGGCCTGCCAATTGTCGTACTCGTTGAAGCCGCGAATCCAGCGGTAATGATTCACCGGCACATCCAGATGCACCTTGTGGCAACTCGAACAGAACTCCGCCGTCTGATCACGCATGAATGGCTTCAGGAAAACTCGGCGGTGCGGCTCCGGATTCAGCTTGATGAGAAAATCGTGCAGCGCTCGCGCGACTGGATTTTTCGTTGCTGCCAGTTCGTGCAATTTTGGATATTCGAGGTAAAAATCACCTTGGCCCATCGTGCTCTTCACCTTGGCAATCGAGTGGCACATCATGCAGCCGAGTCCCGCCTGCGACTCCGGGCGATGCACGATCTGCTTGATCGGTGTGTCCATCAATCCGCTGTAGAGCACTGCAGGATCGTGGCAGCCGCCGCACCATTTGGAAGGCTTGGGGCCGATGGTGTCCTGCATGTACTCAACGCTTTTGCGATACCACTGATTGTTGAACGAAGAAAAATGGTGCGCCGAACTGAACCATTGGTTGTATATGTCTTGGTGACAGCGCTTGCAGGAGTCGGACTCCATGAAGAATTTGCTGGGAATTTTTCGTTTACCGTAGACCTGGGCAGAGCTAGGGAAGAACGCACCCTCCGGGCCATCACCTTCGCCGCTCATGTTAGCGGGCGGCATCGCGGGATTCTCAATCCGCGCATGCTTCTGCCAGCGCGACTCGCGCACGTAGCGCGTCCCGTAACCTAGTCCGGCAAGCGCCAGCAAACAGATTGCTAAGCGAAGCACAGCCCGAGCCGCGCCGATGCCCAGCCAGCCACGGTTCCCGGCCCAATCCGCAAACAATATCCCAACACCCGCGAGCGATAGCAGAATGTGGACGTACAGCCAATTCCATTCCACGCGCGGCGTGCCGGTCTTGATCAGAACAATTCCGATTACCGCTCCAGCCGCCAGCAGCACCCATCCGGCACGCGCGGCAAAGCTTCCATTTCGCAGCAAGCGAAAAAAAAAGATCGCCAGCATGACTGCTGCTACTACGCCTGTCGTCGCATGCAGCAGCACGATCACCGCATAAAAGATGTTGGGTTGAGGGAAGGTGTAAAGATAGGTTGCCGAAACGACCAGAAATACCAGCAGCGCCGAAAACGCGCGCGAACTGGCGGAAACTCCGGACGATGAAATTTCAGGCATGAGAACGCAAGGTCAGCCAGGGCATCCCCGGCTCAGGAAGATTATCGCAACAGCGTAGTCAACTGAAGGACTGCGCTGAATAGTATAAAAATACTATTCGGATATCGCGTCAGAGAATGGGGTCTCTTTGCGGGCTTGGCGTTTTCTTTGCGTTCTTCGCGGTTCAAATCTTTAGCGGCTTGGTAATTCCACAGGGCGTGACGAACCCTACAACGTCGAAAATCTTTGCTCAAGGACCGGCGCCCGCCAGACACCGCACTGTGTTTCTAATTCTGCCGCGACTGACAATACCAACTCTTCTTCCCATGGCCGTGCCGAAATCTGGACCCCAATCGGCAAACCTTCCGGCGATTGGCCCACGGGAACGACAGCCGCCGGAGTTCCGAGCAGATTGAACCATTCGGTGTAGCTCCAGGCATCGAGGTATTCGACTGTCTTGCCATCAATTTGCCACCTACGCTCGCCATGCTTAAACGCAGGAATTGCCGCTACAGGGCAAAGCAGCACGGGATAATCACGCATTTGCGCGAAGACTTGCATGCGAATCGCATCGCGCTGAATCCAGGCATCGAGCAGCGACTCTCCTGTGTGACTCGGCTCAGCCTCAACCCAACTCGAAAACTCCTTCAGAATCGGGCTTAGCTCTGCTTCATGTCCGCGTGTCATCGGGCCGAGCAACATTCCTCCAGCAATTCCGAAGAATTTCCACCAGAGTTGCCTGGCCAACTCGAGCCCATCGGGACGAAATGGCTCGACCTGAAAACCTGCACGCGTCAAAGCCTCCGCGGCCGTTCGCACCGCCGCACGTGTATCCGCCGTCACCGGCGTGCGCCCATCATCTTCGAAATATCCAATCCGAATTCCTTTCAATTCAGCGTGACTGGGCCAGTGCACCGGAACCGGAGCGGCAGAGGGATCGCCGATATCCGGTCCTTGCATCACTTCAAACAAAACTTTCAAATCCGCAACTGTGCGTGCCATCGGTCCCACGACCCCGATCAGAGCAAACGGCCCGACCGAATTCGGAAAATGCCCAGTTGCCGGAATGCGCCCGGGCGTCGGCTTCAGACCGCAGATTCCGCTGAAGTGCGCCGGCACTCGAATCGATCCGCCGCCGTCGCTTCCCACTCCGGCCGCCGACATTCCCGAGGCGATTGCCGCTGCCTCGCCGCCGCTCGATCCTCCCGGCGTTCGCGTCAAGTCCCAAGGATTATTGGTGCGGCCATAGAGAAGATTGTCAGTCTCCCACGCCATCAACAGCTCAGGCGTGTTTGTCGTTCCCAGAATGATTGCTCCGGCATCACGCAAGCGTGACACCAGCGGCGCGTCTTGAGATGCAACTGTTCCCTGCCGCAGTTTGGTTCCCGCTTCACAGCGGAATCCCGCGACTTCAATCGAGATCTTGATGCTAACCGGAACTCCATGCAGCGCTCCCAACTTCGCCCCCCGCCTAACGGCAACTTCAGCCTCGCGAGCTTGACGAAACGCTCCTTCGGCGTCCACCTGCACAAAGGCATTCAGTACGGGATTTAGTTTCTTGATTTTTCTCAGGTGCGCTTCAACCAGTTCAACAGGAGAAATTTTTCTGTGGCGAATCTGCTCAGCCATCTGAACGGCTGGCAAAAAAGTGAGATCGTTCATGCGCTCGCTTACCCGGGAGAAATGGCGAGTCTAGCATGTGCGGACGCTACTGAGTTGAGCACCAGGCGATTACTGGGAGGCGAATTGTAGGCGGCGGGACTTTGCGGGGCGAGTTACGCGCGAGAAGATTCCCGTCTTCGCGCCACCCTTCACGAGCCACTGTTTCAGGTGCTTTCTTGAGGCGGCGGTCAGGCGGGAGAATAAAACACCGGCTCGGCCGTGCTCATCGGTCCAGATCACCTCGCCGGTTCCCTCTACCATGTAACTCGTTCCGGGCAGGACAAAACGCAGTGGAACCTCCTGCACCGGCGGCAGCGGCTCCGGCGATTGCAACGAGATCCCCTGCTCATTCAGGTCGAGCACCATCGCCGGCATGGCTGCAATTCCGAACTGGAGATACACCAGCGTTTCCAACTTTTGACGCGGGGAACGCCGCCGGTCCGCTCGCATAAAAGCTTTGCCCGCGCGCAGCGAGCGCTCAAGTTGCTCGGATGTTAGCGGTTTATAGATGACAAAGTTTGCACCGGCCTGAAAGGTCGCAGCAATTTCCGTCAGAGCGCCAATCATGGCAAAGACAACGGGCCTGCGTTGCGTGGGGGCCAGCCGGGCAATTTTCACCATTAGCGTGGCATTGGGCAGATCGAAATCCAGTACCAGCGCAGAGTAATAACCCCTCGTCATGAGTTCCATGCCTTCCGAAGGCGACAGGCAAACCTCCGGCTCGATACCGAGGGTGTTCAGAGCGCCGCCGAGGACACGCAGTGACTGCTGATCGCGGCACATGAGCAGGGCGTTCAATCCCATACCGCCGAGCTTACGACCCTGTTGGCCAACCGTAAAGTAACTCCGGTAATAGTTTTTGCTTACCAGGGTATATCTGTTCCAAGTTGAAACCGCCGGTTCTTGTAAATGCGTGAGCTATGCGGCCCTTCGGCCTTTGCTTGCGTATTCACTGAAAAGCTTAAGCATCTCTCGATTGAATGCCGGGATATCGCTGGGCTGTCGGCTACTGACCCAATTCCGGTCGCGCACAACTTCCTTATCCACCCAGTTTCCGCCGAATGTCATCCTGGATGGTGTGAAAGCCGGTCAACGTGCGGCCCTTGACGCAATTAGGAGCCATGGACCGTGACAAATTACCGCTAATGGTTTCCCGGTCTGGTCAATGCGGCCCACAAATTCCTGGGCCTGTTTCTCCACCCGCAGCTGATCGGCATTGAGCGCGCCTCCGGGATCAGGACGGTATCGAAATCTTCGGGACGCGTTTTGTCCAGGGTCATGTCTAAGCTGGCGAGAACGGCAATACCCACAGACCATAGACAACCCGCAAACCTTCTTCTCGCATCGAGAGACCTGCCGCAACTCGCATTATCGGAAACAAAGCGCCACTTCGTCATTGTGTCAGGAGTTCTTCACCTCGCTCGCTTTGGGGCCTCATCAAGGAGAAAAGCAATGCGAAAGGTGATGTCTTGCTTCGGAACTGTCGGCGGGCGTTGCGCCCTTACCATCCTGGCTCTGCTTGTCGCGTCAATCTCACTTCTTCGCTTCGCCCCAGGCGTAAGCGCTGCATCCAAGGGACTTGTTTTCGGACGAGAAGTCATCGTCGATCATCAACGGGTTGCCGGCGAACCCAGCATCTCGATTGATTCGCAAGATCGAATTTATGTGGCCGCGCCGTTCGGATTTTCGACCACCGCCAGCTTCGTATGGCGCTCGACCGATCACGGCCAGAGCTTCCATCTTGTGCCCGGTGATCTTGCCACTTTCGGCAAGCCCACGACCTGCATTGGGGGCGGCGATTCCGCGCTCGCCGTCGATACTGCCAATCGGCTCTACTTCGCCGATCTCCAGGGCCTCACGAATGTCAGCAACAGCGTCAGTTCCGATCAGGGTGCGACCTGGCTTACGACCTGCAACGCAACAAACGATGTTGGGGTTGACCGGCCCTGGATTGCCACTTTCAAGGATCCGCAAAATGGCGGCGCGCTTTATCAGACCGTCGATCAGATTGGTCAATGTGTGGGTGCATGCGAGCAGAACCTGGGACAGGTTGGCGCCAATGTTGTCGAGATCACGCGGTCCCAGGACGGCGTGACCTTCACGCCCCTACCCGCCCAGCAGATCGAGCCGGACGGAATCGTCTCAGGCATCGTGACCGATTCCAATGGTGGCGTTTATATTGCGCACACCGGGCTCGTGGACTCATCCGGGAATATTGCCGGTGGGGCGGACGCGAACGGCAATGATAATGCCGTCGTGGTTGTGCGCTTTCCCAATGGATATTCGAGCGCTGTCTCCACGCCGCTTGCAACCGGCCAAACCCTCTGCCAAATGTCGCCGTCCACGTGTACTACGTCGGTTGCATTCCGCGCTCCTCTCGATGCAAATGGAAACAGCACCGTTACCGTGGGTCAGGATTTCAGCCCGATCGCTATCGATCGCAGCGGCAATCTTTACCTGACCTGGTCACAGGCTTCGGTCGATTCAACCGGCAACGTGAGCAGCTCCAGCCAGATTTACATGGCAGTTTCCACGGACCACGGCGCGCATTGGGGAGCTCCGGTGAGGGTCACGGCTGCCACTCCGACGTTGCAGACGAATCTCTTCCCGTGGATCGCCGCTGGCGATCCCGGCCGCGTTGATATCGTTTGGTACGGGACGCCAACGCTCGGCTCGTGTCCGAGCCAGCCCTGCGGATCAAGCGGCATTCAGGCTCACTGGTCGGTGATGATGGCACAAAGCTTGAACACGGTCGTGAACGGAGCGCCGAATGCCAGGCCGAGTTTCACCACCAGCCAGGTGTCCGAGGTTTCGAACCACTTTGGCGCAATCTGCACTATGGGACTGGGATGCACAACCGGTGGAGACCGCGGCTTGCTCGATTTCTTGAGCGTGACGGTGGGCCTTAAGGGTGAGGCCAACGTGGTGTGGGCCGATGCGGTGAACAGCAATTTTAGCGGCGGCACCTCCTCCGCTCTTATTGCCTTCAATCGCCAGATTGCCGGACCCAGTTTGTACGCGAGTGTGGGGCAGGTGACGGGTCCAGCGCCCGCCAGCGGCAGCGCGTCAGGCTCGCCGGATGCCTTTTACTCCGCCAATGGAACAATCACGCCAGCTAGCTCGAACCTGGTGATCAGCTCCGCTTCGGTCACCATGCCCGACGCGCAACACTATCGCTTCAAGATTAATGTGCAGAACCTCAGCACTCTTGCAGTTTTGCCCACTCTCGGTGGAACCGATGCCGTATGGCTGGTGCGCTGGGAAGTCCCTGACCCGAACGGCGCAGGCCATACTTATTTTGCCGCGATGGAGTCAGACGCAGGTCAGGCGCCCAGCTTCTTTGATGGTGAAACCTCGTCCATCAACACAACCCATGGCAAATTTCTGACGTATCCAGGCGCGCACAGTATCCAGGGGAGTTTCACGATGGGCGGCCCGGGAGTTATCACGCTTAACGTCCCAGTCGCGGATGTGGGCGGCAACTCCAAAGCCACATTGTTTTCGATCACGGGCCTGACTGTGACGCAAGCGACTGCATCGTCGACCGGTGACACCATATTCAACCAAATCGACGCTACAGCGCCGTTCGACTTCAAGCCATGACGGCGAGATTGACCACAGAGGGCTACAGAGCGCACAGGGCGGCGCTACGCGCGAAAGGATCCCGTAATTTGGAGACGACTGGCATGGGTCGTGATGGGATGCGACCCGTCAATCGGCATACATGATTTACCCGATTGCGGCGCTCCTTGCTATGACTCTAGTCTTGTGCTGCACATTTCAAAGAGATTGTCTCCACCCCGTCGAAGCCCTCCACAAACCAGGACTGGCGGGGTTCTTTTTCGCATGAAATAAGATACTGGCGTTGAAGCCGCACAACTGGCTCTTAGGACTAACAAACCTTCAAGGCAACACAAAGGACGCCGAAACGGAGTACGCGAAGCTCCAATCAAAGCCAGCGGGTGGCTTTCGCGAGCCGAGGTTTTTGGGCGTAGAGCCGTGTTCCGAAAACCGGACAGCGTTCAGATTTATGTGCGGGGCCAGGGAGAACCATGCAGAATGATCCCGGTTCAGCAACTACGCTGCCGTACCCGAAAAGGTCGGCTGTGCTGGGCCAGTCGCGAGGCCCTGCGTGAAAGAACGGGAGACGCGGGGCCTCTCTAATGTTCATCAATGTTCATCGGATCCCTGAAGCTAAAGTAGAATCAACCTCATAGCTCAACCAGGAAGCGCAAGGGGTCCGGTGACTCTCGCGGTCTTCAAAACCGCCGATCGTTATCTTTGATGGCGATGGTGGGTTCGACTCCCACTCGCTTCCGCCAATTTTCTAGCAGGTTAGCGTGCCCCCCTTGCCGTTTCAGCCGCCCGAGCCAGTACCGCAGAAGTGAGGGAACATTCGTACTTGCGAAGCGGCGATTCCTGAGCTATGTTATGACACCTTCCCCACCCTCCCCCCGCATCATAATGAGATTTTCCTCCATTAGAGCCACCGCGAAAACACGCCGGGCCGAGGAATGGTTTTGGCGCGTCGTTTTCGCAGGAGTGGTTTTCGACTTCCTTTATCTAGGCTGGCTTGCGGTCAGGTTGCTGCGGGCAGAATAAGAGTGCGCCGGGTCAGCCTCATACGCAGCGCGCAGCAGCATATTGCCATCTAAGCATTTCCAAGTGCGGAACAAAGGAGAGAGACTATGAAGATTGCTACCTTGGTATTGCTTTCCGTGATGATGATGGCTCCCTCAGCTACTCTGTTCTCAAGCCCGCAAAGGGATAAGCCCGGTGAAGTGGATCGTGCGGAGCGGTCATTACAAACAGCGAAAAACGAGCTTGAGCGCGCCGGAACGGAGTGGGGCGGCCACAGAGTACAGGCGATCAAACACATCGACGCCGCTCTCCACGAATTGGAGGAGGCGGAACGGTGGGCACGCGAGCATCACGACATCAAGTGAGGCTTGCGACCAGGCCGCGTTCCCAGGCAGCTCATTCGGGCGACGCTGCTATTTCTGTGCGGCTCTCCACTTCGCCCATCTCGCCTTAGTTGCTGCTCTGATCCGCGCTAAACCTGCTGGTGAAATGCGGCGGCGCTTGGGAGCGATTGAGACAACCTTCCGCTGCCCTTTCACCTTGGCCCAACGTGCTCTCTGGGCGGCTGCTATTCTCGCTCGCGCTGCGGCGCTCATTTTCCTGTGGCGTGGTTGGGTGTAAAAGCGTCCGCCGTTCAATTTACCAAGCACAGATAATGCCGCGTCCACGTGCCTGAGTTGGTTTACCAAATTCGTTCTCTCTTTCCTTAACTGCGAGACTACAGACTGCAATCCGCTTATTGGCTTAGCCATTCAGCATTCCTCCGGGCCGGGCGATTGTAGCAGACTGTCAACTACCTTCCGTGCCTGTGGGGCGGCAGCTCCAGGGCTGGAAACGAAGCAGGACAATTCGCCGGCCTACCAAAGTGTGATCGATCGGATGAACTCCGTTCCCGATTACTGTCCACCCAACTTGCCGCCAGAAGACAAAGGAAATATAGAGCCATGGAATAGATTCCCAGCTGCGATAGCGGCGGGGGATCGCTTCCAAGATCAGTGTCAGCCAGTGGCCCGGTGTGCCACGCCAACCGCGTCGCTACGCAAAGGATTCCGCTCGCTTACGATGCCGCTGTGTAACGCGCTTCAATGGCTTTGCGAATCAGTACACGGCTGTCGGCGGCGCTCAGTTCACGATTCTGTTCTACGGCGGCGGCTTCCTGGGCGAGGTCGGGATCTTTAATCAGGTTCTTGAACCAGGTGGAATAATCACCGCGGCGGAGGTGGAATAGCCAGGTGTCGTCATCGACGCCGTCTGCCATTTGCAAAAACGTTTCGAGATTTTGCGCGCGCAGGTTCAGCTTCGATTCGGGACCGCGAAAATAGAAGCTCTGATTGGGCGACAATTCGCCTTGCGCATATTGCCGCAAATGGCGGCGGCGTTCCTGGTCAGCTTTGGGCGTGACTACCAAGAGCGGCGGAGATTGTCCGGCGAACCAGATCAATGCTTGCCCAGATTGAGGCGCGCCTGGCGAGGGCTGCGGGGGTTCATTCATCTGCCGCATGCGGGCGAAAACGCGCAGGCTCTCTATCGCCGACTCGCCGGTTGCGATCACGACATCTACGCGGGCCAAGGCGGCTTCAGAAATGCGATCCGGATGCACAGTGATCAGAATCGTCCCACCTAGCGATCGTGGGAGAGTACCGTCCACCGAAGACCACGATCTGGGCAGCAGATGATGTGCTTCATCGATGATGAGCCAATGCGGCCGCGCGGTCCGGAACCGCTGATCCATGATGACCGGCAACATTCCCGCGAATATGTTTGGCCGCTCGCCCACCGGGACAGCCAGTAAGTTGATGATCAAGTTCTCATCGGGATCGGCCAGCGCCTGAGAGATCGCTTTGATATCCGGCTTCTCTTTCGCGGTGCCGAAGCTGAGCGCTCCGGCAAAGCCCTCGTAATCTCCTTCGGGATCGATGAGGCAGAACTGGTATCCCTGTTTGGCTAGCTGCTCCACAATGCCGGACACAGCCGTTGACTTGCCGCTGGCGGAGGGACCGGCCACCAGAATGCTGTTTCGGGACGGACTGATGCGCACCTCTTCTCCGGACTTGTCAGCTCGCGTGCCCAGGGAAATCGAATGTCTGGAGAGGCGCGCATCGTAGCGAGCCAGATCGTCGTCAAGGAGTTGGTTTGCAATCTCGACCACGCCCGCGCCGTGGTCGCCAGCGGTTACGATATCAGCGCGATCTTTCAACGATGGCAGCGCATTGGCAACCGCGACACCGCATTCGCAAACAGCTAAAAATGCGTGGTCATTTTCGGCGTCGCCAATTCCGACCACATTATGGAATGACAAAGAAAGCTCATTCAGCGCGGCTTTAAGCCCGCTGGCCTTGTTGATGCCGGATGGCAACACCATGACCGCGCCCTTATTGAAGATGACCTGGAGATCGAGGCCAAGATCGTGAATCGCCTCCAATACTGCTGTCTGATTCGGTTCCCAAGTGGCGAGAATTCCACGCCCCGCTGAGAATGGCACGCTGCGTTTGCGAAGGGCCTCTTGCAAGTTACGCGGCGGAGGCTCGCAAAGCAGTCGCTCCTGCTTTGTTTCGGGAGTGTAGAGCAAGGCGCCATTCTCGAGAACAGCGCGATCGAACAGGTCCAGCCTGGAAAAGACAGATTGCAGATCAGGCAAATGGCGGCCGCTGACCAAGATCAACTTTCTTCCTGATTGGCGTACTTTTTCTAAGGCCGCGAGCGTGGGGGCATCAACATGGCCTTGCGTGGCAAGTGTTCCGTCGTAGTCGGTGGCAAGAACGGCGTAGCGCATGTCCCGAGGTGATTAGATGGGGGGAATTCTTGGGAAGGTGAGGGAAAAATGGTAGTGATGCAGTTTGCTCTTACCGTGGTGATACACGCAAGATCTCTCGCTTCCGCCTGAAGCTCGGGACGACTTCAGGGACACTCGAATCAATTACGCTGCTTTACGGCTCTGAGAGACCATCCGCAAGATCATCTTGGGCAGCTTCAGTGTCCGCGGAGTCCGCTCTTTCGCCGTGGTCACTTCAACGGCCACTCCGTCGTCTTTACCAAAGGGATCAGATACTACTTCATATTCCTCTCCGTATAACCGAATGCGATTGGATCGAGCATAGCCAAGCGCCTTCAGCTTGGCACAGATCTCAGCACTTATAACGGCACGTAGACTGGTCGTCATAATCAGCTCGCTTTGAGGAATGCTGCTGTGATTTTACTGGGGCCATTCTACACGACGCTAGGATGGCGGGGTAGCAGGTTCGACCTGTCCAATATGGCAGAAAATGTTGTTATTAAAGAAGTAAACCGAGTGACACCGAGGCTCCAATTTGTGTCACGTTGTAATATGGCGAGAGTCCATGAGTCCCGTTCCGCGTGCGGAAGTGTCGGAGGTGCTACCCGCATTGCAACAGGAGATCGCCCGGCTTGCAGGACTGCCCGAAATTCGCCACGCGTTTGCCTGGCTTCGCTTGCAGGAAGCGCAGTTCGCGGCGTGGCAATTGGAGATGGCACGCATTGCGGCGCCGCCATTTGGGGAACGGGCGCGCGGGGAATGGCTGGCACAGAAATTTATTGACCTTGGGCTTGAGGATGTTCACTGCGACGACGTGGGCAATGTCTTCGGCATTAGTCCAGGACGAGGAAAGGACTATGTTGCGATCAGCGCGCATATTGATACTGTCTTTCCTGCGGGAACGCCGCTGAATATTCGCCAGCAGGGAGCGCGGCTTTACGGTCCCGGAGTTTCCGATAATGGTGCGGGAGTCACCGCGCTGCTGGCCGTCGCTGGCGTGCTGGGAGCAACGCGCATTCGCCATGCACAGCCATTTCTGTTCATCGGGAACGTGGGGGAAGAAGGTGAGGGCGACCTGCGGGGTATGCGCCACATTTTTTCTATCCCGCGCTGGAAGGAAGCTATCCGCTACAATCTCGTGCTCGACGGCGCCGGCTCGGACACTATTGTCGCGGAAGCGCTGGGCAGCCGTCGCTTCGAAGTTATCGTGCGAGGGCCTGGCGGACACTCCTGGAGCGACTTCGGCGCGCCGAATCCGATTGTGGTTCTGGCGCGCGCAATTCAGAGCTTTGCGCAAACGCCGGTGCCCGCTTCTCCCAAGACTACGTTCAATATCGGCGCCATCCGCGGTGGAACTTCAGTAAATTCCATACCGGAATCGGCCAGCATGCGCGTGGACATCCGCTCGACGTCGATGGCTGAAATGGAGCGGCTGGAGCGTGCCTTGCGACAGTCGCTGGAAGCAGCTATTGAGGAAGAAACGCGCGCGACGGAAGGACGGCTAGCATCGAGCCGCAAGCCATCCGGGCTGAGCTCGGAGATTGTTGTCATCGGCAATCGTCCCGCTGGCGAACTGGACCCGAATGCTCGGATCCTGCAAGTGATTCGGGCGGTGGACTCGCATCTCGGCAACGCCGCGCAAATACAGCGGGCTTCGACCGACGCGAATATTCCGCTGTCGCTCGGCCGCGAAGCCATCGCGATTGGAGGCGGCGGCGCCGGTGGTGGCGCGCACACCCTGCAAGAATGGTTTGATTGCAGCGGGCGCGAGCTGGGTCTCAAACGTATTCTGCTCGCAGCGCTAGCTCTCGCGGGAGCATGACCCTGAAAACAGCAGTTCTGCTGTTTTGCACAATTTCCATGCTTCTGGCGGAAAATAACCCATCGCAACCCAAGGCCGACGTGATTCTTGTACACGGGAATATCTACACCGGCGTGGAGGTGCCATCTTCATTTCATGCGATGCACCGGGTTGAAGCCTTGGCCATTGGCGGCGATCGGGTACAAGCCGTGGGAACGGAAAATGAAATTCTGAAACTGAAGGGGCCACAAACCCAGGTCATCAATCTGGGTGGGCATTTCGTCATGCCGGGATTCAACGATGCCCATCTCCATCTAGCTAGCGCAGGCTTCCGGCGGCTCACGGTTGACCTGACGGGCGTCAAATCGCTGACCGAATTTCGCGATCGTATTCGCGCGCGGGTGCAAACCGCCGAGCCGGGCGAATGGATCACCGGCGGCGGATGGGATCACACCTTGTGGCCGGTGAAAGAACTGCCCAGCCGCTGGGACATTGATGAGGTCACTACGGATCACCCGGTTTTTCTGCAACGCGTAGATGGACACATCGCTGTCGCGAATACTCGGGCGTTGCAATTAGCGGCCATCACTCTCGCCAGTAAGGATCCTGAGGGCGGCAAAATCGACCGCGATTTGACGGGTGGGCCGACCGGCATTCTGCGGGAAACCGCGCGGGATGCGGTGAGCGCGGTGGTTCCCAAGCCCACACCCGAAAAACGCCGGCAGGCGATTGAAGCAGCGTTGCAGGATCTCGCGCAATGGGGGATCACTTCAGCGCAGGACAATTCAGGCTGGGAAGATTTTCAGGTTTATGAACAGTTAGAGCGGGAAGGCAAGCTAACGGTGAGGATCAGCGAATGGCTGGCATTCGATGATTCGCTGGAAACGCTCAAAGCTCATCGCGCCGCGCATCCCGTCAGCGACAACATGCTGCATACCGGAATGCTGAAGGGATTCATGGATGGATCGCTCGGCTCGCGTACGGCAGCATTGCTCGAGCCGTACGCAGATGATCCGAAAAATTCTGGCCTGCCGCAGTATGAACAAGCGAGGCTCACGGCGATGACGAAAGAGCGCGCCGACGCCGGATTTCAAATTGGTTTCCACGCCATCGGCGATAAAGGCGTGCAGATGGCGCTGGACGCGTTTGCCAGTACTGGCGGTGTGGGAACGGGCGGTGTGGGGACGGGCAGTGTGCGGACGGGCCGTGTGGGGACGGGCGTCTCGCCCGTCCAAGCCGAGCCAAGCTCGGCAGAGTTAAGCACAGACCACCGTTTTCGGATTGAACACGCCCAGGTAACAACTCTCGCACAAATCGCAAAATTTAAGCAGTTAAAAGTGATTGCTTCCATGCAGCCCAATCATCTTCTGACCGATATGAACTGGGCCATGGACCGCCTGGGTCCCAAGCGCGCCGCCACTTCCTATGCCTGGGCGGAGTTCCTGAAAAAGGGAGTGACTCTCGCCTTCGGAACGGATTATCCGGTTGAGCCGGTCGCGCCGTTTCGTGGACTCTATGCTGCCGTCACCCGCAAGAGCGGAGATGGCAAGAAAGAATATTTCCCTGAACAGAAGCTAACCATGGAGCAGGCCATCGCCGCATATACCAGCGGGTCAGCCTTCGCCGAATTCGCCGAGAAAGAAAAAGGAACGCTCGCGCCGGGGATGCTGGCGGATTTCGTTGTCCTCGACCGCGATGTTACCGCGGTAGCATCGGAAAAGATCCTTGGGACCAAGGTGTTGCGCACTGTGGTTGGGGGGAAGACGGTGTACGAAGTGAAGTAAGCATACGAGAGGCGGGTAGTTAACTTTTCCAACGTACTGCGATTTCCCGCAAGCAATCAAGGAACGTCCTGCCGGTGCTTGCGAGTTTCTGCTCCAGACGCGCAGTGCAATCACAGCCGCCACATGCCCAGGGTTCCGATCCGTTCCCGTCACGGCATTTGCCGCGATCGTGCGCGTCCTGGACCTTTGTGAGATCAAAATACTCTTCCCAGTATGGACGCTCTTCCTGCAGAGGCGTAGGGCAGTAG
>Ga0209804_1000603_pt1 | contig 28099 bp, 24 predicted proteins | sample GraSoiAngelo_139_FD_185896 | JGI IMG/M metagenome (GOLD analysis project Ga0209804, IMG submission 185896) | Grasslands soil microbial communities from the Angelo Coastal Reserve, California, USA - 14_0929_12_20cm (SPAdes) (version 2) | ecosystem: Environmental > Terrestrial > Soil > Grasslands ... | reverse complement strand
TGGGAATGCTGCGTGCAGGTCGAGCAGGGTATGCATCTTGACTGCGGCTTTGGAACGGCGGAACCTTGCCCAGGGAAACAGCGACAGACAGAGATCGACGGTGGTGGAATCCAAGGCATACAGATTTTCACTCAACGCCACCTCCAAGGGATCGTCAGCATACAAAGGACGGGCGATACTGATGAGAACCTGAGCAAAGTCGGCATAGATTCGCCAGTCTCTTGTCCTGATTCATTGGCATCGGCAAGAGTGGAGACACCCTGCCACGGAATCCCATGTGATAGAGCTTACTCTGCAGAGAGCGAAGGCAGGCTTCGATGTCGCGCAAGCTCTCGCGATAAGTCAATTGGGCAAAGGCCATCGCGAGAAACTGGTCCCAACAAGAAAAGTTCTTTAGATAGGAACTGCCGTGGTAGCAAGCTACGCATTTCTGAAACTCTTTGTGCGGCAGACGCTCGATCAATTGCGAGAAGACGGTTTGGCCAAGATTCATGGGCCATTGTCGCAAGCCTCCAAGGATGCCCCCAAACCCCTCGATTTTCGGCCAATTGAATTCAAATCGTTCCCGGCATAGACTGAACCTAAGCTCTTCCGAATCACGTGCTTGGCTAGATCTCGTCAACTTTTCTCCGGACAGCACTGGACCAAAGCATTCAAGGAGGCGACGACCGAGCGCTGGTTAAACAAGGTCGAGCGCCATCTTCAGAGCGTTATTCAGATTGGCAATCTTGGCCCTCGAAAGGGAGCCGATGTAATTCGTAAGATCGGCCTTGCGAAGGCTCACAAGGTTGTCACACATGATCCAGCTTGAGTGCTTCAATCCCTCTTCTGGCCCAATCGGAACCTGAGTTGATAATCCTTCACCACTGGTGAAGACTGGTGCGCATATCACCGTTGAGAATTTAGAGTCGATAAGCACCTGCCGGCTCACAACCACAAATGTGCGATGCGACTTAGGATCACCCCCGGGTTTATGCACACGATAAAGCTCTCCGCGCTTCACAGGGGACTCCAGGTTCATTCCACGAATGTTTGGTACTCCATTACATCAGCGGCCTCGGAATTCAGCTGCTCAGCAGCACGGTTGATTCGTTCCAAGTCACGGGCCTGCACGGCTGCCCGCTCACGCTCCAGCAAATATCTGCGCAGCACGTTTTCAATGAACGCTGAGCGCGAGCGGCTCGAGCCAGCTAACCGATCGATCCTCTCCAAGACTTCACTAGATAGTGTGATAGATGTCTTCTCTTTCATACTACCATTATACCACTACGAGAGCTTGGTGCTGTTTAGAGTTGCCGGCAAGCCCCATTTCTCGTGGGGACACATCGGGGACACACTAATCCGTTTCCTGCTGTTCCAAGAACTCAACCCAGTGCGTCCGAGTCCTTCTAGTTTGTTTCAGTACTAGAAGTATGGAAGCTAGGGCCTAAAATGCGCGGGGCTCTAGTGTGCCTCCGGCTGAGGGTGGCACAAAACTGGACAATTCCCGGGGTGTTTCTTGATTTGTGTGGTAACCCTTCGATCCCTGCGGGAAACTGGTCGTCTCGGACAAGGTCACTCGGGTACAAACTAATGAAGACGAGTAGATGCTAAGCCCGGGTCAAAACTGCCTCCTTGTGTCATTCTTTTGGTGCTATTCGCGTTCTACTCGTGCCGCAGCGCGACCATCGGATCCACCCGAGTCGCCCGCCGTGCGGGGAGATAGCACGCCGCAAACGCGACAAGTGCAAGCAGAATCGCGACAACGGCAAATGTGAGCGGGTCTCCTGGCTGAACGCCATAGAGAAGGCTTAGGAGATAACGTGTCGCTCCGAGCGCCGCAATAATTCCAATTACCGTACCAAGGACAGACAATCCGACTCCCTGTACCACGATAAACCGCAGGATATCATGACGTTGCGCGCCTACTGCCATACGTACGCCAATTTCAGGCGTTCGTCGCATAACTTCATACGAGAGCAGTTCGTAGAGTCCGACACACGCAAGACAGCCCTCCAAAAAAGCTCGATAGGCGTGCAATGAGCCGCTCTTGAAACAGCGATCGCTCAATCTGCTCGGATTGAGCCTTGATGTTAAAGAGGGGCAGATTGTTGTCGAGCTGGCTTACAGTGATGCGGATCACCGGAATGATGCGGATCACCGGAATGATCGTTGCAGGATCTGAGACGGTGCGGATCTCAAACGTCGCGCTGCTGCCTTTCTGCGGAAAGTACACTGTGGGGCTGATCTCACTGCGCAAGGTCTGGGTATCCACGAAGTGCTGTGCACCCCGCGATCCCCGGGGCCTACGTCGAGTGCGTCATTGGTTCGATTCGGCGCGAGTGCCTGGACCGTGTGCTGGTATTCCACGAAACGTTCGTCCGTCGTATCCTTCGTTCGTATTTGGATTACTATCACCGATCGAGAACCCATCTCTCGTTGGGGAAGGACTCGCCCGAGCCGAGAGCGATCCAGCCGGAGCCAATGGGGAGCGTCGTGGCGCTGCCCCAGGTCGGCGGGCTGCAACACCGGTACGAACGACATGGCACAACCCGGAATGTTTGCCACTTATCCAAGCCTTCGCGATCGCGTCATCATTGTGACAGGGGGCGCCAGCGGAATCGGCGAAGCCATCGTGGATGCCTGCGCGGTGCAGAGGGCTCGCGTGGCCTTTCTTGACATCCAGGATTCGGCGGCTGAGCAGTTGATTGAGCGGTTGGATGCGGCCGGCGGGACTCGTCCGGTCTATTACCACTGTGATCTGACCGATATCGATGCCTTACAAAAATCGGTACAGCAGATCCTGGACAGATTTCAGATCGTCGACGTGCTAGTGAACAATGCTGGAAACGACACCCGCCATTCGATTGCAGAAGTGACCTCGGAATACTGGGACCGGTGCATCGCCGTTAATCTGAAGCATCAGTTTTTCATGGCTCAGGCGGTGATTCCGGCGATGAAGAAAGCTCGCCGGGGCTCTATCATCAATATGAGTTCCATCGGCTGGGCAATTCCATCAACAAATATGCCTGTCTATGTCACAGCCAAGGCGGCCATCGTAGGCATGAGCCGCACGCTTGCGCATGAGCTTGGCGCAGATAATATTCGCGTCAACTGCGTTATGCCTGGGGCGATTCTCACCGAGCGCCAGAAACGGCTTTGGTTTACGGAAGCCTATCAAGCGGAGATACTCGCCAGCCAAGCGTTGAAGAGAATGATCCTCCCCCAAGAAGTAGCGCGGCTTGTGCTCTTTCTTGCCGCCGACGACAGTTCTGCAATTACAAACCAGAGCTATGTCATTGACGGCGGCTGGGTCTAGCCGAGAAGGGGATCAGCATGTAAAAGGCTATCTACACCGGGCTCAAAACGGCGACGCCAATAAGTTTGAGAGGAATTGTGTCGCTCCCGGTCTTGCCGGTCTGACGGTCGCAGCGGCTCCCGTCCATGGCAGACTGTAGCTGGTTCCGCTCCGTGATTGAGAGCATTGATCCAGCGCTTGGCGCCGCGGCGCAGAGGGGTTGCTATGCTGGACTCAACAGCGTTTTGCCCGGACACAGGCCAGATTTTCCAGCACCTTTGGGTTTCAGCCTCGATGCAATCAAGCACTGGGACGGAGGGCGTAGGACCCCCGAGGCTCCAGCTCGCACTCCGCTGACTGTTATCGACAGGAATCCCACCGCGATGCTCACCGCTCTCACGCCCGCCGCCTTCGCTGCGGCTGGGGGCTCTTCCAAGCCGAGCGATCAATTCACGAGTGTAAAGAGGTCGACGAAGAACGCTTCGTGAAGTTTTGCCTAGCGGGTTAAGGGGAAATGTTACGCCAGCGAAGATGCTGCTATATTCTAGAAAGGAAAGCGGAAGATCAAGCCATCCTCAGAGCATTTGAACCCGCGATTTCCACCCACGATTCGCACCTTTCTGACCGCTGCTCAAGTACTTAGGCGGCCACCTGAAGTCACTTAAGGCGTTTTAAGCTACAGCATAAGCCAGCCCTGAAAGGGCCCGCGCGCTACCGGTCTTCGTGACGAGGGGGTAGGGTCCTTAGTCAAAGTCTTGCATCAGCGCAAATGCAAATTAATGAGGGGCTGGTCCCCCACGATGGAGACCCTTATACTTACTTGCCCGGTGTTGACAAATATTTGGTGGCAAATAGCGCCGTTTGTGCCGGTTTTGGCCGACTCAGCCGGTCATAAATTCCCTTTAGAACCAACGGCCGGCGGGTTCCTGACTTCCATGGCATAGAAGAGGCCGTCGGTTCGAACTCCACCAGGTCCACCAACTTCTTCGAATCACAAAGAAATTCAGGAGTGCGGCTTGAAGTGGTAGTGTATGTCCTGCTTGGACGCAATGGCCAAGCCATCCCGCGTGGCGGGATGAAAGCGCCAACTTTGCAGAACCGCTGATACCTTCGCGTCAACAGCTGGACCAAGACTCTGAAGAACGATCGTGTGGATGACATTTCCGGTCTCGTCGATCGTAATCTCGACAACCTCATCGCCCTCACGCGCCAAATCGCCAGGACCTAGTACAGGGTCGAAGGCGTAAGCCGGCAGCGCCGGCCGGATCTCATATCCAATCGCGGGACCTTCCGATAAGGAACCGTACGCGGACCCGGGTGGCGGTGTCTCGCTGGAGCGCGCATTTCGAGTCCCATCAGCCTCGGTGAGTGCGTTGTCGGAAGTCTTCGCTCTGCGTTCTCTGGTCCGTTTATTCCATGTGAGGGGCGACTTGGCTGTAGTACCTCCTCCCGCCAGATGCGGTGGCGAGTGGCGCCCCGTCCAATAAAGCTGCGCTACTGAGCCGCGCGGCACTCCGCGGACCACGGAAGAGGGCGCCACAAAGATCGGACCGGAAGAGCGAACCACCAGGTAGAGAAGCAGACAATGGAGGCCCACGGAACCATATAGCAGAGCGTTCCGTCGCCTTGGACTTGTCGAATGAAGCTGAGCAAACATCTAGAAGGTTCGTAGTTAGGCAGGCACATACCTACCTGCTTGAGCTCATTAGACGTTCAACCAATCCGGATGTAAACGGAATTTCTCACGGCGCACGTTGTAGCGATTAATCCTCCTGTGCTGGCGGATCGGAGTCTTCCGTACTATCCTCGCCGCCATAAAAGTAGGAAATGGCGAGGCCGAAAAGCAGCATCAGTCTCAGCGCGCCGATTCGTCTTGAACGGTCCAACTGCCCAGAGGCGCAAACAGGAAAGCGGCGAACACGTAGCTCGCCGACAAAAGACCCACAGTGGCGCCCATTGTCCCCAGGAAGTGTGCGACTAGCCCTACACTACTTACTACTAGGAAGAGCAAGGGTATGGCGTCGTCCCCATGGACATGCCGGGAAAAGCGCCTCAGCAAGAGAGATCGATGTGCACGACACAAGCCCTAGAACAACATTCCTTAAACTGGCATGCCGTTTGGAGCTGGCCAGAATGGAGTTCCACGAATTTCGCACCTTCTGTTTTCGGGTCATACAACAACCTCGACTTCGGGAGGTGCGTTGTATACCTGCTTGGATGCATCTCGAGCGGGAGCAGTTCACTCTGTATTCTGCAGGCCTTGATGGTCCTGACCGGCGTGGATCGTAGCTAGCTTTGTTGCGCTGGGGACGGCTCTCTGGCTGTTTCTGCTCCACCGGATCCCTCTCGGGGACCTCCTTCACCGGCACATCCCCGATCGGCCAGAGCGCCGCCTGCTACGGGCGTCGTCAGTTCTTCTGACGTTTGCCACCCTGCGAGGGCTGACGTGGTCCATCGATCACCACGCGGGTCCTTTTCATGACATTCACATAGGCGGGCGTCACATCCATCATCTGGTGTGGGGCATCCTGTTGCTGGGGCTACGGCCGGTTCACAGAGGTCGCTTCGGGCTCTGCCTCTTCTTCGTCGCGGTTGATGAGCCGGCTCATGGCGCTCCTGTACGGAGCCCGGGCGGCCATGACGCTGGACGAATTCGCTCTCTGGCTAAACCTGCGGGACGTCTACTGGGCGCGTGAGGGACGCACTAGCCGCAGTGCGGTCGTGCTGTTCGGTACTATGCTGCTCATTGGCAATTGGGGTGTGCTGTGCCTTTGTGGAAGGGCTGATACGCGAGTTCCGCAAGAAGTGAGTGTCTGGACTGGGTAAGAACTGCAGGCAGGAATTACCGATTGGGCGTATAGATTTCCGGACGCACCCTGGGCGACATTCACATATCTGGCTGAGAACCAGGAACTTGTCTCCTTGGTAATCCAACTGCAAGCTACCCTCTCCGGCTAAGGGAAGTACCCTAGTTCTGGACAAGGAAGGTGGACTATGCCGTACAACCTTGCAGCGAGGGACTGGAGAGAACTGTCGGAAGCAGCTAGTAAAGAGCATGACCCTAAGAAGTTGATGGAACTGGTAACCGAACTGAACGAAGTCCTCAAAGAGCACGAAGACAGGTCCCGTGAAGGGCCGCAGAGCGACCGCCTCGCCGATTACAGGTAAGTTCGCCCCTCCGTCAGGTATTCACCGGAACGACTCCCGCGATCAATCTGTGTAGCTTTCCCGTGTCAGCGGTTCGCAGTCTGCTCAGGCGAGTTGGGGGAGAAGATGCCTTGGACGATTTTCGTAATCCTGCTGATTCTATGGCTGCTAGGATTGGTTCTGTTATGCCCCAATGGAACCCTGAACGCGAACTCAGCTCTCGCGGTGCGCTCAACTCTCAGGCGGCCTTTAATTCAGGCGGCCTCAATTAGGATGGTCGGCTGTGTCAGGTTTCAGAGTTGTTGCCGGTCTACAAAGGTTTCCAGAATGTCTTGCTGTACCTCCAAATAGCGGTCGATGATGCCGCTTAGCCTCTCTCGGAGTTGAGGAAGATTTTCTACGTCCTTGCGAATGCGGGCAGTCGGTGAAGATACTGTTGGGTCGCCGGTTCGGTGCGGAGGAGATGTCGATCGCGGACGTAATGCTTAAGGAATCCCTTACGGTAGTGGCTGCGGATCACCGGGTTGGGCAGGGTGAGGTCTTCGATGACGGTTCGCAGCTTGCCTTTGTTGTGGCGGGTGATGTTGCGCCCGACGATGATGGTCAGGTTGTTGGGCTGCCCGATGGTACGGTTGGTATCCAGGAGTCGTTGCTCGAGAGTCCCGCCAAAGCCCGGCGCCAAGCGCCCGCTAGACTCGACAATGCCCCGCAAACTGGAGAGGACGCTATACCGACTGGCCAAGCAGCAGCCGGAAAGGAGGTTCACGCTTCTCTACGATAAGGTCTGTCGGCAGGACATCCTGCAGGAGACCCGGCGGCGGGTGAAGTCCAATGAGGCTCCGACGCAGACACCAACGCAGTTGGCGTTCCGCTGGGAAGCGCTGGAATTACCAGTTGTACAAGCGCTGTCTTGTACCAAATGGCAGGGCGGGTGAGCCACTTCCCAGTCCTGCAGCGCATGCCGCCGAATGAAGATGGTCGGAGAGCTGGATGGGGGCAATCCCCACGTCCAGTTTGATCGAGGAAACCTGCGCTAGCGTAACCCGCCTGTGCCCTACTCTACCGAAGCCCTCGTCTAGTTCTAGTTCTAGTTAATTAGCTCTAGTTAATTAGGTTAGGTTAGTTCTTATACCTCGAGCGGATATATCCACCTGGTGCTCGTAACCGCGCTGGTGGTTCTGGTGATTCGGCTTATTCAAGGCCGAAGGCCGGTTCTACTCGTAGCGCAACCCCTGAATCGGATCTAATTGCGAGGCTTTTCTGGCAGGATAATATCCGAACAACACTCCGACTCCGGCGGAAAAACCCCCCCCAATGGCAAAAACATGCGGAGTAAGTTTGGTTGGAAAGTGGAACAGATTTTGAACTCCGACTGAGGCGACGATGCCAACGAAAAGGCCCAACAAACCACCTAAGACGCTCAGAGCCACCGCTTCGCTCAAAAATTGAACTTGCACATCCCACTCGGTGGCGCCGACCGCCATCCGGATTCCAATCTCGCGGGTGCGCTGCGTGACCGAGACCAGCATGATGTTCATGATACCGATGCCGCCGACTACCAGCGATAAAGAGGCAATGCTGGCCAGCAGCATGGTCATGATCCGGCTGCCGGCCAGTTGCGCCTGTACCACATCTTCGGGCCGGCGAATGTTGAAGTCGTCATCTTCTCCGGCATTCAAGTGGTGACGTTCACGCAAGAGTGCCATGATTTCCTTAGTGGCTTCGGGCATCGCTTCACGTGAAACCGCGGAGCAGAAAATATCATCCAGCCAAAACGTTCCGGTGATCCTCTTCTGCACCGTGGTGTAGGGCAGCACGACGAAGTCGTCCTGATCCTGTCCGGTCGCCGAAAAGCCTTTGCGTTCGAGAACACCAATCACTTTGCAAGGCAAACTCTGGATGCGGACTGTCTTTCCGACCGGATCTTCGTTTCCGAACAGGTTTTCTACCACTGTTTCCCCCAGCACGCAGACAGGGGCGCTAGCTTCCACGTCGGCAGGGGTAAAGAATGTTCCCAGCCGCATTTGCCAGCGCCGCACTTGGAGAAATTCCGGAGTCACACCGCGGTACATCGTGGCCCAGTTTTCCCCTGCGTAGATGACCTGGATGTGGCCATCCACGTTCGGTGACAGGCTCTTGATCAGGGAAACCTGCTGCAGGATGGCTTGCGCATCGCCGAGCACAAGCGACCGCGTGCCGCGCGACCCCGCTCGCAGGCCGTTGCGGGCGCGGCTGCCCGCTTCTACCCAGATGAAATTGTCACCCAGACTCTGCAGCTTGTCTTCGATGCTGCTGCTCCCGGCGTTTCCAATCGCGACCACGCAGATGAATGCTCCAACGCCAACCCCAATGCCGAGAATCGTAAGCACACTCCTGATCCAGTGGCGTTGCATCGCCGTCAAGGATTCCCGCAGTACGTTTCTGAAGTTCATCCGAGTCACAATAAGACTAGCTCTTTGGCAGAAAAGCCTCAATGTGCTCAGGGGAAAGAACGACAGTGGATGGAATACGCGGGTGTCCCACGCGCTTCTTTCTTTTTATCATTCCGAGCGAAGTGGGCTACGCGCCGGCTGCGGCTGCCCCGCTGTCCTGGCAGCTTGGCCGGGGCCAGCACGATCAGATCTGCACTGACGACAACAAACAGGAGTACGCCGCCCAGCAGGTGTCCGCGTTCGCTCACATCACGCAATCCCCGCACCGCCATGACGGCGGCTGAGCAATGCTCGACCATGCGGTGAAGGCAATCAGGCTGCGATTCGCGGACCGGTTACGTGACGCAAGCAGTAGGAAAATTTCCAGTGTGGCATAGACGCTAAGATCATCTGCAGTACCTCCGACTCCTTCAGTTGTATCAACGGGCAAGCACCAGCTAAAAACAGCAGCCCCACCCCTACCAACACCACCTGATGGCACGGAACCGGTCAAAGAAACCGGGGAGGTTCCGACGATCCTGAAATGCCGGTACCCCAGCGTTCGCGTCTCCTCCCGCAGCCTGTAAAGCCGTGCCCCCCCCAGAAAACACGAGCTCCTCGATTCGGGCTCAGCTCCCCATCCTTTGCAAAAAGCGCGGGCCACCCCGAAAGAGCGCAAAGGTTGCACCCTTCTGATACGCTGAAACTGTGAATCGCACGCGTCGTCGGATAGCAAGAATATTAGGCATATGTCTCATGCTGGCCAGCACCTTTGTCCTGGGAACGCAGAGCGAAGGAAAGCCTCCCTGGGCGCCTGTGAAGCCGGCTGTGGTGCGCTGGGCGCCGGCTCGACTGGTCAACGGTTCGCCTTTTCTGTTTCGTGTACGTCCGTCGGTGCGGCTGAAATCCCTGACCGGAACGTGGCTGGGCCACGAGTTGTTCTTCGACTACAACCCAGGCAAGCAAACCTGGGTCGGTTTTGCCGGAGTCAGCCTCGAAACCAAGCCGGGCCGCTACCCTCTGGTCTTGCACGGCATCAGCCAGCAGGACGCACGCGTTGATATGGACAGCCAGGTGAGAGTTTGGGCGGCGAAATACCCGACCATCGTGCTTCATGTTCCAGAAAAATTCACCGCGCCCGCCCCTGAGATGCGGACTCGGATCGATCAGGAGAAGGAACTCAAGGCCAAGGTCTTCGCCGTGATCAGCCCGGAACGCGAGTGGGCGGGAAGATTTCTTCCGGCAGTGTCAACATCGGTGTCAGACCCATTTGGCACTCGCCGCACATTCAACGGCGCCGTGAAGAGTGTGCACGGGGGCTTGGATTATCACGCTCCGGTTGGCACACCGTTAAAGGCAATCAATAGCGGAACGGTGATTCTGGCGCGCGATCTCTTTTTCGAAGGCAACTGCGTCGTGCTGGACCACGGACAGGGCCTGCTCAGTCTCTATATGCATCTCTGGAAGATCAAGGTGCATGAAGGGGAGCATGTCGAGCGCGGCCGGGAGATCGGGCTCAGCGGTGCTACCGGCCGGGCGACAGGGCCGCACGTGCACCTCGCGGTGCGGTGGCAGGGAGTCTACCTGAACCCGGCTGAACTTTTGAACCTCCGCGTGCCCTAACTGGCGCGAAACAAGTCGAGTGGGTGACCTCAGCGGCTAAAGCCCCTTTTGAAAAAAGTGCTTATCGATCGTTAAGGCGCTGCGACACCCAAAGAACGCGCAGTGGCACGACTCTAGCGTTTTTCAGCAGACTTCCAGTCGAATGCCAAGGGCTTCATCGGCGCCCGCTGGCCTTGAGTTCCTGCCGCAGATCCAGATTGCGAATCAGACGATGCAAGTAGTTGGGGTGGAGACCAAGCGCCCGAGCGGCTTCGGTGTAATTGCCCTTGGCATCGTCTATCGCCGCTAGTATCAGTTGTTTCTTAGTCTCTTTTAAAGCGGAATGATATTTCGCGGTCATGCCGGCCGGAGCGGCTCGCTCCAGCACTGCTTCCGGCAGGTCTTCTGGAAGAATCAGATCGCCGGCGCCAAGAACCAGAGCCCGTTCGATGGCGTTCTCCAGTTCGCGCACGTTGCCTGGCCAGTCGTAGTTCATTAAGCAGGCGCACGCTTCTTCCGACAGCGGTTTGGCTTTCGCTTTGCACCGCTTGGAATACTTGTTGATGAAATAGCTGGCAAGCTGCGGGATGTCTTCCTTGCGCTCGCGTAGCGGCGGCATGGTGACAGAAACGACATTCAAGCGGTAGAACAGGTCCTGCCGGAACGTGCTTGTTCGTACCGCTTCGGCGAGATTCTTATTTGTGGCGGCAATCAGACGGATATCCACCTCGACCGGCCGCGTGCCGCCGACGCGTTCGAACTCGCGCTCCTGAATCACTCGCAGCAGTTTGGATTGCAGGGCGGGCGCGAGTTCTCCGATCTCATCCAGAAAGACCACGCCGCCATGGGCAACCTCCAGCTTGCCTTTCTTCTGAGCGGTGGCCCCGGTGAAGGCGCCTTTCTCGTATCCGAAGAGTTCGCTTTCGAGCAGCGTCTCGGTAATCGCGGCACAATTGATGGCGACAAAGGCTTTGTCCGCGCGCTGACTGTTGTGGTGAATGGCGCGCGCCGCCAATTCCTTGCCGGTGCCGCTCTCTCCATCTATTAAGACGGTGCTGTCGGTCGGCGCGACCCGCGCCAGGAACTGGTACACGTTCTTCATAACTGCGCTTTCGCCTAGAAGGCTGTGCTCGAGGTTGATCTCGGTGTTGAGGCGCTCGTTTTCCTGGCGCAGCCACTCCAGTTGACGGGCGTTTTCCAGGGCGACAGCCGAGATACCTGCTATTGCCGTCACGAGCTGCAGGTGGTCTTCGTCGAAGCGCATTACGGGATTGGTCGAATCGAGGTAGATACAACCGATCACCTTGTCGAATACGATAAGCGGCACGCACAGGAGGGAACGCACCTCGGAGGCAATCACGCTCTCGAGGTCACTGAGGTTCTCGCTGGCTGCAACGTCACTCCCCAGCACCGAGACGCCTTGTTCCAAGACTTGCCGCGCTACGGTACGGCTCACGCGTACGGTGCGCGGATCGGTGGCCTGGCGGCTGCGGGCAAACACGGAAGCAAAATCCTTGGCATGAGTGCCGTCGAGCAGGATTGCACCTCGCTCGGCGGGAGAAACCTCGAAGGTCAGACTCAGAATCTCGTCCTGCAGCGCCTGTAAGTCGCGGATGGAGTGCACTACGCGGCTGATCTTCAGCAGCACATTTAGATTGCGCGCCAGACGGGAAGTTGCCGGCAACTCGCTCAGGATCTTGTCGGGCTGGAGATAGAGCACGTCGGCCGGTCGCAGCCTAACCGTGGATTTGGCGATCGAGTCGTCTTCAAATTCCACCTGCCGGCCAACGAAGCCTTCCTCGGTGTCCTCAAGAAGAAAGACAAAGATTGAGTCGCCAATGGAAATCTGGTCGCCGTGCTTCAGGTATTGCTCTTGTACGGGGATTCCGTTGATGAGGGTGCCGTTTCGGCTCTTGAGATCGCGAATCTTGAACTGCTCGGCCTCGTGGCTGACTACACAGTGGCGGCGGGAAACTGAGGGGTCAGAAATCGGCAGCAAGTTGGAGGCATCCCGGCCGATCGTGACCTCCTCTGTGGGCAGAGCAAAATGGGACTCTTTCAGGGGCCCGGCTATGGCTATGAGTCTCGGGTTCACCCTCCCTCCTTCGGCCGCGAGATAGTCTTAGCACAGTAACCGGCTCAATTGCACGCAAGTGCGCCAACAGCAATGGCCTATCCGAATGGTTAGAGACTATCCGATCAGATAGTAGAGGACTAGCAGAGCTGGCTCTCACCCCACGGTAACGCGATCGGTTAGCAACAGCAAGCTCCACGATATCAATTAGTTGCATCCGCGTGCCCCGATCAGGGTTCGCCCAACCATGTTGGCACGGCAGCTGCATGGAGACAATTCGTGAAAAGGACTGTCCCGGCAAAGGCGACTTCGGGGAGGCGCTTTCGGTCATTTTTTTCGCCGGGAAGTCGCCGTCAGGGACTGGAGTTTTGGTCCCTGATGGAACTTTTTGAAAGCAACAGTCACTGGGCAGGTTTTTTCGAGACTAGCCCGACCAAAAGCGAGGGGAAGCGCTTTTGAGATTTGTCTCGGGTCGGGCAGTAGTCGAGGGGAACTCGATGAATCCCTCAGCGAGTTCCCGCTCGACCTATTGTGGAGAAGTTGCCGTGAGCCTCAATGTACAAGCGATGAATCCGGATACCTGCTCGTTTGCGAGCATAAAAGTTTTGGCGAGGTGCGGCTCCGGTCGAGGTGAGGGAACGTCCCTGGCCGCCCTGGCGCATGTTCCGTTCGACTTGGTCCTGGGAGAGATGCTCCTACCGGCCGGACTTTATGAGGTCGAGCCTAGCTGCTTGTTGGGAATGCTGAAGCTGCGGCGGGCTGGCAGTGACTCACAACCCGTGCTGGTTCCAGCCGTCAACCTCGATCAGGCACAGAGACCGATTCCCGAGAAGTTGCTGTTTTACTGTCAGCAGAATTTGTATTTTCTGGCCCAGAGATCCACGGAGCCCAATGAAGGGGGTTAGTCGCCTGCAGCTCGGTAAGCGTCCTCGTTGCGGACCGCCACTCCGTCACGAAAGCTAACTGTTTTGCCGGAAATTGCCGGGACGCGCTCTCCCGGCACCAGGATTCCAACCAGGTTCAGCGGATCAGCCGCGGAAAGGATTAATGTCTCTCCTGTGGGCTCCATCTTGCGGGCAGCACGCAACGACTCCACCGCCACCGGCAAAGCAAACTGCTCGCCCAGAAAACCGTCAACAAAGCGCCCTCCGCGAATCTCGCCTCGGTCTTCGAGACGGCGGAAAGCTATCTGCAGCTCTCGCCACTTTGGCAGGATGGTTTCGCGCACGAGCAGATCGCGAAACACCACGCCATAACGCTTGAGCATCATCCAGCAGGTCGCTTCGACCGCCTTGTTCCGGTCTGCGATCTGATCGGTATAGAGCAACGACCAGCGGCCCGAGCTGTGGCGGGGGCGAGAGGTGCGGCCGTGTCCTTGTCCGGCACGGCGCTTGGGATCGATTAGAGAGCGCAGGTTGTCAAAGCCATCGGCGGTAACGATGCCGGCTGCCACCAGTTCCCAAAGCGCGGTTTCAATCTCTGATTTCAGCCGGGCGGTGCCGCGCACGATGTCAGCAAAGAAGGATGCGCCTCGCTGGCGCAGGAAATCGAGCACCTGGCGCGCGCCGTGGCTCAGACCTCGCGTTTCCTCCGGCAGGTCTGTGCCGGGGTGACGCGGCGTCATCCACTCGGCTTCCTCCCTGACAAAGAATGTGATCGGTGCAACACTGGTCGGGATGACACGCCGCTTGCCTTCGGCGGTATCTTCGAGCGTGGCCGGGTGCGGAGAGAGGCGTCCCCAACCCACGGCGCCTGTGAGGCAGAGCTGGTCGATGATCTTGGGGTCGTAGTCAGCAATCCGGCGCGCCAGAATCTGCCGCTCCCAAGCATTCGCTGGAACTTCGAAACCTTGTAGCTGACGCAAAACCTCCAGCGTGCCGCGCTCCCCGAGGACTTGCGTGCCTGACGCGATGTGCTGCCAGCGCAGGAGCCAGCGCATAAACTGCGCCGCTGTAACTGGCTCAACCTGCTTTCGGAGAGTACCCAGGGTGAGCCGGTGGATGCGGGCCAGCAGACGGCGATCGCACCACTCGGTGTCCCGGATGCAGGGGTCGGTGAACTTGCCGCGGAGGATGGCGCCTGTGGCTTCGAGTCGGAGCAGCGCCTTGTCGATTTCCGCCGCAGGGAGACCGAGGGTGTCGCCTAACTGTGCTGCGGTTGCGGGACCGATGTGGGCCATCCAGCCGGTGACCAGAGCCAAAAGAGCGTTGTCCGGTGACGGTGTCGTGGTCTCAATTTCTGCGATTGTCGTCTCGAATTTCGCCGAGGGGAAGAGGGCGGTAAAGCTTTTCGCCTTCTCGGCAGCAACCCAGTAGCGGCGGTGTCTTGACGGCTGCTCCGAGGGCGTCCCGCCGTCGACCGTGGCGACGGTAGCCCGGCCTTCGCGAGCGAGTTCGCTGAAATAGGTCGACCACGTGTCCGAATCGCTGCGCGCGAGATCCCGTCGCCCCCCTTCGCTCCGCTCGGGATCGCTCAGGGCAGGCTCCTGGCCGTCCCCTCCGCTCAGGATGTCGCCATGATCGAGGCTGCTTTCGCGAACCGCGATCAGGGTTTGCAGGACGTCATGCAACTCATCGCGGTCGCGGATGTCGGGCCAGGCTTCTTCGCGCACCTGCGCAATAGCTGCGGGATCGAGCTTGCCGACCTCCTGTAACACAGATTCCGGCAGAATGCGACGCATCTCCACAGCGCGAGCGCGGCGTTCTTCTAATGGAGCGTCATCGAGATACGCATATGGATTCGCATTGAGGATTTCGTGTGAGAACTGGGATGGGATGGGCGTGTCGACGGCAATGCAACGAATGGCGCTGTCGGAGATGCCGCGCAGCACGCCGCGCAGCCCTTCAATGTCCATCGCCTCAGTGAGCACATCCTTCATGACTTCGCTCACCAGCGGGTGATCGGGAATCTTGATGTCGCCGACGATGTTTTCCTGGCAGGCGGCCACGTCGGGGAAAACCGATGCCAGCAGGTCGTCGGAACGCATGCGCTGGATTTGCGGTGGAATTTTCTTGCCGCCGTGAAAGCGCAACAGGGCCAGCGCGCGAGTGGCATCCCAGCGCCAACGGGTGCCGAAAATGGGCGCTGCGAGTGCCGCCTGTTCGAGAATCGGCTGCACCGTTTCCGGCTGAAGAAATTGGAAGACATCGGCAAGAGGGAAACTGTGCTGCTCGCCCAAAGCAATGTTAAGTCCGTTATCGGTGGCAGCCGCTTGCAACTCGAAGTTGAAGCTGCGGCAGAAACGCTTGCGCAGGGCTAGTCCCCAGGCTTTGTTAATCCGACCGCCAAAAGGCGCGTGGATGACCAACTGCATTCCGCCGCCTTCATCGAAAAAGCGCTCAGCGATGATTGTTCCCTGAGTGGGCACAGCACCAAGGACCGCCCGTCCTTGCAGGATGTACTCGACGATCTGTTCGGCTCCGGGGTCATCCAGACCGCATTCCGCTTTCAGCCAAGAAATCGTCTCGGCGACGACCTGCTGAGTGGGCGAGAAGCCTACCGGCGAGACACCAGCAAGCCGATCGCTGATCTCCTGACGCAGGTTGGCGACATGCGCGGACAGTTCCGCTGTGCGCGCAGGCGCCTCGCCCAGCCAGAAAGGAACTCCCGGGGGCGCGCCATGGGCATCCTCGACAATTACGCGCCCTGTCTTTCCTTCAATCCGACGGATTCGCCAGGACGTATTGCCCAGCAGCATGACATCGCCAGCCAGACTCTCTACTGCGAAGTCTTCATCAACCGTGCCGACCGTGACGCCTTCCGGTTCGGCAACCACCGTGTACAAGGCAGTCTCTGGAATAGCACCGCCGCTGGTAATGGCAGCCAGACGGCTGCCACGGCGGGCGCGCAGCCGGCCATTCACCTGATCACGATACAAATAGGCGCCGTAGCGTCCACGGCGAGCAGCAATCCCATCGGACAGCATCACGACGATCGAATCGAAAACTTCACGAGGCAGGTTGCGGTAGGGATAAGCCCGCCGGATTAAGGCGAACAAATCATCCTCGCGCCACTCCTCTGCGGCGCAGGAGGCGACAATCTGCTGGGCCAGCACGTCCAGCGGGGACTCCGGAATCATCAGGCGATCGAGATCGCCCTGCCGGATGGCTCGCACCAGGGCTGCGCATTCCAGCAGGTCGTCTCGGGTCATGGCAAATATTCGACCCTTGGGAACAGCACCGCGCCAGTGACCGGAACGGCCAACCCGCTGCAGAGCCACAGCAATGGCGCGCGTCGAGCTGAGCTGGCAGACCAGATCGACCGTACCGATATCAATCCCGAGCTCGAGCGAGGCCGTAGCAACCAGTACGCTGATCTCGCCGTTCTTGAGCTTCTTCTCGGCGGCTAAGCGGAGCTTGCGCGACAGGCTGCCGTGGTGAGCTGCTACTGCCTCTTCGCCGAGCCGCTCGGCCAGATGGTGTGCGACGCGTTCCGCCAGCCGACGCGTGTTGACGAAAACCAGGGTCGAGCGATGCTGGCGAACCAGCTCGGCAATGCGGTCGTAAATCTCGTCCCACATCTCATTGCTGGCCACGGGGCCGAGCTGGCTGGCGGGAGTATCCACGGCGAGATCGAGATCGCGCTTGTGGCCGACGTTGACGATGACCGGATCGCGTCGGCCGCTACCCGTGAGAAAGTGGGCCACTTCCTCTATTGGTTTTTGCGTTGCAGAAAGTCCGATGCGCGCGGGCGGGTGGTTCGTGAGAGCTTCCAGCCTTTCCAGCGAAAGCGTCAGGTGTGCACCACGTTTATCGTCCGCGACGGCATGGATCTCATCGACGATTACCGTTTCGACATCGCGCAGGATGGCTCGGCTTCTCTCGGCGGTAAGCAGGATGTAGAGCGATTCCGGAGTGGTTACCAGAATGTGCGGCGGCCGCTTCAGCATTGCCCGGCGCTCATGCATGAGCGTGTCGCCGGTGCGGACAGCAGAGCGGATCTCCGGCATGAGCAGACCGCGCTCGAGGGCCATCCCCAGAATTTCACCGAGAGGAACTTCGAGGTTCTTCTGGATGTCGTTGCCTAACGCTTTGAGCGGCGAAATATAGAGGACTTCCGTTCGGTCCTGAAGGTTTCCTGCCACAGCTTTCCGCACCAGGCGATCGATGCACGCCAAGAAAGCTGCCAGAGTTTTTCCGGAGCCGGTGGGCGCTGAGATGAGAGTCGTTCGCTCGGCCAGGATGTGCGGCCAACCCTGCTCCTGAGGTTCTGTGGGCGTGGCGAATCGGCCCACAAACCACTCTTGAACCAGCGGGTGGGCCCACCCGAGACTGAGAGGAAGGGAGGTCATTCTTAATCATTATCATTCTACTCGGAGTGGACACTTTCGCAAAATGTTCGCCTGCCTTAGCTGCCTTAGCCCGCGTAGCGTGAAGATCAAGCTTCTTCTGTTTGACGTGGATGGCGTGCTGACCGACGGGAAGATCTGGATTTTTCCTGCGCCCGCCGGGGCCCAACTAACGACCCAGGAGCCTGCCACCGGGCACAGCGGGCAAGGTGGTTTCGGGTTCGTCAGCCAAACCTATGTTCAGGCCAAGGGCTTCAATGCCCACGACGGCACGGCGGTCTCGCTTGCCCATTTGGCCGGCATCAAAATGGGCCTGATCACGAAGCGAATCTAATCTCTGAAACGGTGGCGCTGCGTGCGCGAGGTCGGAAGCTGGAGCACGTCCATCAGGGGATTCACGAGAAGCTAACCGCGTTCCAGGAAATTCTTCGCCGGGAGGGAATGCACTCGGAAGAAGCGGCCTACGTTGGGATGATGTCATTGACCTGCCGGTGATGCGGCACTGCGGGCTGGCGATAGCGGTTCCTAACGCGCGCGAGGAGGTCAAGGACGAAGCTCACGTCATCATCGAGCATGCGGGAGGCGATGGGGCTTTGCGCGACGCGGTGGAGTACATCCTAAAAGCGCAGGGAAAATGGGAACACGTACTCGAGCACTTCAGCGGACAGCGTAGTTCTGCCGCAACCACCTCCCAGAAGGGTGCCGCTGAATAGAAAGTGGCCTTTTGCGGCTACGCTGCTTTCGCACCACCAGAATCTGATCCGTCAGCCTTTTCGACTGGGGTCGGGGGAGCGTTGCCTTCGCGCATAAGCTCGTGAATCTTTCCTGGCTCAGTTCTGTCATCTGGTTCGAAGCGGGCGAGGCGTTCCACCAAAGCGAAGTATTTTCGCACTTCCCGCGTCATATCCCGCCCGTAGGCTCGGCGGAACCTGGTCGCGAGCGAATCCGGAGAATCGCGACTGCCCCCGGGGGATCGGGTCGCTCTTCCGGGTCGCGGCCAAGCATTGGCCTCTGCTCGCGCCAGAGGTATTAGCTGGCGGCCACTCTCGCCAAAAAGGCAGAGTACCTTCAATCGGTCAAAATACGTAGACTGCCGTACAAACGTGAGGGGAGTTCCTCAGGAGGCAAGGGCAAAAAAAACAAGCCCACCGATTGCCTTTGCTTGGGGCGTGCTCGGGTAGGCAATCGGTGGGGTACCGTTTCTCCTTACTCACCCTGTTGTTTTCAGGAGTATTTTGTCCCACTCTAACCTAGCAGGTGGCCTAAAGTTGCGGATTTTTACAAAAATTTACGGATCTCTTATTCCGGGATGGCTGGTGGCCTGGTGGCCATCAGCTCGGCAAACCGTGGGTCCTTCCGCAGGCTCGAGAATTCAGCGTCCTTATACACCATCCTAATGTCTTTGTATCCGTCCTCCATGGCCCGCCGCAAGAACTGGAGCGAACGCTCAGTTAAGCCAATCTTGGCGTATAGCTTAGCCATGGTGTAGTTGTACCGCGCCCGGTCTTCGGGCGAAGGAAGCTGAGCGGCCACTCCGGTGCGGGAAGTTCGCTCGAAAATGTCCGGGTCGAGCTGAATCGCATGGGTGTAGGCCAGGGTCGCGTTTTCGAACTCCTTTTTCGAAAAGTAGGCCGCGCCCAGGTTGCTGAAATAGGAGGCAGAGTTCTGGTCGATGTCGATCGCCTTTGTATAAAGCTTGATCGCCTTGCCGTATTTCTTCTGTTCGTAGTAGACGACTGCAAGGTTGTTGTGCGCGTCAGCGAAATCCCGCTTTAGTTTGATGGCGCGCTCGAAATACTTCTTTGCCTCCTTCAGATGGAAGGTCTGCAGTTCAACGATCCCCATTTTGTTGTAAACCGGAGGGCTGCTCGGATTTTTGACCAGGGCGGCGCGGAAATAATCCATGGCGTCGGCGTAAGCCTTCTCCCCGCGCAGTTCATCCCCACGCATTTCCAGTTCTTCTGGGGATGCCGTTGGAGACGGCGGTTCGACACGGCGAACCGGAGGCCCGACCTGTACCCGGTCCGGAGAAGGGGCCTGAGGTAAGGCGTAAGAATTCGAGAACGCGATCAGGAAAGGAACTACGACCAGAAAAACGGCTTGCCGACGCATGAGAGTACCTCCCGCGCGAGCAGACACTCTACCTCCGCTCCAGTCCCTCTAATGAGGATTGGTATTGGTGCTGTTGCTTGGCTGGTTAGACGGTGCGGCGGACGATTTGTCGTCTTTAAAGATACCTGCAATTTTGCCAAACAGTCCTTTTTTCTTTTTTGCCGGATCCTGGGCATCGGTTGCCTGTCCCGTCTGGACTCCGGGAGGAGCGGGGGGTAAAGGCTTGTCGGCCCCTGGGCCGAAGATGCGCGAGAAGAAGCCTTTGATTCCGGTCCCCTGATCACACGTGTCGCGCGGTTCCGTGCCGGCAACGAAGGCGGCGGTGTAAGTCTCCGGGCAGGAGGGAGTTGCCAGACGATTGGTGATATTATCGAGTTGGACGTCGACCACTCCCGAAGGCTGGGTGAACGGCTTGACGTCGGAATACTGGGGCAGTGTGACTGCCCTTTTCATGAATTCCGCCCAGATAGGCGCTGCCGTTTGCGCACCGCTCAGCCGCAGATCGCTGTAGTCATCGTACCCGACCCAGACAATGCAGAGCAGGTTGCTGGTGTAGCCGGCAAACCAGCCGTCATGCGAACTCCCGGTTTTGCCCGCTGCCGGAGCCATGAAGCCGCGCGCGCGCACCGATAAGGCCGTGCCAAAGTTCAGCACGCCTTCCATCATGTTGGTCATCACGTAGGCAACACGGGGATCGAGGACTTCTTTCTTGTCGCCGTTGTAGTCCTCGATAACATCTCCTCGGCTGTTGCGCAGAGAATTGATCATGATGGGGGAAAGGCGGGTACCCCCATTGGCAAAGACAGTGTAGGCGGCCGCCATCTCGATGGGGGTGGCGTCGTAGGCGCCCAGGGCCATCGCCGGTGTGGCCTTCACCGACGAAATCCCAGCCGACTTTGCCAGGTCAGCCACCTTGTCGTAGCCAACTTCCTCGGCAAGTTTTACAGTCGCATTATTTAACGACAACGCGAGCGCGTATCGCGCCGTAACCTGGCCGTGGTACTCCTCTTTGTAATTTCGCGGCTCGTAGATCTGGTCGCCGTAGGAAAACGTACTGGGGGAATCCTCCACCATCGAAGCGGGGGTGAGAACCATGGCTTGTCCGTCCGGCGCGGTCGTGGGGTTAAGCGCAGTATTCATAGCCGCCGCATATACGAAGGGCTTGAAAATTGATCCTGTCGGCCGCTTAGCGACCGCATGATTCAATTGGCTGAAACCGTAATTGCGTCCACCCACCAGGGCCAGGATTTGACCCGTGTGGGGATCCATCGCAACGAGAGCAACCTGGGCGTCGGGTCCGGATTTGACTTTCGTCTCGTACTTGCCCTTGCCCACCTTGATCTTGTGCGTACGCATCTTCTTGACTTGCTCGTCAACCAGCTTGATTCCCGTTTCGACCGCTTGGGCCGCCGCTTTCTGCAAGTCGGGATCGAGCGTGGTGTAGATGCGATAGGACTGTTCATTCAACTCACGCTCGTTGTACTTGTTGATCAAATTGTCGCGAACCAAGTCCACGAAGTAAGGCGCATCACTGGCTTCTACGTTGGGTGGAGCTAACTTCAGCGGGGTAGCCTTCGCTTTGTCCGCTTCTGCTCTGGTGATGGCGTGCGTTTCGACCATGCTTTCGAGCACCAGGTTGCGCCGGTCCAGCGCCCGCTCGGGATGTCGATAAGGAGAAAGATAGCTGGGCGCCTGAATGAGCCCTGCGAGCAAGGCGGCCTCGGGAAGAGTGATGTCCTTCAGGTCCTTGTTGAAATAGGCCCGCGCTGCCTCGGCGAATCCGCTGATGGTGAAGGAACCGCGCTGTCCGAGATCGACCCGGTTGGCGTAGAACTCGAAAATCTGCTGTTTGCTGAACTTCTGCTCCAGTTCAATGGCAATCAGCATCTCCACCAGTTTCCGCTTCAGAGTTTTTTCAGGCGACAGGAAGAAGGCCCGGGAGAGCTGCATGGTGATGGTGGAACCGCCCTGTTCGTGCTTCTGTCGCGTGAAATCAACCCACGCGGCTTCCATCAGCCGCAGGTAGTTTACGCCACTGTGTTGAAAGAAGCGGCGATCCTCAATGGACAAAACTGCATCCACCATCATCTGCGGAATGTCGTCGTACTTGACCAGCTGGCGCTTGGAGCGTTGTTCAGCGTCGAACAGGGAAGTCACCAGTTGCGGCTCGAGTTCGTAGGCCGCCAGTTCTCCCGAGCGGTCCTTAATGCCCTCGACTTGGCCGCCACTGAAGCGGATTTGCGCCGGATCCGGACTGTGATAAGACTCCGCTCCCGGGCTAATGTCGATCCCGCCCTTCACCAAACGGTAGCTGCCTAGCGGCGATTGTCCGTCGCGCTCGGAATATCCGGCACGGCGCAACAGCATCGCGATCTCCTTGGCGTCGATCTTTTCCCCCACCTTGACGGCCTGCGGCAGCGCGTAGATTCGGGCGGCGCTGCTGAACACAGGTCCTTTAAAGCGTTTCTCAATAATGCGGTCGTACTTGACGTACAGGTAGGAGAAGGAGCCAACGATTACCAGAGAGATGGTTACGAAGACCAGGAAAGCAGCACGCAGCAGGGGGTCACGGGGCAGCAATCGGCTGCCTCCTGTGCTCGGGCCGGTGCTTTTCGGGATCTTGAGTTTAATGGCCACGGTCAATGGTCGGAGTAGTCGCCACTTTGTCAGACGATGCGACGCTCGTAAGAGTTATCCAGAGCCAGCTTTTTTCGTAATTCGCTCGCACTTTCTTGGGGACAGCGCGCTTTGCCAGTTCGGCCAACTGACCCTTACCCCTTGATCTATTCTAAATCACTTCCGGATGAACTGCGGGGACTCAGTAAATCCCCTTATTCTTGGTAGCCGCGTGAAAATTCAGGTCCAGCGGGTAACCCGGCAAAGCCACGTGCACGGTATAGTTCACTTCGATAAGCAGGCTTCCCGTCCCCTGCGTACCGGTGCGATGCACCTTAATCTGTTCCTGGGTAAGCGGAATATCCATGTCCTTGGCCTTCTTGTAGACGATGGTGCGGATATCCTCTTCCGACTTGTTACTGTAGGTAGCCGCCAGGGCCTCATTATTTAGCTCGTCTTCAAACTGGTAGTTGGTGAAATAAGGTGGGATGACCTGTACTCCGACTACGATGAGGCTAACGATCAAACCTATCCCTAAAATTAATTTAAATGTACCCATAGCGTGTACCGCGGGCGACACACAGGAGTGCCAGCTCAGCGTCTCGCCCGCAATTGTTTTTCAAAATAGTCCGTTATTGCGGCGATGCTAACACCCTGTATTTCCCGTGTCGAGCGATGAACCACCTCGACCGTGCCTTCGGTAACCTTCTTGCCCACGGTGACACGAAAGGGTATGCCCACCAGGTCAGCGTCTTTGAACTTCACCCCTGGCCGTTCGTCCCTGTCATCTAGTAACACGTCGAAACCCGTCGCCTCCAGGCGTCGCGTGATCTCCTCGGCTGTGGTGCGCACTTTGTCATCGCCCACGTTGGTGGGGCTCACAAGAATTTCGAAAGGCGCAATTTGCGGCGGCAGCCAAAAGCCGTTCTCGTCATTACGCTGCTCGACGGCCGCGGTTAGGATGCGCTCGATGCCAATCCCATAACTGCCCATGATCGGGGTGACTTCCTTGCCATTGCGCTCGAGCACCCGCGCGCCCATCGACTCGGAATACTTGTAACCGAGCTTGAAAATGTGGCCAATCTCGACCGCGGTATCAACCCGCAGGGCCTGGCCACAATTGGGGCAGTCTTCTCCTGCGGCTACGCTCCGCAGGTCGGCGTAGGCGGTCGGCTGGAAGTCTTTGCCGGGTGTGATGTTCTTGAGGTGGTAATCCTCCTTGTTGGCCCCGCCGATCAGGTTCTGCCGACCTTTCAACGCTTCATCGACGAGCAGGATTACGCCGTCACTGAAATCCCCATCCTTCGCGGTTGCGACCTCTTGCAAGCCGATGGGTCCAAGAAAACCGGCAGGCGAATGGAACACCTGTTTGATCTCTTCGGCCTGCATGGTGCGAAATTCTTTTCCTCCCATTGCGGATGCAAGCTTGGTCTCGTTGAGTTGATGATCACCCCGCATGAACACAACGACAGGACGAGGCCTGGTCTTTCCGGTTTCCGGATCGCGCTCATCGGCCATGTAGGCCAAAGTCTTCATCTTGTTCTTGGGCGAGACGCCCAGGTAGCGCGCCACGTCCTCGATCGTCTTCTGTCCTGGTGTGTGGACTTCGAGAGGCCTGCCGTTTCCTTCTGCCGGCAGATCGTCTACGGGACGCAGCCGGGAAGTGGCTCTTTCCAGGTTCGCCGCGTAGCCACATTTCTCGCAGCTCACCACCAAGTCCTCACCGGCGGTGGTGCGCACCATGAACTCGTGCGATTGCGAACCGCCCATGGCCCCGGAGTGGGCCTCCACAACAATATATTTCAGCCCGCAGCGGTCGAAGATCCGGCAGTAAGCGTCGTGATGCTTGAGATACGAAACGTCTAAGCCCGCGGCATCGACGTCGAAGGAATACGAATCCTTCATGATGAATTGCCGCACTCTCAGCAAGCCTGATTTTGGCCGGGCCTCGTCGCGGAACTTGCTCTGAATCTGGTACCAGATTTGTGGCAACTGCCTGTAGCTGCGCAGTTCTTTGCGCGCGATTTCGGTCATGACCTCCTCTTCGGTCATGCCGAGGCACAAGTCGGCGCCTTTGCGGTCTTTCAGGCGGAACATGGTATCGCCCATGACGGCCCAGCGCCCGCTGGCCTCCCATAGTTCGCGCGGATGCAGCGCAGGCAGGTAAAACTCCTGCCCGATCTTGTCCATTTCCTGGCGGACGATCGCGATAATTTTGTTGAACGAGCGATTTCCCAGAAACAGATAGGAATAGATCCCGGCGGCGAGTTGGCGGATGTAACCGGCGCGCACCAGGAACTTGTGGCTGGCGACCTCGGCGTCGGCGGGCGCCTCGCGCAGCGTAGGTATAAACAGCTCAGACCAGCGATACATGGTTCGACGTCCGTAGTACAGGGAATTGAATATTGTAATTGATGGGAGTAGCGAGTACCCAGTCGGGAACGCAGGGGATAAAGAAGCAACCGGGCGAAAATCGCAAACTTACCCGACTACCCGACTACCCAATTACAAAATCACACCATCTCCGTTCCCCACAGATCATGCAGATGCACCAAGCCTTGTAATTTCATGTTGCCGTCCACGACCACCAAGGACGTGATCTTCGTTTTTTCCATGAGGGCTAAAGCCGTGGTCGCGAATTCTCCCGGTGCGATGGTCTTCGGATCGCGTGTCATGCACTCGCCAGCCTTCAGGTCGAGCACCTCTTTGCCACGCCGTTCGAGCAGACGCCGAAGGTCGCCGTCGCTGATGATTCCAACCAGCTTATCCCCTTCGACCACTGTCGTCACCCCCAGCTTCTTGCGGGACATTTCGTAGATCACGTCTGACATTTTCGTCTGCGGCGTCACCCGCGGTACGGCATCGCCGGTGTGCATGAGGGTTTCGATTCGTGCCAACCGTTTCCCTAATTTTCCGCCGGGATGCAGATTGGCAAAATCCTCTTCTTTAAATCCGCGCTTCTCGGAGAGGGCGACAGCTAGCGCGTCTCCCAAGGCCAGCATGGCCGTGGTGGACGTAGTGGGGGCGAGCCCAAGCGAGCAAGCTTCCTTGTCAACCGAGCAATCGAGCGCCACCTCCGCCGCTGCCGCCAGAGTCGAAAGCTTGCTGCCGCTATAAAGCTGATCGCAAGTCATGCTGATGAGCGGAACCTGCAACCGCTTGATGGTGGCCAGCAGGGTGAGAATTTCTTCGGTTTCGCCGCTGCAGGAAAGCGCGACCACAACGTCTCCTGCCACGACCATGCCCAGATCACCGTGCACCGCTTCGGCGAGATGCAAAAAGAGCGCAGGAGTTCCGGTCGAACTCAAGGTGGCAGCAATTTTGTGAGCAACAATTCCGCTCTTGCCCATACCAGCTACCACCACGCGACCGCGGCAGGAATGCAGCAATTCAACCGCGCGATTGAAGGCGTCGGCCATGGGCCCGGCAATGCGGTCGGCGAGCTCCCGCAGCGCTTCCGCTTCAATGCGGACCACGTTTTCGCCCGTCTGCCTCATGGGAAGCAAGAATGTTAGCAGACCGCCAGTGTTGTGGGCCGGTGGTTTCAGGGTGCGAGGCCGAGAAGGCCCGCTTGCGACACCGGGTTTGTCGTACGGCGTGATTCCCCGCTAGAATCACAAGCTCTTGGAGAATCTAATGCCTCCCACGCTTGTGAACGGCAAAATCTGTTACATTGAAATGCCCGCTAAAGACATCGGGCGCTCTTCCAACTTTTACAAACAGGTATTCGGCTGGAACCTGCGAAAACGCGGTGATGGCGCCACCGCGTTTGACGACACCACCGGCGAAGTAAGTGGCGCTTGGGTGCTCGGCCGGCCGCCCGCGGCAAGTCCCGGCCTCTTGTTCTATGTCATGGTCGACAGTGTGGCGAAGACCCTTGACACGGTCGTCGCCCATGGAGGCGACGTCGTGCAGCCGATCGGGGCTGACGCGCCCGAGATCACGGCCAGATTCCGCGATCCGGGCGGGAACGTGATCGGCTTGTACCAGCAACCTTTATGACCAGGCTGGAACTATCCGCTCCAGGGGCGAGCCCGAGGGCACGCTCATAGGCGGCGCGCGTGTGCACCGGCTCACCGGGGGAGGCGATCACGTGCTCGAAGGGAAGATCAAGCAGGGCGCGCAGTGCAGGCAACACCCGCCCCTGATGCCACGGCGTCGCCCAGACGCGTAGCTCGCCCGTCGGTGCCGGTCAGCGCATCGGCGAACACCACGGTAGGGTACGCTGCTCAGGCAGCCACCGCGGCGTCTCGTTGCGTCCGCGTCCGTCGTAGAGGGCGACGAGGCCTCCCGGAAGCTGGCTGCCAGGTCGATCGACTCCAGCTTCGTCTCAGGAATGTCCTCACGGAAAAAGAGGCGTGGGCCGAATGCGCGAGCACGGTAGCGTCGTACGAGTACAGCGACGTCCCGGACGTGATCCGGCTTGAGAACGACCACGGCGGTTGGGGGCTGCGCATCAAGCCGCTTCCAGACTCCGCCGGCATCGGCAGGCGGAGCAAGTGGAGGTTGATGCCACCACTAGAACTAGATCCCAGCCCTGGCCCGGCTTCCAGCGAGGATGTTCGAGACGCCATATCCAGAGGCCCTTGGCCACATCCCGGCTTTCTACTGCTGTCTGTCGCCCGCGCTTTTTCTTGCATAACCCTCGCTCGTGCCGCGCGCCTTTACCATTCAATCCAGTTTTCACCCCGCGTGCGACGATGGGAACTCTGTGAAATCGCCGGACCTGGGATACCCCCGAGATTCACTAGAAATGCTCGTCGATTCGCGGGGCGTCCTCGAGACCCTTTCTCTGGATCGCTTTGTCCCACGGCCCACCCTGCCAATTATCTTTTTTCCTCTGCGTGCGGATCCAGGGTGGCAGCGTAATGATGAGGTTGCGCGCCATTCCTTCCACATAAGGCTCATACAACGACCGCAGGTTGCTTAGTTTCTGGGTCGCGGTTTCATCGCGACGGAGTTTCAGGCCATTGGCTGCCAGCGCGTTCCGCAATTGCTCGAGATCTTCGGAGCTGAGACGGGTATGTCCATTCGGATCGTACCGAGCATTCACAACCTGTGCCAAATCTACAGCCGCGTGTCTTGCCATTGCGAAAGTGAGCCGGGCCTGGTCCGGGTGAAGACTTTCGATTCCAGCGATCACCAGCGAAGTCACATCCAGCATCAGCGTGAGCGTGCCGAGCCAAGACTGGTTACTGTGCTGGGATCGGAAGAAGCTCAGCACAGGATAGGAGAGATGGCTCTCCAGGACTTCGGCAGCCCAGCGTTCCCAGTCGCGGAAGACCCGGTCGAGCACTGACTGATCGGGGCAGCAGCCGAGGCGGTTCAGCAGTTCGGACGCGCTGGGCGGTGACCCGGCCCGCGAATCCAGCAGAGAGATTTCCAGTTCGCGGTCGGAAAACGAGGAATACACGGTTGGCAAATAGCCGATGACCACGCCCAGGAAAGCAAATCCCATGCCGGCCTCGCACACAGCCAGCAGCCGCGCCGGCCACGAAACTGGAACGATGTCGCCATAACCCAGCGTGAAAAAAGTCTCGCCGCTGTGGTAGAGAAGAGCGCCAAACCTGATC
>Ga0209804_1000593_pt1 | contig 28267 bp, 38 predicted proteins | sample GraSoiAngelo_139_FD_185896 | JGI IMG/M metagenome (GOLD analysis project Ga0209804, IMG submission 185896) | Grasslands soil microbial communities from the Angelo Coastal Reserve, California, USA - 14_0929_12_20cm (SPAdes) (version 2) | ecosystem: Environmental > Terrestrial > Soil > Grasslands ... | reverse complement strand
ACACCATTCCCGAGAGCCGCCGCTCGAGCGCACTCGTGCGGTGCGCTCCGGCGGGCGCAGTCGCTGTGCCGCTCGGCGAGTTCGTACCCGCCCCCTGCCCGTGCGGCTCGAGCGGCAGGTCGGGCGCTGCGGGCGGCGTCGCGGCAGCCGCGGGATCTGAAATCGGCGCCGCTCCACCCGGTACCGATGCCGCGCCGGAGATCGATGCGGCGCCTGGCGCTGATGTTGCGTCCGGCGCTGGCGGCAGCTCGATCCGCCCGAGTGCGGGCAGCGCCATCTCGCCCTGAGCGCGGGTTGCGGCGCCCGACTGGGCTGCCTCGCGCGTGTGGCTCTGGCGACTGAAGGCATGGGCGTAATACCAGGTGAGAGCCGAGAGCCCGAGCGCGACCATGAGACCCGCCGCGAGGAGGCTCGAAAGGCGCGACTGCGCGCTGCGCGCCGCGGAACCGAGCGCCGTCGAGCGCTCCCCGCGCACGGTCCGCGAATCGCCCTCGTCGCCTGCCGAAGCGGTCACGGCTGCACTCCCTTCACGGCACGCTCGACCGCGGGTGCGACCGTGCCCGACCCGAGCCGCTCCCCAAGGCCGCTGAAGTCCTCGTTCACGATGCACCCCTTGAGTCCGCCCCGGCGGACCGTGAATTGACGCGCCACGCGATGCACGACGAGCTCGTCCGCATCGACGGTGAAGTTGACGAGCGACTCGCTGCCATCGTCGTTACGCACGAAGATCGCCGGCAGTTCGCCGCGCGCATCGAATCGCAGCCGGGTCTGCACGCCGTCGTCGAAGGCGGATACCGGCTTGAGCTGCGGGCTGCCGCGATAGGCGTAGGCAAGGTTGCGCGGGCGCTCCCCGGAGGCGCTCGCGAGGCGCCGCTCGAGCGTATCCGCCGCCCGATCGGCCGCGCTCGGCGGGTAGCTGAAGCGCAGCGCATAGATGACGTCACCGAGCGCGGGATCCGGCCGCTGCGCGCTCGCGCTGTAGTCGAACTGGTAGGTGCGGCGCGTGGTGAGCACCGTCAGATTGGTCTCGACCGAGGCGGCCTTGGGCTTGAGGAACAGGTGATTGTCCTGGGCGGCGAAGCCGACGCTGCGCAAGTCTCCGGCACCGAGCCCCACGAAGCGCTCTCCCGGCTCGAACTCGAGATCGATCTGGTAGCCGACATAAGCCTTGAGGCGGTAGATCTCGTCGGCGGAATACGCCCGGACACGAAGCCGCGGGTCCGTGTGCGCCGCCCCGCCGCAACCGAGGGCGCGCGGCGTGAGCAACAGCGTGCAGGCGGCGAGTGCCAGAATCCGTCCGCCGGCCGGGATGCCCTCACTCGCGCGCCGACTCATGAGGCACAACGCCTTCACCCGCTCTTGCCGGACGCCGGCTGCCCGAGCACCTCGGGCTCGGAGGTGAGCTCGACGATCCTGAAGCCGAGCGGATTCCAGCGGCGCACGCGCGGATCCTTTGGCGGCGCCGTGTAGGCGTATTGAATGGTGGCGATCCAGTGCGTGAAGCGCTCGTCCGCGGCGCCTGGCTGACGCTCGGCCTTCAAATATCGCACCTGGGCGAGATCGTTCACGCCGCTGCCGCGCTGAAAGAAGCTCACCGACTCCACCTGCACCCTGACCGCGCTGCCGTCCTTGTGCACGTTGAGCGGCGAGGCCGGATTGTTGGGGTTCCACAGGGCATACCAGGCCTGGTTGCGCTGCGCGCCATGGAAGGCCCCGCACTCTTCGTAGTCGCTCTCGGCCGTGGCGAAGTTGAAGCGCTCGCAGATCGTGACGTAATGGGTGAGGAAGTAACGGGTCACGGTCTGCGAGACGGCGGCCTTGCCGTCGTACACCGGCACGACATCCACGATCCCGGTACTGTTGTCGACGCGAACGACGAAGGGCTCGACGCGCTTCAGCGGCATCAGCAGCACGAGACTCACGGCGCCCGCCACCGCGCAGACCCAGCCGGCGGCCGCCACCTGCCACGCGCGGCGCGCATCGCGCGTCGCGCGCGCGATGCGATCCGCATCCCACGAGGCCGCCTCGCGGTAGTAGACCGTGAGAGGCCCCGCCGTCATGGCGCACCCCCGTCATGCCCGGCGGATCCGCCCGGGGTGCGATGCTCGGCGGGTGCGGGAGCGTTGATCGGCTGCAGAGCGCCGTCGCAACGCGCGGCGTGCGACGCGCAGCCCCCGAGAGCGGGAGCGACGAGCAGACACGGAAGTGCGACTCTCGCGAGTCTCGTGACTCTGCTCAGGGTTGACGTTCGCCTGGTCATCGCTGGCCTCTTCGTTTAACTGGCCTCTTGCTCTAAAACGTCCGAGCGACCGTGTCCCCGTTCGCGCCCGCCCGGCGTGCGCGTGCCACGAGGTTCGAGAACACGCCCGTGGTGAGCGCGGTCGCGCCCAGCGTCGCTCGCGTGCCCTGGTGCAGCCCCCAGTTCACCAGGCGGCTCACGCTGCCGAAGCTGCTGAGCGCCATGCCGCCGGCGAGCGCAGCCGCGATCGGCATCACCTGGCGCATGAGCAGGAACACCAGCACTGCGATCAACACCATGTTGAGCGCATCGACGGTCATGATGGCGCTGCCACGCGCGGCGGTCTGGGCCGCATACGACGCCACGACCTGGAGCAGGAGGGCAGCCGTGAGCACGGTCAGGATGGTAATCAGGGCGTAGTTGGCGAGCTGCGCGAGCCACGCCTCGAAGAAGCGCCGCGTCCCCTCGAACAGCAGCAGCGTCATGAACAGCGGCCCGAGCGCGAGCAGCACCGCGAGCGCAATGCTCGAGAGCGCAATGAGGAACATCGTGTACACGCACAGCAGCCCGATCAGCGTCCACACGATCGCGCCGGCCAGGTAGTAGCCGATGGCCCCGGGCGAGAAGCCATGGCCGCTCCACAGATAGCCCGCGACCGCACCGCCGCGGTCCCAGATGGAGTCGACCGTGGATACGGGATCGGGAGTGCCGACGAGGGCCGCGGCCAGCTGAGTCGGCGCGCGATAGAACGTGTCGACGATGAGGCTGTTGTAGAGCCACAGGTGCAGGGCGCCGCCCAGCACCACGGCCAGCGTCACCAGCCGTTTGAGCCCCGTTGCGAAGGGCTCATCGATGCGGCCCGCGAGATGCAGATACCCCCACACCATGACGTAGACCGTGCCGAGCGTCACGATCGCCGGCTCGAGCGCCTGCGCGACCCGCGCGGTGTTGGTGCCGATGTAATCGGCGAGCTGGCCGTTGAGCCAGGTCCAGAAGGTTGCGAAGAAGCCCATCGCTTGGTGCTCGCGCGCACCTTCAGGGGTGCGGCTGGAAGCGGGTCTCGAACTGTCCGTGACCCGCCACCGTCAGCTCGCCGAGCCGCTGCGCGTCGGCCCACTGCTGCGCCTCGGCGCTCTGATAGAGCGCCTGGAGCTTGGTCTGCTCGTTCTGCAGCATGCCGAGCTCGGCCGCGATCCGCGCCTGCAGATCGAGGATCGCTTTCTGGTCCCCCGCCCGGGCGATGGCGTCGATCAGCTGCTGGATGGCCGCGAAGCGGCTGCTGGAGTTGGCGAGCGCCTCGTGGGTGAGAGCCTCGAGCAGCGCCGCGGATTGGCGCTGCGCCCGAAGCTGCGCGGCCGCCTGCGGAGAGAGCGCCGCGACCTGCGCGGGGGACAGCACCGATACGCCCGCCAGTGCGCGGCCGAGATCCGTCGCGAGCCCGGGATACGCCCCGGCCGCGCCCTGCTGTGCACTCTCGAGCGACCCCCAGCTCGCAGGCAGGTAGTTGCGCGCCGTCGCGCCGAGGAGGCGCTCCATGCTGCGGCCACCGGTCATCGCCTGGAACTGCGCCCGCGCCTCGGTGAGCTGATTCTGCGCCGTCGCGAGCTGCTGCTCGAGCATGCTCACCTGTGACATCAGTTGCGTGAGCGAGGCGACATCGATCACCGCGAATTGCGCCTGGGCGGCCGGGGTCGCCGTGAGCAGCAGCAGAACGGTGAGCGCAAACCCGATCTCTCGCTTGGCCATGACATCACTCCTTGCAGGCAGGTCGATTGCCGCCACTACTCCCGGTTGGGGGAGGCCAGAAACACCGGCAGCCACAGTGCGGGGTCGCGCCCGTGCGAGGCGATCAGACGCCGCACACGCTCGAGGTCACGCGCGGTTCCCGAGATCACCGCGAGCTCCGCCTCGCAGCCCTTCAGATCCAGCCGGCAGACGACGCTGTGATGCCCCTGCTTGATGAGGAACATGCGCGAGCCCGGATCGAGCTGCTCCTTGACGAGCTTGAATTCGCGCTCGCTGAGGCCGAAGCCCTGCATGTACTCGGCGGCGCTCGCCTCGCCGTTCGGGAAGAACACCTTGGTGGGCGTCTGCTCGATGATGGTGCGGCTGATCGGACTCTCCAGCACGTCGCTCGCGCTCTGCGTCGCGAGCGCCATCACGCCATTCAGCTTGCGCCAGGTCTTGGGACCATCCCGGGCAAAGCTCTCGAACGCCGGGTCCGCCAGCAGGCGCCAGAACTCATCCATCCAGCACACCAGACGCCGGCCGTCGAGGAGCTGGCGCACCAGGTGAAAGACGTAGAGCGTGATCGGGGCGCGCAGCAGCTCGTGATCGAGAAATTCGGTGACGTCGAAGCCGATCGTCGGATGCGCGGATAGCCTTGCCACCGCCGAGTCGCTCGGGTTGTCGAACACCCAGGCGTACTCGCCGTGCGCCGATTCGCACCAGCGCGCCAGACGCGCGTGCATGCCTTCGGGGTCGGTGGGATCGAGGAATTCGATCAGCCGCGACAGGCGTCGCGCGGCGGGCTCGAGAGCCAGCGTCCCGCGGAGCGCCTGGTCGAGATCGGCGCCCTCACGGGAAGTGAGCGGGCGGCCGGCGGCCGGTCGCGCCAGCAGCCGCAACCAGGTCTTGTGGAACTCGACGTGCTGCGCGGTGGCCGGGAGCTGCAACGGATTGAATCCGGTCGCGACGCCGGTCCTGAGCTCGAAGTACTCTCCGCCGAGAGCGCGCACCAGAATCTCCAGGCCCCGGTCCTTGTCGAAGATCACCTGGGTGGCGCCATGATGCTCGAGCAGCGTCACGAGAAAGCCGATGAAAGCCGTCTTTCCGGAGCCCGTTGGCCCGCATATGAAGGTGTGACCGGTGTCCTTGCGGCTGCCGCCATCGGCATCTCTTGGGTCGCTGGCGTGCAAGGAGAAGTAATAAGGCGAGCGCGCCCTCGTGCAGAGCAGCGCGAGCGCCTCGCCCCAGTGATTGCCGGCGGCGCGCCCCAGCGGGTAGTTGTGGAACGGGGCCATGGCCGCGAAGTTGCGCGAGGTGAGCGGCGCCTTGCGCGGGCGCATCGCGAAATTTCCCGGCAGCTGCGCCCAGAAAGCCGCCTCGATCGCCAGATCCTCCCGCGCCACCGTCATGCCGGTGTCGGCCAGGATGCTGCGGGCGAGCGCCACCTGATCGTTGAGCTCCGCGAGGCGCCAGCTGTCGGGCTGCTCGCTCTGCGCGGGCTCGATATCGGCAAGCACCTGCAGCGAGAAATGATGGTCACCCATCGCGAACTCGTTGCTGCTCAGGCCATCGAGGGCCTCCTTCAGCTCGACCGCCTGCGACACCGCGAAGTCACCCGCGTTGGCCATGCGGTGGAACTGTCTTTGCAGCAGTGCCTGTCCCGCGGCCCGCGAAAGGAAGGAGAAGGATTGCGTGAGAACCAGCGGAAACGGCGCCGACAGCAGGCGGTTGAACATCCCGACGACGCTCGGGGTCGGGTACTCCTTGATTCCGAGCATGGCGCCGGCACGCGTGGCGTCCGCCAGCCGGTACTCGACGGTTTCCGCGCCAAACAGCAGCCGGGTCGTCGCGAGCGCCTCGTTCAACGGCCCTGCCGGCAGGGGCACGCGCCGCCATTCACCGTTGATCAGAAGCGCGAGGTATTCGAGGAGCGAGGAACACCAGCTGTCGCCGTGGCGATAGGCAGCCAAGGCTTCCGGCTCATAACGCGCGAGCGAGGCGCGTACCATCTGCCCGAGCTTCGCGCACGCATCGAGGGCATCCCTGAGCTCGCGCTCGGGGCTCCCGGAGCTCGTGCGCGCGAGCACCCTGGAGGCCAGTCCCGCCGCGACGCCCGCGAGCGGGCGGTACAGGACCGCGAGATAGATCTCGTTGACCATCAGCGTTTCGCTCGCAAGCCGCTCGCGGTATCTCGCGGTCAGGATGTCGACGAATCCACGTCCGGCGGTGACCGCGACGGCGGGCCGCTCGGGACGGCGGATCACGTGCGTCCACAGCGCGATGTTGGGGCTGGCGAGGTTCCGCCACAGCACATTCAGCCGCTCGTGCCAGCTGTTCAACTGCTCGTCGTCGGCACTCTCGAAGCTGGCGCCGCCGAGACGGAAGGCCTGCAGGTAGTCGCCGGCGGCAGTCCTGACCACGCGGGCCGCGACGTGGGCGGTGTAGGGAATGTGCTCGGCGCTGGTGCGCTCCCGTTCCAGCGCCTGCTCGCGCCGCGCGCTCAACATGGCGCCGCGCTCCGCCCATGAGGGGCGACGGGGACCACGGGCGCGGATCTGCGACGGCCGTCGCCGCGCGGAAGATCCAGCGTCAGCGGACTGTAGCTGCTGGCGCGCCAGAGGCGCAGGGTCGCCAGATGCGCCGGCAGGCGCGTCCTGCCCCACAGCAGCACGAGATCGAAGAACCTGGCGTCCCGGGCGCACAGCAGCGCGCAGACGCCGTGAATGGGCGCGCACATCAGGAGCGTCAGCAGATTCCGGGTCAGCAGAAACGCCTCCATCGTGAGTACGAGATTGAAGAGCAGCGCCGAGTAGGTGACGCCCCAACGCATTGGCGGCCGCGTGGCGCCGATAAACAGCGGATCGGCGGTGAGTCCGCCGTTGCGCGCGCTCGGGCTCGGGCTCATGGCGCGCCTAGACGCCGAACATGCCGCGGACCCACGTGACGATCTGCGGCGCGCCGAAGGCGATCGCAATCCCCAGGATCGCGCCGATACACCAACCCCAGGACATGCGGTTGGCCATTGCCATGGCGCCGAGCGCCATCACGAGAATGATGGCGATCGGCGTGAGCCAGGCGAGAAGGTTGGTCTGCAGGGCAGTCGCGCCGGTGAGGAACGGCGAGCTCTGCGCGAGCGCCGGGATCGGCGCCCAGGCGACGAGCGCGGCGGCGGCGGCGCGCCAGGGGTGCATCGAACGGATGGAGGCGAGGCACATGGCGGTCTACGGCTCGCTCACGCCGCGCGCGGTCGCGGCCATACGCGGCGCGCTCTCCCCACGCCGCGCCTCGAATTCCTCGCGCTTTGCGGGCCCCGGCGCTCCGAAGCGGAAGCCGTCGACGATAAAGGAGTGGTCGTACTGCTTCTCGCCCTGCTTATCGGTCCAGTTGTTGGCGCGCACCCGCGCCTCGACGATGAGTTGATCGCCCTTGCGCGCGTTGCGGGCGATCGCCTCACCGAGCGGGCCGAAGGCGACGAACCACAGCGTGGTGACGACCTCACGCGCGGCCCCCTCTTCGCCCTTGCCGGCGTAGTCGTTGCCGACCAGACAGAAGCGCGCGTAGCTGGTGTCGTTCTTGGCCGCCAGTTCCGGGTCGCGCGCCAGATTGCCGACCGCAGTCAGCGTGAAACTGTTCATCGCGAATGCTCCTTCTGCCGAGTGTTGGTTTCCGGAAAGCCGGCAGCCAGTCTAGTCACGCGGTCGGTGATTGGAATCGCGATTGGCGGTCTGTTTGTGCAGAAATGCGTCGCGCGACGCGGCGCTGCCGCGCCGGCGTGCGCAAGCTCGTGTATGGTTGCCACGTGCACGTGACGGAGAGACGGGCAATGTCATTCGCAGAAGCGCGCAGCGACGGGACGGTCGAGGAGTGCCTCGACGAGCTCAACGACTTGATGGCGGGACTGCAGCGTTATTCGCCCACCGTGCTGGCGGTGGCCCTGCGCGTGCACCTGGGAACACTGCTGCAGGCGCTGCTCGAGGCGCGGCTCGGCACACGCGAAGAGGTGCGCGACTTCGTCAGGGAGCTGGAGCGGGACGCGCTGCAGTACGATGAAGACTAAGGTTCGTCGAACGCAGCGCCTGTCAGGAGGGCGGCTTCAGGGCTCAGGCGCCCGCTGGGCCACGAGAGCGTCGAACTCGTCCACTATGTCCGGCATGCTCATGGCGATCGAAAATTCCTGAATCCAGCGACGCGCCGCGGCAACGTCCACGTCAGGGTGAGCGACCAGCAGGCCCTGAAGATCCTGAACGTCCTTGGGGCGGCGGGCGATTGCCTTCATCACCAGCAGATCCTCGACACGCGGGAGCCGTACCCGGACACCGCCGACGTCATGATTTTCACAGTTGGCAACCGCCGCACGCTCGAAAGGCAGCTCGCCGAATGTGACGTCGACGTCGATCCCGGAGGTCGTATGCCGCATGAGCAGTACGCGGCTTCGCTGCGCGAACTGCAATGCGTCTTCAATGCGAGGAAGGATCCTGTATTGAGGGGCGAGCCGGACGGCTTCTGCCCAGTCCGCGTCGGGCAGGACCGCCAGGGCATCGACGTCCTGAGTCAGGCGCGGCCGGCCCAGAACCGACGCCGCTACCCCGCCGATGATCATCGAAGGAACTTGCGCTGCGTCGAGCCACCTCATAATGTCCGCGAGCGCAGACTGAAGGGACGCTGGGAGGCGATCAACCACTCAGTACCCGCCGCAGACGAGCCCATCGCTCGCGCACGAGCTGGAGCTGCGCCTCGCGATCGGGTTCCGGCCCAAAGACATGACGCGAAGCCATCAGCGAGGCAAGCTGCTGAAGCTTGGTTTCCATCGGCGTACGCCTCAGTTCCCTCGCCTCGGCCTCTCGCACCAGCTCCCAACGCCTGAAATAGGCAAGCGCTTCTTCGGGCGTGATGGCGGCCATTCGCTATTGTACTACCGCCGGGCGGGCTACGTTCCCCGCGCTCCCGCGAGGTTCGATCCGCATGTGGCGCGGGATCACGTGATTTCCCTGGTTGCTGCAGGACATGTTCCTTACTATAATCAGATTGGTAAGGAAGACGGGCAGAACGTCATGAGTACCGACGCGACACTGACCAGTAAAGGTCAGACGACAATCCCCAAGCAGATCCGCGACAGCCTCCGCATGAAGGCGGGCGACCGCATGACGTTTACGCTGATGCCCGACGGCCTGGTCCTGATGCGCGTCAAGAGCAGGAGCGTGATGAGTGTCGCGGGCCGCCTGCGCAAGAAGGGACGAAAGCCGGTACCTGTTGAACAGCTCTCGCGCTGATGCTCGGGATCGACACCAACGTGCTCGTTCGCTTCCTGGTTCGCGATGACCCAGAGCAGTTCGAGCGAGCGCGGCGACTCATCAAGCGCGAGGTGGGCGGCGGCGAGACCGTACTGATCAGTCTCCTCGTGCTACTCGAGACGGAGTGGGTGTTACGCAGCCGCTATGGTGTGGCAAAGGCCGAGATTGTCGCAGCGTTGTCCGCGTTGCTGGATGCCGTCGAACTGGAATTCGAGGATGAGCCCTCCGTCGAGGAGGCTATGTTCACTTGGAAAGATTCGGCTGCTGACTTCGCCGACTGCTTGATCAGCGCCCGTCATCGTGCTCTCGGTTGCCGGGCCACCGCGACCTTCGATGCGCGGGCACGGATGCTCTCAGGCTTCGTGGCTGTCTGACGCGCCGCCCGGACCGGACGCCTCCTGGCGCCGCCAACCCCCTCGCCGGCATTTGACTCGCCCCAAAGTCGACGCTCCTCGCCTCGAAAGCCCGTCGCTTGGTGAAGAAGGGCCGGTCGATTCGACGTGTCGCAAGAATGCGGATTTGACGACACGTTGTCTTGACGTGTCGCCACCTGCGACATCACCACTGCCGACAAGCTGTTCCGGCATCTGCGAGCCGACTCCGGCGCGGACCCGGCGACCCGTGAAGCGCTGCGGTACCGGCGTGCCCTTCTCGAAGGCGTCAAGCCGCTAAGAACCCGTCCGCTGACGACGCGGACCGCGGAATCGATCTGCACGCAGATCAAGGGCGTCCAGATGAGCGTGCGCAAGGTGCCGGGCACGGCCCCTGGCGAACGATGCCACCGGCGAAATCATCTACACGCCGCCCCAGGGAGAAGCGCGAATCCGCCGATCCTTTACTTAAGTCGATACATCATCGCGAACAAGGCGGATTACTACCGCCTGTTGCTCGCGGTCACGCGCGAGGGTGCCTGGGAGCCGTGGCTGCTCTACATGCTGCGGGCAGTAGAAGATACGGCCACATGGACGACGAGGAAGATCGGCGCAATCCGCAGACTCGCGTCCGACACCGCCGATTACGTACGACACAGACTTCCCAAGATCTACAGCCGCGAACTGGTGGACGTCATTTTCGAGCAGCCCTACTGCCGCATAACGAATCTCGTCGATGCGAAAATCGCCGGTCGCCAGGCCGCTTCCCGCTATCTCAAGGCGCTGGTATCGATCGGCGTGCTGCGCGGACAGGCGTTCGGCAGGGAAAAACTCTTCGTGCACCCGAAGTTGATGAATTTGCTCACGCGCGACACCAAGCACTCCGAGCCGTACCGCGAGGCCGACCACCGCTGAGCCTCACCGCTCCGCGCGCTCCCGCGAGGTGCGATCCGCATGCGGCCCCGAATCGCGTGACTCGGATTTCTCGGATTTCGGCTCCGGTGCTCGCGCTGGCGGCGGCGTGGAACGCTCCTGCGGGCGGCTCGGCGGCGGCGGCGTGGAACGCTCCTGCGGGCGGCTCGGCGGCGGCGGCGTGGAACGCTCCTGCGGGCGGCTCGCCGGCGGCGGGCTCGGCGCCTCACGCACCGGCGCCGGAGGCGGTGCCGCCGCGGGCGCCGGCGGGCGATATCGCTGCTCCTGATACTGTGGCTGCTGCGGGCGCGAGGATTGCTCGACCGGTGCGGCTGCGGCCGGCGGCCTGTTGACCGGCGCGGAGGGCGGGCGGGTGTGGGCGTGAGTCGGATCCTCGGCCGAGGAACCGCGCTGCTGCGTCGGCAGCTGCTGAGCGGAAGGCGGTCGATCGGTTCGCAACTGCGGCGTAGCCGCCTGCGATGGCGTAGCCGCCTGCGATGGCGCAGCCGCCTGCGATGGCGCAGCCGCCTGCGATGGCCTGCGCGGCGCGCTGGAGGAATTATCACCGGTCGCAGCCGGCGGTCTGGCGGTATCGCGGGGGAGCGGCGTCAGGCGGCTGTTCTGCAGCACGCGTTCGCGATCCGCGAAGCTCGGCACCTGCCCGGCCGCGGAAGGTGCGGGTGCGGATGCGCCCGGTCGTGTTGGGGTCGCCGCATTGCCCGATCGAGCGCCGCCTGGGCCGCGAGCCGGTGCGCCCGCGCGCACTCCGGCTGCGCCGCCGGCAATCACCCGCACGGGCGCCACCGGCGTCGCCGGCTGCAGCCGTGCCATGTCGGCGCGCGCGAGCGGCCGGCCGCCGTTTTGCCGGATCGCCGCCACCTGTCTGTCGAAGGGCACCGGCGCGCGCGGCGGCGGGGTGCGCGCCACGACCGGGCGGCTCGCCAACGCCGCGGGCGGGCGGGCGACACTGCGGCCCGCATTCGCTCCCAGCACGCTCTGGCGGCTGGGGACGATGGCCGGGGGTGCGGCCGTGACGGCCGTGCCCGCGAGCGCCGCCGCAGGCAGGCGCCCGAGGTGTCCGCCGACACGCTGCCCGGAGGTGAACACATTCTGCGGCACGGCGGTGACCGCACCGGCGGTGTTGTTCACATAGTGGATGTTGGTTACGTTGTTCTGATAGACGTTAGTGATATAGGTGTTGTTCACGATCGTCGTGTTGGTCACGTTGACGTTGCGCACGTAGGTGGGGCTCACGTGATAGCCCGGCACGTAGACCTCGCGCGGCGCCAGCGGGAACCAGCCGACGTTGGCGCCGATACCTACGGAAACACCCCCGGCGGGTCCACCCACCCAGGCCACCAGCGCGGGTGCATACACCGGACGCAAGCGCCGCGGGCCCGGCACCCAGCACCAGGCGCTGTTCCACTGCACCCAGCGGCCGTAGTGAAACGGTGCGTAGCCCCAGGGCGCATCATCGACCCACGTCCAACCCCAGGGCGCGATCCACACCCAGTGACCGAAGCGGTAGGGCGCCCAGCCGGCCACGACCACGGTCGGCGCCCAGACGTAACCGTAGTCCGGCGTCTCCTCCCAGCGCCCGTTGGTGTCCAGATCCTGCGTGCCGGCGACGTCGTCCGCGACGTACTGGCGCGAGGGCGAGTCCTGGAGCTGACGCTCACGCCCCGCGGACCAGCCGTCCAGATCATCCGGAGCCCCCAGGGAGGCGCTCTCATAAGCGACCGTGTCCGTGCCGGTGAAGGTGACCCGCTGCTGAGTGCCGATGGCGACCGACTGCCCGCCGCCCGCGGCCTGCGCCTGCCCCTCGCTCACCTTGACGACGGTGGTGTCGCCCGCGTCGTTGACTTCGACGCGATACTCGCCCGGCTGCTGCAGCGAGAGCGCGATGTTCGGCGTATCGACCTCGTAGGTCTGATTAGCCTGCAGGTCCCGCACGCGCACGATGAGGGTTCCGGCGGAGACCTGCATCTGCGCGGTGTGGTCATCGAGATTGAGGAACGAGAATCCCGTGGTAGCACCCAAGCGGATGGCCGCAGCGCCGATGTCCAGCTCGGCACGCGAGCTCTGATCCGTCCACAGCTTGTCGCCGGTCGTGAGCGGACGATTGACGCTCGCCTCGGCCCAATCCTGCACGCCCGCCGGCTGCAGCGAGACCGAGCCCTCGATATTGCTCAGGCGCGCCACCCGTCCGGGCGGGTCGCCCTCCTCAGCCCACGCGGCGCCGAGTGCGAAGAGAGCCAACAGCGCCAGCACTGCGAGCCGGCCCGATACACTCAACAGGCGTGTCTTCATGATCGCTCCACTCTGAGAAGAAGAACGCGGCGCACGCCCGGCGGCTTACCCGCCGCGCGCAGTTCCCGCGCCGTCGGGGGTCGCACCTGCGGCAGGCTGCCGGCGTTCACACTCATTCAGTTCACACTCACTTATATGACGGCGGCACACTGAACCGCCAGTGAACCACAAACGGGAACGCGGTGCGCTTTGAGGCCAGCGCTCGCCTGAGCGCACGGCCGTGGCGTCAGCGCGCACGGATCCAGTGTGCAAGCGCCGCGAGCAGCGACCCTGCTCCCAGCCACTCGTGGGTCCGCGAAGCCGCCTCGTGCAGGGCTCCGGTCGTGTAATAGAGCGCGTAGCCGCTCGCCACCAGCAGCGCCACACTGCCGACGAGTGCGATCCCGGAGAGGCGATTGCGGGCGCTCCCCCAGCGCTCGAGGGTGTGGGCCCCGATGATCCACCCGAGGAGAAACACCCCGCCGACCGCGAGCATCCCATGCATGCGCATCAGCACCGCTTCCCAGGGATTGGGCAGTGGACCGAAGGCCGTCTGCTGCGCAAAGGCGAAATGCAGCACCAGCCACGCGGCACCGGACAGCCACAAGAGTGCGCCGAGGGTGAGAATCGCCGCGCGTAGCGACCGGGACATCGGTGCGCGAGCCCCATTGCGCGGGGCGACGGATGTGGCGCCAGGGCCCGCTTCGGAACCCTTCACTTCAGGGCGACGCACGGCGAGGGGCTGCACGGGCGCTCAGCCGGCGGCGGCCGCGGGCCGCAGCGCCACCTGCCACAGCGCCACCAGCCAGCGCACACCCGCGGTCACGTGCTCGCAGGAGAGGGTCGCCCCGGCAATGTTCTTGATGTCGGTCTGCACGCGCAACTGCCCGAGCCCCTGCCGAGCTGCAAATTGACGCCGCCAGGCATCGCTTCTGATCTCCCCGCCGTGACTCTCCCGGTAAGCGAGCACCTCGAGCGCGCTCAGGCGACCGGCGGCATCGATCCCCGCCGCGTAGGTGATGAAGTCTTCCCGTCCGATGACCTCATCGACGAACACGTAGCCGGCGAGCTCGCCCCCGCGCATCGCCTTCCAGGTGCGCAGGCTGCGGTGCGGGGGCTGCGGGCCCGCGAGGCTCGCGACCTGCTCTCGCTGCGCCGCATTCAGCGACACGACCAGCTCGCTGAACCCGTCGGCCTGCGGGAAGAGTGCCTTCTGCGCCGCTTCCACCGAGAGGTACTCCGTGGCGATGACGATCTGCACCGGCGCAGCCGTCAGCGCCGCGAGTGTCACGGCCCAACCCAACGAATGCCGATCCGGGTCGGTCATACAGGCGCGATCCTCATTGGGTTCGCCATGGCTCCAAATACGAATGCGAATGATTCGTAATCGCTGTAGAATATCGGACGACGTCCCGGGGTTCAACTCGTTCCATGCGTTTCGCTGAATCGGCGCCCTCGCCTGCCTGCGCTGGGCCCGCGCCCGGATACCGCCTGCGACGGCTGCGGGTGGCACTCGGGACGTGGGTAGCGATCGAGGCGAGCGCGCAATCCGCGGCCACCGCGGCGGAGGCGATCGAGGCGGCCTACGCTGCGCTCACCGAGGTCGAGCGGCGCATGCACCCCGAGCGCGAAGGGAGCGAGGTCGCCCGCATCAACTCGGCGCCGCTGTCCGTGCACACGCCGATTCACGCCTCCACCTGGGAGGTGTTGAGGCTCGCGCAGCGCCTGAACGAGCTGACCCAGGGCGTGTTCGATCCCTGCCTGCCCTCGAGTCCCGGACGGATGAGCGATCTCGAGCTCTCGGGTGCCTCGGCGGGACCCTCGCTGTGGGTCGCGCGCCGCGCGAGCCTGGCACTTGATCTCGGAGGCATCGCCAAGGGCTTCGCCGTCGACCGTGCGATCGCGGCCCTGCGCGCGCACGGCTGCGATGCAGGCGGGGTGAATGCCGGAGGCGACCTGCGCCTCTTCGGTGCGCGCCGCGAGACCCTCCTGCTGCGCTACCCCGACCACAGCTACCAACCACTGCTGTTGCAAAACACCGCGCTCGCGGTGAGCGATCTCGATGAGCCGCGCCGACCGCCCGGACATCGTGGCTATTACGTGCGCAGCGGGGACTCTGGCGGCTCGCGCCATTACGCCGCGGTACAAGCGCCCGATGCCATGACCGCCGATGCGCTGACGAAGTGCGTGCTGTTGTGTTCGGAGGCGTGTGCCCGCCGCACTCTGGCCGCGTTGGGGGGGCGGGACCTTACGCCGGCCGCGGCGCGCAGCGCCCTCGACCCCTGCCTCTAGGACTCACAGAACGCCCGGCAGGCGCTCCGCCAGAAAATCGATGAACGCCCGCACCGCGGGCAAGAGGCCCCGCCGGCTCGGAAACACGACGTGCACAATGCCTTGCGGACTGTTCCACGCGGGCAGTACTCGAGTGAGTGCGCCGCGCGCCAGGTCCTCGCGCACCACGCTCTCGGGCAGCCGCGCGATCCCTAAGCCCGCCAGCACGGTGGCGCGCAGCACCACGAAATCATGGCAGACCACGCGGGGCGAATGCTCCACGCGCGCCGTCTCCCCGTTGGGTCCCACGAGCTCCCAGGGACGGCGGTCGAACTCCCCGGCGTAGTCGAGGGTGGGGTGCTGCGCGAGTTGCGCAGGTTCCGCGGGCGCACCGGCGCGACCCAGATACGCGGGGCTCGCCACCAGCAATTCCTCCACGCTCCTGAAACTGCGCATCACCAGGCCATCCTCGCCCGTGGGCACGGAGCGCACGCGCAGCGCCACATCAAGCCCTTCGCTCACGACGTCCACGCGCCGGTTGCTCACGTGCAGTTGCAGGCGCACCGCGGGGTACTTCGCCAGGAACTCGGGCAGGATCAGCGCCAGAGCGGATTGGGCGAGCGCGACCGGGCAGCTGGCCTTGATGGTGCCGCACGGCGCGGCGCGCGCGAACTCCACCGCTTCCAGCGCTGCGTCCGCTTCGGTGAGCATCGCGGTAGCATGCCGATACACCTCCTGGCCGACCTCGGTCACCACGAACCGCCGCGTGGAGCGGTTCACCAGGCGCACGCTGAGTGTCCCCTCGAGCGCCACCACGTGACGTGACAGGCGCGACTTGGGGATCCCGAGCGCGCGCGCTGCGCGCGCGAATCCGCCGTGCTCGACCACCTGCGTGAAGTAGTAGAGGCCCTCGAGGGGTTGCATCACCTGTCCATTAGCTCCAAATTCAGAACGATACGTTCCATTTTTCCTGGATACTCAATCATCGTCCTACAGATTAAGCTTTTCCCAAGGCGTGAACAAGCGGGAGACGGTCGTGAAGCTGCTGCACATCGATTCGAGCATCCAGGGCGAAGGGTCGGCGAGCCGGGAGCTGACCCGGGAGATCGTGGCGCGCTTCAAGGCGGAGCGACCGGACACCGAGGTCACGTACCTGGACCTTGCGGCACAGGAGCTGCCGCATCTGTCACAGAAATCCCTGGTGCGGGCCGATGAGCTCGAGGCGGCGCGCAATGCCGAGGCGCTGGAGCAGTTCCTCGCGGCCGACGCCATCGTGATCGGCGCGCCGGTCTACAACTTCACGATTCCCTCGCAGCTCAAGGCGTGGATCGATCGCATCACGGTCGCGGGCAAGACCTTCCGCTACACCGAGAGCGGCCCGCAGGGGCTCGCCGGCGGCAAGCAGGTCATCGTGGCAGTGTCGCGCGGCGGTGTGCGCGCGAGCGATGCGTCCGGGGAGTTCGGCGAGCCGTACCTCAAGTTCCTGTTCGCGTTTCTCGGCATCCACGATGTGAGGTTCGTGCGGGCGGAAGGGCTGGCGATCTCACCGCAGCAGCGCGCCGCGAGCCTGAGCGCCGCGCGCGCCGCGATCGCCGACTGCAGTGCGATGGCGGCCTGAAGCTCGCTCGCGCGCAGTGCGCGCCGCGGTCCTGTCAGGCATTCTCAGCTTCGATCTTAGGAGGAACGTTCCATGGATACGCAGATTGCTACCCGCTCGGTGCAGCGTGTCGTGACCGGCATGCCGACCTCCGATGGCGCAGGCGTCAGGCTCACGCGGGTGATCGGGCAGCCACAGCTCCCCGACCTCGATCCGTTCCTGATGCTCGATGAGTTCGGCACCGACAAGCCCGAGGACTACATCGCGGGTTTTCCGGACCATCCGCACCGCGGCTTCGAGACCGTGACCTATATGCTCGATGGGCGCATGCGCCACCGTGACAACCACGGCAACGAGGGCGTGCTGGTGCCGGGGAGCGTGCAGTGGATGACCGCGGGTCGCGGACTCGTGCACTCGGAAATGCCCGAGCAGCAGGCGGGCCGCATGCGTGGCTTTCAGCTGTGGCTGAATCTGCCGGCGCGCGACAAGATGACCGCGCCGCGCTACCAGGAATTCGGGCCGGAGCGTATCCCGACCGCGATCCCCGCCGAGGGGGTAAGGGTGAAAGTGATCGCCGGGCGCGTGGCGGGCATCGCAGGTCCCATCCTGCAGCCGGCCACGGATCCCACGTACCTGGATCTCGCGCTGCGCCCGGGCGCGCAGTTCCTGCAGTCGCTACCGCCGGACTACGCGGCGTTCGTGTACGTGTTCGAAGGCTCGCTGCGTATCGGAGCGGACCCGGACGCCAAGGCCGTGCGCGCGCAGGAGCTCGCGGTGCTGGGCGAGGGCGAAGAGATCCGGCTCACGGGTGTGAGCGCGGGTGAGGACGGGGAGACGGCGCGCGCGATCCTGGTGGCGGGCCGACCGCTGCGCGAGCCGGTCGCCAAGTACGGCCCGTTCGTCATGAACACGCGCGAGGAGCTGCAGCAGGCGTTTGCCGACTTTCAGAGCGGGAGATTCTGAGGCGTGGCTACTGCAGCCGCACCGCACCCGGAAGTCTGATCAGGCGTCGGTCGAAGGTGCCGAGGGGCAAGTGCCCCGCCTTGCGGGCAATCTCGAGCACGAGACAGTCGGAGAAGCCAAGCGCGGGGCGCTCCTTGAACTCCTCAAGCGCTGCAGCTACGACGTCGGAGTCCTGCAGGGTGAAGTCCTTATGATTGAGCAGCATGCCGATCGCGGCTGCGATCTGTTGAGCCGTGCGTTGGTAGACCGCATCGAGCACCCACGTGGCTTCCGCCAGGACCACGTGGGAAACCCAGGCGCCGCCTGCCGCGAACTGCTCCACGGCCCGGACCTGCCCGGGGTCATCACGCACCACGATTCGCACTATGACGTTCGTGTCAACGGCGCGCATGGCGCTTGCGGATGTAGGTTCTGATCCCCTCCTTCACGTCTGCGGGTGCCTTGGCGGGCGCTCCCTCCGGAAACAGCGCACGGTGGACGTCCTCCGACGTATAGCGCCCGGCTCTGCGGATCACGACCTGATCGCCCTGTTCATCCCATTCAAGCGTCGAGCCCGGACCAACCCCCAGCCTCTTCCGAACCTCAGCGGGAACGGAGATCTGACCCTGAGCGGTCAGTTTGGATTGTGCAATGATCATGCAGTTACATTACCGCGGTAATGAAAGAGCGTCAAGTCATCATAATCGAGAATTTGGCAGCAATATGCACTGTAAACAAACGAGCGCGGCAGGCGCCGCGCCGCCTCCGGGCGCGTCCTCCCGACCGTCGAGACTGAGTGCCCTCGAATGTGTTCGGCCAAGCGGCTGTCAACACACTCGTCGAGCAGAACTCTCACGCCGCGTCAGTGACTGCCAGAGCGGCGCCGCGCTCCAGAAACGCGACAACGTGCGCTCGAGTGACGGTAGGAAACCCGGCGAGAAAATCGTCGATTGTGTCTCCCGCCTCAAGGTAGTCCAGCAACGTTTGGACGGGCACGCGCGTACCGGGGAACACTGGCGTCCCCCCCATGACCTCAGGCGTGCTGCTCACGACGGGCGAGCCCATGCGCATACCTTACCTCCACCGACGGCGCTAGACAAAATCGGCCGCTAACCGCAGCCCGCGACGCGCCGACGAGCTAGTGGTCGCCCTGGCGCGGCCAGCGGGATAAACCCGTAGCGCGCGAAGATCTGCCGCGCGGTCTCGCCCGCCAGAAACTCCGTGAACCGCGCCGCCTCGGGGCGCGCGCGCGCCGTCAGCGCCAGCACATACGTGATGGGTGGGTGAGTGTCCTCGGGAAACACACCGATGACGCGCACTCGCTTCTCGGCCTGCGCATCGCTCCCGTACACGATGCCCAGCGGCGCCTCCCCGCGCGCCACGTAGGCGAGCGCCGCGCGCACGTTTTCGCCGCGCACCAGCCGATCCGACACGCTCAGCCACACGCCGAGCTTCGTCAGCGCCGCGCGCGCGTATTTACCCGCCGGCACCGAGTCCGGATCCGCCATCGCGAGCCGCCCCGCCCCCAGCGCAGCGGTGAGATCAAATCCGGGCGCGATGTTGAGCTGCAGCGGGCTGTCGCCCGGGGCGATGAGCACCAGCGCGTTGCCGAGCACCTCGCGAGGCGAGCCGCGCTCGAGCAACCCGCGCGCCTCGAGGTACTCGACCCACGCGCGGTCCGCAGAGAAGAACACCTCGGCCGGTGCTCCCGCTTCGATCTGTTTCGCGAGCACGGAGCTCGCGGCGTAGGAGGCGTTCACGCGTACACCCGTGCGCGCGGTGAAGGCGCGATCGACCTCTTCCAGCGCATCGCTCAGGGATGCCGCCGCAAACACCAGCAGCTGCGGGGGTGTGTGCGCACCGCCAGTGCCCGCAGCCGCTGCACCCGCGGGGCCCGCCGACCCGGCCGTGCCCGCGACCCCGAGCATGAGCGCCCAGCCTACAAGCGCATGGCGCGGCGACTGGCTTGTCATGGGTCCTGCCCTTCGGTTAAGAGTAAAGAGCCAGATGTCAAGCCCGGGCGTCGTGGCGCTTGCGGTGAGTCACGCTTCCGCCCGGGGCTCCCGAACTGCTACCTGCGGCACCGGAGTCACGAGGGTGGCAGCGCACAATGCCCGGATGCACAGACTCGCACACTGACGGCCCCGGGTGCTGCTCGGCCATGGGAGCTCATTCACCATTTGACCGCACCTTCGCATTTGCGCGGCGGACGGCGGCCGCGCCGCTCTTCGTCCTGTTCATGCTTCCCGGGCCGTTGTGTGCGGCAGACACCGCCTCCGATGCTGCCGCAAACGCCGGGGCCGTGACGCTCGCGGGCACCAGTGGCGCGGCCACCGACCGCGCCGCCGCCGCAATGGACGGATTCTCGGGCGCGCCACCCTCCTACGGTCCGCCCGGGCAGACGCCGGGTATTCCGTCGGACGCCGAGCTCGAGGCCGCCGGCGCGGTGGTCGGTGAGGTGCTGATCGACAACCAGAACATCTTCAACCTCGAGGACCCGAAGGACGACGTCAAGCTGTTCCGGCTCGCGAACCACCTGCACAGCCGAACCCGCAAGGCGATCATCCGCGACCAGCTGCTGTTCGGATCGGGCGAGCGCTACTCGCGCCGCCTGATCGACGAGTCCGAGCGCATATTGCGCGCCGACAGCTACTTCTATGACGCCTGGATCCGCCCGGTGCGCTATCACGACGGCCAGGTCGACCTGCGCGTCACCACGCGCGATGTGTGGACGCTGAATCCGGGGTTCAACTTCGGGCGCAGCGGCGGCAGCAATTCAACGGGCGTGCAGCTGGAGGAGATCAACCTGCTCGGCACGGGGGCGGGGCTCAAGCTGGCCCACACCAAGGACGTCGATCGCACCAAGTCTCAGCTGGAGGTGTCCGACATGCACGCCTTCGGAACCTGGACGGCGGTGGATGTGAACTACGCGGACCTCAGCGACGGCCGGATGCGCGATCTCACGCTGAACCATCCATTCTACGCGCTCGACACCCGCTGGGCGGCCGGAGTTGCCGGCATGGACGATGTGCAGACCGATTCCCTGTACGACCGCGGGCAGATCATCGATCGGTTTCAGGACCGGCACCAGGCCGTGCAGGTCTATGGCGGCTGGTCAAAGGGACTCGAGAACGGCTGGGTACGCCGCTGGAGCACCGGCGTCACGTACGATGAGCACCGCTTCGAGCCGGTCAGCACCTGGACCGGTGTGACTGCGCTCCCCGAGGATCGGCGCTTCCTGTACCCGTGGATACAGTTCGATCTGGTGCAGGATGACTATCTGAAGCTGTGGAACCACGACCAGATCGCGCGCACCGAGGATTTCTACCTCGGCACCACCGCCAGCGTGCGCCTCGGCTGGGCGGACGCGGCGTTCGGCTCGAGCCGCAGCGCGCTCATGTTGCAGAGCTCCGCGGGCCACGGTTTCCGCGACGGTGGCAGCTCGACGCTGCTGCTCGCCGGCACCCTCACCGGCCGGCTCGATAACGGCGAGCCGCGCAATGTGCTGCTCGCGGGCTCGGTGCGCTACTACCTCGAACAGAACGAGAACTGGCTGTTCTTCACGACGCTGCAGGCGACCAAGGGGTGGCGGCTGGATCTCGAGGACCAGATCCTGCTTGGCGGCGACAATGGGCTGCGCGGCTATCCCCTGCGTTACCAGGACGGCACGGCACGGGCGCTCTGGACCGTGGAGCAGCGCTTCTTCACCGACTGGTACCCGTTCCGGCTGTTTCGCGTGGGCGCCGCGGTGTTCTTCGACACCGGCCGCACCTGGGGCGCTGCGCCCCTGGCCGCGCCGGGCCTCGGGCTCCTCAAGGACGCAGGCTTCGGTCTGCGCTTTGGCAACGCCCGCTCGGGCCTGGGCAACGTCGTGCACGTCGACCTGGCATTCCCCTTCAACGGCGACAGCAGTATCAAGCGGGTGCAGTTTCTCGTGCAGACCGAGCAGCACTTCTGAGGGCGCGCAGCCCGCATCTCATTTACCAGTCTTGACCCCGGACCCGGAAGGTGTATTATGACCACAAATTGTGGTCATATCCAGATTGCCATGAACATTCCCGCAGCCGTATTCAAGGCGCAATGCCTGAAGCTGATGGAGCAAGTCGAAAAGACTCGCCAGCCGGTCATCATCACCAAGCATGGCAGGCCCGTGGCCCAGCTCGCGCCGGTACCGCCCGTCGCCTCGGCCTTGTTCGGATACATGAAAGACACCCTGAAGATCCGGGGTGACATCATGGCGCCGATCGATGAGAAGTGGAGTGCGCTGTCGGGCGATGAGGACGCGCTCTACCGACGGCGGCCGCAGAAAGCGCGCGCCCGTCACAAATGAGCGCGCTGCTCTTGGATACGCATATTTGGCTCTGGTATGCCGAGGGCGACGCCGCGCAGTTGCCGCCCGCGAGCGTCAGGAGATTGGAGGCAACCCGTCGGGAAGAGGGCTTGCTCGTATCGGCCATTTCGGTCTGGGAGTTGGGCATGCAGGTGGCGAAGGGCCGAATTCAACTGCCCATACCGCTGCGAGACTGGGTGGACCAGGCGCTCGCGCCGCCCGGCCTACGTTTGCTGCCCTTGGATGCCGCTGCGGCGGTCGAGAGTACGTCGCTACCAGGTGCGCTGCACGGCGACCCCGCGGATCGCTTCCTCATTGCCAGTGCCCGTACGGAAGGCGCCGTGCTCGCGACTCGCGATCAACACATTCTGCAGTACGGCAAAGCGGGGTTCGTGCGCGTGCTCGAACTCTAGCGGCTGGAGCGGCGGCGGAAACCTGCGGGGGTTCAAGAGAGCCTATCTCCAGGGACTGAGCACGGATTTGACCGACAGCGCAAAATCTGCGCCGTTGCGCGTCACCAGCGTCAGCCCGTGGACTTGCGCGGTCGCGGCAATGAGCCCATCCATGGCCTGGATTGGCCGACCACGCGCCTCGTGGCGCGCCACGAGGCGCCCCCATTCATCCGCGATGGCGCCGTCGACCAGGGCGATCCGCCCCTCGAATCGATGCGGGAGTTCGCTGCGCAGCCACGCGTCAAGGTGCCGGCGCCGCCGGCTCGCAGGCAGCCGCTCAATGCCATGACGCAGCTCTGCGAAGGTGACGACGCTGAGGAACACCTCGTCCTCATCGACCTGCGCGAGCCATTCGATGACTCCGACATTCGGACGCGGCTTGGTCCATTCGGAGACTACATTCGTGTCGAGCAGATACCTCACAGGTCTATGGGACGCAATCGATCCCTCGAGCGCCGGATGTTCAACCCAGAACCCCGCAACGGGGAGGCCCTGAAGAAATCCGCCAGCGTACCCGCGCGTTGAGTTCTGCGCTCCCACTCCTCGGCGTCGACCACTACGGCGGCGCGCCGGCCCCTGCGCGTAATCGTCTGGGGGCCGCGTGTCTGAGCGTCCTCGATCACCCGACTGAGCTTCGCTTTGGCTTCTGCCACGGTCCAGAGATTGGTGTGCCCGTCTGAGATAGACATAATGGTCAGTATAGTCACATGGCAGCGCTGCCGCTAGACATCTGATGCGTGATGCGCTAGCATCTGATGCATGCGAACGACGCTCGACATTGCCGATGACGTGCTTCAAGCCGCCAAGGAGCGGGCGCAGCGCGAAAAAAAGACCGTCGGAGCGATGATTTCGGACTTGGCCCGGCGTGCTCTGACGTCGCCCCCGGAAGCGCATTCCGCAAAGGAACCCGAGGCAGTCTATGGTCTGCGGCCGTTCGCTCCGCGCGGCGGGATCGTCACGAACGAATTGATCGATAAGCTTCGCGAAGAGGATGCGTATTAGCCCCCCGCGAGGCCGCCACATGCACCGGCCAGGCGCTGTCCGGCCCGGCGGTTGTCCTGGTTCGAAGGGCTCGGATTAGTGCGCGCGCTGTTGGACGTCAACGTGCTGATCGCGTTGCTCGACTCCGATCACACGCTGCACGGGACCGCAATGAGTTGGTTTGCGAAGCACGCGCGAGAAGGCTGGGCTTCCTGTCCCATCACCCAAAACGGTTGTGTGCGTATCATGTCGAACCCGAGCTATCCGAACGCATTGCCGGTCCAGGCCGTCATGCAGCGTCTTACCGAAGCGTGCGGGGAAGACGTCCACGAGTTCTGGTCAGATGAGGTCAGCTTGTTGGATCCGGACGTCGTTGACTCGACGCGAATCCATGGCCCACGGCAACTGACCGACATATACCTGCTCGCCCTGGCCGTTGAGCATGACGGAAGATTCGTCACGTTCGACGCCGGGATTCCTGTTGCGGCGGCTCGCAAGGCAACCAAGCGCAATCTGGTCGTGCTGTAGCCGGACCAACTGCTAGCGCTTGCGTCCCGCGCTCACCGCTCCGGCGGCGGGGGCCGCCTTGGGCGTGCTCGGGCTCACCTCAGCCTGCGGGGGCAGCACCTCGACCGAGAGGGCGAAGGTGCGCTTCTCGGTGCTCTGCAGCGCGCCGACGTTCACCACCTGGCGCGTCACTTCCTCGCCGCGGTCATTGCGGATCGCAATGACGACGAAATACTCCCACGGCTCCTCCAAAGGTGGGTGACGGATCACCCCCTCCACGCGCAGCGCCGAGGTGGCCGCCACCTGGCGCTTGGCCGCGTCCTGATCGAAGCGCAGGTGATGCAGGCAGCCCGGACAGATGCTCAGGCTCTCGAGGATCGTCGCCTTGCAGTGCGGACACGTGCGCGTCTTGCCCGCCGCGACCGGGCGAGAGGCGACGCTCATGCGTTGCCGAAGCCCTTGGTCTCAGCTTTGGCGCGGCCCTCGCCCTCGTAACCGAACTCGACCTGCCCGCGCATGCGCGAGCCGGCCGCCACGGTGAGGGATCCCGCCTTGACGTCGCCGTTGATCACGCCGGTCTCGAGCAGCTCCACCCGCTTGGCGTTCTCGATGTTGCCGATGAGCTCACCGCCGACGCTGACCACGTGCGCCTTGACGTGGCCCTCGAGGCGCGCGCCGGCATCGAGGCTCACGTTCCCGTCCACCTGCACATCCCCCTTGAAGCGCCCGGCGATGCGGATATGGCCGGTACCCACGATCTTGCCCTCGATGGTGAGATCCGAGGACATGTACGATTCCTTCGTGTCGTGGCGGTGCGCCGGGGCGGGGGCCGGGGCCTGCGCCGGCCGCCGGGCGGGCTCGGGGCTCAGGGACGCCACGTTGGTCTTCTCAGGCTCCCGCGGGTGCACCGGCGTGGGGGCAACCCCCGGGCTGGTCGGGGCGGAGAGGGTTCCGGTATTTGTATCTTTCCAAAGCGCCATGGGTAGTCCCTGTGGTAATTGAGGGGTGAAGGTACCTGCCCAACCGCTGTGGGGCCAGTGTCTCCGCGCGCAGACAACGCGCCGTGAAGGCAGAGCTCACGTCCAGCGAACAGTCAGGGCGCCCGAGTGTAATCCCGCGCTCCCGCCGGGGAGTATGTCCGGGCTCTCACTCCGGGACTTTGATGCCGCGCAGCATGGCGACGCGCGGATGCAGACACCAACCTCATCGCTCACGGTGTCCCGGTGCAGAGGGTCGACCGCATCGGCTGATCGACTGGTTCGAGATGCTGCGCGAGCCGAGGGAAGCGGCGGACACCTCGCGCGCAGGGGCCCAAGGGATCGTAGCCAATGTACATAAGACACATAAAACCATGTACCTCGTGCTGTCCCTTGCATGTACACTTGGGCGACATGAAAACGCACATTGAGCTGGATGACGCGCTGCTGGAGCAAGTATTCGAACTGGGGGGCTTTGCCACCAAGAAGGCCGCGGTGAATGCCGCACTCGCTGAATACGCCAAGCTCCTGCAACGTCGCGACCTGCTGGCAATGCGCGGGAAGGTCCGCTGGGAGGGGGATCTTGATGCACTGCGCGCAGATCGACGGGGCAGGCGGTGATTCTGGTCGACACGTCCGTGTGGATCGACCATTTCAACGGTTACGGCTCCGTCGAGGCCGACTTTCTCACCCTCTGTATCGCCGAAGCGCGGCCGATCGTGCTCGCGGGTCTGGTGCTGACAGAAACTCTCCTGGGCGTGCGCGATGGTGCGCAGGCCGCTCGTGTTGCTCGCGCATTGCTGGCATTTGAGCTGACGCCCGAGCTTACAAGATCTGACTATGAGCAGGCGGCGGCTATCTACCGCGCGTGTCGCGCCCGCGGGACGACGCCTCGATCGAGCATCGATTGCTTGATTGCGCAGATCTGTCTGCGATACGACCACGAACTGTTAAGCCGCGACAGAGACTTTGACGCGATCGCACGAATCTATCCGCTGCAGCGCGTCGTACCCGCCCCCGGGGTTCAGGAACAGGCACGCCTTTACTACTCACCCGGCAGGCAGCTCACGCCTCGACGAGCTTCAGCACCGCGGCGGTCTTCTCGCGCCTGAGCGCCAGGCTAAGGACCGGGGCCGCAGGCCCCCATTGAGCTGCCGGAAATGACCATCTATGATGTTAAAATGGACATTTCAGTAACCGACTTCAAGGCGCGCTGCCTGGACCTGATCCGCCGGGTGGAAAGGACTGGCAAGCCGCTGACCATCAAGCGTCGCGGCAAGACCGTCGCGCGCCTGGAGCCGGCCCGAAGCCTCGATCCAGGACTCAAGCCGTGGGAGCAGCTACGCGTGCTCGGTGGCGAGGTGCACGCAGCACCCGGCGAGTCAGTCATCAAGGACGAGGACTTCGAGTCTCTACGTTGAAGGTTCTGCTCGATACCCACATGTGGCTGTGGTGGCTCACCCGGCAGCCGCAGATGAGCGACCGGGAGCGCACGGCGCTCGACCGCGCCGCCGAGAGGCAGGAGCTGTTTCTGCCGGCGATCAGCCTGTGGGAAGCACAGATGCTCCACAGCAAGAGCCGGATTCAGCTGCCTCTGCCATTCGCCGACTGGCTGCGCCGGGCATCGGCTCCGGGGGTGCTCACGGTCCTGCCGCTCGATGTGGAAGTCGTCATCGCGCTCGGTCGGCTGCCCGGCGCCTTCCACGGTGATCCGGCAGACCGGCTGATCGTGGCGACGGCCCGAGCGCACCGTCTGGCGCTTGCGACCCACGATGAGCGCATCCGCAAATCCCGCGCAGTCAGGCTCTGGACCGCGGGTCGGCTGCAGCGCGTCGCGCCCGCCCCCGGTGTGCAGGAGCAGGCTGCCCGCTATGGCCCCGGGCACCTTCCTGCCCGGCGGGCCCTCAGCCGTCGACGAGCTTCAGCACCTCGGCGGTCTTCTCGCGCATGAGCGTGAGATCGGCGCGCGCCTCGACGTTCAGGCGCACGAGCGGCTCGGTGTTCGATCCGCGCAGGTTGAAGCGCCAGGCGTCAAATTCCATCGACAGACCGTCGGTCAGGTCGATCGCCTGGGCCTGCGACTCGTAGTGCGCGCGCACGCGCGCCAGAATGGCCTTGGCGTCGGTGCTCAACTTGCGGTTGATCTCCCCGCTCGCCGGGAAGAGCCGCATGCGCTCCCCGACGAGCGCCGAGAGCGGCTCGCCGCGCTCGCTGATCACCGCGAGCACCAGGAGCCAGGGGATCATGCCGCTGTCGCAGTAGGCGAACTGGCGGAAGTAATGGTGGGCGCTCATCTCCCCGCCGTACGCGGCATCGACCTCGCGCATCTTCTGCTTGATGAACGCATGTCCTGACTTGCACAGCACCGGGGTGCCGCCGTGGCGGCGCACGATGTCGAGCGTGTTCCAGGTGAGGCGCGGGTCATGCACGATGCGCGCGCCGGGCTCCTGCTTGAGGAAGGACTCCGCCAGGAGCCCGACCAGGTAGTACCCCTCGATGAACTGCCCGCTCTCATCGAAGAAGAAGCAGCGGTCGTAGTCCCCGTCCCAGGCGAGGCCCACATCCGCGCCGGCGCGCCGCACCACATCGGCGGTGGCGGCGCGGTTCTCCTCCAGCATCGGGTTCGGCACTCCGTTCGGGAAGGTGCCGTCGGGCTGGTGGTTCACCTTGATGAACTCGAACGGCAGGTGCGGCTCGAGCGCATCGATGACGAGCCCCGCCCCGCCGTTGCCCGGATTCACCACCACCTTGAGCTTGCGCAGCTGCGGGCGCTTCACGTAGCTCAGCAGGTGCTCCAGGTACTTGCCCCGGATATCGAGCGGCCGCTCGGTGCCGGGCCGGGCGGCCTTGGGCGGGAGGTTCCCCGTCTCGATCAGGCGGCGCATGTCCTGAAGTCCGGTGTCGGCGCTGATCGGCCGGGCCTCCTGCCGCACGAACTTCATGCCGTTGTAGTCAGGCGGGTTGTGGCTGGCGGTCACCATGATGCCGCCGTCGAGCGCTTCCGAGGAGGTCGCGAAATACGCCCCTTCCGTACCCCACAGGCCAATGTCGAGCACGTCCACGCCCACGTCCTTGAGCCCACGCTTGAGGGCGGCGGCGAGTGTGGGACTCGAGAGGCGAATGTCGTAGCCCACCGCGACGCGGCGGGGCTTCACGAAGGCCGCATAGGCGCGTCCGATGTCGTAGGCGAGGGACTCGTTGATCTCATCCGGAATGCGGCCACGGACGTCGTAGGCCTTGAAGGAATCGAGATTGGTCATGCGTGAGGCCACCGGCATTTAGTCTCTGAGCATCGCTTCGAGAGCGTCCTTCGTCGAGCGCCCATAACGTTCTGTCAACCGCCGCAGCAGAGTCAAGTCGAGCGAATCGCCAGCGACGCG
>Ga0209804_1000592_pt1 | contig 28292 bp, 21 predicted proteins | sample GraSoiAngelo_139_FD_185896 | JGI IMG/M metagenome (GOLD analysis project Ga0209804, IMG submission 185896) | Grasslands soil microbial communities from the Angelo Coastal Reserve, California, USA - 14_0929_12_20cm (SPAdes) (version 2) | ecosystem: Environmental > Terrestrial > Soil > Grasslands ... | reverse complement strand
CGCACTTCAGTGCCGAGGCCGAAAAGCTCAACAGCGCGACCCATTGCTCCCGCCAGCTCGCCACGTACCAAAGCGTTTCTCCAATCTTGGGCAAATGGCCCAGGTAGTGATGCTCTCGCATGAGCTCTTGGTAGCGAGGCTGTTCGCTGGAATGAACGAGCCGCACCACCATCTCGCGCAGTTCCGTACGCGCAGCAGAGTCATTGCTCTCGGGACGCATTCAAGTGCGACGATACAGGGGCAGGGTAGAGATGTCCAGGAAAATCTATAACCGTTTAAGTTTTATGGCCCTTAGCTGGCTGGACGAATCCACCCTGGGGCTATGCCGGGCAGACGCCAACGGCATGTCATTGAATTATTTAATGGTTGGTGGACGTGGCGTGACTCGAACCCGCGGCCCCCTGCTTGCCAAGCAAGCGCAAATTCAATCTAAGTCGTTGCTTCGGTTGCGCTTACTGGTTTGAAGCCATTCTTAGGTTGCTCCAAAGTTGCTCCGAAAAATGACTATCGTGAAACGGGGATACGCGAAACCCCCAGCAACTTCCGAGTTGGCGTTTATCGGGAACTACTTTAGCTCGCTCGCCAAAAGCGCCATGGGGAATTTGCGCTTACGAAAGGCTTGAGGCTCCCTTTCGCCGGGCCAAAAGGAACTGCCACGACGCGTCAAGGCACACCCAGCGCTGCGTGCCGAACCAACTGATGGGAATCGCGGGAATATGAAGTAAGGTGTGGCCACGCTCGCAAATCAGTTCGGTCCCGTTCCAGGCAAGGAACGTTCGCATTGGTTGCCCAACCTCAACCGGATGCGCCATTCGTCTCAGGCAAACAGGGCATCGCCGCTGCTGATCGCGAAAAGCCCAACTCAACCCAAGAATACAGAGTGCAAAAGCAGAACCGGATTGTATGTATGCCGAAAACTGTGAAGAGGGTTGCAGGAGCGAACAACCGAAATCCACGGATGCGTAATAAACAGTAGCCGGTAAGATGGTGATTTTGGCAATCAGGAACACCCAAAACAAGCTCCTTCTGGCCAGCGACGGCTTGTGCGAGCCATTGCTGTACTCGCCTATGGATGTGCGGGTGATGAAAGGCAATGCCAGGAACGCCAGCAAAATTCCGCCTATAGATAGCGCCCAACGCCCTTCGTCGAAATAGCCGACCGGGCTTAGGTGACCGACGACAAACACCGTGTTACCGATTCCAGCTTGGGGAGCGGAACCCAAAAGCCATGCGTTCGCTTTTCCGGGAAGGCCCATTGAACCGCCGAGTGCGATTCCAGCAACGATGGCTTCAGCGGAGCCAACGTGCAATTTAGCCCCTGCTATATTTGGCACACCGCTGAAATCTCGTATCCATGTGTCGTGCTCAGCACGATCTGCGGCAATTTGTCGGGCCCAGTTCTAGCGTACTCCATAGGACGTAACGGCAGATGGAGCACGGTGAAGAAATCGGATCCGGCCAGCGCGACCGTCCATTCGGTCCTCTGCATGGATTCGGCCCACACGGTCTCCTGCGTGATTTTGTAACGCGAGAAGCCGTCGAAAAACAGCTGCGTAGTTTGCAACGACCTTCGCTCGGCTATAAGGTCGAACGCGCAGTCGCAGGGTACGGTGCGCTGGTCCGACACCCGCCATGGGTAAACCTCAATTTTGGACATTGCCGCCGCGGCGCCAGGTGAGACGTGAGCCATGCCCCAAGTCGAGAAAAACATCCCGATCAATAGAAGAAGGCACGCAGAAGCTGAGCCACGGATTCGCGCCATGGGCACTTGCTCTTGCCATGATCGCTTCCGGAACCAAAGTGCATCCTGGTACGCTCCGATGCAAAATACAGTGGCTTCTTTGATTGACCTGGTATGAACGCTCGTTTTGGAGGAGCACTCCCGTAACCAACATGCCAGAACATCAAGAGTCCATACGTGTTGCCTGCAGCCCATAGAAAGAGCAAACCACTGGCAGTTCTGTAGAGCGCCGTCGCTTTCATCGATTGCTACCTCCGGGGAGTCCTGTTCGTTTTCCAGTCGGCCACTCCGGCTTTTCTTACGCCCAGGTCGTACTTGGCTATGAAGTGTTCTGCTGTTTCTGTGTTCTGTTTGCAGCGTACCTGGCTTGCACGATGCTTTGCGCCAGTCTGATCGTTGCCTTCGTGCTCCATCAGCCAGGGGAAGCTCCCTTCCCGCGCTGTTGGCATCGGCTCGATGAGTCCGAGTAGGCTACGGTTTTGATTTGCCGAAGATCGTTGTTGCTCCAAATGCTCCAACAATATCCATAACCAAATCGGCGGTCGAAATTGCAGTCTAAGTAACAGAAAGGAGAGGAATAAAGTTTTGGTGGACGTTACGCGATTCGAACCCTGAGCCCCTGCTTGAGCAGCAGGTGGTATGCTGGTCAGGTTTCGCCGCTAAATTATTGAAACGCGAATGTTTGGTGGACGTGAGGGGATTCGAACCCCTGACCCCCTGCTTGCAAAGCAGGTGCTCTCCCAGCTGAGCTACACGCCCCTAAGCTGGCTACTACAATTCATTTTCTATCACTTACGCTGCAATTTCAATCGACCCCGGACCAGAAAATCTAGGAACACTAGGAACAACAACCTTCGGAATGGTAAAGCCATAGCCCACTCGCTCGGCCTCTGCGAGGCGCATTTCAAGTTCCTCATGGAGGTGTGAGTAGACTTCCGACATCGTCTTCGGCTTATGAGCCATCCAGAAGTTGTTGATATCTTCCAAGCAACGGGCACCACGAAGCCAGGTCTTACGAAAACGCTTGAATGAGTGCCAGCCCATCCCCTTCTCGTCCAATCCCATGTTGACGAGCCGTGGCGTGAGCCAGCGATCTTCCAGCTTGTTGTAAAGATGTGGTGTACCGTTTGCTGTCTGAAACAGCAGTCCAGATTTTCCGGCTGTATATTGTCGCAGGTACTCTGCAACATCCGGGTGCAGGTCGATTTCTCTCTTTGAGGCATCGGTCTTGAGATACTTCACGATTCGAGGACGGTCCTTTTTGACCTGCTGCTCGACCCCGATGGTACGGCCATCGTTGACGATGTGGCGTACTTCGAGGCCAAGAGCCTCCGAAATTCTCATCCCGGTGGCTGCCAGCAAGACATACAACGCCTGTTCCTGCCCGGTGCTGTCGGCGATGAGTGTCGAAATCGGCTTTGCCTTGAGAGACGGTCGCTTCTGCTCCGAGTGACTCACGATGGGCAAATCCATCGTTTCGGCGTCCCAAGTCCGCTTGTGGACTGGCTCACCGTTCGGTGCTTTCAGCGACTTTACGACCTGCATGATGTATTCGACGTACTTGTTCACTGTTCGTGGGCTCAGAGAAGCAGCAGACATTTTTTCAACGAGTGGTTTAACGGTGAGATTGTCCACATAAGCAAGCGGAAGATCGCCGATTGCCGGATAAATCCACTTGTTCATGGCTCCTTCGATGCTCACCGTGTCTCGAAGAGGATTCCGCTTCCGGGAGACCGCCGTCTGGAGATAAATCTTGGCTTGCTCCCGGAAAGTGACCTCACCTAGAACTACTCGATTGAATCGCTCCTCTGAATTGGCTCCGGCGTTTTGCACGATTTCCTTTGCCCGACGTTCCAACTCGGGCTTGGTCAATCCCATGCTTACCGGAGCCACCTTAGCTGACATATGCCTTCGCTCGCCTCCTGGCTGATCGAGGCGGAAACGAACCCTCCACCAGCCAGTTTGCTTGACTAACGTACCGCTTTGACCGCTGCGACGACTCATGGACTTGCGTCCTTTCCGTCGTTGCTTCGGTTGCGCGTCAGAAAGGATGCCATGCTGTGCATCCCCGCGCAACGACTCAGAAACGATTGGCGGAACGCTACTGCCGGGGCGTCTCGGCGAAGCTCTCCAGAGAAGGGGCGAGAATATGCTGGATGCCTCTGCCGGACACGATGTGCAGCGCAGGCGGAACATTTGGTTTTCCGCGTTTAGCGCGTTGTCTTTCCTGCAAGTACTCAACATCCGGTTGACTCCAAGGGACAAGGGATTGGAGTGGAAAGCGGGAAGTGGCTAACGGGAAATGGGTAAGGGGCGGAAGGGCTAACGGAATGGATTCCGCCCTGTGGTTGTCGAAAGGGAAAGGGAGGCCGGGACGCGGCGGCAAGCTTGCCGCCGCGTCCCGGCGCTGATGGCTCTCGTTTTCGTTTGCGCTGCGGCTATCTTTGTGTTCGCTTGGGTTGTTCGCGCCCGTGCCTTCTGCGGTGCACTGCCATCGGAATCAAAGGCGCCTGCCGACGCGGTAGCCGCCTAATTCATCCGCGTGGGCGTACACCCAGCTCCTGCTAGCTTCAATGTCTTGTGCAACCTCCTTCGCGGTTAATATCTCTTCGCGTGTGTCAACTGTGGCTGCGGATTCTGGCTCGACGCGCTGGATAGCGTCTTTCATGTTGAAGACCTCCTAATCGTTCCCTGCTCGCTCGCTCGCAACGGCCTGCGGCAGCGCTCGCGTTCCCTTGCTCCTGGTTGCTGCGTGCGGGATCATCCTTCCTGTAGAAACAGCCGGAAGAGTGGGTGATAAAGTTTGTAGCGACCGCGACCGACGCGAAGAAGCAGAGCCTTTTCGGTCAGGCGGCTGAAGTATTTTCGTTCGTATTGATTGCTCATTTGCCTTGGACTGACCTCGTCATTTCCCGCCTTTGCAACTTCTCTCAGGAGTTGGACCTCTCTTTCGGTTACTTGTGCGAGGTCCGAACGAAACTTCTCGTGCTCTAAACGCTTGAAAATTGCAGGCCAAAGAGCTTCAGGGTCCACGAGAGAACCGTGGGCGAGGGCCAACAATTGCCGGCTCACGAAAGCCAAGAAATAAGGATGACCGAAGGTCTTGGCGTAGAGCCATTGGGAAAGGTGATGAGTACGCAGCGAATCTCCAAACACTGCTGCGGTGTACTCGCGAGTTTCCGGCACTGTGAAAGATGAGAGATAGACCTTGTCGTAGAAGCGAACCGCCGGTTCCGCAAAACTCCTGATGTTCGAAAAATAATCCGACCGAGCGGAGAAGCAGAGGCTGTAGTTGACTCCGTGTATGGCGAATTCCTGAAATTGGTTGCGCAGGGCCAAGGCAATTCCTTGGGCACGTGGATCAGTGAAGTTGTGCAGATCGTCGAGAAAAAAGATCACACCCGTGATCTGCGCCGGGCGAACGAATTGTCTCCAGGCATCGTGTAAGGCGTGTTTGAGAATGGCAGTACCCGAGGTGAGAAAGAATTCCGGGCCTTGGCGATCAAGGGAAACGCCCCCGATCGAGAGCCTGCTCAATTTCCATTTCTGCAATTCATTGCGGAATTGCGTGGTCAGCGAGTCAGAGGTCTCCAGTGTACGGGTGAACGTGTCGAGCAGGGATTCCGCGAAGCACTTGTAATCAGAGAGTTCCGTCGAAACCGAAAAGAATACAGGCAGCATCGCATGTTCGGGTTTCGAGCAAATCGCTGAGTATTTCAACAGTAGGCTGCTCTTCCCGACTCCCCAGTCTCCCAATACAGCGAATGATGGCGTCCTGCCAGTCAGTAATCCCTGAGCCAATACTTGGCGGAATGCTTCAATTTGCGTGTCTCTGCCAACAAATTCATCGGGTTGGGCGGGAAAATTCGGCTCTGGCACCACAGCAGTCGCTCCATTTCAGGGGATTGGGACAGAAGTGACAAACGGGATTCCCATTTGTCACTTCTGTCACTTTGGTCTCAGGAAGTGCATGATTCACCCCTGGTCGGACCTTTGTGGGTGGGCTGCACGGTGGGCAGCATGAGCACACGCCGCCTACCGTGCAGAGGTGGAAGGAGTTATTTGGTGGGTCTTGCTGCTTGTGGGTGGGGAGTCTGAGGGGGTTAGTTCGCGGTTTTGGGAACGAGGGCGTGGTTCTCAACGAAGGCACGGTCGATCACGGCTTCCGGCCTGTCGATCCCGAGCTTGATGAATGCAAGCGAGATCCAATCGTTGCATTTCTCGATCACGCAGGCTTCGCCGAGAACGACTTCCTTCGATACGAGGTAATGCGTGAAGCCGTTTTCTTCACTTGCCATAAGGCACCTCCAGTTTTTGGCTTTTTTGTTTTTGTGGATTTGTGTGTTTTGAGCTGGCCGGAATTATGTTTTGGTTGGGGCTTGGTCGGTTTGGCTGCTCCCTTGCTGCGTCTGACCCGGCAGGTCATCGAATAGGAGAAATCCCTGCGGATCAGACTTTGCAGCGGCCTCGATGAGCGCATCTGGTATTCCCAGTTCGCGCAGCTTCTCGGGCCGGAAGACCAGTTGCGGTTCGGGACTGCGGTCGTTTGGATCAAACGTCCGCAGGTCAACCAAAGGCGCTCCCGGGTTGCGATACGCCGGCCAATGCGTATTGTTGATGGTCACTACTCGGTCGTACATGGTTTCACCTCCCGATGCCGTAGCCGCATTCCCGTCCGCCGAAGCTGTTGTAAGTGCCATCGGGCAGATCGAGGTACACGGCATAGCCTCGCGGGTCATTGTTGAAGTGGTTGAGGACCAAGCCCGCGCCTTCCAGCACGGCCTTGATCCGGGTTTGTAGGTTTTGCTTGCGCCGCTCTTGCCGCTCCGTGAGGCCGCAGTTGCAGGCGATCTCGTTCAGGTGACTGAGCGAGTTCGCAAGTCTGCAAAGTTCTGCGGCGTTCTGAGCAGCTTCGCGCGGCGTGCTTTTTCCGATTGACGCGATGTAGGCAGACAAAAGTGCCTCCTGCGTGTTCGTTCGCATGGGTGTTGCTCCTGAGTTGTGGATTAAGGCTGAGATCGTGAGAGAAGGGAGTGGGAAGTGTGACGGCTACCAGAACCGACTAGTGACGGTTCCAGTTGTCACTGCTTGTGTGTCGAAAGGGATTGTGGGATAGAACCGGAGTGAGCTACTCGTACCGCAGCGCCACCATCGGATCCACTTTCATCGCTCTTCGCGCCGGCAAATATCCAGCCAGAACGCCTACCGCCACCAACGCGCCAACCACACACGCCAGCGTCACCGCATCATTCGGCGAGAGCCCATACAACATATGGCCAAGCAGCCGCGTCGCCACCAGCGCGCATGGCAGTCCGATCCCGACTCCAGCACCGACGAGCACCAACGTCTCTCGCAGAATCATCTTCAGAACTCGCCCTCGCTCCGCTCCCAACGCCATGCGAATGCCAATTTCGCGCGTTCGCTGTGTCATTGCACAAGCCATCAGCCCGTAAAGTCCCATTGCCGCAAGCAAAAGCGCCAGCGCGCCAAAAAACGCCGAAAGCATCGCCGTAATCCGCTCCTGTAAGATGGACCGGTCAATGCTTTGCCGCACCGTCTGGATCGAAGAAATATACTCGCGTCCCAGCGACTCTACGGCCTCCCGCAGCGCTCCCGCTATCGCCGCCGGGGGCAACTCTGTCCGCACGAGCATGCTCGGCGATTCCATGAAATCTACGTATTGCGTCGAAGGCAGGTACACGGTCGGGGGTTTTTGCTTGCGAATGTCATACAGGCTGGCATTGGTCACCACGCCGATGATTTGCAGGTTCCGCCAGTTCCGCGCATTCATGACATCGAGACGCTGGCCGAGCGCCTTTCCTCCCGGGAAAAGCTTTTCGGCGAGGTTCTGGCTCACAATGGCCACTCTCGGCGCATGTTCGTCGTCTTGCCAACTAAAATTACGGCCTCGTAGCAGCGTTATTCCCGCTGTTTCAAAAAACTCCGGTGTACCCATTTCGAAATCTGCTTCCAGTCCTTCTGTGTCGCTGCCGGAGATACGCACTCTCTCGATGTTTTCGAGAATATTGCCAATTCCCGTCCTCACCATCCCGGCAGAGAGGACTCCCGGCAGATGTGAAACGCGCTCGGTCACTGTGTGGTAGTAATCCACAAGCGAAAGGTTTTTATACGCGTTCGGCTTGGCGAAAAGGCCGACAGCCAGCAAGTTCCGCGTGTGAAATCCCGGATCCACCGTGCGCAATTTTTCAAGGCTCCGGATAAATAGTCCCCCGCACGCCAGTGACACCACGGAAAGCGCCAACTGTGTCACAATTAGTCCTTTCCCCAGTGCGCCCGTTCCGTGCCCCAGCGTGCGCCCGCTTTGCTGCAGAGCCGCGTTTCCATCTTCGCGCGTGGCGCGCCACGCCGGCGCCAGTCCAAACAGAACACCGGTCAGAATCGTCGCGCTGGCCGTGAATCCCGCGATTCGCCAGTCGGGAGACAGGTTTGGAGCCGCAGGAATACTGAAGATCTCGCCTGCTATCAAACCTGCCAGGCCGCGGCTGGCCCAATAAGCGAGCAGGCATCCTGCTACAGAGCCCGCCACGGACAACGCCACGCTCTCTGTCATCATTTGTCTCGCAAGCCGCGCCCGGCTTGCTCCCAGCGCCACGCGCACTCCAAACTCGTGGTTGCGCGACGCTGCCCGCGCCAGCATCAAGCTCGCCAGATTCACGCACGCCAGCAGCAACACAAGTCCGGAAATGGCCAGCACAATGTAAAGTGGTTTGGCGAAGCGTCCGCGCAGCAGCGACTCTCCTTTCGCTCCGGACTCCACCCTAAGCTGCAACTCGCGAAAGCGGCCAAGCTCCGCGATTGCGTTATCCGTCGGAGCCATCTCTTGCCGAATCGCTGGCCACAACGCATCCAACTGCGCGCGGGCCTGTTCCAGCGTTGCCCCCGGTTTCAGGCGCCCTGCCGCCTGCAACCAGCGCGCTGACGGACGCCGCAAATACTTCTGCAAATCCGGCTCGTCTTCAAGCAGTTGCGTCGCCGGGAGTGGCAGCGTTACCTCCAGCTCGAAGTCCGCGCTAATTCCAGTGAACCCCTTGCGGGTCACACCGACGATGGTGAACGGAATTCCCTCGATCTTCAACGTCTTGCCGATGACGTCCCGCGATCCCCCATAATGCCGTTCCCAGAAGCCGTAGCTAAGCACCGCTACTTGTGCGGGTGCCGCGGCGCTCAGATTCTCTTCATCGGCATTGAACAAGCGGCCAATTTCCGGAACGGCGCCGAGTTCCGGATAGAAGTTGTTGTCCGCGCACCAAACATCCGCTTGCGCGAGCCTGCCGTCCATCTCCGCATTGAAGACCCCGTCGCCCCACCAGGCAAACGTGCCTGAGAACACCCTCTGTCCTCGTGAAAGCTCCTGAAACATCGGCAAGGACAACGCCGCATAGTCATCGCCAGGAACATGAGCGCCAAAACGCACCAGTTGGTCGGGATGGGGGACAGGCAGATCTCGCAGCACCACACCGTCCAGCAGCGAAAAAATCGCCGTATTCGCGCCAATGGCAAGGGCAAGGATGACAAACGCCACAACGAAGGAACCCGGAGACTTGCGCAGCATGCGGAGACCAAAGCGCAAATCCTGTATGAAGTCTTGAATCCAGTTCACTCTGCGCGCGTCGCGGCATTTCTCTTTGGTCTGCTCAACACCGCCCAGGTCGAGTCGTGCGCGGCGGTGCGCCTCTTCTTGCGTCATCCCTTGCGCGACGTATTCCTCGGTTTTTCGTTCCAGGTGGTCGCGCAACTCGTCATCCACTTCCTGGTCCGCCTGCGCCCAGCGAAACAACGACCGCAACCGTAGCGGAATCGTGTACAGCCAATGTTCCGGTCGCATGCCCCGGCCCTCCCTCACTCGTATCTCAGAGCGACGATGGGATCGACGCGCATCGCGCGGCGTGCTGGAATGTAACTGGCGGCACACGCCACGCCTATTAAGACGAGCACCACCAAACCAAAGGTCATGGGATCGCCCGAAGAGACGCCGTAGAGCAGGCTGCGGATCAATCGTGTTGCTGCGACCGCCGCCGGAAGGCCAAGCGCGACACCTGCGCCTCCAATCGCCATGCCGTCGCTGATCACATCACGAAGCACATCGGCTCGTCGCGCTCCTAGCGCCATTCGAACTCCAATCTCATGAGTGCGCTGAGCCACCAAATAGGCGATTGAGCCATAGAGCCCGATCGTCGTCAGAATTAACGCTAGCAGAGCAAACGATGCCATTAGCAGCGTGTTGTATCGTGGTTGGGTAAGTGTCTTGTCTATCTGGTAGTCTAAAGGCGATACGTCATAGAATGGCAAATCCTTATCCATGGCGTGCAGTTGCTGGCGCACCGCCCCCAGGATGCCCAAGGGGTTGCCTATTGTCCGCACGGCGACGTACATCGTGCTGTCTGAGGGAATCTGCGTGATAGGCCAATACACAGTCGGTTCGGAAGGCTGAACCAGAGAGTAGGTTTTCACGTCGCCAGCGACGCCAACGATGGTCCGCATCTGGGTCTTGCTGCCCGAGCCATCCCACATCACTGGCTCGATCTGTTGGCCGACCGGAATCTGCTTTCCAAAGTATTGACGTGCCGCGGCTTCGTTAATAATCACGACCGGCTCCGAATTGGTTATGTCGTGATCTGTGAACTCTCGTCCTGCTTTGATCGGAACCCGGAGAGTTCGGAAGTAACCTGGAGTTACGGGCACAAATACAATGCCCCGCCATTCGCTTTGAGGAATTGGCCGCCCCGCTACATTGTCGAGCACCGTGTGGCTAGCGCCTCCTTCGAACGGAAGAATGCCTCCCGCGCTTACCGACTCAACGCCAGGAACGGCACGCAACCGCGCCAACAATTCACGAAAGAAAGAGGACCAGCTTGCCTGCGGATATCGCTGCACAGGCAGGCTCACCGGGAAGGTCAATACATGGCTGGAATTGAAACCCGGGTCGGTACTCTCCAGGTTCATCAGGCTCCGCACGAGCAATCCTGCGGAGGAAAGCAGCGTGGCGGCAAGGGCCACTTGACCGATCACGAAAGCCTTGCGCGCACGATTCAAGCTGCGGCTTTCACCTGTCGCCTGCGCCCCTTCCTTCAAGCCGTACACCAAATCTGTTTTGGCAGCCCGAAATGCAGGAGCAAGACCGAAAATGACTGCCGATCCTACCGTTACGAGAACAGCGAATCCGAATACTCGGACATCGAGCGGCAGCTGAGTAAGCCAATTCACCCCAAGCACTCTGACCAATGTCTGGCGAACTATGACCGATAACCAGAGTCCGAGCGCCCCTCCGATTCCGGCGAGGAGCAGACTTTCCGCCAGCATCTGCACAGCAATGCGGCGCCGCCCGGCGCCAAGAGCCACGCGAATGGCCAACTCCCGCCGCCTGCTCGTGGCTCGCGTGAGGATCAAAGCGGCGACGTTCGCGCACGCGATAAGCAGCACGATCCCAACCGCCGCAAGCAGTACAAACAGAAGGGGGCGTACGTCACCGGTCATCGAGTCTTGCAGGCATTGGATACCAACACCCTCCTTTGGATCGTCTTTCGGATAGGCGTTCACCAGCTCCGCAGCTACATGGTCCATGTCAGCTTGGGCCTGCGCGAGTGTGACACTCGGCCGCAACCGGCCCAACACACTTAAGAACGAGACCTGGCGCTCTTCACTGAGCGGTTTGGTAGATTGGGGTGAGACTTCCGCTACTGGCGCTGCGGTTGTCCAAAACTGCGCGCGTGAATAACCCATCTGTGCTTCCACACCCCGAGGGGCCACGCCAACGACCACGAATGGCTTCCCACTAAGCGTAATGCCTCGTCCAATCACTTTGGGATCGGCTTGAAAAACGTCGTTCCAGGCTTTGTAGCTCAGAATGATTGCATCCGCGCCGTTGTCGGCATGAGGCTGGTCCTCTTCCAGCAAAAACGCCCGCCCCAGGATTGGCTGGATTCCCAAAACTTCGAACAAGCTGGCCGAGGCTGTGATGCCCTCCAAATGGATCGGCTCACCTTGGCCGGTGAGAACGTGGTCGGCGCTTGTGAATGCGGCCAAACCAGAAAAGCTGTGACTCCAATTCCGCCAGTCCACAAAATTGGGGTAGGAAACCACAGCATGGTTCCCCTTGTTTCCATAGTTGTCCCACAACCGCACTAACTCCTTAGAATCCGGAAAGGGCAGAGGACGAAGCAGCACCGCATTCGTCACGCTGAAGATCGCCGTGTCAGCGCCGATACCGAGAGCCAGTGTGAGGACGGCGACGCAGGTGAACCCCGGCGACTTGCGCAGCATGCGGAGACCAAAGCGCAAATCCTGTATGAAGTCTTGAATCCAGTTCACTCTGCGCGCGTCGCGGCATTTCTCTTTGCTCTGCTCGATACCATCCATATCGAGTCGCGCGCGGCGGCGCGCCTCTTCTTGCGTCATCCCTTTTGCGACGTATTCCTCGGTCTTTCGTTCCAGGTGGTCGCGCAGCTCTTCATCCAATTCCTGGTCCGCCTGCGCCCAGCGAAACAACGACCGTAACCGTAGCGGAATTGTGTACAGCCAATGCTCCGGTCGCATATCCATCCTCCTTCACTCATACCTCAGAGCGACCATCGGATCGACGTGCGTGGCGCGGCGGGCAGGCAGATAGCAGGCCATAAGCACAACAATTCCCAGCACTCCCGCGACACTGAGAAATATTGTCGGATCGTACGGTCCGACCTCAAATAACATGCTGCGCATGAATCGCACGAGTATGAATGCGGCCACTAGTCCCGCGCCGCCGCCAACTGCTGCCCATTTGATTCCGTAGCCCAGGAATGACCTCAGGATGCGTTGACGCGGTGCCCCAAGAGCCATCCGTACACCAATTTCGTGCCTGCTCTGCGCGACTGTGTACGCCAATACGCCATAAACTCCTACCGCAGCTAGAAGAAGCGCGATTCCCGCAAACACAGACAGGAGCACGGCGGGCAGTCGAGTCTGGGAGGTGGACGCAGAAACGATTTCTCCCAACGTCTGAACTTTGTAAATCGGAAGGTCAGGGTCGAGACTGTTGAGCTCCCGACGGATTGCATTCACGAGTTGCTGAGGTTCAGAACTCGTGCGAACGACCAAAGTCATCGAACGCAGGTCGGCCCACAACCCGAACGACTGCTCTGTGTAGAGGAAGTACAGTTCAGGCTTTGTCGGTTTACTCGAACCTTCGTTCTTAATGTCGCCCACAATTCCAACAACTGTAAGCCAAGGAGCATCTGATTTGAGCCTCAGCCGCTTGCCGATCGCGTCTTCGTCCGGCCAAATTTTGCGGGCAAGGGTTTGGTTCACAACGACAGTTGAAGGCGCCGGATTAAGGTCGTGCTCATCCAAAGCACGGCCACGGATGAATGGAATTCGCACCGCACTGAAGTAGTCGGGACTGATCACTTGTGTGTTGGCGATGTTCGTGCCTGTTTCCAGTTGCCGTCCTTCGACTTCAAAGGATGAATTCGCCAAGACTTCGCTCATGGGCAACTGGTTGACGATTGCAACTGCCTGTACGCTCGGTATGCTACGGACCTTTTCTTGGAAGTCCTTATAGAAAATTGCGAATCTGCCATTGGGATACCGCAATTCTGGTAGAGACAATCGAAGCGTGACGATATTTGCCGAATCGAATCCGAGTTGAACTCCGAGCAGTCGCATCAAGCTCGCGATCATGAGTCCTGCTCCTGCAAGTAGGACTACAGAGAACGCAATTTCAGACATGACCAATAAACTGCGATTGCGCGTATGGTGGCGGCTTCCCATCGCATCCCGTCCACTCTCTTTCAGCATTTCGTTCAGGTAAGGATGGGAGGTTTTAAGGGCTGGCATCAGGCCGAAGAGCAAACCAGTCGTTAGGAAAGTGACCACTGCGAAAGACAAAACCCGAAAATCGAGTGAGGGTCCTACCACTTGCTGGAGCGGGAGAGACTCTTCCACCGGAACAAGCTTCAAACTCAAGAACGCTAGCACCAGCCCTACAGCTCCGCCGGCGAGAAACAGGAGCAGGTTTTCGGCTAATAGCTGGCGAATGATACGCGTTCGACCGGCACCGATGGCTATTCTGGTGGCAATTTCTTTCTTTCGGACTTCTCCGCGTGTCAAAAGCAGACCGGCGATATTCGTGCAGGCAATTAAAAGCATAAAGCCCACGCCGGCCATCAACACCAACACCGTTGGCCGTACATTGCCAACCATCTGCTCGCGAAGTGGGACGAGATTCACGCCAAGACCGACAGCTCCGCTGTAATAGGCGGGATATTTTTGCTCAATACGGGCGAGTATTGTTTTCATCTCGGCGTTGGATTGTTGAAGACTGACTTCCGGTTTAAGGTCTCCGACAAGATCCAAATAATGGTTGCCGAGGTTCGAACTATTCGCTGCAATGGGTAATGGCTGCCACAAATCTACGTCACCGCTCGGAAACCTAAAACTCGGGGGCATAACTCCTATAACGATGGAGCTTTTGCTATTCAAGATTACCGATTTCCCGATGATTGCGGGATTCGATCCAAAGCGGTCCCGCCATAAATGATGACTGATAATTACAACTTGATCGTGCCCTGGCTCATGTTCGTCGGGTGAGAATGATCTGCCAAGTACGGGCTGTGTCCCGAGGACAGCAAGGAAATCCGATGTCCCCCAACTGACGGAAAGTCGCGCCGGGTCTCCACGTCCTGTTAAGGTAGTTGAACCGAGAGCAAATCCAGCGACGTGGGCCAAAGTTTGGCTCTGACGATATTCAAGGAATTCCGGCTCCGACGCCGTGAGTTCGGTCATTCCCCTGGGTGAGAACGTGTTCCAAATCCTGACGACCCGATGGGAATTTCGATAAGGAAGGGGTCGCAGCAAGAGAGAATCAACAACACTGAATATTGCGGTCGTTGCGCCAATGCCAAGCGCGAGGGTGAAAATCGCGACGCCAGTGAATCCTGGGGATTTGCGTAACATCCGCAGACCAAAGCGCAAATCCTGAACGAAATCTTGAATCCAATTTACCCGTCGCGTATCGCGGCATTTCTCTTTGGTCTGCTCCATACCTCCCAGGTCGAGTCGCGCACGGCGGTGCGCTTCTTCTTGCGTCATCCCTTGTGCGACGTATTCCTCGATTTTTCTTTCGAGGTGGTCGCGCAGCTCTTCATCCAATTCCTGGTCCGCCTGCGCCCAGCGAAACAACGACCGTAACCGCAACGGTATCGTGTACAGCCAATGCTCCGGTCGCATACTTCAACCTCCGTTTGGCGCCGCGCGACGCTCACGCCTCTTTCAGCTTAATGACCCGCGAGATCGCGCTCGAAAGCCTGCCCCAGTTATCTGCTTCTTTTTCAAGCTGTCGCCGCCCGAGTCGGGTGAGCGAATAGTATTTCGCGCGCCGCCCATACTCGGATGTTTTCCACTCGGCTGTAATCCATCCCTCTTGCTCCAACTTGTGCAAGGCCGGGTACAGCGATCCGTCGCTCACCTGCAACACGTCGCCGGACACTTGCTTTAACCGCTGACTGACGGCGAAGCCGTTCATCGGCTCAAGCGCCAGAAATTTCAGCAGCAACATGTCCAACGTGCCCTGCACCAAATCCGAAGGTCTGCTCATGCTTTATGTCCTCGGTAACCGATACTAGCATCATTGCCCTCGGTAAGCAAGGGGAGATGCTTTGCGGGGCGCCAGACTGATGCTCAAAGAAGTCTGTTGCCGCCGCTGCATTCCGCGAACTAGCATAAGGTTGGCTACGTTAGCGCAGACGATCAACAAGACAAAAGCCGAAACCATCATGAGGATGAGAAGCCAGTGCTCGTATCGTTGACGCATGCTCGTGATACCCGCACCCCCCGGTCCCAGGTACAGCGTCTGCTCGGGAAATCGTGCGCGATCGTTCGCGCTCATGTCACTCCAGTGCGAACGCAACCACTGCTTGAGCTCGACCCGCATTTCGGCCTCTATGGATGCGGGGTTCGCGCCTGGCTGGATGCGGCCAATCAACTCTAACCAATGCGTGTCGACCTTGTTCAGATCGGAATCGGTCTCAACATACGGTCCGGTATTCAGAGGCAGAAAAAAATCCGGTGGACTGCTGCGCAGACTGTCGCCAAAGAAACCGGGCGGAGTGATTCCCACCACGCTAAACGGCTTGCCGTCCACATCGAAGACGCTGCCGACTACCGATGGATCTAATCCGTACTTTTCCTGCCATAGGCGATAGCTCATCATCGCGACTGGCGGAGCGTTGGGTTGATCATCGGCAGGTATAAGCGTCCGTCCGATATACGCCCTTATGCCGAACATGGTGAGGTAATTGCCGGAGACAAACTCGCCTGGATAGCTCTGCGCACCTTCTGATGTACTCGAGCGCCGAACACCAAACAGCAGGTCGGCCACGGGGAAGGCCGCTAATTCCGAAAAACCTTTGGTGTTCTCCCGGAGGTATTTGTACAAATCGTAGGACACAAGGGAGAACTCCTTCAGAACTCCTTGTCTTGACTGTACCCCGCGATGTAATGTAACAACAGTGGGATTCTCTTCCCAGACGGTACAGTTCACCAGGATTCGACACTGGCAGCGACTTCAACAAAACCGCATCCACCAACGTAAAAATCGAAGTCGTCGCGCTAATGCCCAACGCCAGCGTCAGGACCGTTGCGCTGGTGAACGCTGGAGCCATTCGCAATCGTCGCAACGCGTGGCGCAAATCTTGAATTAAGTCCTGAATCCAATTTACGCGCCACGTGTCACGGCATTTCTCTTTGGTCTGCTCGATACCGTCCGGGTCGATTCGCGCGCGGCGGCGCGCTTCCTCCGACGTCGTCCCTTGCGCGACGTATTCCTCGGTTTTTCGTTCAAGGTGGCCGCGCAGCTCGTCGTCCAATTCCCGGTCCGCCTGCGCCCAGCGAAACAACGACCGCAGCCGCAGTGGAATCGTGTACAGCCAACGCTCCGGTCGCATTCTCCGGCCCTCCCTCATTCTCATTCGTATCTCAGGGCGACCATGGGATCAACGCGCATCGCCCGCCGCGCCGGCAAATAGCACGCGGCAAACCCCGTAAGGACAACTACTACCGGCGCGAAGATCAGCACCCATATGCTGTGGAACTGGAAGTTCTCAAATTCCGCCGCAGCGAGCTTTGGCAACCCGAGAGAAACGAGAATTCCGATCCCCGTGCCAACACCAACGAGCGCCATGCCTTTGCGAATCATCAGGCGCAGCACTCCGGCCGGCTCCGCACCCAAGGCCAAGCGAATCCCCATTTCCTGCGTGCGTTGTTCAACCAAATAAGACACCACGCCGAAGATTCCGACTGCCGCCATCAGCAGCCCGAGAAGGGCAAAGACCCCCATGGTCTGCGCCATCGCGTCATCTCCTGCGCCGGAATCCCTGATTACGCGGTCCATTGTTCGTATCTCGGTCACGGCCTGGTCGGGGTCAACCGCCCAGACGGCGTGCCGTAGGGAATCCGATAGGCTTAGGGGATCGGTTCTCGTTCGCACTATGAACCTCATCAACTGGCTGGGATGCGCGGCGAACGGAACAAAGATTTGCGGCCGCGGTTGAACTTGCCCAAGGAACTCCATCACATTCCCCACCACACCGACGACTTCGCTCCATCGGTTCTGGTTCCTGTCTCCAAGATCCAATCGGATGTGGCGTCCAACTGGGTTTTCCCCGCCAAAGAAGCGCCTGGCGAATGCCTCGTTGACGATCACCACGGGAGACGCATCAGCTGTATCCGAAGATGTAAACTCGCGCCCTCGCAACAGCGGGACTTGCAACGTTGCAAAATGACCGGGGCTGACGGTGAACCAGCCACTTTTTGGCTGGTCGTCGGGCTTCGTCACCGGATGCCCTTCGACAGTGAAGGGCACATAGCCCGGGAAATTGTAGGGAAGATCAGTGGCTCCGGCCGCCGACTGCACTCTGGGGAGATTTGCGAGACGTTGCAGAACATTTTCAAAGAATTGCCTCTGGCGCTGCGGTTGGAGGTATTGGAGGTCGCGGAGCCAGACGGTTCCTGTGAGCAAGTTATGCGAATTAAAACCCACGCTCGCTTGGATCTCTTCGAGGAAACCTTCGACAAACAACCCCGCGCCAACTAAGAGAAACAGCGACAAAGCCAACTGGCCGATGACGAGCAGGCGTTGGACACGGAGCCGCCGTGGAGCTGCCGTACCCCCGCGGCCGCCCTCCGGCAAGCCATAGCTGGCGTCCTGCCGCGCAATCTGAACCGCCGGCGCTAGCCCAAACAAAATACCAGCGCCAAGCGAGATGGCGAGCGTGAAAATCAGCACTCGACTATCGACAGAAATCTCTTTTGCCATCTCCAGCGCGCCTTCATTCCAATTGAGTTGCGAGCGAAGTAAGCGGACTCCCCAAAATGCGCCGAGGATTCCCAGGACTCCCCCGGCTATGGAAAGGAGCAAACATTCCGTGAAAAGCTGGCGAGCGAGCCGAAAACGCCCCGCCCCGAGCGCGGACCGGATGATAAATTCGCGCTGCCTTATGGAATTGCGCGCGACCATCAGGTTCGCCAAATTCGTGCAAGCAATCAGCAGCACGAACCCCACTGCGGCCATGAGAAATGCCGTGGCCGTTTCCGAGTTCGAGTCCGCAATGCTGTACCGCTGGAGAGACATCACGCTTGCGCCCCATCCTTTGTTCGTATCTTTATGCGCCTCGGCGATTCGTTGCGTGATCGTCTGCATTTCCGCTGTGGCCTTGCGTTCGTCCGTGCCGGATTTCAATCGCGCGAAAACTCGAAGGAGCCTCGTAGACCGCGACGGAGGACGCAGGTCGTCTGGCGAAAACGTAAGGGGAATCCAAAGTCGAGCCTCAAACTCCCAGAGGCGAAAGGTGCGGGGCATGACCCCGGCAACAGTGTGGTTCTGACCGTTGATCTTAACGAGGTGGCCGAGCACGCGCGGATCGCCGCCAAACCGTCCCTTCCACAGCTCGTCGCTCAAGATGACCGAGTGATCGCGTCCCCACTGGTTCTCTTCGGGCAAGAAGGTTCGCCCCATCGCAGGACCCACGCCCAAAACCTCGAAAAAGTTACTCGAGACCCTGGCGCCTACCACGCGCTCTGGCGCTGTGCCGCCGCTTATTGTGAAATCCGCGAAATCCGCCGCGGCCATGCCGTCGAAGGACTTGTCCTGAGCTCGCCAGTCAAGATAATCGGGCGCTGAGACGGGAATTCGATCCGGCGCATAGGTATTCTTTTCGGGACTGACGCTGCTAACGATCACCACGCGATCAGGATCGCGAATCGGCGGCTTCCGCAAAAAGAAGGCGTTCACCGTGCTGAAGATGGTTGTGTTGGCCGAGATTCCAAGCGCCAGCGTGATTACTGCAACCGCTGTAAAGCCCGGCGCCTTCCGCAGCATGCGCAGACCAAAGCGCAAATCGTGTACGAAGTCTTGAATCCAGTTCGCGCGGCGCGCGTCGCGGCATTTCTCTTTCGTCTGCTCGATACCGCCCAGGTCGAGTCGCGCGCGACGGTGCGCCTCTCCTTGCGCCATCCCTTGGGCGACGTATTCCTCTGTTTTTCGTTCCAGGTGGTCGCGCAGCTCGTCGTCCAATTCCTGGTCCGCCTGCGCCCGGCGAAACAACGACCGCAGCCGCAGTGGAATCGTGTAAAGCCAATGCTCGGGTCGCATTCTCCGACCTCCTTTACTCGTACCTCAGAGCGACCATCGGATCGACGCGCGTGGCCCGACGCGCTGGCAAGAAGCACGCCGCCGATCCAACCGCCACCACAATCGCCGCAACCCCCCCAAACGTCCAAGCATCGGTAGCCGAAACTCCCCAAATCAACATCATCGGGAAACCAGACGTGGCCATACTCGGGCTCTGGCTCGCCAGAAACCGTGTAAGCCCGTGGCTCGCAAACAGGCCAACGACGATTCCCGCCGCCAAGAGTCGAAAGCCCTTCGTCAAAACCATCTTGAAAATGCTGGCCTGCTGTGCCCCGAGCGCCATACGGATTCCGATCTCGTGAGTTTGCAAGGCCACCGTGTAAGAGATCACGCTGAACAAGCCAACCACCACCAGTACGAATCCGACAGTCGCGGACCCACTCATCGACAAGAACAAGAATTGCGGGCCTGCGTAGTAATGCCGATCCAGATCGTGCTTGATGGTTCCGGCGTCCACGAGTGCGATGCTAGGATCTACAGCCCCGACTTCGCGGCGAATACTTGCGAAAATTGAATCCGGGCTCACAACGCTTCTCACTAATATGCCTCTGGAGCCCGATCCCGTGAGTGTATAAGGGAGATACACTTCGGGCCTCGGTGCTTCTTCCAACCCTCGATTCTTGGCGTCCCCAATGACTCCAATGATTTCGAAATAGGGCTCGCGCGGCCAATCCGGCAAAGTTTCAAAGTCCGTTAATCGGATGTCCTGCCCCGTCGGATCTCGGTAGCTGAAATGCTCGCGCGCGAACGTCTGGTTCACCACCGCAACACGCCTCGCGGAATCGACATCGCTCCGCGAAAGCAGCCGCCCAGCGAGCAAATGGCGTTCCAGCGTTTCAAAGTAGCCTTCGCTACAGAGAATCAATGCCGTATTCCTGTTTTTCGGCTGAGCTTCCCCACGAGCGAAAACGGTCGTCCAAGTCCATGTATAGGGCGGAGGTGAAGTACTCTCCGCAGCCGATACGACTCCGGGAATCGCCGTGACGCGATCAAGAACCTGCCGGAAAAGAAGCTTTTTCTGTAGTGCTGTTTCGTACTGATTTTGCGGCAGCGAGACCCGCGTGTAGAAAACATTCGCAGAACTGAAACCGATATCAACGTGTTCGAGCGCAAGCAGGCTGCGCATCATCAGGCCGGAACCAATCAGCAACACAATCGAAAGCGCGACCTCCGCAACAACAATGCCCGACCGCCATCCGCCATGAACAGAGTCGCCTCCGCCGCCCTTTCCGCTGCCGGTAAGCGCAGTTTGCATGTCCCGGTGTACGGAATGAAGCGCGGGAGCCAGCCCGCAGACCAGGGTGGTAAAAGCGGTCACCGCCAGCGCGAACAGCAGTGCCGCCGGGTTGAGCCTAATGACCGCCTCCTGGGGAATCACGCCTTCAGGAATCGCGGCCCCGACACCCTTCAATCCCCAATAAGCCATCACCGATCCCGCAAGGCAGCCCGCCGTCGCCAACACTGAGCTCTCTGCCAGAAGTTGCCGGACCAAGCGGCGACGACTCGCGCCCAGTGAAGCTCGAATCACAATTTCTTTCTCGCGAGTGGTGCCTCGGGCCAGCAGAAGGTTTGCCACATTACTACAGGCAATTAGCAGCAGCAGCGTCACCGCCGCCATCAGGGAAAAGAGGGTAAGTTTGAAGAAATGCCGGACGGAGTCTCCCCGAAAGGCATCAATCACCAGCTTGAGTTGAGCAGGAAAGTACTCCGGATACTTGTTTTCCAGACGCTTCGCAATGATCTCCAGGTCGGCGGCGGCAGTTTCCCGCCTGACGCCCGCCTTGAGGTGCCCAACAGCCCAGACTTCGTTTTCGTAGGGATCGGAGCTGGATCCGGGCATGACGCTACTTCGCGTCATGTTAAGAGGCATCCAAACTTCACAGCCACCAAATCGGAAACGCGCAGGCATGACCCCGACAAGCGTTATGGGTTTGCCGTTGAGCGTCAGCGCCGTCCCAACGATTTTCGGATCTCGGTGGAATAGCTTGGCCCACAGCTGGTCACTCATTACGAAAACAGGCGGAGCGTCTGGCTTTGCATCCTCAAACGTCAAAGGGCGGCCCAGGAGTGGCCTAATGCCAAGGACTCTAAACGTATCCGGTGTTATCCACGCGCCGAAGAATTCTTCCGTTCCGCCGCGGCTTACATAATGTGTTTCCCGGTAGACTAGTCCAATCATGTCTTCAAACGTGTGATTCTGCTCTTTGAAATCGACAAACGCTCCGATGGGAAACCGCCAAGCTCTCACTTCGTCGGCGGCAACAATGGTGAAAGTCACCAAGCGGTCGGCATCCTTATACGGGAACGCATGAAGCAGAACGGAGTCGATGATGCTGAAGATTAGTGTCGTCGAGCCGATGCCTAACGCCAACGTCAGCACAGCGACGGCGGTGAATCCCGGAGATTTGCGCAACATGCGGAGACCAAAGCGCAAATCCTGAACGAAATCCTGAATCCAATTTACGCGTCGCGTATCGCGACATTTCTCTTTGGTCTGCTCGATACCGCCCAGGTCGAGTCGCGCACGACGCCACGCTTCTTCTTGCGTCATCCCTTTTGCAACGTATTCCTCGGTTTTTCGTTGAAGGTGGTCGCGCAGCTCGTCGTCTAGTTCCTGGTCCGCCTTCGCCCGTCGAAACAACGACCGTAACCGTATTGGAATCGTGAACAGCCAATGCTCCGGTCGCATTCTCCGGCCCTCCCCTACTCGTGTCTCAGGGCAACCATCGGATCGACGTGCATCGCGCGGCGTGCCGGTATATAGCAAGCAGCGAGGGCGACAAGCCCGAGAAGCAAAGCAACCGACAGAAATGTGACTGGATCAAACGGGCGAACGCCGTAAAGCAGGCTGGCAAGGTAGCGCGTCGCCCCGAGCGCTCCCAGGATGCCGAGAGCCGCGCCAACGGCTGACAATCCGACTCCTTGGCGCACGATAAAACGCAAAACGTCAGACGGACGCGCGCCCAGCGCCATGCGCACTCCGATCTCACGCGTCCTGCGGGAGACTTCGTAGGAAAGTAGTCCGTACAGTCCAAGGCAAGCGAGCAAGAGAGAAAGCGCGCCAAAAAAACTCGATAAGCGCGCTATCAGACGCTCCTGGAAGAGCGAGCGCTCAATCTGTTCCGTTTCCGTTCTTACGCTAAAGAGCGGGAGGTTGCTGTCTAGTTGGCTCACGGTGCTGCGAACTTCAGGAATAATCGTTCGTGGGTTGACGGCAGTGCGCACCTCAAATACCGCCTCGCCTCCTCCTGCGGGGATGAACAACGTTGGCGCGATTTCGCTTCGCAAACTTTGAAACTTGGTGTCTCCGACGATGCCCACGATCTCGCGGCTTGAACCCTGATGGCCAACGCCGGTGATGTGCCGCCCGAGTGGATTCTGATCCTTGAAAAACGTACGCGCAAATGCTTCGTTGATCACAGCTGGTTCCCACTTGGTGTCCGATGGTAGGGAGTAATCCTGTGATGTGAACACGCGCCCGGCCATGAGGGGAATACCCATGGTTTCAAAGTATTTTGGCCCCGCAGCAAGGCCGAGCGTCCCGCGCGTCGTGTCCTGCGCTTCTCCTTCGATCCCAAAGCTCGTGGTCCAGGAATTGCCACTCAGCAGATCATCAAACGAATAGGTTGCCGACAGAACACCGGGCATTGCTTGTAGACGCGCCAACAGTTCAGAGTACAGGTTCTTGGACCGCTCCCCCGTGTATCCGTTGAGCGAAGGCTCCATCCTAAAGAGGAGGATATTGCGCGTTTCAAAGCCGGGATTGACGCTTTTCAGATTTTCGAGTGTGCGCACCAGCAGGCCCGCACCCGAAAGAGCCAAAATAGCGAGCGCCACTTGCGCGACGACGAGCCCGCTGCCTAGATTCAGCCATTGGCTACGGGATACGCCAGCCGCAAGCGCCGATGCGCTTTCTTTCAGTGCCGGCGTCAAGTCCAACCTCGTGCCGCGAAACGCCGGCGCGAGGCCGAAAAAAATCCCGGTGAGAATGGAAGCTGCCAAGTTGAACACAAGAACGCGCAGGTCCAGATGCACTGCCAAATGGGACGGCCACAATCCACCGCGAGACATGAAGCCTACGAGCGACTGAACGCTCCAGTAGGCAAGCAGAATTCCCGCTGCGCCGCCTGCCAAAGAGAGGAGCAGGCTCTCGGTGAGCAATTGCCTGACGATTTTTGCACGTCCCGCACCCAGGGCTAAACGCACGCCAAATTCCTTCTGACGAGTGGAAGATCGCGCCAGCATCAGGCCGGCAACGTTGGCGCAGACTACTAAAAGGACCATGCCTACTGTGGTCATCAGGATGGTCAGGGGAGTAGAAAACTGTTCGCGCAATCCGCTGATGGCTTGAGGGGCGGGCATGAGAACTAAGCGAGGAGCGTCTTCGGTCTTGAAGAATTCTTTCGATTTGTCCAGAACATCGTTGTGGAAAAGAGCGCCAGCGGCGGCTTGCGCCTGCCCAATGCTCATTCCTTCCTTGAGCCGCGCCACGACATAGACCCACCAGATGTCGTCACCAGCTTTCAGCGAAGGATGATCTCCGCTGACGTTTCCGAACAAACCCAGTCCAATCTGTGGGCTGACTGACAACGGAAGCCAGAGGGAGCGAACGCGGCCCGGATCCAAGCTGGGGAATCCCTTTGCCGCCACACCCACAATCGTCACCGGAACATTGTTCAGCCAAACTGTTTTTCCGACCGCGGCGGGATCGCCCCCGAAGGCGCTCAGCCAGTAGCCATAAGAAAGAACCGCCACAGGTGCTGCGCCGGGCGTGTCGTCGGAAGTGCCGAACGTCCGCCCAACGGCAGCTCCGACACCTAGCGCGTCAAAGAAATCACCGGAAACCATCTCGCCTTGCACGAAGGTGGCTGGGCCATTGCCTCTGAGGTTGAGTCCAACGTTTCCGCACAGCGCCACCACTGTCGAAAATGGCCCTTGTGTCGAATGAAATTGCTGAAACATCGGATAGGAAAACCAGCAGCCGTGTTCGCCGGTTGCGCCTTCGTCTGCGGCCGGACAGGACATGTAGCTGTAGTGGCCCTTCAGGTTCGGCGATTTGTGGGCGGTCCATTGGAAAACGACGAGGCGCTGTGGATCGCGGACGGGCAATGAGCGAAGGAGGGCCGCGTCAATCAGGCTGAAGATCGCGGTGTTGGCACCGATGCCGAGGGCGAGGGTGAGGACGGCGACGGCGGTGAAACCGGGAGATTTGCGTAGCAGGCGCAGGCCGAAGCGCAGGTCCTGAACGAAGTCTTGAATCCAATTTACCCGGCGAGCGTCGCGGCATTCTTCCCTACATTTTGGGATCCCACCTATATCAAGCAGCGCTTTGCGCCGCGCTTCCTCTGGTGCGATCCCTTTTGCGACGTATTCCTCGGCTTTTCGTTCGAGGTGGTCGCGCAGTTCGTCGTCCAATTCCTGGTCCGCCTGCGCCCAACGAAACAACGACCGCAGCCGCAGGGGAATCGTGTGTAGCCAACGCTCCGGTCGCATCTCCGGCCTCCTTTACTCGTACCTCAGAGCGACCATGGGATCGACGCTGGCCGCCCGTCGTACTGGGAAATAAGCTGCAAGTAATGCTGCGGCAACCATGAGCAAAGCTGCGATGGCAATCGTCAACGGATTGTCCGGTTTAATCCCGTACAACATGCTCGCGACTAGCCTTGAGGCTCCGAGCGCCACGATAATGCCAAGAATCATTCCAATCCCAACAAGTGCTAAAGTCTCGCGCAATACCATGTTCGCGATCTCGCTGCGGCTTGCGCCTAGGGCCATGCGGATGCCGATCTCGCGGGTTCGTCGTGTAACAGCGAAACCCATGACGCCGTAAATGCCAACGCAAGCCAGCAGCATCGCCAGCGCCCCAAAGAAACTTGTGAGCCGTGCGAACAGGCGCTCCTGGGAAAGCGTTTTGCTAATCTGCTCCACTTGGCTTCGAACATCGTAGAGCGCAAGATTACGGTCCATGTTCTGGGCGACTTGGCGAACAGCGGCCGTTAATTCCATCGGGTTCTGTAATGTTCGCACCTCAAAGTTCATCGCACCGTTCGGGTACTGCTGCCAAGGCAAATAGATCGTCTCCGGTGCGTCCTCGCGGAGATCGAAGTACTTGGTATCGGCGACCACGCCCACAATTTCGACGTCTTGACCGCCCTTGTCGCCTAGACCGATTCGACGCCCGATCGGATTCCCAGCGCCGAGGAACTGGCGGACAAACCGTTCGTTTACCACCACAACCTTGGGCGCGCTCTCCGTGTCACCCTCAGTGACTGAGCGGCCGAGCACCACGGGAATTCCCAATGTCTCAAAGAAATTCTGCCCGATCCAATTAACGGCGGCGCCAACTTCCTCGCCGGATTTCGGTACATATCCCCCGATATGGAGCATCTGCCAGTTTCCGCCACCGCCGATAAGCGTACTGTGAGAGAGACTGACCGAGCGCACGCCGGGAAGAGACTCAAGCCTCCGCATCAAGTCTTGATAGAAATTCGCAAGGCGCTGACCGCTGTAGCCGTCTTGTGTCGGATCTATGCTGAACAACAGCAGGTTGTGCTCATTAAATCCCAGATTGACGCTTTGCAGACTCGTAAGCGTGCGCACAAACAGGCCTGCCCCCACTAAGAGGACGAGTGATAGAGATACTTGAGTGACTATCAAACCCTCAGCCAGTCCTAGTCGGATACCAGATTTTCCCCGCGCGCCGGGCGACATGTCTCCAGGACTCTCCTTGAGCGCCGGTGTCAGGTCCACTTGGGTTGAGCGCAGCGCTGGAGAAAGGCCAAACAGAATCCCGGAAAGCATTGAAACCGTTGCCGCGAAGCCGAACACTCGCAGATCAGGTGACACACTCAAGCTGATAGGCCAGCGTCCACTTGCCATGAAAGCGACCAGCATGTTCGTGCCCCAGAAAGCCAGGATCACACTTGCGGCCCCGCCTAAGGCCGCTAAAAGCAGGCCTTCTGTCAGCAGTTGCCGGACAAGTCGTCCCCGCCGCGCACCGATAGCAAGGCGCACAGAGATCTCCTTCTGCCGCGATTTGCTGCGGGCTAGCAGCAGATTGGCGACGTTGGCACAAGCGATCAGTAGGACCAGTCCTGCTACGGTCATCAGGATGAAGAGCGGCTTTGAGAACTCTTTACGCAGATAATCTAGGCCTTTGCTTGCTGATTCCAGGCCGATGTGCGGGATGGTCTGAGGCTTCGTCGCCGACTTTACCTGTGGGGCCATGCTCTGTTGAAGGGTTACTTCAAGCGCGGTGCGGGCTTGTTGCTGGTCTACAGCAGGCATCAGCCGACCAATTATCACAACCCACCAACCGTCGCGTGCCTCGAAGAGGTAGTTCGAATTCGACGCTGATGGTTTTCCGGAATCAGGCTGGACTGGCGACCAACTCGGTTCCACTTGCGGCTGGGTATGAAGCGGAACCCAGATATCCACAGACCTTCCCGGCTCGACGCCGAAAAACCCAGACGCGCTTACTCCGATGATCGTGAATGGGACACTGTTTATGGTAAGTGTTTTCCCGATCACTCCAGGATCGCGGCCGAACCGCTGTTCCCAATAGACGTAACTGATTACCGCTGCAGGACTTGCTCCGAGGCGGTCGTCGTCCACCGTAAAGAGACGGCCCAGGATGGGTGGAACGCCTAAGGTGGAGAAGAATGTGCCCGAGACGAGTTCTCCATCAGCGCGTCCCGGCTGTCCCTTGTAGCCGACGTTCAGTTGGCTTCCGTTGCCCGCGAACGCTGCCAAGCTAGAGAACGTCTGGTTTCTGGCACAAATGTCATCGTAGATCGCGTAGGGGAATGAAGTGCTCGTTGCGCGACCGCTTTTCTCCTTGTACCAAGTGCCCGCAAGTCCCTTGACGATGTCCTCCGGCCACGCGCCGGAGGTCCAATCGAGTAACACTAACTGTTGCGGATTCTTCACAGGCAACGTCTCAAGCATGACCGCGTTAATGAGGCTGAAGATTGCTGTGTTCGCACCGATGCCCAGCGCCAGCGTTAGCACGGCGACAGCGGTGAAGCCGGGAGATTTGCGCAGCATACGCAGACCAAAGTGCAAATCCTGTATGAAGTCCTGAATCCAATTCACGCGGCGTGCGTCGCGGCATTTCTCTTTGGTCTGCTCGATGCCTTCCAGGTCGAGTCGCGCGCGGCGGTGCGCCTCTTCTTGCCTCATGCCTTGCGCTATGTATTCTTCGGTTTTTCGTTCGAGGTGGTCGCGCAACTCGTCGTCCAGTTCCTGGTCCGCCTGCGTCCAACGAAACAATGACCGCAGCCGCAGGGGAATCGTGAACAGCCAATGCTCCGGTCGCATCTCCAACCTCCGTTTCGCGCCGCGCGACGCTCACGCCTCTTTAAGCTCAATAACCCGCGAAATGGCACTCGAAAGCCTGCCCCAGTTATCTGCTTCTTTTTCGAGCTGTCGCCGCCCCAGTCGTGTCAGCGAATAGTATTTCGCGCGCCGTCCATGCTCGGACGTTTTCCATTCGGCTGTAATCCAGCCTTCCTGCTCCAGCTTGTGCAGAGCCGGGTACAGCGATCCGTCGCTCACCTGCAACACGTCGCCAGACACTTGTTTCAGTCGCTGGCTAACCGCGAAACCGTTCATCGGTTCAAGCGCCAGAATTTTCAGCAGCAACATGTCCAACGTGCCCTGCACCAAATCCGAAGGTTTGCTCATTCTATGTCCTCGGTAACCGAGGCTATCACCTCTGTCCTCGGTAAGCAAGGGGAGATGCTTTTCGGGAAGCGAGACTGCCGGTTTGCGTATTCATTCGAATGGGTTTGCTCCTTGGTTGTGGGTTCAAAACCGAGACTGTAGAAGGAGGATCTCTGGAAGCGAGTCTGCTACTGGAGAGCGGCA
>Ga0209804_1000590_pt1 | contig 28386 bp, 32 predicted proteins | sample GraSoiAngelo_139_FD_185896 | JGI IMG/M metagenome (GOLD analysis project Ga0209804, IMG submission 185896) | Grasslands soil microbial communities from the Angelo Coastal Reserve, California, USA - 14_0929_12_20cm (SPAdes) (version 2) | ecosystem: Environmental > Terrestrial > Soil > Grasslands ... | reverse complement strand
TCACTCGGGCTCGCCAAAAGCGCTACCCCCCCGGGGGGTTGTCGATACCTCCCCGTCCGTTCGTCGTCAGGTACCCCATTTCGGTTGCACAGCGTGGTTCAGGTGTGTAAGGTCAAGCACAATCGCACAGGATTCACCTGATGCATTCAGGGCGACGCTTTCGGTTCCTCGGCAGTGTGATCATCGCATGTGCCGCGACAATGAGTGCTTCGCAGGCTGCGACGCAGCGCGCTCCGGACTATCCGGTGCGTCCTCCTGCTCCTCCCGAGCAGGTTGCCCATGGCCAGCAGGTCTTCAGGAGCAATTGCAGCTTCTGCCATGGCTCGGACGCCAGGGGCGGAGAAACGGGACCGAACCTGGTTCGTGCGCAACTGGTGCTCGCCGATCAACAGGGAGAACTCATTACTCCGATCGTCCAGAACGGCCTTCCCGCCCAGGGGATGCCAAAGTTCAGCTTGAGTGCGGCGGACATCGTCGCCATCGCTGCGTGGTTGCACAGCCAGCCGCTGTCCGATCGTGGCACGCCCAGCACGCTCGATATCCTGGTGGGCAACGTCAAGGAAGGGGAAGCCTATTTCAACGGAGCTGGACACTGCGCGCAATGCCACTCGGTCACCGGAGACCTCGCCGCGATCGGCGCCAGGTATGAACCGAAGACGATTCAAAACCTGATCGTGTCCGGCGGAGGCGGCAGGAGCTTTGGTCGCCGCTCGGCCGGCGCTGCAGCGCCGAAGGTGCCGCCCACGACCGTAACGGTCACGCTCCCCTCGGGGCAGACCATAACGGGAGATCTCGATCACATCTCCGCCTTCGTCGTGGCGCTGCGTACGCCAGACGGCACATACCGCAGCTTCGCCAGACACGATGCGATCCCGAAGGTCGTCGTCACCAATCCATTGCAACGGCATATCGACATGCTTTCGCAGTGGCGGGATTCCGATATCCACAACCTCACGGCGTACCTCGTCACCCTGAAATGACGAAAACAGCCAAGCTGCTTCTCTTGATTGCGTTTTGCTGGCCGCGCGGGTCGCTCGTGGGCCAAGGGTTGGATCCCGCGTTGCTGACGAAGCCCGCGACCGACGCGTGGCCGACCTACGCGGGCGACTATTCGCAGCGTCGGTACAGCACGCTCGCGCAAATCGACACGACCAACGTTCGGCACCTCTCCCTCGCGTGGGTCAGCCGCCTCACGGCGGGAGCCAACGGTGGCGAAGGGGGGTTCTTTGCGCCACCCGCGCCTCCGACGGTCACCGGGGGTGTGGCGGAAAATCCGGTGAACATTCCCGGATCGACCAGCGGCTCGCCGCGTCTGTCGGGATCGATTCTGCAGGTGAACGGCATCCTCTACATCTCGTCGCCCGACAATGCGTGGGCGATGGAGGCGCTGGACGGGCACATTCTCTGGCACTACTGGTGGAAGTCGCGCGGGGGCACGCACATCGGCAATCGTGGCATGGCGATGTACGGCGACTGGCTGTTCTTCGAGACGCCGGACGACTATCTCGTTTCGCTCGACGCGAAGACGGGCCAGGAGCGCTGGCACAGAGAGATCGCGGACTTCAACCAGCAATACTTCTCGACGACGGCACCAGTAGTGGTCGGCGATCATGTACTGGTGGGGACGGGTGACGATCTGGACGCACCGGGATTTCTGCAGTCCTTCGATCCGAAGACCGGGGATCTGCAGTGGAAGTTCTACACGGTACCGATGAAGCAGGGGGATCCGGGGCTCGACACCTGGGCGAGCCTGGACGCGGCGCAGCATGGGGGCGCGCAGGTCTGGATCCCGGGGTCGTACGATGCCGAGACGCACCTGTACATCTTCGGAACGGGTAATCCAACGCCGGCGTACACGGCGCGGGTGCGCGGACCGCGCGATGCGCACACGAACCTGTACACCTGCTCGGTGGTCGCGGTGAACGTCGAGACGGGAAAGATGGCATGGTACTTCCAGACGTCGCCCAACGACACGCACGACTGGGATTCGACGCAGCCGACAGTGCTGGTTGACGGGATGTTCGGGGGGAAGCCGCGGAAGCTGGCGATGCAGGCGTCGCGCAACGGCTACTTCTTCCTGCTGGATCGCACCACCGGTGAGCGTTTGCTCACGATGAAGTTCTCGGACGCGGCCAACTGGGCCGCGGGCATCAACGCCAACGGGCAGCCCGAGCGGAACCCGGAAAAGGACAACACGATCGCCGGCTCGCTGGTATCGCCGGACAACGGCGGCGCGACGAACTGGTTACCGCCCAGCTACGATCCCCGGACCGGACTCTTCTATGTCGTGCTGCGCGAGCTCTACTCGATGTATTACCTGACGTCGACGGACCCGCGCATGATGGTGGGGCTGGGCGGCAGCGAGCAGGATGTCGTTGGATCGCTCGGAACCTCGATCGCCGCGATCGATTATCGGACGGGACAGCTCGCCTGGAAATATCGGTTCGAGGGAGCAGGGGGCGGATTTGGCGGCGCCAGCGGTTTGCTCACGACGGCGGGCGGTTTGCTGTTCGCCGACGACGCGGCCGGGAGTCTGGTTGCTTTTGGCCTACGGGGGAGGAAGTCGCCCGTGCCGCTCTGGCACGCCCATATCGGTTCGGTCGAGAACGCTCCGGAGACGTACACGGTAGGCGGCCGCCAGTATGTGCTGGTGACGGCCGACGGAGCCGTGTGGGCGTTTTACCTGCAGTAGGTTCGCGCTGCGGTCTACAACGCCGTATCCAAGCGGGGTTGTAGGCCTGGACTGGCGCCCTTGAATACGAGCCACAACATGATCGCCAGCTCCCCGAACAGGGCGGGCTGAGAATAGACAAACACCTTGTCCTGATAGTCCGGAAAGAAGAGCCCCGTGAGGCTCAGGACGATGTAGGCGACGCCGTTGATGATCAGCCACACGCCAATGAACCGCGGTAGGAAACGCGACTTATACGCCAGGGCTCCCATGGGGAAGAGCCAGAGCCCCCACAGGATCTCGGCGGCAACGATCTGGGCGTGATGCAACCGGAGGAACAGCAAGACCAGAGCATCACGCTGCGGCTTGTCGAAGACGGACAAGAAGTCGACCCCGCCCGCGCCCCCGCTCCGCGCGACCATGAGGGCGCCGGCATCGCTCACCACGTTCACGAAGTTGATGAGGGCGGGCATCACGCCGCCCACGATCACGAGCAGCACCGCGAGCTGCTGGTCGACGCCTTTGAACAGCCGGTAAAACGCGAGGACGAGGAAGATCAGGACGACGGCGCCGAATAGATCGCTCAACATGCCGAACCGGAAGAGCCACTCGTGCGCGGCGATGTTGCTGGCCGTCGCGGCCGCGTTGTCGTGCACGAAGAGTTTGTTGGGGATGTAGATGAGGCGCAGCGGGCCGCCCAGTACGAGGAGCAGGTACCAGAATCCAACCACTCTTCCCGGATTGCGGGTCCAGCTCATGCGCCCTCCGTCGCTGAACGGGTGGGGTCAGAGGTTAGGGGGACTACGCGACGAGCGGAGGGGAAGTTTCGGCCTCCCCTAGATGCTCAGCCCTCGATCTTGTAGATCTCGCGCCTGCCCTGCTCCACCAGGTCGTGGTAGCCCTTACTGATGTTCTCGAACTCCTTCGCGTCCTCGCTGCTCAGACCGGCTCCCTGCATCCTACGCTCGAACTCCTCCAGATTCTTGACCTCCATCTCGGCGACGAGCGTCCAGTAGCGCTCGGCGCAGAAGTCGGTCATCAGGCGCATTGGCGGCATGCCGGTCCGGGCGCCGAGTTTGTTCATGGCCTGGAACATCGCCACCATGGGGCGGACCTTGCCCGGCTTACAGTACAGCACTTCGCGAACGAGCAACATAGGGATCTCCCGGGTTGGAATGAGTTAGGACTGTTGGACGCTTCGTATTCTCCATTGACCGTTCGAAGATCCGGGGCAGTAGTGCGTCATCCGAGCCCGGCTGCTCGCGCGATCAGAAACAACCCTGCGCCGAGGGCGACGGCCCCGGTGGCTCGCGCGACGCGCTCACCGGCCGGGGCAAGACGTTCGACGGTGATGGCGGCCGCGACGACGGTCATCGCGAGAACGTTCATGACCCCGATGACCAGGAGGATGGCCATCAGACCGACACAGCACTGGCTGCAGTGGAGGCCGAGGCTCAGGCCATGTCGCCAGGCCGTGCCGGCATCGGCCGGCACACCGTCGCGCCCGGCCTCCCGGCAGCAGGCGAGGTGACGATCCTTCCAGGCGGTGAACTGGAGGGAGCCTGCCAGCAGGACGATCGCACCGACGGCGATCGGGGCGGTGCGCGGCAGCGCGAGGCCGAGCAGATAGGCGACCATCCCGAAGACGGTCCAGACGGCGAAGTAGCCCACGCCCACAAGTGTGGTCAACTGGCCGAGGCCGGCCTGGCGGTAGCGCCATAGCGTCGGGACCAAGGACGGCAGCATCATCGCCACCATCATCACGATCCACATGCCAAGGAACGACGCCGCGGCGGGAAGCCATGTCTGTCCGGGCATTGGCATCGTGCTCATCTCTTGTCGTACTCGTCATGGCGGCGCCACCAGAGCCCCGTCTCGTTGCGCCCCTTGGGCGCGCGGTCGAGCCACTGGTACATGCCCCAGAGGCCGTCCACCCCGCGCTCGTACGCGGAGTAGGTGTGGTACACAACCCCATCCTCCAGCACGAACGCGCTCATACCGGGCCCTTCTTGCCGGTACGTCGGCCAGTCTGTTCCAACGCTCGCAGTGAGCTGGGTGATGAAGGGATCATTCTCGCCTGACGCCGGCAATCGCAAATCCATCGAGCGGAAGTTGTACTCGACGGCTCCCGCCGTCCACTCCTCCTTGGTGTGCGTCACATGGAAGTCGTAGTTGAAAGTGTTGCCGGACGAGGACGCCCAGGGAAACGTCCACCCCATCCGCCGCTTGTACGCCTGCAGCTTCGCGAGCGGCGCCCGCGACACCGCCGCAAGCGTGACGTCGTGGTTTGCCAGGTGGACGACGGAGCCGTTGAAACCGTCCGCGATCGCCGAGCAGGACGGACATCCCGCCGTGTAGTCGGGCCCGAACATGAAGTGGTAGACGAGGAGCTGCGAGCGCCCTCGGAAGAGGTCTGCCAGCGAGGCGCTGCCTTCGTCGGTCTCGAATGTGTACTGCTTGGCAATCCGGACCCACGGCAGTTCCTGCCGTCGCCGCGCCAGCTCGTCGCTCTGCCGCGTGAGCTCCTTCTCCGCCTTGAGCAGCTCGAGCCGCGCCGCAAGCCACTGTTCACGTGTCCCGGTCTTGTGCTTGGTCATCGCTCTTCTCCCTAGGTTAGTCTTCGACGAACGCCCGCAACCGTTCGGCCGCGTCGTCCCATTGCGCCGCGATCTGGTCGAGGTACCGCTTTGCTCTCTCCAGGCGCTCGCGGTTCAGGTCCCACACCCGCTCACGCCCCCGGCGGGCGTGGCGCACCAGCCCCACACGCCCGAGGGCGTGGAGGTGGCGCGTAATCGCCTGACGCGTCACCCCGGTCCCTTCACTGAGACGAGTAATAGAAAGCGGCCCGCCTGCGGACAGGCGTCCCAGCAGGCGGAGCCGAGTCGCGTCGCCCAGCGCGGCGAACAGCGGCGCGGCGCTGCCTTTACTCGACATACTTCGCGAGCTGCTTGATCTGCCCCGTCCAGCCGTTGTCGTTCATGCGGAACGCCTCGGCGCGACGAGCGAGCGGGATGCGATCAAACCCGGACTCGACAATCGTGAGCGCGGTGCCGCCGTCTGTCTCCTCGAGAGTGAACTCGACTAGCGTCGTGGGCTCGGCCGAGTAGTCCACGGCGGGGTCGACGGCGTAGGGGTGCCAGCGATACGAGAAGTACCGCTCCGGATCGATGCGCTCGATCAGCAGCTCCAGCGTCACATGCTCGTAGCCCGGTATGCTGAGCCTGCCCCGGACCGACTTGCCTTCGGTAAACGCGCCTTCGAGTTTGACCCGGAACCAGGTGCCAAACTCTGCCGCGTTCGTGAGGGCGCGCCACACGCGCGTACGGGGGGCGCGGAGCACCACCCGTTTTTCGATCCGATCGGTGCTCTTCGTGTCGTTGGGCGTTTCGGTGTTGACTGCCATCGGTTGATTCCTCCGCAACCAGGTTGAGAGCCGTATTTTGATATGCAACAGATATGTTGCATATCATACCAGCCCGCCGCTTTAAATGCAACCCCCAAGTTGCGCTTTCTTTGAGTATGGGACGAAGCAAAAGCCCCACAGCAGAACTCGCTGCAGGGCTTGATCATCAACCAGTCGGGATAGCGGGGTTTTGACGCGTCCGCCGGTGTCACTTCGCTTTCTTCGAAGGTTTCGACCTGACAGAACTGTTGAGGGCGACCGCTTGGCGAACCAGCGCCTTGAAGGCGGACGCGTCAATTTCTTCTCCTTCGTGGATGTCGATCGCGCGGCGTACGTTTCCGTCGAGACTCGAGTTGAAGAGACGGGCCGGATCCTTCAGAAACGCGCCCTGGGCAAAGGTAAGCTTCACGGCATTCTTGTAGGATTCGCCGGTGCAGATGATGCCGTCGTGCGACCAAACCGGAGTGCCCGGACTCTTCGGTTTCACCCACTTCCACTCCTCGACGACGTCCGGGTCGGCTTGCTTGATGAGCTGGCGCATTCTGCTCAGGGTTTCTCCGCGCCAGTCCCCGAGCTCGGCGATTCTTTTCGAGATGAGCTCCGCTGCCGACTGGCCTTGGCTCGCGCCCGACTTTGTCATGTTCGCATCCTAGAAGTTCAAGATACGCCGAACTGCTTTGCGTACTCCGCGTGCAGTCGTTGCCAGCCAGCGAACTTCATCGCCTCGGGACCAACGATGCGGCCGAGGGGGGTCCCATTGAGCAGGTGATCCAGAACATCGAAGCAAAGGTGCCACCCGGCAGCACCCATCGCGATGAAGCGGCGATCGATGTTGGTCCACAGCGTCAGCCGCGTGCCGCCACCAACGGCTTCGAGTTGCCACCGCATATCGAAGCCACCCCAGTTGTACTCGAGCACCGTGGGAGCGTCGGCTCGCGTCACCGTTGTTTCGGTGACGTGCGGCGTGGGCGCTCCGACCGTGGTGAGCTTCACCCTGGTTCCAACCGTCCCCAGGCTCCCAGCGGCGTCGAAGGGCGCCCACTCGCGCAGCTGCGCCGGGTCGGTAAGCGCTTGCCAGACTTTTTCCGGTGAGTGACGCAGTTCTCTGACTACAATGAGCGTCCACTTCTCTCCGTCCTTGCGTACCTGCGCCCCGCTGGCCGGACCCGGTGTGTACTGCTGGCGATCGATCATCTGTCCTCCTACGCGTACCGACCGTAAGCCACGAAGGCCGACAGCAGCCCCATCACGACCGCCCAAACCATCGGGTTGGTAGCGGCCAGTTTGAGCGAATACCGCGCGTACAGCCCGGCGAGGGCCAGGGTTTCCAGCGCGAGCGCGCCCGCGGCGAGCGGGGTCAGGATCGGCATCCACTGCGCGGCGGCGGGGACGACCAGCAGGACGGCGCCCAGCATCTCGAGCACGCCGAGCGCGCGCCATCCGCCGCGCGAGAGCGCGCGCATGTGGTTCGCGAGCTGGTCGAACTTGAACACCTTGTATGCCCCGCCCGAGAAGTAGAGGAAGGCGAGCGCGACCTGGATGACCCATAAGAGAATGCTCATCGTTTTCTCCTTGTCTTCCGTTTCGCTGGCGTTGACTGCTCCAGGCGGTCGAGGTGACGTTCGAGCGCATCGACGTGAGCGGACCAGAGCTGGCGGAACTGCGCCAGCCAGGCATCCACCTCCTGGAGGGGTTCTGGCTTCAAGCGGTAGAGCCGGCGCTGTGCATCCACCGTGGATTCCACGAAACCGGCCTCGCGCAGCACGCGCAGGTGCTTGGACACGGTCGGCTGCGGCATACGAAGCCGACGCTCGATTTCTCCCACCGACTGTTGGGACGAGACCAGGAGGCGCAGGATCGCGCGGCGGTTCGGCTCCGCGAGGATTGCGAACGCAGATTCCATGCTCTTAGCATACGCCACAGAGCATATACTTGTCAAGGCATATACGGAGCAACTGCTCAGGGGGTCATCGCGTTTCTGGCTCCCTGGGGCTGCGGTAGCAGAAGGGCATTCACCGTAACCGTCACGGTGCTGGCGCTCATCGCGAGCGCGGCCCACGCGGGCTTGAGCAGGATTCCCAGTGACGGATACAGCACGCCGGCCGCGAGCGGGATGGCCATCAGGTTGTAGGTCGCGGCCCAGAACAGATTCTGCTTGATCTTGCGTCGCACACGGCGCGCAAGAACAAGCGCGACTGGGACGTCGGCTGGGTCGTCCTTCATTAGAATGATTCCTGCTGTGTCGATCGCCACGTCGGTTCCCGCGCCGATCGCGATGCCGACCGTCGCCGCCGCCAGCGCCGGAGCATCGTTTACCCCATCCCCGACCATGGCCACCGGGCGGCCTTGCTCCTCGAGCCGCCGGACCTCGGCAGCCTTGTCACCCGGCAATACCTCGGCGCGGACATCATCGATGCCGAGCGTGCGAGCGACTGTTTCGGCGGTGGCCCGGCTGTCCCCCGTGAGGAGCAGGACGCGGATGTCGAGGTCGTGGAGCGCTGAAACGGCACTCTTGGCGGTCGGGCGAATCCGGTCGGCGACGGCGATGAGACCGAGCATCCGGCCGGCCGCTGCCACGTAGAGGACAGTCTTGGCTTCCGCTCGCAACTTCTCCGCTTCGTGTTCGAGCCCCACCGTGACCCCGTTGCGGTCAAGCAATCTGCGATTACCGACCAGCACGGTCCGACCGCCCACGCTTGCCTGTACGCCGTGGCCCGGAACGGCCTCGAAATGGGAGGGCGGATCGATGACAAGCGACCGCTTCCTGGCAGCCTCGACAACGGCCGTGGCGAGTGGGTGCTCCGACTGCGCATCGGCTGCCGCAGCGAGCCGGAGGATCGCTGCCTCTTCGACGCCGGCTGCGGGAACGACATCCGTTACGGACGGCCTCCCTTCCGTGAGCGTGCCGGTCTTGTCGAAGACAACCGTGTCCACTTGGGCAGCCGCCTCGAGAACCGTGGCGGTTCGGAAGAGCACGCCGGCTCGCGCTGCTCGCCCGACGCCGACCGTGATCGCCGTCGGCGTCGCGAGCGCAAGCGCGTCCGGACAGGCGATCACGATGGCGGCGACCGCCGCCGACAGTGCAAAGGAGAGGCCCTGGTGTCCGAACACGAGCCAAGCCGCGAACGTGATGACGCCGGCTGCGAGCGCCACGATCACCAGGTACTTTCCGGCGAGGTCCGCCAGCCGCTGCGCCGGCGCCTTCGAGGACTGCGCCTCCTGGACCATGGCGACGATCCGAGCGAGCGCCGTGTCGGCTCCGACCCGGGTTGCTCGGAACCGAAACGCTCCCCGCTGGTTGTGCGTCCCACCCACGACCTCGTCGCGCGGCCCCTTCGCGACCGGCACCGGCTCGCCAGTGAGCATCGATTCGTCCACGTAGCTCGAACCCTCGATCACGACGCCGTCCACCGGGATGGTGTCGCCCGGCCGAACCGCGAGGATGTCACCCACCGCGACGGCTTCGAGCGGCACCTCCTCCTCGTGCCCATCCCGGACGCGCCGCGCGGTGGGCGGCGCGAGCTTGAGCAGCGCCTCGACCGCCCGGCCAGTGGCCAAACGGCTCCGCATCTCCATCCAGTGGCCCAGCAGACTGAAGGCGGTCAACATTGCAGCAGCATCGTAGAATGGCTCGCCCGGCAGCCCGAATGTGACCGCGACCGAGTACACGTAGCTCACGAGAATGCCGGTCGCGATCAGAGTCATCATCGTGAGCTCGCCCTGCCGCAGCGAACGCGCCGCGGACGACACGAACGGCCACCCGCCCCACCAGACGACGATCGAGGTCAGGACGAAACCGAGGAGGGCGGGCGACATCCCGAACGGCGGTGCGAGCGCGCGGCCGAAGAGTGAGGTGCCAAGCGGTGAGTAGAGGATGATCGGGACCGTGAGGATCGCCGACCCGATGAACCGGCGTAGCATGTCCTGCACCATGTGCGCCCCGTGCTCGTGTTCTGGGGGACCTTTGGCTGCCGCAGCCGCTTCCGCGTCGTGAACGTGCCGCTCCACAGGATGCTCCCGAGTCAATGAGTCCGGCGCTCGTAACAGGAAGCCCGAACATCACCCGCAGTGTCGTGAGAAACTCACAGCATAACTCACAGCATGCGACCCCCTGAAACGTCATCAGGGGGTCGTCGTTTTCGATGGCGCACCTCGGCAGTTGTTACAACGGCACCGAAACCGTCTTGATCTCCTCGCCCTTCGCGAGGGTGACATCGGCGACGGCGCGGCCATCCTTCAACGACGGCGTGATGCTAACTGCGTGATAGGCGGCGTTGTCTCGCAGGGCCTTCTCCACCGCTGCCCGGAGGGACACCTTCGCCTTGGCCATCGCCGCGCTCTGGCTCTGTGCGGCCGTGTAATCTTCGCCTGCTGCGATCGGCTCGGCCTTCACCACCCTACCGGTGTTGTGGTCTACGATCACCTCAAAGAACTTGCCGTCTTTCACGGTGTAAACGGAGAGCTGCAGCTTCCCTTCCTCCATCTCGAACTTGGCGGAAATCGGCTGGCCGTGACTTGCGCTCGCCGCCAGACCACGATTGAGGGACACCGGAGCGCCTATCACGGCTTTTGCCAGCGCACCGTGGCCACCTTCCTCTTCCTGGGCCGCGAGAGTAGTCCCCCAGCACGCCGCGGCCAGGGCCAGAACCGGAACACTCCACGTCATCGTCTTCATGTGATGCCTCCGATCTAAGTCTTCTTGACGTTCATTTTGTCCAACGCGGCGCGGAGCCCGTGCGCCAGCTTGAGCGCGTCGTCGTTCGCCCAGTAGTGCATGAAGAAGAGGTGCGGGCTGTCGGTCAGCATATGACTATGGAGGGCCGTGATCGCGATGCCGTTGTCGCGCAGGGCCCGGATCACGGGGTTCACCTCATCTCCGATCAAGACGAAATCCCCGGTGATCGCCGCCTTGCCACCAGCCGTCGGCTGGAAGTTGATCGCTGTTGCGAGTCCCATGGACGGCGGCACCTCAACTCCCTCAGCCGTTATCGTTTCCGCGCGCGGTACGCCCACCTGGTACACGCCGCCGTTCACCCTGCCATGAAACCCGAGTATCTGCCCGATCTGAGCGGTGTCGATGCCCAGGCTCGCCGCGGGCGGCGCCGCGGGAGCTGCGCCGAGCGGTGTGCCCGTTAACGCGAGCCCGGCGTGGACCGCGGCCGCAAGCTTCGCCGGCGTGCCGTGACCGCCGATGTGCATGTACATCACGTGCGGGGACTCGTGCAGCAGATGGTTGTGCAGCGCGGTCTGCTCGATGCCGCCTTCCTGGAGCTTCGCGAGGACCGGGCCGACCTCGGCTTCGAGCAGCACCAGGTCACCCATCAGCATCGCCTGCGTGTCACTCACCTGCTTGAACGCGGCCCAGGAGCCGAGCGCGAGCGCGGGCTTCAGCGCCACGCCCGCGGCGGTAACGTGGAGGTCGCCGCGCGGCATGCCGACCTTGTAGGCCCCGTCCGGCTGCAAAGTCCCGGACTTGCCCAGCCCCGCATCTACCTGTTTCCAGTCGATGGGCGCGAGCGGTTGCTGCGCCTGCTGGCGTGCTGGCACGATCAGTAGCAGCGCGGCGAGCGCCGAGAAACGTGGGCCCATTGTCTCCTCCCGTGAGTTGATCCCGATCCAGCGGAGCCTTGCTACGTAATTTCTCGCATGATACACTAGCCCGACGACTTCCGGGTCAAGATAAGGCGCAGGTTGCAACGTCTCGGCGCCGCCGCGATCGAGGGGAGGTGCCGTCCATGGCCGACGAGCGAGCCAGCCTGCGAGCGTTGCTGCTCTACTTCCTGCGGCTCGGTACCTTGGGGTTCGGCGGGCCGATCGCGCTCGCCGGGCACATGGAGCAGGACCTCGTGGAGCAGCGCGGCTGGATCAGCGCGCAGGAGTACAAGGAGGGCCTCGCCTTTGCGCAGCTCGCCCCGGGCCCGCTCGCGGCCCAGCTTGCGATCTACCTCGGCTGGGTTCGGGGCCGGGTGCTCGGCGCGACGCTGGCGGGGATCGCCTTCGTGGCGCCCTCGTTTCTCATGGTGCTCGTGCTGTCCGCGCTGTACGTCCGCTTCGGCGGGCTGCCGTGGATGCAAGGGCTGTTCTACGGGATCGGTGCCGCCGTCATCGCCATCATCGCCCGCAGTGCGCTGAAACTCGTGCGGATGACGCTGGGCCGAGATCACCTGCTCTGGATTCTCTTCGCCGTGAGCGCCGTGGTGACGGCCTGGACCGAGTCCGAGATCATCTGGGTCTTCTTGGTGTGCGGGCTCGTGCCGATGCTGCTCCGAGGACGGCGGACGACTCCGGCGACGACCGCGCTCGCGCTTCTACCGGTCGCTCCGGGTCTCGCTAGTGGTCTCGGAGGCCCCGCGTCGGTGGGAGTGCTCTGGAAGATCCTTACGTATTTCGCTGGCGCCAGCCTCTTCGTGTTCGGGAGCGGGCTCGCGATCGTGCCGTTCCTGTACGGGGGAGTAGTCCGCCAGTTCCACTGGCTCACAGAGCGGCAGTTCATCGATGCCGTGGCCGTTTCAATGATCACACCGGGGCCCGTGGTAATCACGGTCGCGTTCATCGGCTACCTCGTGGCGGGACTCGCGGGTGCGATCCTCGCCGCGATTGGGGTCTTCCTGCCCGTGTATCTCATCACCGTGCTCTTGGCTCCCCATTTCCACCGAGTGGCCAAGAACCGACAGGTGAAAGCGTTCGTCGATGGCGTCACGGCCGCGGCGACCGGGGCCATCGCTGGGGCCGCGGTGATCCTCGGGCGGCGGGCGCTCACGGACGTGCCAACGATCCTCATCGCGCTCGTGACCTTGGCGCTCCTGCTGGTCCCCAAGAAGATCCCGGAACCAGTGTTGATTCTTGCCGCAGGAATTGTCGGGCTCGTGCTTAAGGGCATGTGGTGAGGACGCGCGTCAGCATCGCGCTCGCGGGGATCAGCATACTGAGTCGCATGGCAGCGGCTCAACAGGATAACTCGGGAGGCAGGAGAGCGAGCTCTGCGACGATTCGAGCGACGCTGATCCGGGCGCCGGTGACGCTCGATGGCAGGCTGGACGAGCCGTTCTGGGCGGCGGCGGACTCGATCAACGACTTCCGCCAGCGCGAACCGCTTGAGGGGTCCCCCGCCACGGAGCGGACAGTCGTCAAGGTGGCGCATGACGCCGACGCTCTCTACATCGTCGTGCGCTGCTACGACTCCAACATGCGCAGCGTGCGGGCCAGCCAGCTCCGCCGGGACGCCGATCTTTCGAGCGACGACAACGTCCAGCTCCTCATCGACAGCTTCGACGACCGCCGGAGCGCCTTCGTGTTCGCCACCAATCCGAACGGCGCCCTGTGGGACGCGCAGTTCTCAGGCGTCGACGACTTGAACGAAAATTGGAACGGTATCTGGGACGTCGCCGTTTCACGCGATAGCGCCGGATGGACGGCCGAGTTCCGCATCCCGCTGCTCGCCCTGCGGTTTCACGCTGGGACGAACCCGGAGTTCGGGTTCAACGTCCGGCGCTTCATTCGACGCAAGAACGAGGAGGACCTGTGGCGCTCGTACGGCCGGGCGCAGGGGTTCTACCGCCTGAACAACGAAGGAGCAATCATGGATCTCGGGGATCTGCGCCGTCCCCACGATCTCGAGCTGTACCCATATGCGCTCGGTCGGGCCGTGGAGACGGAGCACGACAGCGTCGGCAGGGAGACAATGGGCGGCTATTTCGGCGGCAAGGGCGGGGTCGACGCTAAGCTCGGCATCACACCGACGTTGACCGCGGACGTCACGGTCAGCACCGACTTCGCGCAGGTAGAAGCCGACCAGCAGGTCGTCAACCTCACCCGATTTCCCTTCTTCTTTCCCGAGAAGCGCCAGTTCTTCCTCGAATCGAGCGGGCAACTCGACCTGGGGACGCCGGGCCGGGTGCAGCTGTTCTACTCGCGCCGCATCGGCCTCGACACGAGTGGTGCGCCGGTGCCGATCCTCGCGGGGGGCCGGCTCTACGGGCGGCTCGGGCCGTGGAGGATCGGTGTCCTCGACGCGCAGACCGGGGGGGGGGCAGACAAGGCCAACGACGCTGTCGTTCGGGTCCAGCACGACCTGTTCGACCGGTCGTACATCGGGGCGATCGGCACGCTCCACGCGGGGTCCGGTGGCCAAGGTGTACAGCGAGCGGGGGGCTTGGACGTCGACCTCCCGCTCGTCGTCCATGGGGCCAACCTCGAGCCCAAGTTCTGGATTGCCGGCAGCCAAACGCCGGGGGTGCCGGGGACCCCGTACGCCTGGCGGCTCTCCACCGATAACCCGAACGACCTCTTCGACAATTTCGTCTCACTGTACCGCATCGACTCGGGGTTCGCCCCGCCCTTGGGCTTCGTCCGCCGCACGGGGATCTGGGAGACGACCGGGCACGTGGACTTCATGCCGCGGCCCGGCGTGCTCGGGATCCGGCAGCTCGACTTCACGTTTCCCATCCCGAGCTGGGACATCATCGCGAACGAGACGGGCTCACTCTTGCGGAGCGCGGATTGGCAGACGGCATGGTTCGAGTGGCGGGTGTTGGGAGGCGACCGGCAGAATGGTGATCACTTCGAAATCAACTTCCAGCGCCTCATGGACGCGCCCAGCGGCACCTTCGAGATCTTCCGCGGCGTCGTGATTCAGCCCGGCCGCTACTGGTGGTCCCGCTACGAGCTCCAGTACTTCATGAACCCGGGCCGTCCCCTGAGCTTCGGGGCGTTCGTGAACTGGGGCCAGTTCTACGGGGGTCACAGCACCGATCTCGAGCTTACGGCGGCGTGGCGCGGCGGTGGCCATATCATCGTGAGCACCGATCTGACCCGGACAAGAGCCGACCTGCCGGTCGGCGCGTTCACGGCGGTGTTGTCGGCAAGCCGGTTGGAGTACGATTTCAATGCGCGCACGAGCCTGCTCGCATTCGTCCAGTACGACAATGAGAGCGAGCGCGTCGACTTCAATGTCCGGTTCCACTGGATACCGGTGATCGGGGACGATGTGTTCGTGGTGTGGAACTCCGGGTACACCACCGAGCCGCTCGCCCGGTTTCGGTTCCCGGACACTCGGGCCCTGGCGCGCCCGCTCAATGGGGCCTTCGTCGTCAAGGTAGTGCACCGCCTCACGCCGTAGGGAGGATGGCTAAGCGGTCAAGTCGCCTGCGATGTCGATTTCGGGGTACCTGATTCGACGCATAGATGAGACCAACCAACTGGACATTCTGACATGGCTACGATGCGCAAGCTCAAGCTGCAGGTGCAGATGACCGTCGACGGGTTCGTCGCGGGCCCGGAAGGACAACTCGACTGGATGACGCGCAACCTGGACGAGGGGGTTATTGCGCGCATCGTCCAGATCACCGACTCGAGCGATACCATCCTGCTCGGCAGAAAGATGACCGACGGCTTCATCAAGTACTGGGAGGCCGTGAAACCCGAGAGCCCCGAATACATCTTCGCGCGCAGGATGGTGGACACGCCGAAAGTGGTGTTCAGCAAGACGCTCACCCGCGTCGAGGGCAAGAATGTGCGTGTGGAGACCGGCGATCTGGTTCAGGCAATCAAGCAGCTGAAGGCTCAGCGGGGCAAGGACATCGTCGTGTACGGTGGCGCGACGTTCGTGAGCGCTCTGATCGAGCACGATCTGATCGACGAATTCAACATCTTCGTGAACCCGGTCGCGATCGGGCGCGGAATGCGGATCTTCAACGACCGGAAGGCGCTGCGCTCGACCGGTTCGACGGCGTATCCCAGTGGGGTTGTGATCAATACGTATCAGGCGGTGAGATAAGGCGGTAGGGGCGCAGCATGCTGCGCCCCTACTACACGATCGTTTTCAGAACCGCGCCGAGTTTGCAGGCAAATCCCGGAAGGATGTCTTCACCTTGCAATGTGTCGGCTTCGCCAAGAATCGACTCCGAGCCGTCCTGGCGATAGATCCGCGCGAGTCGCCGCTCGGGATCGATCACCCACACGAGTCGAGTTCCGGCGGACAGCCAATCCGCGATCTTGGCGAGCGTCTCGCCGGGTCGATCGCCGGGTGAGAGGACCTCGACCACGAGGTCGGGCCCAAGCGGCGGGAAGCCCACGGGCGACTCCTGCGGCATTCGTTCCCACCTGACGAACGCGATGTCAGCCCCACGTACCGTGTCGGGGTCCGATTGGAGCTTGAATCCCGCATCCCCGGCCACCACGCGACCGAGATGGCGCGTGTCGACATAGGTGCCGAGTGCGATTGTAAGCCGCACAGTGATCTCGCCGTGTCGAAAACCGGGCGGTTCGTGGACCACCAGGACACCCCGCACAAGGTCTGCGCGCTCGGGCACACCCGGCTTCAGTAGGTCCTCCGCGGTCATGAGCGGCGTCATGCTGGGAACGTAGACATGCTCGGCGGGCATCGCAAGGAAACTGTTGATGGACGTCAACTACCGGTCAACCGGCGGTTGGTCGACACCATATGGCCAACCATGCGAAGCGGCCGTACGTTGCCGCACATGCAGCACGTTGCCCGTGTCCTCGCGTCACCGCTCACAGGCGTCTACAGCACGCACATCGACAGCGCCCAGCAGTTCACCCGGCACTGGCACGACAGCGTATCCACCTCAGGAGGGCTCCAATGGCCGTGACGTCTAAACGAGAACGCGCGCTGCAGCTCGTTCTGGTGGTGTTGGGTGTGTTGACGGCCGGCGCCAATATCTATCCGCTGGTGACCTCTCTCCTGGCGCTGCGCCCGACTAGCGGGACGACAGCGCCGATGTTCTATACCATTTTGGCGACGCTCGGCGTTTTCTTGGTGCTCGCGGCACGCAACCCCTCCGCGCATCGCAGCTTGATTGCGTACGCCGTATGGTCCAGTTTCGCGCATACGGCGGTCATGGCGCTGATGGCGATTCAACTGCCCAACAAACGCGGCGAGCTACTGGCCGGCGTGGCTGTGACCGGCCTGGCGGCCGTGCTGCTGTTCGTGCTCGCCCCTCGGAAGGAGACGGCCCTGACCACCTCCTAACCGCCCCTCTCCCCTTCGCTGCGCTCAGGGCAGGCTCTTCGGGAGAGGGGGGACGCATGACAAACTGCCACTCCAGCCCGCTCGGCGATTACAATTGTCTGGACTATGCGCGACATCCGTGTGGCGACAGTCCAGTTTCAACACGCCGCGGGCGACAAGGCGTACAACTTCGGCCGCATCCGCCACTTCGCGACGGAGGCCGCCCGCGCGCGGGTGGAGATGATCGCGTTCCCGGAGATGTGCCTCACGGGCTACTGGCATGTGCGCAAGCTCTCGCGCGCGGCATTCGAGGCACTGGCCGAGCCGGTCCCCGACGGGCCGTCGACGCGGGACCTCTTGCACCTGTCGCGGGAACACGGGATGACCATCGGCGCGGGGTTGCTGGAGCGGGCGCCCGATGGCGGCGTCTACAACGCCTATGTCGTCGCCATGCCGGATGGGGCGTGGGCGGTCCACCGCAAGCTGCACGTCTTTGAGCACCCGAACATTTGCGCGGGGAACCGCTACACCGTGTTCGACACGCCGCACGGTTGCCGCGTGGGCGTGCTGATCTGCTACGACAACAACATGGTCGAGAACGCCCGCGCCACGGCGCTGCTGGGCGCCGAGATCCTGCTCGCGCCGCACCAGACGGGCGGGTGTCACTCGGTGAGCCCGCGCGGCATGAAGCCGATCGACCCCGCGGTCTGGGCCCGGCGGCATGAGGATCCCGCGGCGTGCGAGGCGGAGCTGCGCGGGCCCAAGGGCCGGGCGTGGCTCATGCGCTGGCTCCCGAGTCGGGCGCACGACAATGGCATGTTCGTGCTGTTCTCGAACGGCATCGGCCCGGACGACGATGAGATCCGCACGGGCAACGCGATGGTGCTCGACCCCTATGGTGACGTCATCGCGGAGTCGCGGGCGCTGGGTGACGACATGGTCGTCGCGGATCTCGACGCGTCGGTGCTGCCCACGTCATCCGGCAGGCGCTGGCTGCGGGCGCGCCGGCCCGAACTGTACGAATCGCTGACGCGTCCCACGGGCCAGGAGCAGGAGACCAGGCGGGTGCGGTTCGGCGAGTGACGTCACCCCGTGAGACGCCGAGTGGTAACACACCGGCGGCGTGATGTCCTCACCCCCTGTCCCCCTCTCCCCTTCGCTGCGCTCAGGGCAGGCTCTGCGGGAGAGGGGGGACGCCGGCTGATCTCAGTTCCTGTCGTCGCTGTCGTCGTCGCTGAAGCTGTACGTCCCGTCCCAGGCCCAGTTGGGCCCACCCAAATACGAGACAGCGACACTTGCATGGAACCCGGTGAACTTCCCCGTCCCGCCAGAGAACGTAGCTGTCCCGCGAGCGTTCACAAAATCGAGTACGACATGGCCGAACGCGGTGTTGTTGCCCCGGCCTGGTGCGTAGAGGATGACGTCCGTATCCAGCAGAGTAGCGCCGGCCGCCCTCGCGTAGACGACCCTGGAAGCGACGTCGATCTGCTTCACGTTCGAAGACGTGATTGTGCAGAAGGAACCAGCGAGCCCCGCGTACGCCGAGCACTCCTTCGTTACATGGAGAGCTCCGCTTCGCGATTCGCCTCCGTTCGCCAACTCAAGGCCGCTTGAAAAGCCCTGGGGTTTGAAGGCGATGTTATGAACATAATCTAGGCCGGTCTTCAGGATCGGGGTGGCCATCCCGGTGGCCAAATCGAGCGTATAGATTCTAGATCCTGTCACCCAGTCGGCGACATAGAACTTGCCGTCCTCATCGATGGCGAGCCCCATGACCGTCCCCACAGCGACCAAGTCGACCAATTTCGTCGCTACTCCAGTCAGCCGGTCAACGTGGAACAATGTGCCAGTGTTGACCCCGTACAGCGCCCCATCGGGCGCAAAGGCTAGGGCCATGAGAAATCCGGAGAATCCTGGGTCCCGGGTTGGGTCGTTGACACCGGTCGACCCGATCCGCGAAGCAAAGCCAGTCTCCCGATCCAAGGTATATAAACTGTTGAAATTAGTGTTCGTGGGGTTGGACTGGCCAATGGCGTAGAGCGTTCCGTCTGGGGAGCAGGTCATGCCCATGATGTTTAATGCCTGGCCGCGCGGTGATCCGACCTTCGTCGCCACACCTGTGCGCAGATCGAGTTTGGCGAGCTGCGCCGTTGGGTCGAACGTGTTGATCATCGTGTATGTCACTACTTCTTGTCGGCCTTTACCTTCCGACGGGCAGAAGGCCAGCGCGGCCGAAAATGGGAAGCCGGTACTGCCAATGACCCTGACCCTCATGGCCTCGAAGTTAGCGGCGACGAGCTGGGTAGCAGCTCCGGTGGCGGGGGGGACGGTCGCGTAGAGAAGGCGTGATTGCCCCCGGTCCGCCGCGATAGAGCCGGAGGTCGAGAGGGCCGTCGGTGAGGATGGCCTTTCGCCGTCACAGGCGGTGATGACGACAGAGGCGGTGATGGCGGTGGCGATGAGCAGTTTGCGGTGGATCATCGGCGTGTCTCCTCGGTGCATACCCATTGGATTCGCTACGTCATTCAATTGAGATTCGCCGCGGGGGACGCATTCGCGCTTGACCGGGCGGACACAGCCCTCCATGATAGACCGTCCCCCTCAGCAGAACATCAGATAAAACTCACAGAGCTCGCGTAGCCGGAAAATGTTGATCCTCGAGCTTCTGGGAACGCTCTCCCTGCGCGACGAGACTCGCCCGGTCCCCGTAGCCGCGCAGCAAAAGCGGCCGTTGGGTCTGCTTGCGATCCTGGGCCTGGGCGGAAAACCGGGTCTCTCGCGCGACCGCATCGAGGCCTACCTCTGGCCGGAAAGCTCTGGCGCACGGGCACAGCACGCGCTCGATCAGACGGTCTACGCGATCCGACATGCGCTGAGAAGCGATTTCATACTTTCGACAGGACGAGAGCTCCGACTCGATCCGGACCTGGTTCGGGTCGACGTATGGGAGTTCGAGGAGGCGATTTGCGCTGGGCAGTGGACCGCGGCGGTCCGCCACTATAAGGGGCCGCTCCTGGACGGATTTCATTTTGCAGACAGCCACGAGCTCGAGTCATGGATAGACACAAACCGATCGCGACTGCGACTCGAGTATCAACGCGCCATCGAATGCCTTGCCGACAGTTCGGCGGAGGCAGGCGACCATTCGCAGAGTGTGACCTGGTGGCGCAGGCTTGCCAACGCCGATCCGCTTTCAGCTGGTGCGACCAAGAAGCTCATGCTCGCGCTCGCGGCCGCCGGAGACCGCGCCGGCGCGGTACAGTACGCCCGGGTTTATCAGGAACTCGTGCGACAAGAGCTCGAGATGGAGCCCGATGCCGAGATCGAGGATCTCGCCGCGGCGTTGAGCCGTCCCCCGATCAGCGCGACCGTGAACCTTGCTGTGTCTCCGCACACTCCATCGGTCACGCCGTCCGTCGCTACTTCCACGCCACAAGGCAAAGAGCACAGCCGTCGCGACAGGACGGTGTTGTACGCCGTGATCGTGCTCGCCATGCTGATTTCTGGTGGCGCGATCTGGGGTTGGATGCGCCCCGCACCGGCGAAGCAAGTAGTGCGGTCCATGCTGGCGATCGATTCGACCGAGGCAATGGCTCCAAGTACGGCCTGGTCGGGACGTCTTGCCATCTCCCCTGATGGATCGCGACTGGCGTACATCGGCGGTCCCCGCTCGCAGCTCTTGATACGAGCACGCAACCAGCTCCATGCCATCGCTGTGCCAGGGACAGAAGGGGCGACTTCACCGTTTTTCTCGCCTGACGGTCGTCAGGTAGGCTTCCTCAGGGACTTCATCGTTCAGATCGCGTCGCTCGACGGGGGGCCACCGATCACCGTGTTGGATTCGCTCATAGGAGTGTCCGGCGCGTCATGGGGACCGGACAATTTCATTTACGCCGACGCGTTCAACGATAACTTTGGTCTCCTCCGCGTGGAGGCCAAGCCGGGGGCCAGGCCGAGATGGTTTACGACGCTAGATACCGCCCGTGGAGAGATCGATCACGCATGGCCCGACGTGCTGCCCAACGGAAAAGGCGTGCTGTTTACGGTCAGGTTCAGAGGAAAGAACGGAGCAAGAGGTAGGATCTCGCTCTCGATCGCTGTGGCCGACATCCCGTCAGGGAAACACCGGGTGATCGTGGACGACGCGATGTACGCACGCTACACGACGTCGGGCCACCTCCTCTACGTGACGACGAACAAGACATTAATGGTCGCGCCCTTCGATCAGAATTCCATGAAAGTCACGGGCGAGCCGACCGCGCTTACCGAAGGTATGCGGTTGGGGTTCCTGGGCGGCTCAGCGGACCTCGCGGTTTCAGCGACAGGAACGCTGGTCTATGCGACCGGCGCGGGAGAGGGGAAGCAGGAGCTCGTGTGGGTCACGCGCGACGGGAAAGCGCAGGCGGTCGATCCTGATTGGCCGTGTACCTATGTGGGCTTCCCAGCCGTCTCACCGGACGGGAAGTGGCTCGCCGTAACGAGAGTCGCTAATGCCGAGCCCTCCAATATCTGGATCAAACGGCTTGACCGAGGCCCGAGCATAAAGTTGACTCTGGAGGGAATGGACAATTATGGCCCCGGGTGGACACCAGACGGCAGATCCGTGACGTTCTCCTCGACCCACGCGACAGGCGCAGTCGATCTATGGACCAAGCGGGCTGATGGCGGTGCACAGGCTGTGATGCAGCTCCATCGGAAGGGGAACTCGTACAATGCGCGCTGGTCTCCCGACGGGAAATGGCTGCTCTTCCAGACCGACATAGCGACACCCGGTGCGGGGGACATTCTTGGGATACGGCCGGGAATCGATACGGCGCCGGTGCCCGTTGTGGCGACCAAGTTCAGCGAAATGTCTGCCGCCTTTTCACCCAACGGGAGATGGCTGGCGTACAGCTCGAACGAGACCGGCGCGGACGAGATCTACGTGGTGCCATTTCCAAACACGGGCGCGGGAAAGTGGGCGATTTCGGCGGGCGGGGGGACCGAGCCGCTCTGGTCCCATCGCGGGAACGAGTTGTTCTATCGCGACGCCTCCGGGGACCTCGTGGCGGTGGAGGTACACACGAATCCGACATTCTCGCTTGGCCGCTCCGTCGCGCTCTTCCCGGCCGCGGGATTCTCGTCCCTGCGCTTTGCCCCGCAGTATGCAGTGGCCCTAGACGACCGGCGCTTCTTGATGATTCGGCCGCTGCGGACCGGCACGCCCGACAAACTGATCGTCGTCGAGAATTGGTTCGAGGAGCTCAGGGCGAAGTCGCGGAAATGAAGTGGCCTTTACCCGGACCCACAAAAGGGTGCGGCCAGTGATCGCGGAATTTAGAGCGGGAGGAGGCCCGTGCGAATGCCCCGGGAGACTGCCTCGGTGCGGGAGCGCACGCCGAGCTTCGCGAGCACCGAGGCCAGATGGTATTTCACTGTGTGCGTGGAGAGATCGAGCTCCGCCGCAATTTCCTTGTTGCCCAGCCCCTGCGCGACAAGGCGCAGCACATCCAGCTCGCGCGGCGTGAGGGCGATGCCTTCCTGGGGCAGAGTAAGCGGTGCCGCGGTCGCGATCAACCGCTCGCTCACCACCACATCGGCCTCCTCGGATTCGTTCACGAGCACGATCTCCGCATCGGCCTTGACAAGCGCCGCGAGCCGGCGCCGCGTGACCGGATCGGTCACGTCGAGGTGGACGCGCAGCTTCACGTGAGCCCTGAGAGCAGGCGCTCGACGTCCGGCACCGGGACGGCGAGCGCGATACCGGACACGACCATCGCCGCCACGCCGATCACCCGACCCTGAGCATCGCCGACCGGGCCCCCCGAATTCCCCGGCGCCAAACGCACATCGGCCTGGATCCAGACGAACGAGCCGTTTCCGTTCAGTCCGTAGCCGCGGGGCAGAGGGCTCACGGCCTGGAGCACGCCCACGCTGACCGCGTCCCTTACCCCGAACGGATGGCCCACCGCGAAGACCAGGGAGCCGGACCGCAGGGCGTAAGGATCGCCCGCGACGGCCGCCGGCACGCCGGCCCCGGCGGCCCGCACCACCGCGATATCGCGCTCGGCGTCACGACGAACCACCTCGCCCGGCACGGCTCGGCCGTCGGGCGTCACGATCGTCGTGTGGGAGGCCGTGACGACGTGCGCGCTGGTCACGAACAAGTCGCTTGACCAGGCGATGGCCGCCCCGCCGGCCGCACGGCGACCCCTCCGTCCATTTGCGATCCCGACCACACTGGCCCGGAGCCGTTCTGCCGCGTCGCTCAGGAACGCTGCGCTCATGGTCGTCATCGCGCTCTGCGTGACCGCTCGCCGATGACGACGTCCACCGACACGGGCTGGCCTGCCCGGACCACCTCGAGGCGCAGCGTCTTTCCCACGACATCGCCCCCCAACACGTCGAGCAGCTGGTCGACGCCGTCGAGGCTGTGACCATCGATCGCCACGATGACGTCGCCGATCAAGAGTCCCGCCCGTGATGCCGGCGCGTCGGGCTCCACCGACAGCAGCAGCAATCCGCCGTCGTGCTTCAGCCGTTGCCGACTCGTCGGGTCGAGCTGCACGGGCTGCATGGCGGCGCCGATCCATCCACGGGCGACGTAGCCACGCTCCAGGAGCTGCGCCATCACGCGGTTCACCGTGGCGACGGGAATCGTCGTCGCGAGCGCCCGGCTCAGGCCGCCCGAGTTGACACCGTGGATGCGCCCCGCGGCGTCCACCAACGGCCCGCCGCCGAAGCCGGGATAGATCTCGAGGTCCGATTGGAGCCAGCGGTCGATCTCGCCCCCCTTCCAGCAGCGCCACTTGCCGCCGGTGGCACTGACCGCGCCGAACGCCGCGCGCGGGCCGCCCGCATCGAGGCGCGCCAGGGCCAGGACCAGGTGCCCCGGACGTAACGTGGCCGGATCGCCGAGCGTTGCCACGGGCAGTGACCCGGACGCGATGCGCAGGACCGCGAGGTCGGTGCCGCGGTCGCGCCCCGCCAGCGTCGCCGGGAGATGCCGGCCGTCCGGGAGCGTGACCGTGATGTCGTCCTCCCGCCGGATCGTGCCTTCGGTGGTGACCACCACGCCGTCTTTCCAGTGCACGCCGCTGGACGGCAGGCGAGGCCGGGCGTGGACGGCGACGAGTGCGGCGCCGGCCGTGGCCACGGCATCGGCGAGTTGTTCGGAGAGCATTGCGAGGGTCGTACGGTCGTCAGTCACGGGCTCGGCCTTTCGAGAGTTTAACTACTTCTCGAACCATGCCAGGGTCAGCGACGGCGCACCATCCGCCGTTTGGCCAGGCTGGCGGAGCGCTGTCTGGATGCGCTTTGCCGCGGCGCGACTCCAGCTCGCCCAGCGTCGCGCGCAAGAACGTGCCGGGTGTGCCGTGCGCCCGTGGTCAGGTGGCGGCGAGGCGGAGGTTGTTGCGCGCTGCGTTGAGGGCAGTGCGGAGCTGGTTGGAGTCGCGGCGGACCTGGGTGAGGAGGAGGCCGCCTTGGATGCTGGCCATGGTGGCAGTGGCGAGCGCGGCGGGGTCGGCGTCGTTGCGCAGCTTGCCGCGGGTTTTCATGCGGGTGAGGCCGTCGCGGAGGTGCGCTTCCCAGCGTTCGAGACCTGCGGCGATCGCGCGCTCCAGGCGCTGAGTGCGGTCGCCACACGGGGCTGAGATCCACCTCCACCTCCACGCGCCTTAGCGCGCGGAGGCAACGACAGACAGGTGATCACTGCCATCCATCCCACACGGGTGGCGGTGATCGCCGCCGGGGACCAATGCCGACGAGACGTTACGGCCTCGTAAACATGGCGTTGCCGGCCACTGTTTTTTCCGCTGGCACTTCTTCCTGCAGGACGTCCCAATGTTCAACGATAAGATCGCCCTCGAATCGAAAAATGTCCGCGGCAATAAGCGTCTTGCCCCCGCCGCCTGAATAGCGACCATGTGCCATAACCAGATCGCCTTCCGCGATGATGATCATACCGGGCTCGTAGTGCCTGCCCTCGGGATACTTTTCCACCAGGGCGCGCAGACCCGCTCGCTTGGCGGGGATAAAAGGGTTGTGCTGGATGTAGTCGGGCGAGAGCCACCGTTCCAGCGCAGTGAAGTCGCGATCGGTAAAAGTCTTAGTGAGGAATTCGCGGACGATGGCTTTGTTGCGCTGCGCGTTGTCCGTCATGTCTGCGTCCTCCTTCGATCACGGCGTCAGATCGCCGTGCGACCACCGTCAGCGGCGACGATCGCGCCGGTGACGTAACTGGCGCGGGGTGAAGCCAGGAATGCGACAGCCTCGGCGATTTCTGCGGGGTCGGCCGCGCGGTGGAGCAGGGTAGTGGCCCCCAGCGCTTCGATGCGCTCGGGTGCCGCGCCCCCGGTGTACACCGGGCCGGGAGCGATGGCGTTCACCCGCACGCCGCTGGGACTGAACTCCGCAGCCCAGGCCCGCGTCATCGACGCGAGGGCGGCCTTCGTCGCCCCGTAGGCAGCGCCACCCGCGAGGCCGATCTGGCCGGCCATGCTGCTGACGTTGATGATGCTGCCCTTGCCCCTCGCCGCCATCCCCGGCGCGAACGCGGCGACGAGGAAGAATGCGGCGCGGACGTTGCTGGCGAACAGCGCGTCGAACGTCTCGACTTTGAGGTCCGGCGTTGCGCCGAACCAGGAGAACCCGGCGTTGTTGACCAGGATGTCAATCTCGCCGACAGCCTTGACCAGGCGCTGGAGGTCGGCTGGATCGCTGAGGTCGGCGCCGACGAAGCGCGCCTGGCCGCCCGCGGCGGTAATCGCGTCGTCAGTCTCGGCGCCTCGGGCGGCGTCGCGGCCATGGACGATGACCTCGGCGCCGTCGCGGGCCAGCTGCAAGGCTACTGCACGGCCGATGCCGGACGTCGCGCCCGTCACGAGGGCCTTCTGACCTTGGAGGTTACGGGGTTGGGTCGCGGGCATTGTTGCTCTCCGAAGGTTGTGGTTCACAAACCCCTCGGCGCTCACAACAGCGCGGTCAGTATGATGGTTCCCGACCACGGGAACTCACAGAAGGCTACCCCATCTGAAAGCAGCTCAGGGGTCGCTCGCTTTTCTGACTCCCTGAGGCTGCCAGACGAATTCCCAGGTCGCTCCTAGGCACCCGAGCCCGCGCCCTGCAGGTTTGCAGGATGCAGGGGACCGTATCTGGGCTCGTTGCATCCTACGGCTACGTTGTTCTCTTTTTCCTGGTGGGCCTCGAGAGCCTCGGGATCCCGCTCCCGGGCGAGACCGCCCTGGTCACGGCGGCCGCCTTCGCGGCGCTGGGACATCTCTCGATCTATGGAGTCGTGACGACCGCCGTGGCTGCGGCCGTGATCGGCGACAACGGCGGTTATTGGATCGGGCGTAAGGGCGGCATAGCGTTGGTGCGGCGATATGGGCGCTTCCTTCACCTCAACGAAGCGCACCTCGAGCGCGCGCGTCACTTCTTTGGGCGGCACGGCCCCCCGACCGTCTTCATTGGCCGCTTCATCGCGCTGCTGCGCACCTGGACCGCCGTCCTCGCGGGAGCGGCGCGGATGCCGTACGGCCGTTTCATGCTCTACAATGCGCTCGGCGCGGCGTGCTGGGCCGGGGCTGTCGGCGCGCTTGGCTACGTGTTCGGCCGCAATTTACCGCGGCTCGAGCATTACATGGGTCAGGCCAGCCTGGCGGCCGCCCTTCTCGTCGCCCTAGTGGCAGGGCTCTGGCTCGGGTGGCGCTGGTTCGAGCGAAATCGCACGAGCCTCGTCACACGCACCGCGCGCTTCGCGCGCGGCGAGTATCTGGGGCTGCACCTCACACTCGGGTTGGTAATCAGCCTCGCAGGACTGTGGGTGTTTGCCGGAGTCACGGAAGACGTCATCCACCATGACCCGCTCACCCAATTCGATGTAGCGCTGCTCGACTGGCTGCATGCACGCGCCACAGCCACCGGGTATGCGGTCTTCAATGCGATCAGTCTCCTGGGATCACCGGTCACGCTGACCATCCTAGCACTCGCAGTGGCCCTCCTCCTTGCGGCCCGCCGTGAGTTGATCGTGCTCGCCGGCTGGCTCGCGGCCTTCGCTGGCGGCGGCCTGCTCGATGTGGTGCTCAAGCTCGTGATTCGCCGCCCGCGGCCGCCCGGTGCCGCCGCGTTCCTCCAACACTTCAGCTGGAGCTTTCCGAGCGGGCACGCGATGGCCTCGCTCATCGGGTACGGTATGCTCGCCTACGTGCTCACGCTTCTCTGGATCCACCGCCGGAGCGCGCAAATCGCCGTGGTGCTCGGTGCCGCCCTGTTGATCATCGCCATCGGGTTCAGTCGACTGTACCTCGGCGTGCACTATTTCAGCGATGTGGTGGGTGGGTACGCCGCGGGAGTGTTGTGGCTCTCGGCGTGTGTCTCCGGGCTTGAGGTCGCGCGCGGGTGGCGTGCGGGACTGCCGTCGGCCGCTCCGTCCAAGGCGCCCTAGTGCCAGGTACCGACGATGTACATCTCCCCGGGGTGCGTCGTTCCGATCTTGGTGCAGTACACCTCTTCGCGCTCGCCCGGCGTGCTGGCCTGTACGTCGAGCGCGCGCAGCCGGGCGTCGGGCTGCTGCGTCGAATCGGTGTTGACGCCGGTCCGGGCGCGCACGCCACGATAGCGGCCGCCGCCGGAGGCGGGCCGCACCCCCTGTCCCGCTCTCTCGGCGGTCCTCACCCCCTGTCCCCCTCTCCCTCCGGGAGAGGGAGGACTCGCAGGCTGATACTCGTACTTGAGGCGCGCCACGTTGCTACAGCCCGTAGCTCTTGAGCTGCGCCTCGATCCAGTCCACGGCGGCACGGTTGCGGTCCGTGCCCTGGCGGCGGTCGCCGAAGGTGGTGAGTCCCTTGATGGTCGCTTTGTAGCGCTCCAGGTCCAGGCTCGCGACGAGTTGGGCAATGGGATCCGGAACAGCAGTCGAGTCGCCCTGCGCGAGTGCGACGGCCGGCATGGCGAGGGCGGCGAGGAGAACGACGAACGGTCTCCCCATGAAGGGGATCCTACAGAATGGTTGCGAGCTGGCAGGCGAAGCCGGGCACGACCTCTTCGCCATCGAGCGCTTGCTCGAGGGTCACGATTTCATCGGCGCCGTCGGCGCGGTAGATCCGGACCAGGCGGCGCTCGGGATCGATGACCCAAACGAGTCTGGTACCTGCGGATAACCAGTCCGCCACCTTGCCGAGCAGCTCGCCGGGCCGGTCGCTGGGCGAGAGGATCTCGACGACCAGATCCGGAGCGAGCGCGGGGTACCCGACGGGCTCGGGCTCGGGGAGGCGGGTCTCTCTGATGAAAGCGATATCGGGCCCGCGAACGGTATCGGGATTCGACGTGAGCTTGAAGCCACTTTCGACGTAGACGCGACCG
>Ga0209804_1000588_pt1 | contig 28444 bp, 26 predicted proteins | sample GraSoiAngelo_139_FD_185896 | JGI IMG/M metagenome (GOLD analysis project Ga0209804, IMG submission 185896) | Grasslands soil microbial communities from the Angelo Coastal Reserve, California, USA - 14_0929_12_20cm (SPAdes) (version 2) | ecosystem: Environmental > Terrestrial > Soil > Grasslands ... | reverse complement strand
GTATCGGGTGGTGATCGTCGCTTCCTCGGTGCTTGTTCTCTAGGGTCTTCTGCCGAGGGCGTTGCAGCGAAGGACGCCCCACGTTCCCATAAGGCCACTACTGGAGATTAGGCAACAATCATTGGACGGGATCCACAACCGGATGCCTATTGACTTGAAGTCTGTCGGCCCTAAGACTAGGACCATCAGTCGGAGAGCCTGGGTCGCGAAACTCGTTTCGCAATCCGGGTATAGCAGATTTGAATTCTTTTCGGGGACTTGGGCGTTTCGTTACTGCCAGCGCGCACAACGCACGTCCGTCGTTGGCTGAGCGGCCCTCCTTCTGCCCGTCTATCAGCTCCAAACTTCTCCTTCGCGCGCTAATAACGGCGCTGGTTCTGGGCATCACCGCCCTGCTCGGCTACGTCGCGTCACGACGCTCGGTGGATTTTCCCGTCTATCATTACGGCGCGCGCAAGATGCTGAGCGGAACGGGACCCATATATGGTCCTGAAAGCGGCATGGGATGGCCGCAAATCTATCGCTATCCGCCTGTGTTCCTGGTTCTTTTTATTCCGTTCGCTCTCTTGCCTCTGCGATTGGCTGCCATCGTTTGGGCCGCGCTCAAGTTCGGGGTGCTCGGTTTTCTCGGCCGGGCGTTGGTTCTCCGCCTTCGAATGCGCCCCCTTGGTCTGCAATTTCTCTCCATCCTTCCGGCATTGCCCTACCTGGTCGTGGAATTTCACTACGGCAATGTCCAGTTTTTCATCTTTGCTCTGGTTGCCGCCGCACTTCTGTGTCTTGACGAGTGGCCGGTCCTGGCTGCTTTCGCTCTGGCTCTGGCGATCAGTGTAAAGGTCTGGCCCTTGTTCTTCGTACCCTACCTGATGGTAAGAAGACGACTTGCAGTCGCCAGCCTGGCTCTTGCATTCAGCGCTGGATTGACGCTGCTTCCAGCGAGTTACTTCGGTTGGCACACAAACGCGTCGCTGCTGCATCAATGGGCAAATCAGGAATTTGGCATCGCTACTACCGCAGGAGAGCCTGCTGTAATCGGTTTCCCCAGCCAATCTTTGCATAGCGTACTGATGCGCTTCCTTGTGTCACTCAACTATGCGGGGTTGACGGACTCGAATTACCCCAAGCTAAACCTTGCGACCTTTGATCCCCGCGTCGTGGAACTGCTGTGGTTGATCCTGGCTGCGGCAGGTTACATCGGACTGCTCCTTCTGGCCCGCCGCAAATCCCAATGCGAGGACCTGACGACCTCTTCGATCGCGTTTTGCGCATTATTACTGTTGCAACCTTTTACACAGATAGGCGATCTAGTGATCTTGTTGTGGCCTATCGCCGCTGCGGTCGCCGCTCTTTACGACGATGCAGATCTGCCGGCATGGGTTCGTACTGCTCTGTATGTAGCGTTATCGCTGATGGTCCTGAAGCCATTGGTGCCCACTCGAGAAATGCAGCGCCTCCTGCAAGTGGCCGGCGTGGATTTCGCAGCGCTCTTTCTGCTCGCGGTGGGACTGGTTGGTAAGTGTCTGCGAAGCCGGGAAAGCAACTGCCTAGGCATCTCCGGTGACGATACGAGCTGTGACCGCGATAAACGGTCTTGAGCACTTCTGTTCGCCTGTCCCCGCAACATGGGCAACGCATCTGCACAAAATCTTTCCATGAATGGTCAGCTTCCGAACAACAAAGCAAGCTGTGGATTGCAGCTTTGAGCGGGAGCCGCGTCGTCGTTACCGATCGTTCTAGCTGGTACCTGTTTTCTTCGGATTTCCTGCGGTGAGTTTCTGCTAGGATGAGGTGTCACATAATTCACGGTCGGACTGCAAGAATAAGAGTCGCAGTGCGCTCGTCATCCTCACGGAGGGGACAACTCAAGTGGACACAGCAAGAATCGTGCGCGAGATAGATTCGAGATTACGAGGTTCACCTCTGCCCGCAATATCCTGAGAGGCACCAACTCAACTTCACACCCTAAGCAAGACACTAGGTCCTCACCCGCCAAGAGGACTGCCAAGGCAAAGTCGGCTAATAGACTCAGCGTAGCTGCTCGAAGAAGGCTGTCCGAATTGATGAAGAAACGGTGGGCCGAACGTCGGAAGAAAACTGCTGCGAAGACCAAGTGACGCCATGCCTGAAACCTACAAACGGGTGTCGGTATGCAAGAACATAGGAATTTCAAAAGCGCTGGCTGTAGCGATTACGGCTGGCAGTACAGGCCGAAAAACGGATAGCCGATTGATTCGCTTAAGCAAACCTTTCTGGCATATAGTAAGTGGCTCAGCGCCCTATTACTCCCCGGCCCGCGCAAGGGGATAGCGTCATGAAAAGCAGCGTACGAGGCCGATGGCTCGCCGCCGCGGTGCTCCTAGCGGTGCTCCGAATCCAAGCACAGGGCGCCAATGAGGTCCTGAGACTCGATCCCGCGCTCGACCAGATCGTTTCCACCGATACGAGGGTGGAGCGGCTGGTGGGCGGCTTTGGGTTCGTTGAGGGACCCGTGTGGGTTCGTCAAGGCGGCTACCTACTCTTCAGCGACATTCCCGCCAATGTCATCAACAAATGGACACCAGATGGAAACCTCTCCGTTTTTCTCAAGCCAAGCGGATTTACGGGGAGCGATCCTTCCGATGTCGGATCACAAAACAACAACGGCCAGGCAGTGGTCACGCTCATCGGCTCGAATGGTGTGACGCTAGACCGGCAGGGAAGGGTCGTCTTTTGCGCGCATGGCGATCGAGATGTGGTGCGGATAGAGAAAGATGGAAAGCGCACAGTGCTGGCGGATCGGTTTGAAGGGAAACGTCTGAACAGCCCGAATGACTTAGTCTTCAAGTCGGACGGTGCGCTTTATTTCACCGATCCTAGCGCTGGCCTGCGTAAGAGAGACAATGATCCCAAGAAGGAATTGCCCTTCAATGGGGTGTATTTGCTGAAGGACGGCAAGCTTCAATTGCTGGAGAAGACCTTTGCAACTCCAAATGGTATTGCGTTTGCACCCGGAGAGAAATACTTGTACGTAAACGATACAACCCGCAAGCTCATCATGCGCTACGAGCTTCGACCTAACGATACGATTGCCAATGGGAAGGTTTTCATTGACATGAGCGCGGATAAGGCGCCTGGCGTCCCCGACGGCATGAAAGTCGACCAGAAAGGGAACATCTATTGCACCGGCCCGGGTGGCTTCTGGATCATGTCGCCCGAGGGCAAGCACTTGGGGACTGTAAGGACGCCAGAGCTTCCGGCGAACCTCACGTTTGGCGACGCTGACGGCAAGACCCTCTATCTCACCGCTCGCACAGGGTTATATCGGATCCGCCTGAAGCTCGCCGGCATACGACCATGAAAGCTTAGCATCAAGTTTAGCTTCCGGCAGAACCACTCCAATAGAAAATGATGACGCGGCTTTTTTGCCTTTTGAGATTTCCCACAAAGAGTTCGGTTAGCGCGAAGACGCCAGTTGCGAATGCGCACTGCGTTGGCAAATACCAGGAGCTAGAGCCAGTCTCTCGAATGGAAGGGGACGAGGCCGAGCTCCGATCGGGTTTTGCTACCCACGCTTGCTTGAAAACCATCCTACCTCTGGCCCACAGAGTCATTGTGTCTAGCGCCGTCGAAGCGTAGGATGCGCGAGACTGAAGTACGAATCGGAAATCTATTCAGATAATTGGACATGGGAGGCTCGACGTGGTGAAAAGCATGGTGTTTCTTGCGCTCTCACTTGTCTGGGTGACCTCGGTTGCTTCCGCTCAGGAGCCGGCCAAGGCCCTTTATGTGCCGGAAGACTCCTATCTGCGCTGGCGCTTGCTGCCAGCCGAGCAGGAATACCTGTCGATTGACGGCAAGCATCTCAAGCAATACGTCGAGGACTTAACCGCGATTTCCCGCCGCTACCGGGATCACGGCCATCCTCAATTCTGGGGACGCATCACCGGAACTGAAGCAGACGCAGAGAACGCCCAGTGGCTGCTGGACAAGTTCCTCAAGATCGGCCTCTCGGACGTGCGCGAACAATCGCTGGATCTGCCGCCGCAGTGGATGCCCGCATCATGGTCGGTTGCCGCATCAGCGAATGGAAAAACTATCGCGCTTGAAACCGCGCAACCCACCTCCACGAGCCCAGGCACGCCCCCCAGCGGCCTCGACCTGGAGGCGGTGGATGTCGCCCTGGCAAGCGAGGGTGATCTCGCTGCGCGCGACCTCCGCGGAAAAGCGGTCTTTTTTTACAGCGCGGACTATACATCGCGCCAGGCTCCGATTTCCGACTATGCCATCAAGCGCATCGGTGATCGCGGCGCCGCCGCGATTTTCGTGATCGTGGGGTTACCCGGCAATTTGCGAACCCAGTTCTACCCGGTCGGCAGCACGGTTCCTACGTTCTCGCTGGGTCTGCAGGACGGAGTCGCGATCCGCGATCTGATCGGTCAGTCGCGGGGCGGCCAGCCGCCGCGCGTCAAAGTCCACCTCGACGTGAGGACCATACCCAATTTGAAGACCTCGACGGTGTGGGGCTCTCTGCCGGGAACCAGCGACGAAACCATTTTTGTGGTCGCTCACCGCGACGGATGGTTCGAAGGCGCCACCGATAATGCCTCGGGTGTGGCAACTATGCTGGGGCTGGCGGAGTATTTCGCCAGAATCCCCAGAGAGCAGCGCCGCCGCACCATTCACTTTCTAGGGACCAGCGGGCACCACGACAACAGCGGCCTGACGGGCCACTGGCTCGCTGATCACAAAGAGATGTTCGCCAAGACGGCGTTGATCATTAACTGCGAGCACACCTCCGCCGAGCAGCTTGTATATAGGGGAGGAGTGATTCGAAGGACCAACACGACCGTACCGCTCCGATGGTACGTGGGCGGCAGCACGCAGCTGGAACAGATCGTCGTCAAAGCTTACGACGCATTCGGAGTCGCCACCTATGCCGAGCCGGAGCCTTCGGCTGGGGGCGAGATGGGCCCCTTTTACCAACTTGCTCCGTCCCTCCAGATGATTGAAGGGAACCTGTATTGGCATTCCGATCGCGAAACCGCCGAGGTTGTTCCGCCAACCGGATTGGCGGCCTCCACCCGCGCGTATGCGAAAATCATCACGGACGTAAACCAGTTAGACCTCAAAAATCTCCTCCGGCCGCAAGCGACCGGGGCGCGACGTTGACCGCGGGCTCGTCCGAGGCGGAACGCCGCAAGTTTGGGGCCGGAATCGCTCGCGCCGACATTGCCACCATAACCTTGCCACAGTGGCGGCATAGCCGTTCCCCGCTGCCGAGCCTAACTATAACTATATGACCAGATGTCCCGCCGGAAGACGTGATTGCAGTGAGGAGACGCGTAGCTGGTCCATCACAGAAGACCGAGCGGCGGCCGTACAGCAAGAAAGGGAATATGGTCTTCCCCAGTTGCCGGAGGAAGCCGCATTTATGGCTTGCCTAGTTGTCGAAATGTAGCTGTAATCGCTCAAACTGACCAAGACCATTAGTTTGTCAGGGTGGAAGGCTAACGATAAACGGCATCCTCGGTGACTAGCTTTTAGCGGCCGGGCCACATTCCTAGAGAAATCAGACACGGGAGTTAGGCTTCACTTGGGCCTACCAATCCGGTCTGGTCCATCGTCACTCTTCTTCAGCAGTGCGGCCTCGCTGTGGCTGATGGAGGGGCGATCGACTAAATTGAAGCCAACCTGAGAGGCGGCTCTCAGCTCAGAGTCGAACTCAGAAACTTTCCCGTGGCCCTTGGGTTCCGCGAGTAGAAGCAAGGCGCCCAATTCTGAGGCTGCGCTAACTTCGGCGAAAAAAACGAGCAGTATCCGGGAACTCATGTACCACGGCGAACGCAAGGGTGAAATCGATTGATCGGTGCAAGTTGCTGATGCCCATTGAGGCAGGCGAAACGATACGGGCGTCTGCGGTTGAGCAAGCCAGCCTCGGCAGCGTGGCGTTTCAGTCGGTCAAGCATCTTCGGCTGAACGTTCACGGCGACTAAGCGGCCCGAGATCCCGACGAGGCGAGCTAGATCCAGCGTAAAAGACTCCATGCCTGAGCCGGGTTCGAGGACGGTCATTCCTTCGCGAACGTGTGGAGCCAGAATCTCGGCAGGGTTTTGCCCGCGGCGACGCAGTATCCAAGCCACCAAGGGCAAACGCAATGCTTCATTGGGCCCTCAAAGCATCCTCCCTGATCATTGCAGCCCGGACCTTCCCAAGGCACAATCGCTGAATCGCGTGGTTTGGCCAGATTCCGAAGAGATGCCTTCCCCTATTCTGGGGCTGACAAAGGTGTTGTTGCATTGCGGTAGACCTCGGAACTTATAGTTAAAGGGTAGGCAGGTCGATACGAACGACAGCGGGCCGACGTAATGTTGGATTTTGCGAGTTGTGTCGGTCCTTGATTTCACGCACACTGCGATCTGACGCTGCGATGAATGCGTTTGGTGGAATAAAGAGTCGGGAGTTCAATCACAGAAAAATGGGGAAACCGCTGCCTTGTGGCGAACCCGGCACTGGGCGCTGCGGCGATCGGTGGATCCAGCTCGTACTCGGGCTCCTGTGTATGATGGCAATTTCGAGTCCTCAGTATGTGTGGGCCCTGTTCACCAAACCCTTGACAGACTCGCTCGGGGTAAGCCTCGCCGAGATCCAGGTGACGTTCTCACTTCTAATAGTCCTGCAAACTTTTCTGTCCCCGTGGCAGGGTCTCTTGATCGACCGGTTTGGTCCCCGCATCTTGCTGTCCACAGGCGCGATTCTGACTGGGCTAAGTTGGGCATTGGCCTCTGGCGCGACCACTATTACCGGGCTCTACCTTACATACGGGGTACTGGGCGGGATTGGGACCGGCATCATCTACGTCGGAACCGTCTGCCACGTGGCGCAGTGGTTTTCTGACAGGCGTGGACTGGCCACGGGCCTTGTCGCTGCGGGTTACGGCTTCGGAGCTATTCTGACTACCTTTCCTATTTCTCAGGTGATCAGAACATCGGATTATCATCGCGCCCTCCTAGATTTCGGCGTGATTTTCGGCGTTGTGGGGCTGATCTCAGCACAGGGGCTCAAGCGCCCGGAGGGATCGTGGCAACTAGCACAGTGTGAACTCACGGAGTGGGCGCCATCCCAAAAGCAAAGATCGTTTCGTAGTTTCACGCCCGCCGAAATGCTCCACACTCCAATCTTCTGGCTTTTGTTTGTGATGATGGCCATGATGTCGACGAGCGGCCTGATGGTAGTCTCGCAAATGGGCGCATTCACCAGGGACTTTGGCATGGCCGATGTCCTGGTGTTTGGTTTTCCGGCCCTGCCCCTCGCGTTGTCGATCGATCGCTTTGCCAACGGCCTCACTCGCCCATTCTTCGGATGGGTATCCGACCACATCGGCCGTGAGAACACGATGGTAATTGCGTTTGCTCTAGAGGGGCTGGCCATGACGATCTGGATCTTGACACGGACAGACGCTGCCACATTTGTGCTCATGTCCGGCGTGGTGTTCTTCGGCTGGGGCGAGATTTTCTCTCTGTTTCCGTCGACGTTAACAGACACCTATGGGTCAAAGCATGCCACGTCCAATTACGGCCTCCTGTATACCGCACAGGGCCTAGGATCGGTTCTTGGTGGCCCGATCGCCGCGCTTCTGCACCAAGCAAGCGGTTCCTGGATTCCTGTTTTTGAAGTCATTATCGTAATGAACTTCGCTACGGCGATTCTCGCTGGTTTCGCCCTCAAGCCCATGCGGCGTCATTGGTTTCGAGCGAAGCTTGGTGCGTGAACTCGGCGCAAATGCGCCCGCGTGGGCGTGGATTTGGTTCTATCGCGCTGTCCAGCGCCGGCGTATTGGATTTGCAAATGGGGGGCAAGCTGACGGTGCTTAGCGGGTTTATCGGATGCGCGTTGGCGCGGAGGAGGGAAGGCGAGCAAGGTCTTCTGCGCGCGTTCGATAAAACTGAGGGAGCAAACACGACCAACGGAGTGCGCGGGAACACACCCCGATACCCTCTAACCGCGCAATTCTGCATGTGTCTGTAGGTAAGTGAGCAACTGAGCTCGCGACAGCATGCCTTCCAGGTGGCCGTTAGAGACGACGGGAAGCTGGTTTACGTCGTCACGGCTCATTAACTCCAGCGCGCTTTTGAGAGAAGCATCGGGTGCGACGGAGCGTAGGTCCCTGATAGGGCGCATGACATCGTGCAACGTCATAAGCGGCCACTTCGCGCGATCGATCTGTTTGATCTCATGAGGCGTAACCAAACCAGTCAGTTCGCCTTTTTCAACCACGACGAAACAACGCCGTCCCGTTCGAAGCAGTTCCTGCTCCACAAAATTCTGGAGATTCAGCCTCCCATCAACCATAGGGCAGTCCCGCGTCATTACATCAGCAACTCGCACACCCTCGAGCGCGTGAGCCAGGCCGACTTGGACATAACTCTCACGCGCAGCCTGCAGCAGAAACCAGCCGATGAACGCGATCCACAAACCTCCGACCCCTGCGCCGCCAAAGAACCGAAAAATGCCGAACGCGATGAACGCGATGGCCACCACCTGGCCCGCTTTCGCCGCAGCCCGCGTTGAACGATCTGCATCACCGGTGTTCCACCAGATGATCGCCCGTAGCACGCGACCTCCATCGAGTGGATATCCCGGAATCAGATTGAAGGCAGCCAGCGAGAGATTGATATACCCGAGCCAAAGCAGCATGGCCATCCACGGATCGGACGAGGCTCCGCCAACTGCCCGTGCCACCAGCAGGCAAATCCCGCCGATGACAGCGCTGGTCAGTGGTCCGACGAACGCCATCCAGAACTCGAGTCTTGCGCTCGTTGGGTTCTTCTCGATCTGAGACACGCCACCCAACGCGAACAGCGTAATCTCTTTCACAGGCAATCCACTTGATGCCGCCACGATCGAATGAGCCAGTTCATGTAGCAAAAGCGAGACGAAGAACAGTAGCGCCGTCACCACGGCCAAGCTCAGGATAACGCCAGCGTCCCACTGAGGATTGCTGGTACGAAATTCGGAAGAAAGCGAAAACACAATCAGCAGGGCGATGAGAAACCAGCTATAGTGCAGTCCAATTTCGATTCCAAAGATTCGTCCGAGCTTGATCTGAGATCGCAAGTTGGTGCCTCCTTCGATCCGCCCACGCCTAGCTTCGAATCCTAGCGGGCCCACCACTCTCCACTAAGGACGTACTGAGATGTCGTGCCTGATTCTGCCGCGAGAACGCGATCAATCATATTCCGTCGAGCCTTCGATAATCTCGCGAACTTCACCTTACGTAAGATGTCCAGCTTGTTCACATCTCGGAGTATCTTGAGCCACGCCTCAAATTGGTTGTTGCTGCCTCGTCCTGACTCCAGGACAGCTTTGACGACCTCGAGGGACTCAGCAACCATGCACTGGAAAGTCGCGAGCCGACACCCGAGGCTCCAGTAAAGGCGTGTATGAAACGAGCCAATAGTGGCAGAGGGGTTAGAGCATGAGGGTCCGACTTTCTTCGCGCCATGCATTGAAGAGCTTCCATTGCCGCTACGCGAACATCTTCCGAATGATCAAGCAGTCCGAGATGGAGGCCCAAGAAAGTTTGGACTCGACTACGCATACCGTTCGCCCCCGCTTGTCATCCTTCCAGCGCATGACTGATCGTTGCTGTCGTGGGACGCATGAAACCGGCTTCATCAAATGCTCTCTCGATGTTCGGGATTGCGCAAAGGGTAGCGCTGTGGATGTTGGACTGTAAAGGAGAGAAACGGTCGTGCCCCTGCATCGATTCGGTTCGCGTCCGCCACGTTTCGGGCGTATTGTCGACATAACCGGAAGTTAACCGGTCGTTTCCTCGTACGTCACTTGTGGGCGCACAACGGTGGTTTCTTAGCCTCTCTCTCTTAAATCAGGCCGGATCAACACTCGTCTAGTAGGCGTACGCCTTGAGGAACACGAAAACCGCCACGCCGGTGATCGATACATATAGCCAAATGGGGAACGTGAAGCGTGCGATTCGGCGGTGCATCGCGAACCGGCTCGTCAGCGAGAAAAAGAACGTCGTGAGCACCATAGGCAGCGCGACGATAGAAAGGATTACGTGGCTAGCTACAATAGAAAGGTACAGCGTGCGCACCGGCCCGTGGCCGGGAAAAATCGTGTCGCCGTGGAGTGCATGGTTCACGATGTAGCTGATGAGAAAAACGGAAGAGAATGCCAAGGCTAGCAGCATGCTCGTGCGATGCGCTTCCCTATTGTGATGTTTGATGAAATACAATCCCACGCAGAGCGCAATCGCGCACAATCCATTCAGAAGCGCGTTGAGGGCCGGCAAAAACATCCAGCGTCCAGCGAAATCAGCCGAAGCATGATGCACGTACAGCAGCCACAGCAAGAACGACACAGCGAGCCCGCTCGCCACGACGATCGCTCCAACCACCGGGCGCGGGCCAATTTGAGTCTGTTCCATGCTGACAATTAAATCACAAGAATCCATCTGCAAGTTATATATAGAGCCCGCCGCAATGTAGCTTCCGAGTGCCTCGTGATCCAGCCGCAACCGGCAGCAGACGCTAATGCAACCTTAAGTCCTTCGAAGAGGGTATGTGAGGCGTAGATACAGATAATCCTGCGAACGAGAAACCGTGCAATCCGGTGAACGAATCCCTCAAAACACCAGACGTGCATGAAGCGCGATCATCCGTGGCGAGCTATCGGCTCCTAAACCGACGCCGAGTAGCCCGGTCGGGGGAGAAACGGTGTAAGTAGACGCACCAAATCCGGTCTGCGTCGACGGCTTTCCTGGAATGCCGGCCAATACCGTGCTGGGCAGTCCAAAATTGGGGTGATTAAAAACATTAAAAAATTGACCCTCGATCCGCAATTTCATCCGCTCGGTCAAAGAAAACAGCTTTGTAATTTCGAGGTCACTCCAAAAGAAATTGGGACCGCGCAAAGCGTTGCGACCTGAGCTTCCGAACTGGCAATTGATAGGGTTGTCGTTTTGCGGATCGGAAACGCCATTGCAATCCCCAGTGCTCGGATCAACCGCTGATACGAAAGCATCCGGATTGAGCAACTGAATCGAGCCTGGTTGCGTCACACCTGGAATTGGGTTGTGTTCGTAAAGGGGTACGCCATGAACAAAGCTCGCGAATTGAGGTCCTCCGCCTTGGACAACGCCGTTTCCTTTTGCTGAGTACGGTGTGCTGAGAACAGTGAATGGAATACCACTATGCCAGAACACCGTCCCGGACACCTGCCAGCCGTTCAATGCGTAGCCAACCTGATGACTCTTCACTTTGATCGGAAGCTGATAAATGTACTGAGCGTTGAAATTGTGCCGGATGTCGTAGTCGCAGGGTCCGTAATCGCGATCAAGATTTCCAGGCAGTGGCGACAGAATTCCTCCGGCGGAAAACGGCAGGAATCCGCCGTTCGAGACCGTATCCATGCAGCGGCTGAAATTATAGTTAACCGTCCCCTGAAGACCGCGTGCCAGGCGCTTCATGGCCGTCAGCTGAAGGCCGTGATAGTGACTGTTTGCGCCGGTGGAGAACTGCATCACGTCCGCGAACCTGGGATCCGTGGGTTGAAAATACGGAAACGGAGCGAAACAACCTTGGCAGACAGTCTGATAACCGTTTGCTTGCGTAAGGTAGGGCATGTTTAGAGCCCGAGTGCCGACGTACTGCGCGCGTACGCTGATCGTGCTTCCAAGCTGATGTTCGACCCCCAGGCTCCACTCCATAAAGTACGGCGGATGCAGTTGGCCATCGGGCACGGCAGTAAGCGCGACTGGCTGAAGACAAGGCGTAGGGCTCGCCTGCGGCGAGGCGCAGGAAACTTCGCCTCGGGCGAACCCCGCACTGAACGCTTGGTTAGCAGCCACGGCGGCATCGATCGCGCTGTTCGGCACGCCCGGTGCGATCGTTACCCCGCCAACGGTCCCCCGCAGCCCGCCCTGAAATGTCTTAACGTACGGCGGATTCATGCCGATTGCGTCGGCCACACTGCCTGGCAAAATGTCGCTGAAAAATCCGAAACCAGTTCGGAGCACGAAATTGCGGGCAAACTGCCAGGCCATTGCTGTCCTCGGTTGCAGGATAGCGAGGGGTGTCGAGGAGAAGAGATTGCTTAGTTCAGTATCAATCGCAGCATTTAGCGGCTGGTTGACATCGTGAGGGATTGAATCGAAAGAACCACTTAGGCGTGCCACTTGAGCATGCGGATTTGCAGGGTTCGAATTGAACGAATCGCGGATACCGAAGGTCCACGTCAGCTTGGGAGTCACCTTCCACGTGTCCTGCACATAGAAATCGAGATTGAGGAAGTTGAAAGGTTGGTTTTGCGAAACAGGAAAAGTCTCCCGTGCGGTTGAGGCCACCCCATGAACGAATTGAGGTAACGTCGTGTAGGTCACAGTCGGGACGTTCCCTTCGCCGAAGTCATAATCATTCAGCCGGAGAAGTCGAGTATTCGTCCCAAACCTCAGTTCGTGCGCGCCGTGGGTCCAGGCAAGGTTGTCATTGATAAAAAAACGGGTCGCACGCCTTCCTTGTACCCAGGTGTTGTCTAGCCCTCCGATGTTGGTAAACGGCGCATTGGCTCCTTGGCCTTGCAATACAATCGGAAAGGCCGCCAGCGTTTCTGCATAGTTGCTCGGTCCGAAGAGACTTTCGTACCACGTAAATCCTGGATTGAAATAGTTCACCAGGTTCTGTGAGAAAACGTGCGTGTATCCCGCCCCGAATGAATATTGAGGTTGTGACGAGATCGAATCGAATAAGGGATTGATAGAGTCCGTGTACTGAGCCTGCAATCCAGTATCGGCTTGAAAGCGCAACCATGCGGTATCTTCCGCACCGATGTTGTAGTCGATTCGCACCGTCTGGACCTGTTCGTGGTCATTGCTGGTGTGCGAAGCGACTTGGTGGTTGGCGCAGCCATCCCCGTTCGGCGGATTGCCTGCTACCGCAAGACCTTGAACATTGAGGGGGCACCCAAGAACGGCCAGAGGCGTTCCGCTCGTATTTCCATAAAGTGAGAACAGTCTCTGGTAAAACCGCACTAACTGCGGTGCCGCCGGATACCTCGATCCGGTTACGCTGTCGACCCCGCTTAATGGAAGTTGCTGCAGAACATATCGTTGGAAAGCCGGAGTCGGAACCGTGGCGGGTGTGACAATCGGGAGTGCGAGACGCATCCATTCGAAATCAGAGAAAAAAACAGCTTGTCGTGCAAAAACGGTCCTCCCAAGCTGCCCCCGAAATGATTCACGCTTGATTGTGGCTTCTGGTTTCCAGGGGTCGCATTCGTAAAGTAATCCGCCGCATTCAGAGCCGCGCCGTTCCAGATTTCGTAAAGATTTCCGTGAAACTGATTCGTACCGGATTTGGTGACGTAGTTGACCTGAGATGCCCCGTACCGGCCTTGATCTACCGAATAGGAAAGGGTGTTCACCGTCACTTCCGAAATCGCATTCATGCCCAGCACAAGGTTGGTTGCAAGGCCAATATTCAGGTTGGTGAGGGGGTCGTTGGTTTCAAGACCATCAACGATGTAACCATTCGAGGCCGCGGGGAGACCGTTAAACTCCACGTTGCCGTAACCATTCGTACCCGAGACGGCATCGCTGCTGTTGCCCGCCGTATTGATCAGCGCGCCAGAGGCAAACTGCAGCGGGTAGGTTAGGTCGGCTCCTGGATTCGGAACGTCCGCCAAGACCACGCCACTAAGACTCGAGGATGTATTGGTGTTTGCCGGGTTCATCAGCGGCGCTTCGCTGCTAACCTCAACGCTTTGTTCCGAATGGGCTACATTGAGTTTGAAATTGACCTCCTGCTTTTGCCCCAGACCAGAAGGGATATTGTCGTTCTGCTGCAACTCGAAACCGTCCGCTTCAACTTTGACCGAGTAGATGCCGGGACGCAGCTGCGGAAAATTGAACCGACCCTCCTCATCAGTCTTGGCGCTACGCTCCAGGCCGGTCTCGCGATTTGTGACCCTGACCCTAGCGCCTGGAATGGCTGCGTTAGTTGCATCCGTCACTTGCCCGACAATCGCACTTGTGGTTTCCCCCTGGGCCTTTGTTTTTGTCGGGGAGATAAAGGAGCCACCAATCACGAAAACAACTAGGAGGACTGCTCGCCTGTAGCCCGAGAACCGAGCGACTCTAAAATACAGTAGCTCTGGAGCAATCCTTGTTCCGAGGTCGTGCATCTGATCATACCTTGAAGCTGAAGCTGACACTGGGTGGATATTAACCACGCTTAATCGTAAAAGTATACTGCACTTTACAACTCAGTCAGCTGGAATGTGAGAGTTGAGAGGGTATTGGTAACCTCAGGACGGCATCGCGCTGCTGAAGGCGATCCAAGGTTAATGCAAACTGCTTCATGTCCTCTCAAGCCCCACGCGAGGAGCAGGGAGAGCAAGGCTCGGTCGCGTTTTCCTTTCAGGCGATGACTATCGGGTGCTTGCCACAGCGCGTGGCCTTGCTCTCCTGTTAACCAGTTCCCGAGGCGCATGCCGAGTTTCTTCACGCCCTTAACGCGGCGAATCCCGGCTGCCAAACCGGGGCTGAGGAGACCGCAGTCGGCCGCTTCGTACGCCAGCCGGCGCACGGCGCCGAGTCGCAGATTGATTGTGCCCGGCGCAAGTTGACGGGATTCGAGGTGAGAGCGGTAACGCAAGACGACTATCCTGTTGAACGCCAAGCGCGGTTCTGAACAATACCAGTCAACGAATTCGTCGATAGCGTGACGATATCCCCGCTGAGCATCCGCGCAAGTGAGACTGTTCAGGACTCCGGCCTTGGTGCAACTGCGTTTTCTTCGGGATATAGCTTTGTATTCATACCGGTGGCCTCCATGCCACCAATCAATGACCGAAGTAGTACGGCGACGATAGGGTAAGAGTGCCTCGTTACTCAGGACATGGTGCAGAGTCTGTTTGGCTCGATGGCGCAAGTCGCCACCAGAGGTTGAGAAACTGCCACCCCCACAATATCGGGGATGACCACGGAAGCGGCTCCAGCGCTTCGTCACCGTGCGATTCGCCCAGCTCGTGCAAGGGACGACATTAACGGCCGGAGTTACCCCCATAAGCGCCCCATTTCACCCGGCAGGAATTTTCTCCTATGGCCACAAGCGGGCATTCGGCCCCTTCAGCACCAAGAGAACCTGTGCTATAAGATTGCGCACCACGGATCAGAACGGTAAATTTACCAGCGGCTTCAGCACACCGGCGCTGTTGAGCCGCACGCACAGGCCATGACAAGAATCAGGAGGACGCCGATATGGATCTGATCAGACGCAAAATTCTGGCAACGGGCGCCGCGGCGACGGCGATGGCCGCCGTGCGGCGCGTGTTTGGCGAGCAGACTGGGAAAGGAGCAGGTGCCATGTCCTTCTACGAAAAAGGTCCCGTTCGCATTCACTATGAGGAGGTCGGTTCCGGCTTCCCGTTGTTGCTCATTGCCGGCGGCGGATTGAACTCGACGATCGCCGGGTTGACGAACCCCTTTAACGTGATCGAGGAGTTCAAGGGAGAGTACCGTTGCATCGCATCGGACCTGCGCAACGCCAATCCCGGTCAGTCCTCTGGTCCGCTCGAGATCGACCGGCCGTGGGATTCACACACAGATGACCAGCTCGGTGTGATGGATCATCTGGGCATCAACAAGTTCATGGTGATGGGCTTCTGCATCGGCGGCCCCTTCATCTGGAACCTCTTGAAGCGGGCGCCCGATCGCGTTGTCGCGGCCGTGCTGGCGCAGCCCAGCGGGTCGCGTCCGGAGATGCGCGACCTTTTCTACGAAACCAATATGAAGGGCTGGGGTCCGGAATTGGTCAAGCGCCGACCCGATATCACGATGGAGATGGTCGAGAAATATCTGACCAAGATGTACCGCACCAACGCCGACTTCGTCTTCACCGTGACACGCGATTTCGTGCGCAATTGCCAGACGCCCGTACTGATCCTGCCGGATGATATCCCGGCGCATCCGTACGCCGTCGCCATGGAGGCCGCGATGCTCGCGCCAAAGGCCGAAGTGAGCATGTTCCCGTGGAAGGAGCCCAAGGAGCGCATCCCCTTGGCGGTGCGCCAGATACGTTCCTTCCTTCGGGCACATCGCCCTGCTTCTGCTTAGACGGCGGTGTCCATAGGCAGGGCGGCAGGCGCCAGTTCTGCCACGCTGCTGCCGGGCGCTAGAGGTTATCAATTCGGGCAGCTTCACCTGCTTTCGCAGAGCGTTTTCAATGATCTCGTTCTGCGGGAGTTGGCTCATTACAAATTCATTAAGACCGCGCAAAATGACAGCGTCTGAACGACTCGGGCGCGGCGTCGCCGCCGCTGACGGTGGTGACGAATGCTCTGCATTATCGAGCGTTGGGCGACCAGCGGCTCGTCTTCCCTTGCAATCAGTCCCTTAGCCGACCTGAATTTCGTGCTGACTACGTTAGCCGAAGTGAAGTCTCGGAGACTCTTACCTGATGAGCAACATATAGATGTAATGGAGGTTCATCGCATCAGCGGTTACCCTAAGTCGTGATGAGTCCTTTGTCGAGACTGATTACGATCGTGGTCGCATCGACCGGAACTCTAGCGACGCAAACAGTGACGCCCAGGTGGGGCGGCGTTGTCTCAACGAACCTGGAACCGGAGCCAAAGCTTGCGGAAGTCCTAGGGCCGGAAAGGGCGGACGCATTTTATCGATGGAAGGATTGCTCTCCTGATCGGGGTGACTGCGAGAAGGGTAGTCCGGTCTTACCCGAGCAACCGGTCGAGGTAATTTTTGTTCGAGGCGATTGGACGTGCGTGGATGTTGGGGGGACGGGCGGCTCTGGAGGGGCGTGGGTACAATCAGGCAAGCTGAGCCCTCTTGTCTCTGATCCGGAGCCACGATTGGCGGCATGGGTGGGGACATGGTGGCCGTTGGGCGTAAAGCGGGGACAGGGAAGCAATCACCTCGTTATTGAGAAGACACCCACGGCCGATACGTTAAAAGTGCACGGCAACGCCTACTGGTATGGACCGCTCGTGGATGGGCACCCTGTTACACACTTCGGCGGCGTGGACGGCGAATCGAAGCCACAAGGCAATTATTTGCTGATACAGGAACTAGATAAGGGTGGTAATCCCGTCGGTTGCGAGCTGGCAATGAGGCTGATCGGGCAATATCTGATCGTCGCAGACAACAGCCAGTGCGGCGGGATGAATGTGCGCTTCTGGGGTCTCTGGCAGAAATGAATTTCAAAGTCGGTCTTGTGGAACTTTGCGAATAGAGGCTACCGAGACTCGAATTACCGCCTGCTCGCCACATTCCAGAACGCAGCGTGTCGGTTCGCGAGAAGGTGTAACCTTATCCGCAATACTAGCCTTCCAGCTCAGTAACTGACCCAAATAACCTTGAGGAGCAGTTCGGTCCAGGAACCCTCCGGACTGCTTCCCATCGCTCTAATACTTGGAGGTAATGCGTTCCGCCCAGGCGGAGTTGATCCAATCAATAAGGGGATTTTCGGAATGGGGAGGATACTCTCCGAAAACTCTCGGGACCTGCATAACGGGAGATCTGATTCGGCCAGTGAGTGGAGATGTTTCCCCTTTGCTTTGAGGGCCCCCAGACGAGACAATTCATCGCTTGCATGCCAAAGCACATTCGCGATCAAAGAGAACGAGGGCTAATGTCGAGCCAGCCTTTTCTTCTGAGTGGCCGCTCGGGGTAGAAAAAACTTTATGAACTCTGTGGCTTCAGTCCGATCAACGTCGCAGGCCTGGTATACCGATCTCACCCCAACGCACTGCCGCATACTCGCCGCCAGCTTTCTGGGATGGATTTTCGACGGATATGAGACATACGCCCTAATTGTCGCTCTCCCATTCGCGCTCCGCTCACTGTTGCCGCCCGAGCAACTGAAGTCAGCGCCGATTTGGGCCGGCACTGCCATCGGCGTAACTCTGCTCGGCTGGGGCACCGGCGGCCTCATCGGCGGAATTCTGGCTGACTATGTGGGCCGCAAGCGAATGATGATCTGGTCGGTGTCTCTTTACGCCCTGTTCACCGGCATAACCGCTTTGAGCCAGACATTCATTATGTTCGCGGCTCTGCGGTTCATTACCGGTCTGGCAATGGGGAGCGAGTGGAGCACCGGCGTAACGCTCCTGGCCGAGACTTGGCCCGATCGTGCCCGGCCAAAAGGTGCTGGACTGTTGCAATCCGGCTTTGGATGGGGAACGCTGCTGGCCGCGCTGGTCTGGTGGGCAATCAGCCGGCTTAATCCTCTGGGACCTCAGTCCTGGCGATTGATGTTTGTGGTCGGCGCGATTCCCGCAATTTTCACAATTTACATTCGCCGCGCCGTTAATGAATCCGAGCGATGGCTGAAGGCTATCCGCGAGCACCGTTGGGCAGCGACCGAAGAGGATAAAGGAGCGATCGGCAAGACCGGCCGTCGTCCATTGACTCTGGCCGAGATCTTCCACGAGCGCGAGAGTCGCCGTCGCCTTCTGCTGACTTTTCTCATGTCGCTGGCCAGCATGGTTGGCTGGTGGGCGATCTCTACTTGGCTGCCGGCCCACACCGAGCAAATCGCCAAAGCGCAGCACTATGCTAATTTTGTTGAGTGGGGCAACCGTGCCGCTATTCTGTATACGATCGGCGCGGTCACTGCCTACATGGTCTCTGGTTTCCTAATCGATGCCATAGGCCGCAGGAAGTTCCTGTTCCTCACGTATGCCGGTGCGCTAGTGATGACACCAGTCACATACATGTGGACACACTCCGTCGAAGCCATGATGTTCGTCGCGTATATCAATGGATTCTTCACTCTAGGGTTGGCGTATTCATGGATGGCCATTTACCCGGTAGAACTGTTCACCAGTAGTGTGCGCTCAACTGCGGCGAGCTTTGTGTTCAACGGTACTCGGGTGATCGCGTGGCTATTCCCGATATTGGCGGGAAGCATGATCCAGAGGTTTGGAGGCATGTCGCGCAGTGCCATGACTTTTGGACTCATCTATATTTTGGGTCTGATCGTGCCTTGGTTCGTGCCGGAAACCAAAGGCAGACCTTTGCCGGAGTGAGGAACGGTGCGGAGGGAGGTTGATGATACACACCAACTGGAGAGGTGGAGACGTTACACTGCAGGTTTCCGTTGCCTTAATTAAACGAGAAATGCTCACGAATTGGAAGAACTGGCGCCTGCCGCCTTGTCGTATGGACACCGCCGTCTAAGCAGAAGCAGGGCGATGTGCCCGAAGGAAGGAACGTATCTGGCGCACCGCCAGGGGGATGCGCTCCTTGGGCTCCTTCCACGGGAACATGCTCACTTCGGCCTTTGGCGCGAGCATCGCGGCCTCCATGGCGACGGCGTACGGATGCGCCGGGACATCGTCCGGCAGGATCAGTACGGGCGTCTGGCAATTGCGCACAAAATCGCGTGTCACGGTGAAGACGAAGTCGGCGTTGGTGCGGTACATCTTGGTCAGATATTTCTCGACCATCTCCATCGTGATATCGGGCCGGCGCTTGACCAATTCCGGACCCCAGCCGCTCATGCTGCCGTCGTAGAGAAGGGTGGGCATCTCCGGCCGGAACCCGACGGGCTGCGCCAGCACGGCCGCGACAACGCGATCGGGCGCCCGCTTCAAGAGGTTCCAGATGAAGGGGCCGCCGATGCAGAAGCCCATCACCATGAACTTGTTGATGCCCAGATGATCCATCACACCGAGCTGGTCATCTGTGTGTGAATCCCACGGCCGGTCGATCTCGAGCGGACCAGAGGACTGACCGGGATTGGCGTTGCGCAGGTCCGATGCGATGCAACGGTACTCTCCCTTGAACTCCTCGATCACGTTAAAGGGGTTCGTCAACCCGGCGATCGTCGAGTTCAATCCGCCGCCGGCAATGAGCAACAACGGGAAGCCGGAACCGACCTCCTCATAGTGAATGCGAACGGGACCTTTTTCGTAGAAGGACATGGCACCTGCTCCTTTCCCAGTCTGCTCGCCAAACACGCGCCGCACGGCGGCCATCGCCGTCGCCGCGGCGCCCGTTGCCAGAATTTTGCGTCTGATCAGATCCATATCGGCGTCCTCCTGATTCTTGTCATGGCCTGTGCGTGCGGCTCAACAGCGCCGGTGTGCTGAAGCCGCTGGTAAATTACCGTTCTGATCCGTGGTGCGCAATCTTATAGCACAGGTTCTCTTGGTGCTGAAGGGGCCGAATGCCCGCTTGTGGCCATAGGAGAAAATTACTGCCGGGTGAAATGGGGCGCTTATGGGGGTAACTCCGGCCGTTAATGTCGTCCCTTGCATGAGCTGGGCGAATCGCACGGTGACGAAGCGCTGGAGCCGCTTCCGTGGTCATCCCCGATATTGTGGGGGTGGCAGCTTCCCAAACATACCAACTCCCGTGTATGACGTCGCGTTTTTGAAACTGGCCTTCAGCGGCGGAGGATTGCCTCCGAGCACCCCTGACCCAGAGACCAACTGTGAACCACTCACTTGTAAATCGCATCGTGTGACTGTTTCGTGGAATGGTGAAGCATCTCCGACGTTGAGGCAAAGCCAGCAGCCGGAAGGATTACTCAGATCCGGCCGGGCTCTGTGTTTTTCAAAGCCGATCAGACAAACACTTATCTCGCGGGCAACGTGTTTCACCTATCGGGACGACACATCAGTATCTGCATATCCCAGGCGTAGCATCCCTTCCTGCTTCCCTCTCACAGAAGTGTGCGTCAACCATTCGAGTGTGGTTTGGAACAGCAGCAAATGGTTTCGCTCCCACATGGCGTTATGTGAGGAGCAAGCCAAATCCACGAATACCTTCTGGCGCGATCCTAAATCAGCATACAAGTCGCGGACGCGCTGCTGTGGAACCTGCTTGTCGTGTACGCCCGAAACCATCAACGTGGGAATCTCCATTTTCGCTACGACGGCGGAGTTCCATCCCCAGACAGTGACGTTGGGAGCACGCCTCACACCTGCACCCCAGGTGGCCCCAACAGGGTCGGATTTAGTCATTTCTGACCAAACGCTTTCGGCTGCTGCCGAGTCATATTGATCTGGGCATCCTACCTGCCCATTCCAATTCGCAACGAATTCCTCACGCGACTGCGTATTCATGGTTGGCCCTTCGGCGGGCGCTTGAACGGGTGGGACGCCGGACATCATCCGGTTGTAGGCAGGTGCCAGCAGGACGAGTTTCTGAACCTTATCTGGATTCTGGGCGGCGTACCCTCCAGACCGCGGCCCGCCTAGCGACCACCCAACAAGATTGAGTTTCTCCACGTGGCGCAATGCTCGAATGTAGTCCACGACGGCGGCAATATCCTTCCAATCAGACGCAATGGTAGTCATCTGGCGAGGGTAGCTGGCAGCGCAAGGTGCGGGAATCAAAATCAGTGCAAACTTGGCCTGCTGCTCTTTTGCAAGATTGCATGGATCGTTCATCGCCAGCGGACGAGTGGACCGCCCGTAACCGGTGACATCCATAGAGAACACGTCGAAACCGGCCTGCGCAAGATACGCCATCCAACTGTAGTCTTGATAGGGCACGTCGAAGGCGACCTCCGCGGGAGTGCCCGCGCCATGTAGGAACAGCACAACGCGATTCTCCATCGACGAACCGCGAAGAGCCGTAGCTGCATGGAGCCGCTCGCGCACGTAGAGCTGCCGACCATCATCAAGACGAATGTTGCCAACATCACGAAAAAGGCAGCGCGGTTTCTCATGATCTTAACCTCCGCGGCGGACAGCACGCCCAGCGCGTGAAAACGAGGAAGCACTTACCGTACATTGCAGTCGTGGTTGTACGCCTTCAGGGAAAGCGCAGTCAAGTATCTTGGGCTTACGAAACTACGGACGCGATCCGCTATCGGCGGCCAGCGATTAGAAAACCACTTGATATTCTACTTGAGCATCTTCGGTAAGGGTTCAGACTGCCAGGCACAGCCAAGGTCAAGCTTCGGTCCAAGGCGTGCCAGTCGGCGTTTTATCCCTGCCGATAGATGTTCGTGACGCTCCGGAGTGATCAAGCCCAGGCGGCTGGCCCTTCGCAGTTCGGCAAGTGCCAGCCTGGACAGGCGGGCAGCTTCATTAAAATTGCGGGCCCGGCGTTCGTTATAAATCGCAAGCTGCTCGAGAGCTTCCCAGCTCGGTTCGGAAGAACTTGCGAGTTCATTCCAAAGCTCAGTAGCCCGTCCGAAGTCTCGTTCTCGTTTGGCCAATCTCGCTGCTACGTTCCTTGCTCTACGAGCAATCGGTTCTGGAAGTTTCATACTTAAGCATCGTTCGTACACCCTGCGCGCCTTCGAACATTCACCGCGACGATTAAGAAGGTGCGAGATAGCGTACAGCTCGAGCGGCTCTTGTTCGCCGCCTTCCAGCTGGGAGAGCATCCGAAAAATGCGCCCGGCGAGTGCGGCCAGCCCTCTCAGGTCCATCCGATTGTGGTGAAAAACGCCAGCGATCCCGTCAATCGCGACACCTCGTAAGAACTCAAAATAAAATTCGGGAATGCGCGATGAATCAATGTCATTACGTCGTGACCATCCCAGGGATTCGGCTCCCAAGACGTACTGTTCCAGCTCGGTTAATCTCACTGAACCAATCTGCAATCGCCAAAGTTGGCGAGCCGGATGCAAGAGGTCAAGATGTGCGGCGAATGCAGGAGTCGCGATTTGGCGTGTCATTCGAAATCGGTTCTGCAGAAGGGGCCAGTCGAAGCACTTGCCGTTAAACGTGACTAACACTGGGCGTTCTGCGAGCCGATCGGCAAGCTCGAGCAGTATCGAATGCTCCTCATCATGGTCGCGCATAAAGAGCTGCTCGATGCGAATGCCGCCGGATTCCCACCAAGCAAGTCCGATGAGAAACGCATACGTACCGGTCCCTCCAACGAGGCCCGTTGTTTCCGTATCGAGAAGCAGCCACTTCTCAGGATCGGCGGCACGTTGGAGCTCCCACTCTGTCAGTTCGGAGTTGGCTGACAGCAAAAGCCGAAGTACTTCGGTATCGGCCCCGCATCTCTCGGGTGAGGAATACCATTGGCGTGCGACGAGGAACTCACCGTAGCGATTCCGGGCGATTTCACCGCCCAGCACGGTAAGCAGGTTACTGGGATCCTGTGGCTCAGGATGGGATGAAGGTTCACGCCTTGTTACTGGGCTGAAGGCTGAAATTCGGGAAAACTGCTCTTGGAGACCACTGCTCACCGGGAAACGGCTCCGATTCGACGCAAAATAGCCAGCGCTACTTCCTTGGCATTCTCGCTCCCTTGATCGGCAGGTCCGACGCAGGACGGACATCCCGTTCCACACGGGCAGGCTTCGATTAATTTGCGCGTTCGTGCAATCAACACGTTTGCAATTTCGTAGAGTGGTTCCGAAAATCCGATTCCGCCAGGATAGACGTCATAGATGTAGAGGTTGGGCTCGAAATACTCGCGCTCCTCTCCAAAGCCAAACGATTCGCTCCACTCCAAGTCCAAACCAAGCAAGGGTGGCCGTTCGCCGATGGCTGTGCCAAGATCGCGGCGGTCGCACATGAGCAGGAGCGTAGCCATCGAGCTTAAAGCATAGAGAAGCCCATGCATTCCACTTTGGCGATCACGCACAGGAAAAAGCAGAGAGTCGATTAGCGACCTTTCGAGGGTGAGCCAGACCGCCGTGGTATGCATCTCGTTTTCCGGCAATTCCAAATTGCCAGACCCGACGTTTTCGTTCGTGAAGAATTTGATCTTCTTGAATCCGACCACTTGGGATCGGACAAGCACATCACCATGATTGCGAGTCGCCCCTGGCTCGTTACGCGATTCAGCCGGCTCGAATCTTAGAGTCTCCGCGGTGTCGAGTACACGCACTTGGGTGTAACGGATCGCGTCGGTGTAATACTCGAGCTGAACTTGCTTCACATAAGCCTTGCGCTTCTCGAAATCCAAGCGCTCGACCTGATACTGCTGTCCTTGGTGGAGGTAAATTGCCTTCGGATGAACAGTCGTGAGAGCACTTGGGAAATCGACTTCGCCGATGGTCTCTGGCGCACCAGTCGTATCCACGATCACAAAACTGTCGGATGTGACGGCTCGAAGACTGACTGTGTCGGCGGGATAGGCCTGTTCGGTCCAGTGCCAGTTGTTTCCGGTGCGATGGAGATAGCCTGACTCTTCGAGGCGCTCACAAATCGGAGCAACGTCAATTCCGCCGAACTGCTCGTCCCTACGGATAGGCAACTCAAATGCAGCACATTTAAGGTGATTGACAAGAATCTCTAAGTTGTTCGGCTGAATAAAGGCGTGTTCAGGACTGCGCCCGAAGAAATAATCTGGATTCTGCACGATGAATTGATCAATCGGAGCCGAAGAGGCAACAAACACGGCACACGAGGAGCCATTTCTTCGTCCCGCCCGGCCGGCACGTTGCCATGTCGAGGCGAGCGTTCCGGGATAGCCCGCCATTACGACGGCGTCAAGCGAGCCTATATCGATCCCGAGTTCAAGAGCATTCGTTGAGACGATTCCACTGATTCTTTCTTCTCGCAATCCACGTTCAATTTCGCGCCGTTCGTTTGGAAGATACCCTCCCCGATATCCTCGAATTGATTGCTCCCGACCTGGTGCCGCTCGATTGGCGTGCTGCAAATAGGTGAGCAACAACTCCGTATGAAGGCGGCTATTCGCGAAAACAAGCGTTTGCAGGTCTCGTTTCAAGAACTCCTGGGCAATACGTGCAGATTCATGAATATAACTGCGACGAATGCCAAGATAACGATTTACGACAGGAGGGTTGTAGAACAGGAAGAACTTCTCTCCTGCCGGCGCACCATTTTCGGAAATGCATTCAAAATCTGTTTCCGTTAGCCGCTGAGCTAATTCTGCTGGATTCGCGATTGTGGCTGAGCAAGCGATGAACCGAGGATCGGAGCCGTAGAACTTCGCTACTCGGCGGAGTCTCCGCAGTACGTTAGCCAGATGACTTCCGAAAACACCGCGATAGGTGTGCAGTTCATCAAGAACTATGTAGCGCAAGCTCTCGAACAGCCGGGTCCATCGAGTGTGATGCGGGAGGATTCCGGCGTGGAGCATATCGGGGTTAGTGAGCACGATATGACCACGCTCTCGAATGGCCGCCCTCGCGTCGCTGGGAGTGTCACCGTCATAGGTGAAAACTCCGAACGCACTTTCGAGTCGTTCTCCAAGTTCGTGTAGTTCCGCAAGTTGATCCTGCGCTAACGCCTTTGTGGGGAAGAGGTATAGTGCTCGAACGTCGGGACCCTCGAGGACGCTGTTTATGACCGGCAGGTTATAACAGAGCGTCTTGCCCGAAGCTGTCGGGGTCACTATGACCGTGTTGTGTCGCTCGTGTATTGCGGCTATTGCACGGGCTTGATGGGAATAAAGCCGCTGAACGCCCTTATCACCATAAGCGGCCACCAATTCGGGGCGAACCCATTCCGGCATCGGTGCCCATTTTGCTTCCTGGGCGGGAAAGTGATGTAACGCGCTGAGAAGTTCTTCGTTCCTGTCGCGAGCGGCCAATTGATCCACAACCCTTTCAATTTCGTTTCCGGAACTGCTTCGGCTTACCGGAATTGATCCGGCCACAGATCCTCCCTGTAATGCAGGCGAATGAAAGGCGAATGACGTGCTATCATGCGCTGGATGGCCAATGAACGCAAGTGCATTGTGAGCTTCCGTGACGATGATGGTGTGCAGCACCAGGTTGAGATCGCAGCCGAGAGTCTGTACGAGCCAGGTGCGCTCGCCCTTCAGCAGTTCCGGCGGAGTGAGTGGAGCCGGGGAGCTTCGTTCGCGAGCACACTGCGCGTTGAAGTGTGCGAGTCTACCTTCTACAACGTGAAGGTGACCGAGCTGGAGGCCTGGCTCAAGCGGAGTGGCGGTGCTCCGTTGGACGTGGCCATGAGGCAACGGATAAGAAGGAGGCTCGATCGGTGACTGGCTGTTTAGCCGACTCCCTTTCGGGTATGGAACTATAGGCGGAACGATGCTGTAACTCGCGGCGCTGAGGTTGTTGGGCAAAAGCGAACGGGCGTACCAAAAGGCTCTGTGCCGGCGAAAATCAGGCCGGACAAAATCTAACCAACAATAGCTGTCAGTCGAACAAGCTTCTCGCCCCAATCTCGATTTCCTTCGACCGTAACCTGAGCGCGAGCCGAGTCGCGATCAATGCCTTTGGTAAAAATACGCCAGGCCAACTCCTGCGGTATCGTCACTCGCAAATTCTTCGTCAGATGACTTTACCAAGTGCCAACCTGTGACTTCTTTAGACAGAAACCACCGGCCTCCGCATTCACCGGAAATTTCCAGCAGAAGCAAAGTTCCGACGGGTGCGCCAACATCTCGATAGAGATGCGGCAGTCCTCGCATGAAGCAATCGAGGACCGGGTGATATAGTAATAGGCACAATCGCCAAATTGACCATAGGAATGAGGAGTAGCTATTCCAGATGGGCATAGCAAATCCCTTCTGGAACAGTCCGTTCGGAGAAGCGCCTTGGGCCTTCCTCAGTGCCCGCGATCTCATTGATTCTACAAACCAAGATGGCCAAATAGCGCTGGGTTACTGGTCTTCCGTGTGCAGACGGGCTAGAGGCCCGTGGCATGTTCCTTCTGCACGGGGAGCGATGAAACTGACGATGCGAGAGGTTTCTTCGAGATCACAAATCCAGGCTTCGAATAATTCCGGTGATTTCGGCGGCGCACGGCGGCACTCGCTTGGATTGCCACGGCGCATTTTGAGAGCAGCGGCACCGTGAAACAGGAGGCTTTGAGAGCGGGAAGGCCGGGGTCGTTGCCGATCGCCCCGGTGACAGCGTTCTTGGGCGTACAACCGGGCGCCAGCGGCACGATAGGATTGGTGATCCCGTCATTCAACCCATAGTAGATGCTGCCGACGGCCCCCGAGTAGTCGATCACGCTATAAGGTTGGCCGCTTTGGAGCACGATGAGACCTTGCATGGCCCATCCATTCGCAATTTTCCCTTGCCAAGTGGCGTTTGAGACGAGCTTCGGAAACGAGTACGAGGTACGGGCGATCAGCTTAGGAGTTAGGACTAAGATCTGCCGGCCGCGGCCTTACGCACCGCAGCGAGGCCCTGCCAATCTTCCAAATCCTGGTTTGGTTTTTCCTTTCGGTATTTCGCATAGAAGGAGACTCCTTCGGGATCCTCTAAAATATCTACCTGGACGCCCTTTTGACGGAGTATGGGCTCGTTACCGGAAGAATTCGTAACGTCACCGACGACCAACCTCTTGAATTGACGCATATAGATCAGAGCCGCGCAGATATCGCAAGGGCTCAACGACGTAAACATCGTTGTCTGGCTGAAATCCTGACGGCCGGCGTCCCGTACGGCAGAAGTCTCGCCGTGATTATAAGGATGGTTTTCCTGGACTAACGTGTTATGCCCTTTGCCCACAATTTGCCGCGTTTCATTGCTAATGATTACGCCTCCAATGGGAGAGCCGCCTTCCTCATATCCTTTCTTCGCCAAAAGAAAGGCGATGCGCATGAAGTCCCGATCCGCTAATTTTTTGAAGAATCCATCGTCCACAATCTTCGAAAGGCTCCTGGTCGGGAGATGAGCAATCGTGTTCAAAACTTCATCAGTAACTGGGGTATCCTTTGTAATAAGGGGCTTCATGACGGTTCCTTTCGCGGCCCCCATGCTGCCGGCGTTCGGCATTGGGGACCCCATTCTCCAAGAAGAATAAAAAAAAGGGAAGAGCGCACGGCGCACCAAATAGAACACGGCAGTCCGAGTCGCTCCTTTTGAAGGCTCGACCGGGTTGAGCATGACCGCACGGCCGGGCCACAGCGCTTCCGATAACGGGGATTTCACGCAACGTCGATTTCCCTATGCTATGGTATCGGCCTGCGTTCCGCAGCAGATTGGTGATGACTACGCTTCCGGTTATCGATATTTCAGGGTCTAACCTCAACCGAACTCTTCGAGCGGGCTAGCGTGGCCGCCGAATTGGGACATGCCTTCCTCAAGAATCATCGGCATCAGATTTTCTGCGACGATTGCATTGGATGTTGACCGAAATGAAGTAAAGCGATTGCAAATACTCTTGGTTTGTTCCCACAGTTCTTCCGCAAGCGATCGACCATCTGCGGGCAAGAATGCAGCGAACGGGATAAGATGACGACTGCGGCCCTTTGAGCTCTCAAACGGAGACAGGCCCCATCTCGGACCGGAGGCGGCATTAGTCCCTCACGAAAACGGAGGCCGCGCACAGACAGGAGAACGTTGGCTGCCCGTGCACTTAAGTCATGAACGTTTACTAGACTTTCGTTAGCGGCTACCCGTCCGCCGTCATAATGAATGCATACATCATCGATGTTTTCGATGAAACGGGAAAAAGGGACCAACCCCCTGCCCCGGACTCAGACCGCTACCCAGGGGAGCGGCGGCGCTCGCGAGCAAAAGTGCATGCAGCGTTAGTACGCGGTGCGTGCGGA
>Ga0209804_1000584_pt1 | contig 28543 bp, 16 predicted proteins | sample GraSoiAngelo_139_FD_185896 | JGI IMG/M metagenome (GOLD analysis project Ga0209804, IMG submission 185896) | Grasslands soil microbial communities from the Angelo Coastal Reserve, California, USA - 14_0929_12_20cm (SPAdes) (version 2) | ecosystem: Environmental > Terrestrial > Soil > Grasslands ... | reverse complement strand
GGCGTTCCACCATGCCCAGCCGCTCGCCTGCGTCGCGCTCGCGCCGGTCACCACCGCTGGCCAGAATGCCGTCGCCGTGGACCTGCTCGCCGACGTGCTGCGCGGCACGGCCCGCCGCTCCGACGCAATCGGGCGCGTCGGCCCGGAAGAGTTCGCGGTGATCGCCCCCGGCACCGACCGCGCCGGCGCGGTGCTTCTGGCCGAGCGGCTCGCCCGCGGGGTCAAGACGTTGACCGGAGCGACACCGGGCCTGCGCGCCGGCTACGACGCCGTCGGCAACGCGCGCTACACACCGATCGAGCCGAAGAACCTGCTGTCGCGCGCCACCACCGCGCTCCGCGCCGCCAAGGGACAGGGCGGGCCGAACTGGATTCAGGGGTTCAACAGCTAAAAAGGAGCAGGGAGCGGGGAGCAGGGAGCAGGAGTTTGTCGCTCTACTGCTCCCCGCTCCCTGCTCCCTGCTCCCATTAGGTTTCCCCCCATGCCGATTTCCCTCTCCCGTCGCCAATTCCTCGTCGGAGCCGCCGGCGCCGTCGCCGCCGCCGCGCTGGGCGACGGGTTTCTCATCGAGCCCGTCTCGATCGATGTCACGCGGCACGACGTTCCCATCCCCGGCCTCGCGCACGAGCTCGACGGCTTCCGGATCGCGTGTATCACCGACGTGCATCTCCACCGCGGCATCCACCGCGCCGCCCGGGCGACCCTCACGCAGCTCGCGCGCGAGCGGCCGCACCTGGTGGCGCTGACCGGCGACATCTGCAACCGCCGCAGAGACCTCGAGGACCTGGTCGCCTTTGCCGGCCAGGCCCGCGGCACGGTCGCCACCGTCGCCACGCTGGGAAACTGGGAACACGACGCCGGGATCGACCGGGCCACCGGCGAGAAAGCATACGGTATCGCGGGAGTGGAGCTGTTGTACAACTCGACCACGCGGATCCGGGTCGGCAACGCGAGCCTAATGGTGGTGGGGATCGACGATCCGGTGATGGGGACTCCGGACGTCGCCGCGGCGACACACGGGCTCGACGAACGTGAGCCGTGTCTCTGGGTGGTGCACGCGCCGGGCTACGTGGACACGATCCAGCCGGGCGTGGTGCCCCGTCCCGCCGCCGTCCTCTCCGGCCACACCCACGGCGGCCAGGTACGTCTTCCCTTTTATACGCCTTACACGCCGTACGGCAGCGGCCGGTTCGTCGCCGGGTGGTATCGTGACACACTGGCGCCACTGTACGTGGCGCGCGGCATCGGGACGGTGCTGCTCCCGGCCCGGCTGTTCTGTCCTCCGGAGCTACCGATCTTTACGCTGCGGAAGGTGGATCAGCGGGCTTGAGGATCGGCGCCGCGCGATCGGTGAGTCCGAAGCGCGCGAGCTGCGTGATCTTCGCGAACAAGCGTCGCGCCAGCCCTGCGGAGGGCAGGAGCGCGCCGCACTCGGGGCACAGCGCGCCTTCGGGCGCCGGCCGATCGGTGGGAACGGGTGTGTCACAACGTGCGCAGAGCATGGTCGAATCCGGTGTCGCCAGTGCTGTCTTTCAAGTTTGGGGCCGCGGCCCTCCGCCTGCGGCGGGGGACCGGCCGCCCCCGGGCGCGGCAACCCAGCTACACGCTTGTGAGTATTCTCCCGCGACCGTGCTCGGGCGACCCCCAAGGCCTGACAAGAAGCCGTTCTGGCGAAATGAGTTGGCGGGGTCCCCTGCCCGCGCACGCTGATTGCACCAGGAGAGGGGCGGCCGCGCAGGATATGCAGTCCTTACGGGAGCGCTCACTGCAACCCGCGTCCAAGCGTTTCCGGTGGCAGCTGCGCCGGTCCACCATGCCATAGGTCTTGTCGATGCCCAGCGCCAGAGCAGCGACCCGTTCCCCGCTGGTCCTGATGGCCGATGCGCACGAATGGTTTTCCCGCGCCCTCGAGTCCGTGCTCGTGCCGGGCGGCTACAGCGTCGTGAAGGCGTACACGGCGACCGGCCTGCTGCAACAGCTCGAGCTGACCGAGCCCGACGCGCTGATCCTCGCCGTTGACCTGCCGGGTGGCGAGGGCCTGAACCTGTGCCGGATGCTGCGCGCCGACAGCCTGGTCACACCCAGCACGCCGATCATCCTCACGCAACCGACGCCCAGCACACGCCGGCAAACGCTGGCGGCGCTGCGCGCCGGTGCCGCCGAGCTGTGGGGCCAGCGGCTCGATGCCGAAGAGCTGCTGCTGCGCCTCGCCGCGCAGAACCGGGCCAAGGCCGACGCCGACCGTGCCTGGGCCGAAGGCCTGGTGGACCACGCCACGCAGCTGTACAACGGGCGCGGCATAGCGCGCCGGGCGCGCGAGCTCGGGGCCGAGGCCCGCCGCCGCAGCGCGCCTCTCGCGTGCGTGGCCTTCGCCGTGGACGCGGGGGAGGCGGAGGGCCCTTCGGCGGAGACGGTCGCCCGGGTGCTGCGGGCAACCGGCCGCACCTCGGACGCGCTGGGACGGATCGGGCCCCGGGAATTCGTGGTCCTGGCACCCGAGACGGGCGCCGAGGCGGCTCACCAACTGGCGGAGCGCCTCGCCGCCGCGCTCAGCGCCCGGCGGCGACGGCGTATCGGCCCGGGGGTGGAATTCCTGGCGGGCTACGACGCCGTCCCCGACGCCGCCGCCCCGAAATTCGATCCGGCCACCCTACTCGCGCACGCCAGCGCCGCCCTGGCCGCTGCCGCGCGCCATCCGGAGGCCGGACGGATTCGGCGCTTCGAAAACGCCGAAGCGCGGACGTGACCCCCGATGTGTGGCGTCGCTGCAGCATTGTTGAGCGTCTCTTGACAAGCGTCCCTCTATGAGGTAAATCGGCGCAGAAGTTGCAACAGTATTACCACAACTATTGACGTGCGGATGCGAGTGTTGCGCCTGCGACTCACCACCGAGACCACATGATGCGCACACTCGCCGCCCAGCCGGCCCGTCGTACGCCCCCGCTGCCCCCCGTGGATTCCGCCACCCGGTCGAGCATCCGGGTCGCCGTAGTGGATGACGAGCGCACCTTGCGCGAAAGCTGCCACAGCGTGCTCCAGGCGGAGGGGTACAACGTCGCCCTGTGCGGGCGCGGCAACGAGGCGCGCGAGACGCTGAAGCGGCGCCCCTTCGACATCGCGCTGGTGGATTGGTTCATGGGGGAGGTGCCGGGCAGCGAGCTGCTCCACACCGCCCTCACCACGAACCCAGGGACCATCGTCATCATCATGACGGGGAACCCGTCGGTGGCGTCGAGCCTGGAAGCGCTCCAGGCGGGGGCCTGGGATTACCTGCCCAAGCCGTTCTCCGGCACCCAGCTGCAGATCCTGATCGGGCGCGCCGCCCACGCGGTGCTGGTGGCACGCGAATCCCGTGTGCTGGAAGAGCAGCGCGCCCAACACCCTGGCGACGGCGACCGGATCGCGGTCCTGGGTGATTCGCCGCTCTTCAAGAAAGCGATCGCGCTGGCCCGCAAGGTCGCCGCGACGGACGCGTCGGTGTTTCTTACGGGCGAGAGCGGCGCGGGGAAAGAGCTGTTCGCCCAGTTCATCCACGACAACAGCCGGCGCTCCAGTCGCTCGCTCGTCGCGGTGAACTGCGCCGCGCTCCCCGAGCCGTTGCTCGAGTCCGAGATGTTCGGCCACTGCAAGGGCGCCTTCACGGGCGCGGTGCGCGACAAGCCCGGCCTGCTCGAGACCGCCAACGGGGGCACGCTGTTCCTCGACGAGCTGATCGAGATGCCGAAGTCAATCCAGGCGAAGCTGCTGCGGGTCATCCAGGACGGCGTGGTGCGGCGCGTGGGCAGCGAGACGACCGACGCGGTCGTGAACGTCCGCTTCATCGCCGCGACCAACACCAATCCCGAGCAGGCGGTGCAGTCCGCGTTGCTGCGCGAGGACCTGTACTATCGGCTGCGCGTGGTGCCGATCCACGTGCCGAGCCTGCGCGAGCGTCCGGAAGACATTCCGCTCCTGGCCGAGCGCTTCCTCGCGCATTACTGGACCCGGCATCGCGACCCGACGACCCCGGTGCCGAAGCTCAGCAAGGGCGCGCTCTGGGCGCTCGGCGCGCACGCCTGGCCCGGCAACGTGCGGGAGCTGCAGAACGTGATCGAGCATGCGGTCGTGCTGCTCGAGCCCGGGGCGGAAGTGCGTCCCGAGGACATTCCCTTCATCGAGTCGGCGGCGACCGATCCAGGGAAGCTGGCGGACGAGGAGCCGGAGGGCGAGGAGGCGAGCTATTACTCCGCCCGCGACCGCCTGCTGGCCCGGTTCGACCGGCGCTACCTGACGCGCGTCGTGATGCGGGCGGGCGGCAACCTCTCGAAAGCGGCGCGGCTCGCACAGGTCGACCGCACGACGTTCTACCGGCTCATGGAGCGGCACGGCCTGCAGCGCGACCTGTTGACCGGCGGCGCGGAGTAACGGTGGCGCGCCTCACGTCGACCACGACCCCAGAGCCCGAGACAATCGGGGCGGCCTCCCCTTCCCTGGTGCGGCCGCGACCCACACCCCCGGCGCCACAGCCGCTCGCCGGCGTGACGTGCCCGCTGCTCACCGCGGCGATTCGGCGCGCGGAAGAGCGCTGGGTGAGCGATCACGCCGACGACGACGATCCGGACGGCATCCCCCGCGTGCTCGCCGCCATCGGGCTGGCGGTGGACCGGCGGTTCCCGAGCTACCTGCTCTCGCTCGAGCCACGGCCGCCGCGGCTCATCACGCAGCGCCTGCTCGCGTTCGTGCAGTCGGAGCTGCTGCGCTCCTGGTCGGACGCGTCGCCCACGTCGCCGCTCCGCCTGCTGCGTCATCTCAAGGCGCTCGAGGACGTGCGCGACGCGCTGGAGCACGACGCCGCGGAGCAGTTCGGCGCGCAGCTGGGAGGGGCCAACGGGCTGGATTTCCTGGTGCAGATCGTGCACGACCTGCGCTCCCCGCTCACGTCGATCCTGTTCCTCGCGGAGACGCTGATGCAGGAGCGCTCGGGCCCGGTGAACGAGCGCCAGCAGCGCCAGCTCGGGCTGATCTACAGTGCCGCGTTCGGCCTGAGCTCGCTCACGAGCGACACGATCGAGCTGGCCCGCGGCGGCGACCAGCTGGCGGACGATCGGCCCACGCCCTTGTCCGTATCGGAGCTGCTCGAGTCCGTGTGCGACATCGTCCGTCCCATCGCGGCCGAGAAGGGCCTCACCGTCGGCGTCACGCTCCCCACCACCGACCTGCGGCTGGGCCACGCCCTCGCGCTGCGGCGCGTGCTCTTGAACCTCACCACCAACGCCCTGAAATTCACGGAGCGGGGGTCGGTCGACATCGTCGCCGTGGAGCAGTCGTCCACGCGGATCAGGTTCACCGTCCGCGACACCGGCCCGGGCATCAACCCCGAGGCGCTGGCGAGCCTGTTTCATCCGTTCCGGCGCAGCGCCAAGGCGGGTCGCTACCTCTTCTCGGGTACGGGCCTCGGACTGGCGCTGACGCGGCGCCTGGTGCGAGCCATGGGCTCAGAGCTGTGCCTCGAGACGTACCCCACCGCAGGCACGCAATTCTGGTTCGACCTGGAGCTCCCGCCCGCCCAACCCACCTGACCGACTCACCGGCCTCGGCGTCGGGCGCCGGGTTACTTGAGATGGGTCAGGGTGTAGATCGTGACCGGGATGGAGAGCAGTACCGCGATAAACCGGATCGGACTGAACAGATCCGAGTGCTTGTTGCTGGGCACGATCAGCTGGTCTCCCGCCTGCACCCGCAGATCCTCCAGGGTGCGCCCCTCGGCAATCGCCCGCCGGAACTCGTTTCCCTCCCACAGGGTCTTGCCGGCGCGCTCGAGCTTCAGCTTTTTCATCTCCGCGTCCTTCGTGGGACCGCCCGCCGCCGTGAATAGCATCGCCACCACAGCGTCGCCCGGCACCGCATAGTACCCCGGCCGGGCCACCTCTCCGGTCACCCCGACCGAGAGCAACGCCCGGGCGTGCACCACCGGATCCCGAATGAACCGGGCGATCTCGCGTGCGACGATGGGCTGGAGCTCCGAGCGCAGCGCCCCCTTCAGCGACACCGTCCCCACCACCGGGAGCAACAGCTCCTGGCCGGCACCCACCGTGAACGTGTCGGAGAGCTGCTGCTCCTCCGACTTGACGCCCGCGCGGTCGGCGGCACGCACCGGAGCGGGGTCCTCCACGGTCACGACCACGCGGTCGCCCACGCGGAAGTCGCCCTGATCGAGCCGTGTCCGGATGACCGTGCTCTCGGCCACGAGCCAGTCGGGCCGCGACGTCCGGGCCATCTCGCGCAGCGCGTCGCGACGCGCCTCGAGCTCGGCGCGCGTGGCCTGGAGACGGCGAGCGGTCTCGTCGCCGGACCCTTGGGCCCGGCCGCTCGCGGGCACGAGGGCGAGCGCCGTGAGCGAGGCGATGAGTAAGGTGCGATGCATGGCAATCACTCCACGGTGACGCTTTTGGCGAGGTTGCGCGGCCGGTCCACGTCGCAGCCGCGCAGCACGGCGACGTGATAGGCGAACAGCTGCAGCGGAATGGTGGTCAACACGGGCGACAGGAGCGGCAGTGTCGCCGGCACGCGCAGCTGTGCTTCCGCGAGCCCCGACACGTCGCCGTTGCCTTCGGTGGTGATCGCGATGATGCGGCCGCGACGCGCCTTCACCTCCTGCATGTTGGACAGCACCTTGCCGTACACCTCGTCCTTGGGCGCGACGAACACCACCGGCATGTGCTCGTCGATGAGGGCGATCGGCCCGTGCTTCATCTCCGCCGCGGGATAGCCCTCGGCATGGATATAGCTGATCTCCTTGAGCTTCAGGGCGCCCTCGAGTGCCACCGGGAAGTTCACCCCGCGGCCAAGGTACAGCACGTTGGCCGCCCGCGCGAACTGCTCCGCCAGGTTCCGGACCTGCGGCTCGAGCGCGAGCGCGCCGGTCACGAGCTGCGGCAGCTGGATGAGCCGGCCCGCCAGCTCGCGACCCCGCTCCTCGGAGAGGCCCCGCTCGCGTCCCAGATAGAGCCCCAGCAGCGCCAGCGCCACGATCTGGCAGGTGAAGGCCTTGGTCGACGCCACGCCGATCTCGGGCCCGGCATGCAGGTAGATGCCCCCGTCCGCCTCGCGCGCGATCGTGCTCCCCACCACGTTGACGATCCCCACCACGCGCGATCCCGCGGCGCGGGCCGCGCGCATCGCCTCCAGCGTGTCGGCCGTCTCGCCCGACTGCGAGATCGCGATGGTCAGCGTGCCCGGCAGCGCGAGCAGCCGGCGGTAGCGGAACTCGGACGCGTACTCCACCTGGACGGGCAGGCCGGCGAGGTCCTCGATCAGATGCCGGCCCACGAGGCCGGCATGCCACGACGTACCGCACGCGAGGATCACGACGCGCTGCAGGTCGCGGCAGTCCGCGGGCGTGAGATTGAGCCCGTGCAGCCGCGCGGTCCCGCGATCCTGCAGCAGGCGGCCGCGCAGCGTGGCGCGCACCGTCTCCGCCTGCTCGCTGATCTCCTTCAGCATGAAGTGCGGGTAGCCACCCAGCTCGATCTCGGCCAGGTCCCAGGCGACGTCGTCCACCTCGCGCAGCTGCACGTGCGACTCGGCGTCGACCACGTGGTAGCCGTCCGCCGTCAGCACCGCGATGTCGCCGTCGTCGAGGTACACGACGGAGCGGGTGTGCTCGAGCACGGCGGAGGCGTCGGACGCGACGAACAGCTCCTCTTCGCCGATCCCGAGCAGGACCGGTGACCCGCGCCGCGCGACCACGATCTTCCCGGGCTCGTCGGTGCTCATGACGGCGAGGCCGTAGGTGCCCTCCACATGCGCCAGCGCGGCGATCACGCGCTCCTCGAGGGTATCGCCGGCGGCGTCCTCGATCAGGTGGGCCAGTGTTTCGGTGTCGGTCTCCGTGATGAACCGATGCCCCGCGGCCTCGAGCGCGACGCGCAGCGCGTCGGCGTTTTCCACGATGCCGTTGTGCACCAGCGCCACTCGGGCGTGGCAGTCGCCGTGCGGGTGCGCGTTGCGCTCGGAGGGAACCCCGTGGGTGGCCCAGCGCGTGTGCGCGATGCCGCTCGTGCCGTGCACCGGCTCGCGCTCCAAATGCTCGGCGAGCCCCTGCACGCGCCCCGCGAGCTTGACGACCGCCATGCCGGAGCCGTTCTGGATCGCAACGCCGGCGGAGTCATAGCCGCGATACTCCAGGCGACGCAGACCGTCCACCAGAATCGGCGCGGCCTGGCGCTTCCCCACGTACCCGATGATGCCACACATATCACCGCTGAGCAGTTCAAGATTGAGGCCACCATCAGCGGCCGCAGGCGCGCCGGGCGCCGCGGCCAACCGCGGCAGCTTCGCTACAAGCTTGTTGGCATATCACCGCGCTTCACCCGCACATGCTGCGACGCCCGTTCGCGCAAGCGCTGGGACGTCAAGCGATTGCGGCCGACCGCCCGGGCGCACGAGTCCTGCCCAAGCGGCTTCCCATGCGCCAACGTGCGACTCCGGCTTCCGGTCCCGTCCCCGTCCACGTTCCCCCTCAGGCCCCTCGGGTGCTCCTGGCCCACGGACGCGAGTGGCGCTCGCGCTCCCGGGAGCTGGAGCGCGCGCTCCGCCCCGCCGGGTACACCGTCCTCGAGGCCTTCACGGGACCCGAAGCGCTCCAGCAAGCGCGCCGCTCGCAGCCTGACGCCATCATCCTCGACACGGCGCTCCCCGATGGCGATGCCTCGGGCCTGTGTCGCGCCCTGCGCGTCGATCCCGATATCACCGCCAGCACGCCGATTTTCGTCACCACCGCCGGTCCGGCGACCCGGCAGCAGGTGAGCGATGCGCTGCGGGCGGGTGCGAACAGCGTGTGGGCGGATCCCATCGACACCGAGGAGTTCCTGCTGCGGCTCGACGGACAGCTCCAGACGAAGTTCGCCGCCGACCGGGCGCGCGAGGAGGGGCTGCTGGACCATCAGACCGGCCTGTACAACACCCAGGGACTCGAGCGCCGCGCGCGCGAGCTCGCGAGCCACGTGGACCGACGCGGGGCCGCGTTGGCTTGTGTGGTACTCGCACCCGATGCGACGACGGACGTCGATGCCACGATCGAGTCGCTGGGGCGCATCCTCCGGTCGGTGGGGCGCGGCTCGGATACGATCGGGCGGGTGGGGCGGCGCGAGCTGGTGGTGCTCGCGCCCTACACCGACGCGCCTGCCGCGCTGCGGCTGGCGCAGCGTCTCCTCGAGACCGCCGCCGAGCTGGCCGGCGGCGACGCGCTCGGCATACGCGCGGGCTACGACGTCGGCTGCGACTTCCGCACGTCCCTGCGCGATCCCGCGGAGCTCGTCACCCGGGCGCGATCGGCGCTGGCCGCGCTGTTCGCGGACGGTGGGGCGGAGCGGATCCGGTCGAGCTAACCCGACTTCGTCGTCACCGGGTCCTGCAGAACCTGCTGGTCCGCGGCATCCAGCTCGTCGCGCGTGCCGTAGCCCTCGAGATAATACGAGTAGTAGCGATACGCGCCGCCGGGGCGCACGTCGTTCAGGACGGCGCCGAGGACGTTGATGGGCAGGTGCTGCAGCATCCCGAGCTTCGCTTCCGCCAGCTCCCGGTCGCTCACGCCCGTGCGGAGCACGACCAGCAGGCTGCCGGTGGCTGTCCCCAGGGCGAAGCCGTCCGCGCCGGCACCGAGCGGTGCCGAGTCCACGATGATCGCGCCGAATTGACCACGCAGCTGCCCCACCAGCTGGACCATGGCCGCGGAGCCGAGCAGAGCGGGCCCCGCGTGGCTGCGGGCCCCGCAGCTGATGAAGCTCAAGTTGCGGGTGCTCGTCCCTTGTATCGCCTGCTCCAGCGGCACGACGCCCGCCAGGATCTCCGTGAGACCGGGGCGACGGTGGCGGTTGAGAACGTGATGCAGGCGGCCCCGCCGCACGTCGCCATCGATCAACAGCGTGCGGGACCCGGCGTCGGCGAACGCGAGCGCCAGGTTCGAGGCCGCGAACGATTTCCCGTCCGAGCGGCCCGGGCTCGTGACGGTCACCACCACCGGTCCAGCGCCGCCGTGGCGGTTGGCCACGCTCAGGCGGATGCCGCGCAGCGCTTCGATCACCTGGCCCGCGCTCTCCTCGCGCTTGCCATTGTGCCAGTCCACGTGCGGCACCGCCCCGAGGATCGCGAGCCCCATGCGCTGGGTGACTTGATCGGGGTGGTGCACGTGGCGGTCGCCGTAGTCGAGGACCACGGCCCCGGCCACCCCCAGGCCGAGACCGCCGATCAGCGCCAGGACGACGAAGATCGGCCCGAGGCTCCCGCCGGGCGTCTGGGGCACCACGGCGCGGTCCAACACGCGCACATCGGAGAGGCTGCTGACGTCGGCCAGCCGGGCCTCCTCGTAGCGCTGCTGCAGGTTGACCACCACCTGCTCGGCGAGTGTCACGGCGCGCTGCAGGCGCGTCTCTTCCACCGCCAGGGGCGGGATTTTCCGCAGGTTCGCCGAGGCGGCATCCACGCGCTCGCCGAGCTGCTGCTCGCGCACCCGCAGCTCGGCCGCGAGCGCCCCCGCCAGCGCGGGAATCGTCTGTCGCTCGAGCGCTGCCACCTCCGCCGCCAGACGCCGCACCGCCGGGCCGGCGTCGGTGTAGTGCGCGCGCAACGTGCGCAGGTCCGCCTGCTTCGCCGAGAGGTCGCGCAGCGCCTGCGCCAGCTCCGTGGAGCGCTGCACCGAGCCGATCATCCCCAGCGCATCCACCGCCAGCGCAGACTCCGGGAGCTGCGCCAGCACACGCTCGATCGTCGCGCGGTCGCGCCGGGCCTCCTCGCGGCTCACCTTCACGTCGAGCAGTCCGGCGAACATGGGATCCCGCTGGTACTGCATGTTGGGAGTAACCGACGCGCCGTCCTGGTTGGAGTACGCGGTCACCGCCCCAACGCGGAAGATGCGCAAGGAATCCTCGGTCTGGCCCAGGCGGATCTGCGCCTGCGCCAGCTGCGTGCCGAGAATCCGGGTCAGCTCGGTGAGCTTCTCGCGCTTCAGGCTGGCCGCGACCTCCACGAACCGGTCCGCCACGGCATTCACGGTGGCGGCAATGAGGGCGGGATTGGTGCCGCCGAGCGCCATGCGGAGGAAGTTGCCGTCCAGATCCGCGCTGACCTTGAGCTCCTTCGCGAGCCGCCCCGTCGCCTCGTACGGGGCCGTAACGGTGAACGCCACCCGGCGGCGCGGCGCCAAGGCCTTGGCCGGAGGCACCCAGACGAACCCGATCGCCGCGCCGACCGAGTCCCCCACCGACCCCTCCTGAACCACCCCCTCGCGCCCGTGCGCCGTCAGCGTGAAGCGCTGGCCCAGAGAGTCTACCTCGAGCCGGTACGTCCCCGGCAGGACCGCGTCCTTGATGCCGAAGCCGCGCAACGCATCGGAATCACGGGGCTCGACCGGGGTCACGTAGAGCTGCAGTTCACGCACCACGTCGTCGAGCACGGCGTACGACTGCAACAGGTCGATCCAGCCCGAAGAAATGGGCAGCTGGCCCGACCAGATGGGGCCTTCATCCCGTGCGGGCCGGAGGGGCACCTGCACCCACACCGTGGCGCGTGCGACGTAACTCGGCTTGACGAGCAGGGCGCCGAGCACGCCGAGCGCTGTGCACGCCAGCGTCACACCGAGCACCACCCACTTGAAGCGCAGCGCGGCGGCGAGATAGCGCTGCCACTCGGCCGCGGGAGGCAGGGCGGGAGGGAGGGTCCAGGGAGCGACGCCCGCCCCCGGCGGGGCCGGGCTCCGGGCGATGCGATTCGGCTCGTGAGACAGCGGTTCAGTCGACAGCTCGGTGCGCATACCCTGTCGCGGGACTCCTTTTCACAAACGGGGGGGCGTTTTGCCGACCCAGCACCGCAATCTCGGTACCGCGGCGCTGCGCCGCCCGCCCGGCGCAACTCCTTCCAGCCCAAAACCATCGGACCCGGCCTCCCGGTGCGCCCAGCCCCTCCAGCGGTGATCTGTAACAGGGTTGCGACAAAATGGCTCAGCAGCTGATCGCCAGGGTCACACCCCGGCAGTCGTCGCGTTTCCGGCGGCGGCGCTCGTTCGCGACGCGCCGGCTTGTCGCGTATCGGCAGCGGAGTTGTAACGGGTTCGTATCAAAGCCCGCGCTGCGCGCGTGCAACGGGCACCGTAACTCTTTGGCGCGCAAGCCACATCCGACGATGTGGCCGAGTGCACGAGACCTGCTTGAGACGACCGCATGCCGCTGCGCTTGCCTGCTCGACCGCTGCTGTACCGTCGCACGCTCATCCTGCTGGTGCATATCGCACTGATCCCGCTCGCCTATCTCGCGGCGTTCGGGCTGCGCTTCGACTTCCAGATTCCGCCGCAGGAATTCGCCCACTTCCAGACCACCGTGTGGTATCTGCTCGGCATTCGCCTGATCGTGTTCTGGGCAGGCGGGCTGTACCGCGGCTACTGGAAGCATGTCGGGCTGCGCGACCTCGTGGACCTGGGGCTCGCCGTCACGATCAGCTCGGCGGCGTTCGTGGCGGCGCTGTCCCTGCTGGGCCTGTTGCGGGGCATGCCCCGCTCCGTGTTCCTGCTCGACTGGGTGGTGATGATCTTCTTCTCGGGCGGCATTCGCTTCGCCGCACGCGCGCTGCGCGAGAGCCGCCTGGCGCGCGCCCGCCTGGACGACGGGCGGCGCACCATCATCATCGGCGCCGGCGAGGGCGGCGAGCAGCTGCTGCGGCAGGTGCTGCACGACCCGCGCGCCGGGATGAACGTGGTCGGCTTCGTGGACGATAAGCCGGAAACGCACGGTCGCACGCTCCACGGCGTGCCCGTGCTGGGCCATACCGGCCGGCTGAAGGAGCTGGCCGCGAAATACGACGTCGAGCTCCTGGTGATCGCGATGCGGAGCGTCACGGGGGCCCAGACCCGCCGCATCGTGGATCGCTGCCGCGAGACCGGCGTCGAGTTCAAGATCATCCCTTCGATCGACGATCTCCTGAAGAAGCGCGCCACCATCGACCAGCTGCGCGACGTGGCGATCGAGGACCTGCTGGGGCGCGCCCCCGTGCACCTCAACCTCGAGCAGATCAAGCAGGACCTGGCGGGCAAGTCGATCCTCGTGACCGGTGGCGCCGGCTCGATCGGCTCGGAGCTGGCGCGCCAGATCGCCTCATACGGGCCCGCGCGGCTGGTGCTGCTCGAGCGCGCGGAAAGCGCGCTCTATTTCACGCACCTCGAGGTCGCGAAGGCGAACCCCGGCGTCGAGGTCGTGCCGTTCATCGGCAGCATCACCAACCCCGACCGGTTGGAGGAGATGTTCCGGCTGTACCAGCCGAACTACGTGTTCCATGCCGCGGCCTACAAACACGTGCCGATGCTCGAGAGCAACGCGACCGAGGCCGTGTGGAACAACGTGTTTGGCACGCTGCGCGTCGCCGAGTGCGCCGCCCTCCACGGCGTGGAGAAGTTCGTGCTGATCTCGACGGACAAAGCGGTGAACCCCACCAGCGTGCTCGGGGCCACGAAGCGCATCGGCGAGCGCATCGTGCTGGAGTTGCCGTCGCTGTGCGAGGCCGCGACCGATTTCCGCGCCGTCCGGTTCGGCAACGTGCTGGGCTCGGACGGGAGCGTCGTCCCGCTGTTCAAGCGGCAGATCAGCGCTGGCGGGCCGGTAAAGGTGACGCACCCCGACGTGACCCGCTACTTCATGACGATCCCCGAGTCGGTCGCGCTGGTGCTCCAGGCGGCGGCCCTGCCCGAGGCCGCGCGCCGCATCTCGATTCTCGAGATGGGCAAGCCGATCCGCATCCTCGAGCTGGCGGAGCAGCTGATCCGGCTGTCGGGCCTCGAGCCCTACCGCGACATCTCGATCGCGTTCAGCGGGCTGCGCCCCGGCGAGAAACTCGCCGAGGAGCTCGTCGCGTGCGCCGAGGACACCGTCGCCACCTCCGACGACAAGATCCGCGTCATCGAGCGCAACGGAGCGGACGGACCGGCGGTAGAGCGTGATCTCGAGCACCTCCTCGAGACCCTGGCCACCGGCTCGCGCGACGAGCTGATCGACGCCATTTCGCGCCTCGTGCCGGAGTACGTGCCGTGGCAGACGCGCGAACGACCGCTCCTGGCCCCCGCGCGTGCGCGCGCCACCCCCGACTCCCGCTCGCCGCTCCGGCCCGCGTACGCGGGCACGGCCGGCGCGGACGGCGCCCCCACATCCGCCACCGCCTGAACGGCCGAGGCGCGCCCGTGTCGCTGACCCGCGCTCCCGCCCGCCGTACCGAGTTCCTGCCCTTCGCGCCCCCGGTCATCGGGGAAGAAGAGATCCGGGAGGTCGTCGACACGCTGCGCTCGGACTGGATCACGACCGGCCCGAAGACCAAACGCTTCGAAACGGAGTTCGCGGCATCCCTCGACGCGCCCGGCGCACTGGCGCTCAATTCGTGCACCGCCGGCCTGCACACCGCGCTCGCCACACTCGGCGTGGGCGCGGGCGACGAGGTCATCACCACGCCGCTTACCTTCACCGCTTCGGTGAACGTGATCGAGCACGTGGGCGCGCGGCCCGTGCTGGTGGACGTCGAGCCCGACACCCTGAACATCGATCCCGCCGCCGTCCGGGCCGCCATCACGCCGCACACGCGGGCCATCCTCCCCGTTCACTATGCGGGGCATCCGGTGGACCTGGACGCGATCCACGACGCCGCGCGCGGTGTGGGCGCCGCGGTGATCGAGGACGCGGCCCACGCCCTGCCGGCCCGTTACAAGAGCCGCTGGATCGGTTCCGGCCCGAACCCTGTGGCGTTCAGCTTCTACGCGACCAAGAATCTCACCACCGGCGAGGGTGGCATGCTCACGGGTGCGCCCGACTTCCTCGACCGCGCCCGGGTGCTCAGCCTGCACGGCATGAGTCGCGACGCCTGGAAGCGCTACGGCAAGGGCGGGAGCTGGCGCTACGAGGTGCTCGCGCCCGGCTTCAAGTACAACATGAGCGACATCCAGGCGGCGCTGGGGCTGTGGCAGCTGAAGAAACTGGCGGGCTTCCAGGAGCGACGCCGCGAGGTGGTGCGGAGCTACCAGGAGGCGTTCCGCGACGCCGACGCGCTCGAGCTCCCGGTGGAGCGCGCCGAGGTGGAGCACGCGTGGCACCTCTATGTCCTGCGGCTCGTGCCGGAGACGCTGTCCATCGGGCGCGACCGGTTCATCGACGAGCTCACGGCGCGCAACATCGGGACGTCCGTGCACTTCATCCCGATCCATCTGCACCCCTACTACCGCGACAAGTACGCCTACGCCCCGCAGCGCTTCCCGGTCGCGCTCGACAACTTCGAGCGCATGCTCAGCCTGCCGCTCAACGCCCGCATGTCGGACCACGACGTGGCCGACGTGATCGAGGCGGTGCTCGACGTGACGCGCATGTACCGGCGATGAAGCTCGGTTGGGTCGGGTTTCACATGGAGGGGATTGCCGCGCTGGAGGCGGTCCTGGAAGCGGGCGCGCCGGTCGTCGCGGTGCTGACCCTCAAACCCGAGGTGGCAGCCTCGCGCTCGGGCGCCGCCGACTACAGGCCGCTGTGCCGCCGATTCGGCGTGCCGTTGCACGAGGTAACGAGCATCAACGAGCCCGGGACGCGCGCGCTGCTGCAGCGCTTGGGGCTGGACCTCGTGTTCGTGATCGGATGGAGCCAGATCCTCGCCCCCGAAACGCTGGCGACCGCGCGCCTCGGCATGATCGGCGCGCACGCCTCCTTGCTCCCCAAGAACCGCGGCAGCGCCCCCATCAACTGGGTCCTGATCCGTGGGGAGCACATCACCGGCAACTCCCTCATCTGGCTCGCCGACGCGGTGGATGCGGGCGATGTGATCGACCAGACCGAGCTCCCGATCACGCCCTACGATACGTGCGCCACCCTGTACGAGCGCGTGGCCGCCTCGAACCGGGACATGATCATGCGCGTGCTGCCGCGACTGCTCCGGGGCGAGCACCCGGGCAGGCCGCAGCCCAGATCGGAAGGGGCGGTGCTGCCCCGCCGCCGGCCGGCCGACGGCCTGATCGACTGGAACCAGGAGGCCTGCGCCGTCTACAACATGATCCGCGCTCTCACGAAGCCGTATCCGGGCGCGTTCGGCTGGCTGGACGGCCGCCGCTGGACGGTGTGGCAGGCCGCGCTCCTCCCCGGCGCCGCGGGCGCCACCGCGGGCCTCGCTCCCGGCGAGGTGCTGGGGCCCGTGATCAGTCCCGACGAGTCGGCGTGCGGGCAGGTCGTCGCCTGCCGCAGCGCGGCGGTGACGCTGCTTCAGGTCGAGGCGGACGACGGCACGCTGCTACGGGGGCGGCAGCTCGCCGAGCAGGACTGGGCCGGCAAATCGTGGGACCATGGCTGAGCCGCTCGTCGCGGCAACCCCGGCTCCGCCCGTTCCGCTGACGCGCCGCGCGTCACTCAACGGCATCGCGTTCGCCCTCGACCTGGGCGTCAAGACCGGTGTAGGCCTGGTGCTCACGCCGCTCCTGGTGGACCGGCTGGGGGCCGGGCTGTTCGGCGTGTGGGAGATGCTGGGGCGGCTCGCCGGCTACCTGGCCGCCATCGGCGGCCGGCCGGCGGAAGCGCTGCGGCTGGTGGTTGCGAACCGCCAGGCCGCCCCCGCTGCGGATCACCGCCGCGCCCTGGGCGCAGCGCTCGTCGTCTGGTTGATCTTCCTGCCCCTCGCCGTCGCCGCGGGCGCCGTCATCGTGTGGGTGGCGCCGGCGATCACCGGCGCGGCGCCCGCGCTGCACGCGACGCTGCGGCTCGCGGCCGCGCTCACGCTGGGCGCGACGCTGCTCGCCTGTCTCGCCATCCTGCCGGAATCGGCCCTCCAGGGGATGAACCTCGGCTACAAGCGCATGGAGCTGCAGGCCGCCCTGAACGTGGTCGGCGGCGCGTTTACGGCCGGGGCGGTGTACGCGGGCCTGGGCCTCGTGGGCGTCGCCGGCGCGCAGATCGCGATCGCCGGCGTGAGCGGGCTCTGCTTCTGGGTGTTGGCCCGGACCTACGTCTCGTGGTTCGGCGTGGCCCGCCCCGCCCGCGCCGACACGCGGCACCTGCTGCGCCTCTCCGGCTGGCTCTCGGGCGGCGACCTGATCAGCAAGCTGCTGCTCGCGAGCGACGTCCTGATCCTCGGAGCGGTGGTGTCGCCCACCGCCGTGACGACGTATGTCCTCACCGCCTACGCGCCGCGCGCGGCCGTGACGATCCACGGCAACGCGATGGGCGCGGCCATGCCGGGGCTGGGCGGGTTGCTTGGGGAGCACCAGTACGGGCGCGCGCAGCTGGTGCGACGCGAGCTCCTGGCGCTCACCTGGCTGTTCGCCACCGCCGTCGGCACCACCATCCTCCTGTGGAACCGCTCGTTCGTGGCCCTGTGGGTCAGCTCCAACCACTATGCGGGCAGCGACGTCGACCTGTTGATCGTCCTGATCGCGGTGCAAACGGCGTTCATCCGGTCCGACGCGTACATCATCGATGCCGCGCTGCAGTCGTGGCTCCGAGTGGTGATCAGCGCCGCGGCAGCGGTGCTGACGGTGAGCCTGGCGATCCCGCTGACGCGCGCGTTCGGGCTCACCGGCCTGTGCCTGGGTCTACTCGCCGGCCGCATGCTGCAGACCTTGACGTACCCCGCCGTGGCGCGGCGCTGCGTCGACGACCACACCCCCGCACTGCCGGTCGGCTTCGCGCGCGGTTTCCTGGTGACGGCGGTGCTGTTCGGCGCGGCGAGCGCGCTGGGCCGGCACGTCGTCGCGGCCGACTGGCTGGTGTGGGTAGCCGGCGTCGCCGGGACGCTCGGCTTGTCAGCGGTCGGCGCGTTCGCCATAGGCCTGTCGCGCGAGTCCCAGCACGCCGTGCTGCGCCGCGCCACTGAAGTCTTGCGTCGCCCCCGCCCCCGCCCCCGCCCCCGCCCCGGCCCGTGATCCCCCGACTGTCTTGCCACGAGCTGGACGAGCTGCCGCGGCTCGCCTGGCTGGCCGTGGTGGACCGCGCCGACGGCGTGGTACGCGTGCACCACGGGACGGGAGTGGAGTGTCGCGGCAGCTGGCTGGTCGAGGGTGTCTGGGACGGCGAGTTCCGGCTCGGGGACTTCCACACGAGCGACCACTTCTTCGGCACCGGCATCCGCGTGGCCGGCGACGCGGTGCACTTCGTGCCGTCCAGCGCGCTGGTCAATCGGCTGGTCTATTGTTCACACCGTGGTCACGTGCTCGTGTCGAACAGCCTCGCCCTGCTGCTCGCCTTCACCGGCGCCGAGCTCGATCCGGGCCACGACTATCGGGCGGAGACATACGCGATCCGGGCGGGGGAAGGACGCTACCCCAAGGCGTTCGCGGTGCGTCACAGCGAGATCCCATCCTTCTTCCAGGTCTCCGGGGAGAGTCTCGTCATCGGTGCCGGCGCGCCGACCTGCGTGAGCCTGCGGGCAGTCCCGGCGATTCCGTCCTACGCCCGCTATCGCGAGCTCCTCGCCGAGGTGCTCGCGCGGCTGCACCGCAACTACACGAGCGGCGACCGCCGCGTCCGGATGCAGGCGTTCGCGACCGTGTCGTCGGGGTACGATTCCGCCGCGGTCGCCGTCCTCGTGAAAGACCTGGGGATCGAGGCGTGCTTCACCGCGCGTCACTCGAACTCCCACATCCCGTGGTGGCTGAGCCGCCGGGCCGGGATCGACGACGGCAAACCGATCGCCGATCGGCTCGGCCTGGCGACGGTGTACCTCGATCCGAGCCCCGCCCGTGTCACGGAGGACGAGCTCTACTTCCTCGCGCCCGGCTGCGCGCCGAACAGCGTGTGGCTGCACTCGCTCGCGCGGCACATCGAGCGGGGCGGCCGGCCGGCGGTGCTGTTCACCGGCTTCCAAGGCGACGAGGTGTGGGCGCTCGATCCCTGGGAGCTTGCCTACCAGACCGCGGGAGTCGTGCGCGGCGACACGACCGCCCTGATGCTGTCGGAGATCCGGCTGAAGAGTGGATTCGTGAACGTCGCGGTGCCGGCGCTCTTGGCCCGCGGCATCCGCGATCTCGCCGCCCTGAGCGCGGCCCCGGAGATGGCGCCGTGGCGCCGGGGTGGGACTTACGACCGCCCGATCCCCCGGCGTATCCTCGAGGAGGCGGGGATCCCGCCCCGTCTGTTCGGGGGACGCAAGAAGGCCATCGTGCGGACGTACAGCTACCCCATGAACCCCGCCTTGCGGCACGCCTTCTTCGCCGACTTGCGGGATCGGCTCGGTCGGGGCGGCGTGTTCGTCCGCCTCCACGACGCCGCCAACCGGGTCGCGTTCTGGCTGTTCCGGGGCTACCATGTGACGCGCCGGGCGCTGGCGGCGGTCCCACCGCCCGACACACCGGCCGTGCTGGTGGGGGTCCGGTTCAATTTCGCGTACGAGCTGTTCTTCTGGGCCGCTCGGACCCTCAGCCAACGCCTGGCCGCGGTGCTGCGGACCCGCGAGGTCGGCCCCGCGTCGGTGTATCGTCACCGGGTGCCACGCTACGGCGCGGCGCCGGCCCCGCGCCGCTTCGAACGATCGCCCTAGGAACGACGCATGCACTTCCGCTACACGCCCGTCCCCGACTGGCCACCGCTCGCCTGGCTGGCGTGCGGTCACCGCGGCGACCCGACAGTCGAGGTATTCCACGGCCTCGATGTCGAGACGACGCCCGACGGGTTCAGCGAGGCGGTATGGGACGGCGAGTTCGCCCGGGCGGGATTCGACGAGACCGACCTCGTGTTCGGCTCCGGAGCGCGCCGCCGCGGCGGGGGCGTCACGTTCGTTTCGTCCGGCTCGACCGTGGACCGGCTGCACTCGCACGAGGTGGCTGGGAGGGTGTGCGTGGCGAACTCGCTCGCCTGCCTGCTCGTCGCCATCGGCGCCGACGTGGACCCGACCTACGCCGGGTATTACGCGGACTTCAAATCGATCAGCGACGGCCTGGCACGCTACGCCCGCAGCGTCGCCACCTCGGCGGGGCCCGTGCGCCTCACCTACTTCCACAACCTCGTCTGGGACGGCAGGGCGCTGCGTGAGCGTCCCAAACCCGCGCCACGCCGCGATTTCGGCGACTTCGCGGCGTACCGAGGGTTCCTCGAGGCGTCGCTCGCGGGCCTGGCGCAGAATCTGAGCTCGTCCGGTCGCGCCGTCCCGTTGCGGATGCTCGGTACCATCTCGAGCGGGTACGATTCGCCCGCGGTGACCGTACTGGCGCAGCCGTATGGGCTGCAAGAGGCGATCGCGTTCGAGCCGTCGAGCAGCGGCGCACCCGACAGCGGCGGCGCGATCGCCCAGGCTCTGGGCGTGCGACTCCGCCGTCTGGCCCGCGACGCCTGGCGCGGCCCGGACGCTCCCGCGGGGCCTGAGCTGCCGTTCCTCGCCGCGGACGCCAAAGGCGAGGACGTGTACTTTCGGGGCGCCGAGGCGCACCTCGCGCGGCGCGTGCTCGTGACCGGATACCACGGCGACCAGATGTGGAGCAAGCGGCCGCGCGCCCCCAGTGCCGACATCGTGCGGGGCGACCAATCGGGGCTGTCCCTCTCCGAGTATCGCCTCTGGGCGGGCTTCATTCATCTGCCGGTGCCGTTCCTCGGCGTGCGCCAAATCGGCGACGTGAGCGCGCTCAGCCGCTCGGCGGCGATGGCGCCCTGGGACGTGCCCGGCGCCTACAGCCGCCCGATCTGCCGACGCATCGTCGAAACGGCGGGCGTCCCGCGCGACGCGTTCGGCGTCCGCAAGCAGACCGCGTCCGTCCTGTTCTTCGAGCGGGACGATATGTTGTCCCCCGGCTCGCTCGCCGACTATGGCGCATGGCTGCGCGAGCACGCCGCCGACTGGAGCGCACGGGGTCTCGCGGCTCCGACCCGCTCCCCCAGCGCCGCCGCCCGGCTGCGTGCGGCGCTGGCGCGGCTCGCCCCGCCGCGACTGCGCAACGCCCTCGGGCTCGCCCACGGGTCCCGTCTCTTTCCACACCTCTTTCCGTGGGCCGTCGAGCGGGCGAAGGCACGCTACCACGCCACGCCGTACGAGGTGATCGCGGAACGCCATCTCCGAGCGCCGGAGCAGCGCGCGCGTGCCTAAGCGCGTGCTGGTGATCGCCGCCCATCCCGATGACGAGCTCCTGGGGTGCGGGGGTACGGTCGCGCTGCATGTGAAAGCGGGCGATACAGTGACGACGGTGATCGTGTGCGAGGGAGAATCCTTCCGCTACGGACCCGCCGGGGTCGGCCAGGCCCAGCACATGCGCCGCGCGGCCGACGTCCTCGGCGTCGCCGATCTCCGCCCCCTCGGCTTTCCGGACCAGCGGCTCGACACTCTCACCCTCACCGAGATCATCGCGCCGCTCGAGCGCATCGTCCGGGAAGTGCAACCGCAGATCGTCTACTGCCAGTACGGGGGCGACATCAACCAAGATCACGAGATCCTGTTCAAGGCCGTGCTCGTCGCCACCCGGGCCACCGAGCCTGCGATCGAGGCGGTGTACGCCTACGACACCGCCAGCAGCACCGAATGGGGGTTTCCCCGTCGCTTCGTGCCCGACACCTGGGTGGACATCTCGACGACACTCGAGCAGAAGCTGGCCGCGATGGCGTGCTACGAGAGCGAGCTGCGGCCGTATCCGCACCCCCGCTCGCTCGAGGCGCTGCGCCACCGTGCCCGGGCGTGGGGTAACCAGCAGTGTCTGGAGGCCGCCGAGGTGTTCGTGACCGTGCGCCGCGCGCTGCGCCGTGGCCAAACGCCTGGTTGAGGTCGTGCTGGCGGCGCTGGCGGCCGTCGTGGCCGCGCCGCTCGTCGCCCTGGCCGCCGTCGGCATCCGCCTGTCGTCCGCCGGCCCCGTTCTGTACCGCGCCGAGCGTGTGGGTCGTGACCGGCGGCCGTTCATCATGTTCAAGCTGCGCACGATGCACCTGCGGCGCCGCTCCGACTCGAGCCGCATCACCGGCCCCCGCGACCCGCGGGTGTTCCCATTCGGGGCGTGGCTTCGAGCCGTGAAGGTCGACGAACTCCCCCAGCTCTGGAACGTGCTGCGCGGCGAGATGTCGCTCGTCGGTCCACGCCCCGAGGACCCGGCCATCGTGACGCGGCTGTACACGGCGCTCGGTCTCGAAACGCTCGCGGTCCGCCCTGGGCTCGCCAGCCCGGGGAGCATCTACAGCTCGACGCACGGCGCCGCGTTGCTCGTCGGAACGGACCCCGAGGCGGCGTACGCGGAGCGGCTGCTCCCCGTCAAGCTCGCGCTCGACGTGGTGTACGTGCGCCACGCCTCCCTCTGGTACGACGCGCGCATCGTGGCGCGCACGCTGTGGGTGATCGTCACGACACTGGTCGGCCGGCGCCACTTCCCGGATCCCCCCGAGCTGGCCGAGGCGCGCCGGTTGCTTTCCCAAACACCTGCTGCGTGGCCGCAACAACGTCACGTTTCGCATTTGTAAGGCGGCTGATACAAACAGGGCTCTCGCGGACGTCGTTTTGCGATTGCCGAGTGAGGCACGGCTCGTGCCTCGCCCGGCCGTATGACCCGCGCCCTCATCGCCGTCCTCAGCTTCGCCGTCCTCGTGGTCGTGTCGACGTGTCGGGACGACGAGAGCTCGCGCTTCCCCACCGCTATGCGCCGTACGCCGACGGCCGACGTCTCCGCCGGGAGCGGCCCCGTCACCTTAGTCGGTGCCGGCAACGTGTCGTTGTGCAATGCGACCGGGGACGACGCGACCGCCGCACTGCTCGACACCATCCCCGGCACCGTGTTCGCGGACGGCGACGCCGCGTACGACAAGGGCGCGCTCACGCAGTACAACACGTGCTACGGAGTCACGTGGGGGAGGCAGAAGGCGCGTACCCAACCGGCACCGGGCGACGTGGACTACAAGACCGCCAACGCGAGCGGCTATTTCGGCTATTTCGGCGCCGCTGCGGGCGACCCCAAGCAGGGCTACTACAGCTACGACGCCGGTGCCTGGCACGTCGTGGTGCTGAACAGCGGCAGCCCGTCGCTGGTCCCGACCACCGCCACGTCGCCGCAGGTGCAGTGGCTTCGGGCCGATCTCGCCGCGCACCCGGCGCATTGCACCCTGGCCTACTGGCATCACCCCCTCTTCGACTCCAAAGACAACCCGAACGCCAACATCCGGCCCCTGTGGGACGTCCTGTACGCCGCCGGCGTGGACGTCGTGGTGAACGCCCACTATGGCTTCTACGAGCGGTTCGCGCCGCAGACGCCGGCCGGTGTGGCCGATCCGGCGGGCGGCATCCGGGAGTTCGTGGCGGGAACCGGCGGCGCGCTGGTCACGCCGTTCGGCACCGTGCGGCCGAACAGCCAGGTGCGGAACAGCGGCACCTTCGGCGTTTTACGGCTCGACCTCGGCGACACAAGCTATAGTTGGCGGTTCGTCCCGGTCGCGGGCAAGACGTTCAGCGACAGCGGCACGACCGCCTGCCACGGCGCCCGGCCCACGGTGAGCGCCGGGCCCGACATCACCACCAATCCGGGCGACACGACCACGCTGTCCGCGACGTTCAGCGATCCCGACCCGAGCGATGGTCCGTGGGGATACACGATCACCTGGGGCGACGGCACGTCGAGCACCGGCAGCACCGCGAGTCAGACGGCGCCGATCGCCGCCACGCACGTCTATGCGGGCGGGGCATCGTTCCGCGTAACCGTGACGGTCACGAACAACGGCGGGATCTCCGGCGTAGACACGGTTGCCGTCACCGTCGTCGCACCGCCCGTCTTGGTGGGCGCCGGAGACATCGCCGACTGCACGCGCAACCAGGATTCCCTCACCGCGAACCTGATGGACACCATCCCCGGTACCGTGTTCGCGGATGGAGACAACGCATATCCGGACGGGTCGAGCACCGTCTACAAGAACTGCTATAACCCGACGTGGGGCCGGTTCAAGGCGCGCACTAAGCCGGTGCCCGGCAATCACGATTACCTCACCGCCGGCGCCGCGGGATACTTCAATTACTTCGGCTCGCTGGCCGGCCAGTCGGGGAAGGGCTACTACAGCTACGATCTGGGCACGTGGCACGTCGTCGCGCTGAACTCGAACATCGCGATGAACGTGGGCTCGCCGCAGGAGGTGTGGCTCAAGGCCGATCTCGCGAAGAGCACCAAGCAGTGCACGGTCGCCTACTGGCACCACCCGCTCTTCAGCTCCGGCAACGAGGGGGCTCACCCCGAGGTGGCGCCGCTGTGGCAGGACCTGTACAACGCCGGGGCGGAGCTGGTCATCGTCGGGCACGACCACGACTACGAGCGCTTCGCCCCGCAGGCGACGAACGGCGTGGCGGACACGGCCTTCGGGATCCGGGAGATCGTCGCGGGTACGGGCGGCGGCGGTCTGTTCTCGGCCCACCCGCCGGTGCCGAACTCCGAGGTGCTGAACGACAACACCATCGGCGTGCTGAAGCTGACGCTGCACACGAGCGGCTATACCTGGAAGTTCCTGCCCATCCCGGGCAAGACGTTCACGGACGAGGGCAGCGGCTCCTGTCACGGCGCGCCGTCGGGCGTGAATCATCCGCCGACGGCCGCGCCGGGCGGACCGTACACCAGCACCGAAGGTGTCGCCGTCACCTTCGATGGGAGTGGCTCTTCCGATCCCGACGGAGATGCCCTCGCCTACGCGTGGACCTTCGGTGACGGCGCCACCGGGACGGGGGTCGCGCCCAGCCACACCTACGTCGGCGGTGGGGCCTATACCGTCACACTCACCGTCACCGACGCTCGCGGTGCATCCAGCGCCCCGGGCACGACCACTGCCACCATCGCGAACGCGGCGCCCGTAGTGAACGCGGGGCCGCCTCAAACCGTGAATGTGGGAAGCCCGGTCACGCTCAACGCCACGTTCACCGACGGCGCGAACGACGGCCCCTGGGCGTTCGGCATCGATTGGGGCGATGGGTCGCCGCCAACAAGCGGAAGCACGAGCACCCCGGGTTCCATTACGTCCACGCACGTCTACAGTGCGGCGGGCGTCAATACCGTACGCGTCACGGTGACGGACAACTTCGGGGCCGCCGGGTCCGGAACGACCACCGTGACCGTCACGAGTCAGGTCGTCACCCTGGTGGGCGCGGGCAACATCGCGCGCTGCGACCGAATCAACGACGAGGCGACCGCGGCGTTACTCGATAACATCCCCGGCACCGTGTTCGCAGGGGGCGACGGCGCTTACCCGAACGGCACGCTCGCCAATTACCAGAATTGCTACGATCCGAGCTGGGGCCGTCACAAGGCCCGCACGTACCCGGTGACCGGCAACCACGAGTACGACTCGAGCGCCACCGCGGTCGGCTACGTCAGCTATTGGGGCACCAGCTATTCGGGCGTCCTCGGCGGGGATCCCAGCCAGGGTTATTACAGCTACGACCTCGGCGCGTGGCACATCATCGTGCTGAACAGCAACAACGCGTTCGTCTCGACCGCCGTGGGCTCGCCCCAGGAGACGTGGCTCCAGTCCGACCTCGTGGCGACCACGAAGCAGTGTGTGCTCGCCATGTGGCACAGCCCACGGTTCTACTCGACTACCTCGAGCACGTTCTTCCCAACCGGCAGTGTAAAGCCGTTCTGGGACGATCTGTATGCTGCGGGCGCCGAGCTGATCATCAACGCGCACATGCAGGACTACGAGCGGTTCGCGCCCCAGACCCCCACCGGTGCAGCCGATCCCACGAACGGCATCCGGGAGATTATCGTGGGCACCGGTGGGAGTGGGCTCGACGCGCCCAACACCTTGATCATTCCCAATAGCGAAGTGCAGATCAGCGGCGTGTATGGCGTGCTCAAATTGACCCTGGGCGACGGCTCTTACTCATGGGAGTTCATCCCGGTCGCGGGCCAGACAGGGACGGATTCGGGGAGCGGCAGCTGCCACTGAATAGGGGATTGGCTTCAAGCGGGCCGTAACACTGCCACGGCGTTGCTGTGGCAGAGTTACAACAGGAAACGACGGGCGCTCAGGCGCCGCGAACCAACCCAATAGTTGACTATGGGTTAGCTATTGGCGTTGCGCGCACGCAACATGCGCTGCCACTCGGCAATGCCCGACCGCGCCCGTCGTCTATCTGCCCAGCTTATGCCCCCGACGGTGCGTGTTCTTGTCTGTGCGCTCGGTGCGTCCCTGGTCCTGTCGACCTGTCGCGAGGACCGCGGTCCAGCTGCGCCGACCGAGCTCAAGGTGCCAATCCTCGCGAGCGTGGCGCCGCCTGGCTCCGTCACGTTCGTCGGCGCAGGCGACATCTCCCTCTGCTCGCACCATAACGACACCTCCACCGCCAAGCTGCTCGACACGATTCCCGGCACCGTGTTCGTCACGGGCGACAACGTCGGCGCGCCGGGGGACAGCGCCACGTACGCCAATTGCTACAATCCGACGTGGGGTCGGCAGAAGGCGCGCACCTTCCCCGTGCCGGGCGATGGCGAGTACGCCACCGCCGGTGCGCCGGGCTACTACGGCTACTTCGGCGCGGCTGCGGGCGACCCGACCAAGGGCTACTACAGCTACAATCTGGGCGCCTGGCACGTCATCGCGTTGAACAGCGCGACCTCCATGGCGGCGGGCTCGGCGCAGGAGCTGTGGCTCAAGGCGGACCTGGCGGCCAACACCTCGCAATGCACGCTCGCCTATTGGCATCTGCCGGCGTTTTACTCCGGCACGTCCACCGTCCGCTCGGCGGTGCTGCCGCTGTGGAACGACCTGTACGCCGCGCGCGCCGACGTCGTGCTCAACTCCCACACGCGCAACTACGAACGGTTTGCTCCGCAGACGCCCGCGGCCGTCCTCGACACGGTGGGAGGGATCCGGCAGTTCATCGTCGGGACGGGCGGGCTCGGTACGTGGTCGTTCTACACGATCGCGCCCAACAGCCTGGTGCGCGCGCAGGCGTACGGCGTCTTGAAATTCACGCTCTCGCCCGGGAGCTATTCCTGGAAGTTCATCGCGATCGCGGGCACCCAGTTCTCGGACACGGGCACGGCTGCGTGCCACAACTCGACGCCCCCGCCGCCACCTCCCCCGCCTCCCCCGCCCACGCCGGCTGTGAATGCCGGTCCTGACCGCTCGACGTATCCGGGCGTGGCGGCCAACCTGTCGATCGCGTTCACCGACACCGGGGCGACCGACGCGCCGTGGAGCTACCAGATCCTGTGGGGCGACGGCAGCTCCAGTACGGGCAGCACGTCGAGCTCAGCGGCACCGATCACCGCCAGCCACGCGTACTCCGCGCTCGGCGTCGACAGCGTGCGGGTATCGGTGACCAATAGCGCCGGCCGGATCGGCTCCGACTCGCTGGCGATACGGGTGATGGCCCCGGGGACCCAGGTTGCGCTCCTCGCGGGCGACATCGCCGATTGCAACAACTCCGGCCGCATTCAGACAGCGAGCCTGCTCGATACCCTGGCCGGGACCGTCATCACCGCCGGCGACAACACGTACCCCGGCGGCTCGACCGCCGACTACGCGAACTGCTACGCGCCCACCTGGGGCCGGCAGTTGTATCGCACCTATGCCACCATCGGCAATCATGACTACGGGCTGGGCAATGCCAACGGCACCTGGGACTACTTCGGCTCCGCCGCCGGGCCCCGGGGCACAGGCTACTACAGCTTCGACATGGGCTCCTGGCACGTCGTCGTACTGAACAGCAACTACAGCTTCGTTCCGACGGCCGCCGGCTCCGCCCAGGAGCTGTGGCTCAAGTCGGACCTCGCCGGCGCCAGCGGCAAGTGCATCCTCGCGGTGTGGCACCACCCGCGCTTCTATTCGTCCACCACGAGTCCCCTCTCGGCCGGGAGCTCGACGCTGCCGTTCTGGAACGACCTGTACGCGGCCCACGCGGACGTCATCGTGAACGGCCACATGCACGACTACGAGCGCTTCGCCCAGACCGACCCGTCCGGGAACCTCGATCCCACCAACGGCATCCGCGAGATCATCGTGGGCACGGGGGGCGGCGGGTTCGACGCCCCCAATACGGTCCTCTGGCCGAACAGCCAGGTGCGGATCAGCGGCGTGTTCGGCGTCCTCAAGCTCACGCTTTCGTCCACGGCGTACAGCTGGCAGTTCGTCCCGGTGGCGGGGCAGACGGCGACTGATTCCGGCACCACGGCATGCCACAACGCCGGCACTCCCCCGGCGAATCATCCGCCCACGGCGGCGCCGGGCGGCCCCTACTCGGGCTCCGAGGGCGCGGCGGTGGCGTTCAACGGCGGCGGCTCGTCGGATCCGGACGGCGATGCGCTGACCTATGCCTGGAGCTTCGGCGACGGCACGACCGGCACGAGCGTCACGCCGAGTCACACCTACGCGGACAACGGCAGCTACACCGTGACGCTCACGGTCACCGACGCATCCGGGGCGGCGAGCACGCCCGTCACGACCACGGCCACAAGCGCGAACGCGGTCCCGTCCGTCACGCTGCCGGCCAATCAAGCCGCGACCGTCGGCAGCGCCTACGCGTTGAGCGCCAGCTTCGGCGACGCGGGGGTGAACGACGCGCCCTGGGCGTACGCGATCGATTGGGGCGATGGATCACCGCAGACCAGCGGCAGTACGAGTAGCCAGTCGGCCGC
>Ga0209804_1000583_pt1 | contig 28603 bp, 21 predicted proteins | sample GraSoiAngelo_139_FD_185896 | JGI IMG/M metagenome (GOLD analysis project Ga0209804, IMG submission 185896) | Grasslands soil microbial communities from the Angelo Coastal Reserve, California, USA - 14_0929_12_20cm (SPAdes) (version 2) | ecosystem: Environmental > Terrestrial > Soil > Grasslands ... | reverse complement strand
TTGTCGGCAGCGGTGGTCGCGGGCGTGGTGTAGCTGGCGGCGGTGGCTCCGCCGATCGCCGTGCCGTTCTTCTGCCACTGGTAGCTCAGGGGTGCCGTGCCCGCGGCCGTGACCGTGAAGGTCGCCCTCTGACCGGCGGTCACCGTCTGACTCGCCGGTTGTCTCGTGATCGTGGGAGCGACCAGCACGGAGCTCACCGTGAGAGCGGCGGCGTTGCTGGTCATGCTGCCCGCGGTGTTGCTGACGACGACCGTGAACAGGTCGCCGTTGTCGGCAGCGGTGGTGGCGGGTGTGGTGTAGCTGGCGGCGGTGGCTCCGCCGATCGCCGTGCCGTTCTTCTGCCACTGGTAGCTCAGGGGTGCCGTGCCCGTGGCCGTGACCGTGAAGGTCGCCGTCTGACCGGCGCTTACCGTCTGACTCGCCGGTTGTGTCGTGATCGTGGGAGCGACCAGCGCGGAAGTCACCGTGAGAACGGCGGCGTCGCTGGTCATGCTGCCCGCGGCGTTGCTGACGACGACCGTGAACTGGTCGCCGTTGTCGGCAGCGGTGGTGGCGGGTGTGGTGTAGCTGGCGGCGGTGGCTCCGCCAATCGCCGTGCCGTTCCTCTGCCACTGGTAGCTCAGAGGTGCCGTGCCCGTGGCGGTGACCGTGAAGGTCGCCGTCTGATCGGCGGTCACCATCTGACTCGCCGGCTGGGTGGTGATTGCGGGCGCGACCGGATTGACCGGGGATTGCGCGGATGGTGAGGCGTCGCTTCCTCCGCAACCGCTGAGTGTCAATCCGAGCAACAGCAATGTCAGCAACATACCGGGCATCCCGGCGTGGCCGGATCTCACCCATGCGTTCAGCGGTTTCACGAAACTGCTCCCCTTGAAAAGCAAAGCGAGCCGCCGGGGGCACGTCAGGGTGCGCTGGATGCCCCAATGACTCGGATCAATGACTCAGGTTGTACTGCAGGAAGACCGGCGGCAGATCTCCCTCGGCGGCGGAGTTAACTACGCGTATGCATTCCCTGCAACGTGTCGTCCATCACAGACTGACGTGTCGTCCATCACAGACTTGGTGTCGCCATTCGCCAACGTTCCGAGCGAAAAGCATCGCATCGCCGGTCGGTCCATACATCCTCTGACACGAAAGCGCGCGCAGCAGGCTACGATCATGGGGAAATCATTACAGATCGCGGGTATCGCAAACGCGACGTCAGGAGCGGGGTTCGAGCTCGGGGCGAGCGGCGGTCTCGAGCGCGGACAGCCTCACCGCGCACGTGGGTGACGTGCAGCATATCGTCGAGAGCGAATCGGTTCCGACGACAATCAGATCCTCGATCGTGAGGATTTCTCCGCCGTCGGCATCGGCTTCAGCTGGAACGTCGCCCGGCCATCCTTCAGGCACTCGACAGGGCGCGCCCACCCGCCGCCAACGCGTAGTCGATGTCGCGCGCTGGTGCGTTCCGATGGATGAGCTGTTGAGCGAGTTTGCACCACGCGAAGGCGGCGAGGACGCCGTCGTCACCGGGCCACGTTGCCGTCTCGGCGTATCCGGCTCGGTACTGCGCAGCCGCATCATTGCACGCGGCGGGATCGCCATGATGCTGCAGCCCCAGCAACTCCAGATGAGCGAGAAAATGAGCCACGTCGAACGCCGGGTCACCCCGCCCCGCTTCGTCGAGGTCGAGCACGAGCGCGTTGCCCTGCGATGCGACCACCTGCCCGTGGTGATGGTCGTAGTGGACCGGGCGGCCGGGATCCTCATGACCGACGAGCGCGCGTGCCACGCGATCGGCGAGATCGGCAACCTCGGCCGACGTATCCCGCCACTTGGTCAGCGACGCCCGCTGCTTGGCGGGGCCACACGAGCGCGGCGTGGGCATGTCGCTGCTGTGGAGTCTCGCTGCCCAGCGACCTGCCGCCCGGGCGACCGCGATGGCCGTGTCCGCCCGCTCCGCGAGCAGGTGTGTGAGCATGCGACCGGGCACCCATGCCGTTAACAGCAACCGCACCGCGGGCCAGTAGCCGAGCAGGGGAGCGACCGCAAGGCCGATACCTGCGAGATACTCCAGTTCGGGGGCGACGACCGCGCCTCGGTCTATCGCATACCACTTGCCGGCGACCAGCGCCGTCGTCCCGTCGGCGAGCGCGAGGTCGTAGCGGGCGACAAGGCGGAGAGGCAAGTCCTTCAACACCTGCACCGTGGCGCTGACCGGCGCTGACCCCGAGTAGCGCGCGATGGCGTCGCTCGTAATGGCAAGGACGGCGGCGCTGTCGACCGCGATGGCCCGCTCCGGCGCGCTCACGCCGACACTATCTCGGCGTCGCCGATGAGCGTTGCTGCGCTCACCGCCCACCCCTCGGGCCGGCGGCGGGCCAGATACGAGGCGAACTTGAGCAGGGCGGCCGCCCGGTACCAGCGCAGCCGCGCAGGGTCGACAAGATCACCCACTTCGTTGAGGAACGCGGCGATGGCGCGCTGGGCGGCTCCGGCATGGTGTGGCCGGCGCACCGTCCAGCGGGCGGCCATGGCGCTCATCATCCCGGCATCGACCTCGACCGGTCCCTGCCGGAATGAGTCCCAGTCGATCACGCCGGGCCCATCACCGAGGTCGAACACATGGCTCAAATAGAAGCTGCCGTGCCGCAAATCGGAGTAACCCGGAGGCGGGATGTCGGCGGCGAGCCGCTCCCACACAGCGCCTGCCCGCCCACCGAGTTCCCCCGCCGCGCTTTCGATCGTGCACACGTAGCGGTGTATTTCTTCGAGCGCGTGCGGCGGATCGTAGGGATCACCCAGCGTGAGGCCGGGCGTGGCCGCTGCCCGCAGCCACTGAGCCGCGAGCCGTCCTGCCCGGTCGCACTCGCCCTGCTCGACGAGCGCGGTGATCGGAGAGGCGGCGTACATCTCGGTGACGAGCAGTGCCGCGTCGGTGTCCACCCCGATGAGCCGCGGCACGGTCGGCCCCCGCCCCGAGGCGAGCCCCGCGCCGGCCAACACCTGATGAACGGCGGACAGAGCGAGCACTTTGGCCGCATCGGCGAACAACTTCACGACGTAGCGATCCGTGCCCGCCGCGATCGCCAGGGTGCACCGCGAGCCCGGGTGGTGCTTCAAGACAGCGACGGTACGGGCGCCCCGCAGTCCGAGGCGGGCGAGCGCAGCGGCGAGCGCGTCGTAACGCCCGCTCGCGAGCGCCGGCAGCGCCGGGTCCTGAAGCGGGGCCGGTTCATTCATGCGTGCACCAAAGCGAGTCGCGCAGCGGGTCGGCATGGCCCGCAAGGTCCTGACAATGGAGCGGGAGCATCGGACAGGCGGTCATGACGTCAATCTGACGCGATGCTCTCGCGGAGCGCTGACGCATACCTTGCGATCTCTCAGAGTGAGTATTTGATCAAAGTCGCTGTCGGGCAGGATTTGATGGGAAATCATGAGTATGGTCTTGCCGGCTTGAACCCTGTCGATCGCATCGTGAATCATCGATGCCGATGCCGGGTCGACGGCCGATGTCGGCTCATCCAGGATGAGAATGGGCGGTTGTTTGATGAGCGCCCGCGCGAGACAGATGCGCTGGCGCTGACCGCCAGAGAGTGTGCAACCTCTTTCTCCGATAATCGTGTCGTAACCGTCTGGCAATGCCATGATGAAGTCATGCGCGCGGGCATGCCTGGCAGCCGCCTCGATGGCATCAAGGCCCGCCTCCGGCCGTCCGTAGGCAATGTTCTCGCGAACACTGGCCGCGAACAGTACCGAATCCTGGAGCACGAGCCCGATACTCCGGCGAAGGGATTCGCGCTGGTAGTCCCGCACATCGACGCGATCGATCATGATCGAGCCGTGCTGAGGCTCGTACAGCCGAAGGATCAAGCCGATGAGGCTGGATTTCCCGATGCCGGACGGACCTACCAGTGCCACCTTCTGCCCCGGATGAATGTGAAACGACACGTCGTCGAGGAGGCGGTGTCTTCCGTCATATCCGAAGGAGACGTTCCTGAAGACAATGTCGCCGGTAAGATTTGTGGCTGCAATCGCATTCGGCGCGTCACGCGGCTCTTCCTCGATCGCCAGCACCTCCTCGATGCGGCCAGCACTAACGTAGGCTCTGCTCACTCTGACAGAGGATTTCCCCAGATCGCGGATGGGCTTGTAGATCGATTTCAGGTAGGACACGAAGATCAACAGATCCCCGGGTGTCATGTAGCCTTTGAATGCCTGCCAGGAGCCGAACAGGAGCGTAACGGCCGTGCTGAGCGCGCAGATCACCTCTATCACCCGGGTAACAGCTGCGGTCGTGCGCGCCGAAGTGATGCCCTCGGCCAGATTTCGCGCCGCTTCCTGCTCAAAACGGTCTTGCTCAAACTCGCGGCGACCAAACGCTTGAACCATGGCGATGGCACCGAGAACCTCGTTCATGCGGGAGGCAATCCGTCCTTCCTGCTTGCGCTGCCGGCTGATCGAAGCCCTGAGCTTGCGATTCAGCCTGGCGAGGGCGATAAACAGCACGGGGATGCTGCCAAGCACGACCAAGGCCAATCGCCAGTTGACGACGATCATGACGACCAGCATTCCGCCGATCACCGAGGACTGGTACAGGGCCCGGACACCCCAGTCCGTAAACAGATCCCTGATCGCCGTCGTGTCGCTGGCCATCTTCACTACGAGCTCGCCTGATGGCACATGGGTGTGAAAGGCAAGCGAGAGTCTCTGAAGGTGGGAAAACAACCTGACCTTGAGTTTGGCGGCGAGCTGATAGCTGGACCTGGTCACCAGGTAGACCTGCGCGTAGGAACACGCACCGCCCACCAGGACCATCAGAAACACCGAGGCGGACAGGATGGCCACTGCGGGCAGCGGTCCCCACTGGAACAGCCAACCGAGGTACGACCATGAGGGCGCAAGCGGCTTGCCCATTAACACGTGGTCAAAGATGAGCTTCAACGGCCACGGCGCAAGCAACTCCATGAGAAGCGCGCCCAGCAGGCACAACCCCGCGAGCGCGATGCTCGACCTCGTTTGCAGCAGGTGTCCGATGATCAGCTGCCGCAGTCGGGTGAGTTTGACCTTGTCCATGCTCATTCGCCCGGCCGCAGCCGATTCAGGCGCTGATGGCGGCGTTCTTCATGGCGGGGAGAAAGTGACCTCTCGCGTGCCGCGTCGCAATTGCCAGCGCCCTCGCCCACGCCGCGGGACGCAGCCAGCAGCAGCTGCCGAACGGTCTGAAGATTGGCCTCACTGCAGAACATGGTCGCGACCGTATGGCGGCCCGCTTCGCCCAGACGCCTGCGCAATGCCGGATCGTCCACCACGCCCCCGATTGCGGTTGCCAGCGCCGCAGCATCGCCCGGGGGCACCAGCAGCCCGTTGATCCCGTTCTGAATCACCTCCGGTATTCCGGAGACACTCGTCGAGACCACCGCCAGCTCCATGGCCATGGCTTCCAGCAATACGTTGGGTATTCCATCACGATCCCCGTCACTCGCGACCTGGCAGGGCAACGCGAACACGGACGCGCTACGATACAGATCAATCAGTTCATCCTGGGTCATTTTGCCAGCCAGCTGGACGGCGTCGTTCAACCCATGGCGACTGATAAGGCCCGCGAGCCGGTCGTGCTCCTCGCCATAACCCACAATCTTGCAGCGCACGAGCTTTCCGGCATCGCGCAACAGTCGGCACGCTTCGATCAGAGTGGCGAATCCCTTCTTCTCTCGCAGGCGGCCGACACTCAGTAGCAGGGGCGCCCCGGCCGCGCGTTCGGCCGCGGGTCCGCGCTTGAAGCGGTCGAGATCGATCCCGTGATACATGCGCACCACCATGGCCTCCGGCGTCGCAATGCCGGCAAGGTGCTTTCTGTTGTATTCCGTACACGTGACGGTAAACGACGCTCCACTCATCTTGCGGCGCAAGGAAGCGGACGATGATAGATAGATATCCTTCGCATGAGCGGAAATGCTGTACGAGATCCCGGCGAGCTTGCTGACCAGCTCCGCAACGCCAGCCGGCTCGCTGGCGAAGTGAGCATGCAGGTGACGAATGCCGGCCCTGGAGAGCCGGTGGGCGAGGTACCCTGCCTGGAAAAAGGCGCGCGTCCGGCCGCCCTCTTCGCGCCGCAACACAAACACGAGCGCTTGCAGATAACGCCGCGGTCTCTTCACCATCAGGGCAAGGTGTGCTCTGACTCCCTGCACTGCGTTCGACACGCCCGTCGGCGGCAGGTAGGTAACCGGTGCCCGCACGGCCCGGTTCGCATCGTGACAAACGGCGTCCGTAGGTTGCTGGATTGAAAAGATGTGCGGCCGCAGGCCATTGCGCTCCAGCCCCAGAAGTTCCCCCAGGATAAACGTTTCCGAAATCTTGGGGTAGGTCTTGACCAGAAACCCAACTGTCGCGCCTGAAGCCATGGATGGTGTCGCCACCGCCGGCGCCTCTGCTATGCCATCGAGGTCGCGGCGATGGGAGCGCTGTCGTCCAATAGCGCGTACAGGCTGCTCACGACGCGTGACATTCCGTCCAGATCCACGTTGTAGGCCTTTTGCGACCCACCGTCGTCCGCATTGAGTTCCTCTATAACCGCACCCATCAGCTTCATCGGAGTGACATGGTCCGGATGGATGGCGCGGAGCAGGCCCAGTTTCGCCATGCGTTCCGCACGCATCCATTGCTCCTGCACCGGCCTGACGCGCGGCACGACGATCGCTCGTTTGCGCAAGCTCAGTATTTCGCAGATGGTGTTGTATCCGGCCATGGAAACAACCAAGTCGGCCGCGTCGATACAGCCCATCATGTCGTTGTTGAACTCCTGGATCACCAGTCCCGGATGGGCCGCGCCGAGGCGGATGCGGCGCCGATTCTGCTCGGACATTTCCGGCCCGCAGATCAGCAGCGTCCTGATCTTCGTCCCCCTGGGGAGATGACTGAGTCCGTGTACATAGTTGGCCAGCAGTTGGTAACCATCTTCGCCACCGCCGCCGGTCACCAGCACCAGATGTTCGTCGTGAACTCCGAGCTCTCCCCTGATCTGCTCGCGCGTCTGTGATCCACGATCGCGCCGTAGATAGCCGCAGAACTGCACCTTGGATCCGCTGGAAGCCGGGAATTTGTACTCCGTCGCGAGGTTGAAGATCTCCGGCGACCCGACTACGAGGATTCGATCGTAAAAGGATCGCACCGCTTCGTGATAGTGGTTGCGCTCCCAGGTAGCGGTGGTCGTTTCCGGGTCATCGAGGATGTCACGAAGCAGCAGCACCACCTTTGGCAGGGCGCCACGGCCGTGCAGCAGCCGTAGCCCCGGGGCTAATTCATTGCTCACGCCGAATGGCTTCTTGTCGACGAGAATCAAGTCCGGGGCGAAGTCCAGCAGCGCGTTCGTGATCAGGGTCGCCCGCAGGCGGATCGTGTCGTCATAGTCAAGCCCAAGGAACTTCACGTCATAGACACCGTCGAGCGTTCGGGTGAGACAAGGGAGCTTGATGTAATCAATGCGCGGTGAGATGCGAAACGCGTGCACCATCGGTGAGCCGGAAATGATCAGCACCGAGACATCGCTATAGGTGGCGACCAGATGCTTGGAGATCTCCAACATTCTCTTGATGTTGCCGAGCCCGAACGTGTCGTGTGAATAGACGAGAATCCTCTTCAGGTGCGCGCTTTCGCAAGTCTCCGCCGAAGAGAGACGCGGGTCGCGGTCCGTGCGACTCTGGAGCACCTGGGCAACGCCGGGGGTCAGCGGCAAATCACGAGCCCGAGCCGCAGCGTCACCCCACACGCTGGACATGGCAAGAGGCGCGCCGTCGCGCTCGGCGGTCTGGCCACTACGATGGCTGGTTGCAGTGTGTACATCACTCATATGCATCTCCTTGCATCTCAACTCCTTGCATCTCAACGCGAACTGGCGGCTCTTGTTCGCGACAAGTGGCGCGCGACGATGGACTGACGCCGGCACCCATGTTCGACGATGAAGCAGCGCATCTCTGCCTTGGCTCCCAGGGGCGCCCAGGGGCTCAAATCGCTTTCATCCGCCGACGGAGCCTGCGGCCGTCGCTCACGACTTGCGCAAAATCACGGTACGGAGTACCCGGTCCGAGCTACCTCAGGTCACTGTCAGGTTGATCCGAGCGAAGACCACGGCATTCAGCTTGTAACATCACTGCAATAATCGGCAACGATCATGAGTGCCCGCTGTAAAAAGTCAAGATGCCGCTCGGGCCCCTATAGTTAGATTAGGAATTCATCAGCAATTGTTAGGTTGCGACTCAATGGCACACGCAGCTTAGCTTTGGCTGTGTCGGACATCCCGAAGTCGGCCGTAGTGTTTTTTTTCGTCGCCGTAGGTTTTATTCGCCGCCGTCGGGTGTCGCCGGATTGCGCCGTAGGGTTTCGCCGTAGGGGTGCGCCGTAGGGTTTGCCGGGTATTTCACTTTGAATGTCCGCACATCTACGTTGTTCGATACTGCACTGCCCTGAATTACGGGGCCGCACAGATCGGAGGGCACTCGCCATGGACCACACCGATCTCCGAAAATATCACGGCATTCATCCGGCCGATGGCAAGCCGGGTGTGTGGATTGCCGGCATGGGAGCGGGCGCCACAACCTTCGCGGCCGGCGTGGAAGCCATTCGCAGGGGTCCCACACTCTCGGAGACATGACTCATGCAAGACCGAGACGCTCAAGAGCGCGGACCGCACAGCGGTAACCAAGCGCGGCACTCCCATCCAGGAGCTGTCCCTTCCGACTCGCGGATGCTCACGAATTACCTGGCGGATATCGAGCAGTTGCTCTGTGAGCAGCGCTGGGACGCCGCGCTGCGGGAGGCTTTCGATCTGCCGCAGATCGCGGTGGCCCTCGCCGACCCACAGCTGCGCAGCTCCAGCGAGCGAGTCAAGAGATGGTGCGGCAAGTGGCTCCGTGCACTCAAGACGGACAGCGAGGGGAAGCGGCTCGAGCGCGTGCACCGGGTTCTGTGCGAGCGCCTCGAGCACGGCGACGGAGCGGCGTGCGAGTCGGTGCCGGCGAGGGCCCTGCGGCGGCTGCGCTTGCATCGCCTGACACGCCCGCTTCCCGGGGGCTTCACCTCAGAGCATCCCGCCGCAACGGATGCGCAAGGCGCCGGCGAGGTGGAAATCTGCTACGCCCTGATCGCAGCTGCCCGCCGCTGGTATGCCAACAGCGCCTGCCGCGATGCGCAGGTGCAGGCAAATCTCGCGCGGCTGGCCCTTCTGCACTAGGAGTCAGTGCCATCTGATCACAGTTAAATACGGGATTGGCGGGAGCAGCTCATGAGCAAGACAGTCTGCGTGCTGTTTCTCATCGGCTTTGGCATGGTCTGCTACCTGCCTCCCCTCTGTGCTGAAGAGAAGGTACAAGTTCCAGAAACGGTCGAGGATGCCACGGGTGCGGAGGTCACAGACACAGAGGAGATTACTGTCTCCGCCCACGCCAGCGATCCACTCGCGGCGCAGCAGAACGCCTCCGCGGTTCGTCTGCACGGCGACCTGCTGAGGAGCCTGCCGGCGAGGCTGGAGGACCCGCTGGCGGTCGCCTCGCTGTTCGTCGATCCCGCGGCTATCGGCGCCGGCGGAACCAAGATCGTGGTCGACGGCGTGGAGGGCGACACGCTCGACGTCCCGACCTCGAGCGTCAAGACCATCGCCGTCGACAGCAATCCTTATTCGGCGGAGTTCGGCCGACCGGGGAGGGGACGCATCGAGGTCACCACACGGCGGGGGTCCCTGGTTCGGCTGCACAGGCGTTTTGAGTTCGCCTACCGGGACAACAACTTCGATGCCGCGAACCCCTTTGATGCGGTGCACCCATCTCGACAGCGCGACTGGGTCGAAGGGGAGCTCGACGGGCCGTGGCTCGGCGGCAAGGCCAGTTTCTTCGTCGGCGGTGATTACCTCAGGGACAACAACAACAGCTTCATCACTGCCCTGACGCCCTCGGGGGCGGTGAGCGAGCCCGTGCCCTTCCCGCGGCGCAACGCTCACCTGATCGCGCGAAGCGACATCCGTTTCACCCCGCTCCACACGCTCTCGCTGCGCTACAACTGGAACGACGATCGGCTGACCAACCAGGGCGTCGGCGCCTTCGATCTCCCCGAGCGCGCCTGGAATTCGAAGAATCGGACCCAGGAGCTGCGGATCTCGGACGTCGCCCGCGTCGGGACGGACTTTCGCAACGACTTTCACTTCGACTTCAGGTACCGGCCGAAGACTGCCGGCAGCGTGAGCGATGCGCCGGCCGTGCTGGTGAACGGCTCGTTCAACGGCGGCGGCGCGCAGGTCTCGCGTCGGAACGTGGAGAAGGCCATCGAGCTCCAGGACCTCGCGTCCTACCGCCTTGGGCCGCACTCGCTGCGCTTCGGCGGCATCGTGAAGTCGAGACTCATCGACTACACGGACGCTTCCAATTTCGGGGGAACCTACACCTTCTCCGGTCTCTTGAACTTCGCGAACAACATGCCGCTTCAGTACACGGTCAACGGCGGCAACCCCCGGGTGGGGTTCACCCAGAACGAGTTCGCCTACTTGCTTCAGGACGAGATCCGCCTGCGGCCGCGGCTCAACCTGCTCCTCGGGCTGCGGCACGAATGGCAGTCGAATCTCGACGAGCACGCCAATCTGGCGCCGCGCCTCGCGCTGTCCGCTGCGTCGGAGGACGGCAGGACCATAGTGCGCGCGGGCACCGGCATTTTCTATCAACGCCAGCCGGTCACTCTCGAAGAGCAGTACCGGCTTCTCGGCGGATCCAACCTCCGCCAGGTCGTTCTGACCAATCCGAGCTACCCGCTGACGGGGGATCCCTTCGCGCAGGCGGGCCCGCCGAACGTGCTGCGCCTCGATCCGCACCTCCGGGCTCCCTATGACATCCAGGCAAGCCTGGGGGTGGAGCGCAAGCTCGGCGAGCACACCACCCTCACCGCGGAATACACGCTGCTGCGCGGGCAGCGGCTCTATCGCATGCGCGACATCAACGCTCCGCAGCCGGCGACCGGAATTCGCCCCGACCCGAATTTCCTGAACGTCGATCAATTCGAGACTACGGGCAGCTCACGCTCCGACAGTCTCAAGCTCGGGGTCCGCGCCACGATAGCCGACAGGTTGCATCTGGTCGCGCAGTACACGCTCTCGCACGCAAGCGACGACACCTCGTGCCTCTTCCCGCAGCCGGGCCTGTGCTCGCCGCCGGCGGACAGTTACGAGCTGGCGGGCGAACGCGGGCCCGCGGACTACGATCAGCGACATCGATTCAATCTCGCCGGCGTCCTCTACCTGCCCGGGGATTTCACTCTCGGCTGCATCGTTTCGCTGAGCTCCGGCGCCCCCTACAACATTACGACGGGCTTCGACGACAACCAGGACACCGTGTTCAACGATCGCCCGACCCTCGGAAACCCCGCAGCGCCCTTCCAGTCCTTCGCCGTCGACGGCAGAGAGGTCGGCGGGACACCGGGTGTGCTCTACGACGGCGCCCAGGCGTTGTTCGCCGGCAGGCTGGTCCCGACCACCGCGAGCAGCGTGCACTGGCTGGTCCTGCCCGGGCCGGGCAATGTCGGGCGCAACAGCGGCAGGGGTCCGGCCTTCGCCGACATCGACCTGCGCGTGGCGAAGCGGTTCGTCCTGAGAGAACAGAGCAAGGGCTCGCAGGACGTGGAGCTGCGCCTCGACGCTTTCAACCTGCTCAATCACGTCAACTACTTCAATTACGTGGGCACGCTCACTTCGCCGTACTTCGGCCGCGCGAACGATGCCCACGTGCCGCGGGAGATCCAGCTATCCGTGAGAGTGCGCCTGTGAGCGACTGCGGACGGACGGAGTACACAAACGCAAATGCGCCCGGAGGCGCGTAGCGATCAAATGAACGTCTGTCTCATTGCGGACAACCCGGAAACGACCGCGCATCCGGTCATTGGCGCAGTGCTGCGACAGCTTTGCTCGGCACATGCAGTGCGTCTTCTTGATGTTGCCGGGATCAGCGGTGATCAGGCCGTCGGGCGCGAAAGAGAGCATCCCTTAGCCGACCTCTACCTGCTCAAGTCACATACACCCCAGGCACTGGAGGTTGCACATTACCTGGAGCAGCGTGGCGCATTGGTGATCAACAGTTTCGCGTCCTCATCGGCCTGTCAGGATCGCGCCCTCATGGCGCAGCGCATGAGCGCGGCCCACCTTGCCTTTCCCAGGACCTCGACTCATCCCTCGCTCGGAGAGCTGCTCGAGCAGCAGCAGCGCCTTTCCATCTTATCCTTCCCGCTCGTCGTCAAGAGCCGCTACAGCCGGCGCGGGGATCTTGTCTACAGGGCAGACGGCGTCGAGCAACTGCATGCCCTGGCACACCGGAGCGACGAGCCCGTCATCATCCAGGAGTTTGTGCCGACAGACGGCTGGGATATCAAAGTATGGGTCATCGATCAGCAGATTTTCGCGGCACGTCGCCGCTCGTCTCTGGCAGGGGAAGCGTCGAGGCAGAATTTCCCGATTCCCACGGAGCAGCTTCCCGGCTCCTGGAGATCGATCAGCCTGAAGGTCGGCAGAGTGTTTGATCTGCATCTCTACGGCCTGGATCTCATTGCCTCCGACCGAGGCCCCGTAGTCGTGGACGTCAATTCCTTTCCCGGCTTTCGAGGGGTTGCCGGCGCCGCGTCAGCACTGCTGTGTCTCATCGAGAGACTGAGCAATACGCGTCAGGTAGTCAGTGGTTGACCTGTGGCCTCATTGATAGAGCGTCGCGCTGACTCGATGAGCGGCAGCACACGGCCAGGCTCAGGCGCGACCCTCTCGATTCGGGCGCTTACGTCCATCATGCAGCGCTTGCCCCACTCCCCGCGCGCGCAGGCCGGCTTGTCCATCCGGTATTTGCGGCGCAAACCGGGACGTGGCCTGGTCATCGTCTATGCTGCAGGCGCCCCCACTGCCGGTAGCGCGCCTCACGGGAGAGATCCTCATCGATGGCTCACCGTAGCGGTCGATGAGGCCGCGCTGGTCGGCACGCGACTGCGCTTCACTACCGAGCAGCTTCGGCAGGCCCGGCTGGGAACACATGTCGCCGTCCAGGTTTTTCCGGCCGACAACGCTCTGCCAACACTCGCCACGAGCTTGAGGACAGCCCCTGAGGAGCCTGTGTTCGCGGAGCTGGAGGCGGCGGCACGGACCCAGCTCTGCGATCCAGACTGGCACGTCTGCCGCGCGAGGGCCGATCCGGTGCGCTACAAGCCCGGCAGTCGTTGCGTCATCCGCTATACACTGAAGCTCGAGAAGGGGTCAGGGGAACGAGTCGCTCGGCAGGAGCTGTCGATCTTCGGCAACGTGTACAGCGATCCTGAAAAGCCACGTGCGATCCAGGCAGCGATGCGGCAACTGTACGCGCAGCAGATGCAGGAGGGATCTCAGCCGATCATCCCCCGCCCGCTCCGTACTGTGGAGACGCTCGGACTGACCCTCAACCAAGCCGTGGAGTCGCACGCGGGCGCCAACTCGAAGGGTTCCCGCCCAGGCTTGCAAGTGCTGCGGCCTCATTTCACAAGAGCAGTCGACGGCCAGACTCCCGGTGTCGTCATTCCCGACAAGGAGTTATGCGCTACCGCCATCGCACTGGCACGTCTGCACAACAGCGCAGTGTGCCTGCAGGGCCCGTTGCGCACTGGAGCCAAGGAGGCCAGGCGGGCAAGGGAGCGAGCCGCGCTGGTCGCGACGTACTGCCCTGTACTGGCAGACCCAGCGCGGCGGCTCGCCCGGCAGCTGACGAAATCCCTGGAGCCACTGCAGCCCGATACCTATCGACCCGCGCACGGTGGATTCAAACCCAGCCAGCTGCTCTTCTGCGGCGAACAGGTCTTCGTCGTGGACCTGGACGGACTGTGTCTTGCCGACCCGGCGTTTGATGTTGGCTATCTACTGGCTTATTTGCGCCCCAATGGGCTCTGGTACGGTCGTGCAGGCATGCGTCGCTGGTTCGAGGGCGCGGCGGCGAAGTTCGTCGGTGCGTATCGGCTGGCGATGTGCCAACGCGGCATCAACGAAACAACGATTGGCGGCATCCTGGAGCGCGCGCGCTGGTACGGGGCCGCTACCTTGTTCAAGATTGCTGCCAGACGCGTCCATCGCCTGAACAGTCCGCGCCCCGCAGAGCTTGCAGCCATGCTCACCGAAATCGAGGCATGCATGTGTGACGGGCATTGAGCCGTGGGAAGCGGGGCCGCGGCAAACCTGGAATGATGATTCGCGGCGTGAGCGCGCTGGCGACCGTGCTCGGCATTGCACGGCAGTCTCGCCCGCTGCTCGACCGATTCCCGCAGAAGTCCCCAGTGAGCGTGGGAAATCTTCCTTCCAGATCTCACTACAGTCCCGAGATTGACGGTCTCAGGGCGTTGGCGGTCATCTCCGTCATTATCAATCACTTCAACACAGATCTGCTGCCCAGTGGATATGTGGGTGTTGATATATTCTTCGTCATCTCTGGTTATGTCATCGCCTCGTCGCTCTACAACAGCCCAGGCAAGACCCTTGCCGATGTTTTTCTGGGTTTTTACACAAGACGGGTAAAGCGATTAGTCCCCGCCCTCATTCTGTGTGTAGTCATAACCGGCGTTCTGATATGTCTTTTCGATGAAAGACCAGGCGCATCGCTCAAGACGGGCATCACATCTCTTTTCGGTCTTTCCAACATCTACTTGCTCAGGCGAGCGACCGACTACTTCGCAAGTTTATCGCAACTAAACGTCTTCATGCATACCTGGTCCCTGGGCGTCGAAGAGCAGTTCTACATCCTCTTTCCATTCATAGTTTGGTTCACGGGGTTCGGTCGCGCGCACCCAAAGGGATTGGACAATCTAGGGCGCGTTGTCGGAGTGCTTGCTATCGGCTCGCTGGTTGCGTTTGTTCCACTGAGCGCCTCTAACCAACCCGCCGCTTTCTTTCTGATGCCGACTCGGCTGTGGGAACTGAGCGCTGGTTCTCTGGTGTTCGTGGCTCTGAATCGCGTCCAACGCTCTTCATTGCGACTGCTCGCTCGGGTCAGTCCATTGGTAGTGATGCTTTCCATCGTTGCCGTTCTCTTCATCCCCGCTCAGTTTTTTGTTCGTGCAACAATCGCTGTCGTGCTGCTGACGGCGCTGCTGATTGCGTCCATTCGCCCCCGGACCACTGCCTATCAAATCCTCTCTCACCCCACGGCAGTCTATGTCGGCCGTATCTCATACTCTCTATACCTTTGGCACTGGAGCGTCCTGGCAATCAGTCGTTGGACCATTGGCATTCACTGGTGGTGTGTGCCTTTACAAGCCGGGCTGATGCTGTTGCTGGCAGGCGCATCTTACCGGTATGTAGAGAACCCGATGCGTCACGCCGAGTGGTCTGCCTTTCGCTGGCGATCCATTGGCTACGGATTGAGTGCCTTGGTTGGCGCTGCTGCCTTGTTAGCAGGTCTGGCGAAGCCGCTTGACGGTCGTCTTTACACAGGCAGGCCCCGGAAGTTGGTGGCGGAGGGAGTTGAGTCGCTTACTGATACCTATTACCTGCGTGACGTGCCAGGTTTCTGGCAAGGAGAGAAGTGCGTTGTCTCCGATAATAGGCAGGTAGGAAAGGTCATTCCCATTGACGAATGCACCCTTGGCAACTTCTCGAGCGCCAGGCGTAGGGTTCTTGTCCTGGGAAATTCTTATTCCGCTGCCTTTGTCCAGGCATTCGACCAGTTGGTGCAGTCTGACAAGTACTCGGTCACCGTTACATCCTCCTGGGGCGCTTCACCTGTCGCTGAAATCCCAAACAGCAGCCCATGGGATAAGGCGAACGACTACTATTGGCGTGCGGTTGTTCCATCGCTCGTTTCCCGTCTTCGAGCTGGCGACTGGGTGTTCCTCATCAATGACATGGCGGATTTGTCGCCGGAGCAGGCGTCAGTTGATTCCACTCAGAGATTGAGAGAACTTGAAATGGGTCTTGCCAGGCTTTCCGACCGACTTGCCGAGCGCGGAGTCGGCCTGGCGGTACTCCACGGGGTTCCATTTGCCCGTGAGGCAGATTGTGAGCCCGCCCTCGCAGCACCGCAGTGGTTCGCGCCTTTCGGCAGTCCCTGTCGTTTCTTTTCTAAAGAGCAAACGCTTTCGCGACGCGCCAGACTCAACCAAATCCTCTCCAGTCTTCGTGATCAGGGAAAAATTGCGATTGTCGACCTGATCGATGTCTTTTGTCCGCGTAAGACTTGCACTTACCAGGCGAGCAACGGTCAGACGCTCTACAGGGATGTTTACTCACACCCGTCCGTCGAGGCGGCGCGATTGTCTGCGCCGCTCATTCGAGATGTGTTGACAGCACCAAATCCCTCGCGTCGCGGCGCAGCGGAGCGACAGGCCCGATAGCGTAAGGTGCGCTAGTCTCCGCGCGCGTCAGTGGGGCCTCCCGGTCGTTCCCCACCGAAACCCGTATTCGACCTCGATCGCCAGGACCCCGGGAACAGCCCAGAGTCTCACCAGGTCGTCGGACTCCATCGAACCCGTCAATACGCCGACCAGCGCGAGCGTCGCGCTGTGGTGAAGGCCAAGCGCGCGACAAGCAGCGGCGATTTCATGGATGCTACCTCGTGCATCCTCCGCGACCGCGACCGCGATATTGACTCGGCTCATAACGTAGCTCTCGCGTTGGGTTTCGGACCGTAGGTCGGGGCGACAATCCGCAGTGTCGCAACGGTTCTCCACGGTCACGTTCTATCTGTTCCCCAAAGCGCGCGCGTCTCAGCAGACGATCGACCTCTCGTCACGAAGCAAGTGAGAGTCGACGGTCTCCCGCGACAGATACCTGATGCGGCGCTTCCTCACGGAAGCTGAATCCGGCGATGTTGCCGACAGATCGTGTACGCACGTCGCCGGCGGCGTGTACTACCACCTCGCTCCAGGAGAATGAGTATGAAATGCACAATCGTCACGCTTTTGCTCATGGCATCTGTCACAACCGTTGCGGTTGCGCAGGATGGAACCGGGCAGGGCCCCCCGAAGCCACACGGCATCGTCATGCCACAGCCGGTAGCTGTGCCGACGACTGCTTCGCCGACAAAGCCGCTGTCGAAGCTTTTCCAGCTCAAGTCGGAATTAGCTTCAATGACGAAATAGGCGCGACGAATCGGATCGGTCGTGGCTCGAGACGCGACCGCTGATTCAGATGCAGCGTCATCCCCACGGCGGCCGCCGCAGTGGTTCTTACGTACGCCCCGAAGAGGTCATCAATGAGTCAATCCGCGCACCGTCGCCACTTTCCCTCGGGATCACTCATCCAGGATCCGGCATCCTGGAGTTCGCCGCTTTCGGTGTAGCGATTCACCATGAGCACGGGGACTCCTCGCTCGCGGGACCGGGGGAGCGACATCTCGCACGTGAACAGGCGGGTCTCGTAGCTATTCGCCCAACACCCCCAGACGCGTCCCTCCTGAGCGGCCTTGGCTATGACCGTCTGCAGCGGGGGTGGCAGTGCGGCCGGGTCCCGAATCTGGTAGCCGTCCTTCGGCAAGAGATTGGCGCGTGAGACAAGCGCCTCCAGCAGCCTCTCTATGTGGGAGGGCTGCTGGAGGGTGCGCAACCGGCGCGTCTCCATGGAACTGGCCTCCTCAGGGCCTTGTCGTGGTTGCAGTCTTCGCTGTTTGGGCGTTGCGGGTCGGCAGGCCCGGCCCGAGCGCAACCACTGAAACCTGAAACGCAGCCCAAAGGGCGGGATCCGCAGACCCGTCGCGCGACACGACGGATCGCATTGCCGCGCCCAGTGCCGCGGCTGGGCTCATCGAGTCGTGCAGCAGGTGCCCATAGAACTCTGTCATGAGTCGAGCGCCAATCTCATCCGAGACAGGCCAAAGAGAAGCCACCACCGCTCGCGCGCCCCGGGCAAGCACGGTTGAGCTGATGCCGACCAGACCCTCGCTAGGCACTTCCTTGCCCAGGGCGGTGTCGCATGCGCTGAATACCGCAACGTCCGCCTCGAGTGTCTGCAGCGATAGGTCTGACACCCGCACCGCACCGTCGACGACGTTTCCGCTGGCGTCGTACGAGCCGAGAATCAACGCGGATAGCTGGGGAACCTGCGCATCCACGATGCCGTGCGTGGCGATGTGGATGAACCGGTATTTCGACCAGTCGAGAGAGAGGAGGCGCTCGCGCGTGGCGTTGAGGCCGTTGAGTTGATCCACATCCGCAGGCGAAAACTGTGCCGAAATCTGGGCTGCCTCCTGGGCTGTGAACGGTAGCCGCCGATAGCCGCGACGGGCGGGATCCAGCGCACGCCCGTCCGGTACCTGCGGCGTCACCTCCACGCGTTGGACTGCCATGAGCCTCGGATCGTCCGCCTGATATACCGGATCGGCGACGAGCAGCAGGCCGCGGCGCTCGTGCCGTTGAGGCCGTGTCCCGTTTGTGTCGAGCACCCACGCGGCCGGAGTGAAGGCGACATCGTGGTGCAACGCAACAAATGTGTCCTGCGTCCGTAGTGCCGCGAACGGCACGTAGTCGAGGGCGCCGTCCGGAATGAGCACCCATTGCCGCACGCCGGACAGCCATGGCTCAATCGGCCGAATGATCAGCTCGTACAGGGCGCGGGCGTCCTGAAGCCGACGCTCGCGGGGCATATCGATGAGGCGGGTCAGCGAGCGGTGAAAAGCCGCGACCTTCTCCGCGATCGCCGCCGGCGACGGCAACTGCGCCCACTGAATTTCAGCAGGTGAGACCACCCACGCGTAAGCGGATTCGGATCCGAGCCAGTACGACACGAGCACCGTGTCGGCGGGAAGGGGCGCGAGACCCGCCCGCTCGCCCCCCCTTCGTTGAGATCCCCCGACGGGCGTGGCTCGGGTTGCAATGAGGGTGTTGATCGCGTCCGCCTCGCGCTCCAGCTCGGCAATGTCAGCGATCAGATGCCTCGCCCGTGGGTCGCCCGAGCCCGAGCGGTCCAGCCGCGCCTCGAGGGCGAACCGACGCGCCGACAGCTCACGATAGAGCTCCTCGCGCCGACGAAATTCAGATGCGAGTGCCTGCCGAACGGCAGGTGAGTATTTCTGGGCCGCGACGTCGGCGAACGAATGCGCGCGCGAGGCATCCGCAGTCGCGAACGCGGCCGCCGCCAGCGTGTTGGGCTCGTCCTTCCGACCCGCCGCTGAGGCGACCTCGTAACGGGCCCGTAGCAACTCAATCTTGAGGTCGTAGGCCGATCGCAATGGTGTTTGCAGCTGTGCGCGCAGCTCGGGATTCGCGGTCTGAAGGCGGACGGCGTCGGCTTGTCCCAGGGCCCGTTCGATGGCCGCGAGCGCGGCGTGAGGTTGCCCAACCAGCCGAAGTGCTCGCGCCTGCTCGAGGTCCGCTTCGAACTCTTCAGTGACACTGCCAAACCTGTGCAGTCGCGGTCGAGCGACCGCGAGATCCGCCAGGGCCTCGCGGGACCGACCCATCTCGCGAAGCAGCACCGCGCGCTGCAGGAGCGCCTCCGCCCGAATCACCGGATCAGCGCTAGTGCCTGTCGAGAGCACCTCATCGAGCTGTGCTCTTGCCTCCTCGAAGCGGCCCGCGGCGGCGGTGTGCACCGCCAGTTGAATCCTGATGCGCTCGATCGCCGAGGGGGCGACCGCAAGGCCGAGCGCCTCCCGATCGGAGGCTATGGCGTCGTCCACCCTTCCCTGTTCCGCGTCGATGGTCGCAAGCGCGCGCAGAGTGGCCATGCGTCCACGGCCATCGAGCGCCACCGTGCGAATCGCGAGTGAGCGCTCGAGGAATTGGCGGGCGCGATCGCGGTCGCCCAGCGCGTAATAGTTCACACCAATGCCGTAGAGACTCTGCGCTTCATCCCGCTGGGCCTGAACTTTCTCTGCGAAGGCAAGCGCACGATCAAAAAGACGCAGCGACTCGTCGAAGTGGCCGAGGGCGTAATTTGCGAGCGCTGTGTTATTGATCGCCCCGATGTAAAGGCTTGGGTAGGGTTCCGGACCGATATCGGTAAGCGCGCGCCTGAACCATCGCAGCGCTTCCGGCAGACGCCCCAAGCCCCAGAGGCACAGCGCCCGGTTGTGCCATGCCTGTGCGCGTCGCGGCGTCTCGTGGATGGATTCGAACAAGCGACTCGAGGTCGTAGAAGCCGTCACACATTCGAGGTAGCGGCCCTCATACAGATATGTCAGCCCAATGTTCGTGAGCTGCAAACCGGCGTCATAGCGTTCGCCTCGCCGCATGTGGAAGCGACTCAAGCGTTGCAACGCGCTGCGTGCCCGTACGAGAAGGTCGGTCGAACGCACACCGTACCCTGGCACGGGTCGTCCAACCGGGGCGGTCGATCCGATCTCGATCCAGGCCGCAGCGGCCAGTGCCTCGGCACGTGCCCGTCGGTAAGGATCGTCGGTCCCGAGTATCTCGGCGGCCGCCTTGGCCCAGTCCGCTGCTTTCGCCCAATCCTGCAGATCGAGGTACTCAAGCCCTGCGAGGGCAAGCGCCGTCTGTCCGCGAAGCGACTCATCCGAGGACGCCGCGAGCGCACGCTCGGCGGACGAATACTTGTCGGCTGCCCGCAAGAACGCATCCCGTGCGCCATGGGCGGAAGAGGTCGAGCCGCCCCTCGAAATTCCCTCTGCGACCGCATAGTCGGCATCGGCCGCGGCGAGTGCCTTCACGATTGCCAGGCAGTCGGGTCGGTCCCGGAGAGCCGCAAGATCGAAGGCGCGAACGGTCACCGAGCCGGCAGCGTTCGCGTGCTCCTTACCGGTGATGCGCACGCCGAGGGAGGCGGAGTCCGGTGCCGTCACCACCGCACGACGGGTTCCCGAGCGTCGCTCGGGGTGGTCGGCTCGGGCCATGACCTCGTTCTTCGAGTCGAGAATCTCAACCAGCGCATCGTTGTCGCGCTCGCCGACCTCAATCAGGTAGGCGTGGCCCGGCACTAGGGCAATACCCGCCGTCGCGGGCTCGGTTCCGAGGGTCTTCAGAGGGCCTGCGGCGACCGCGGGAGCTCCGAGAGCACGGGTGCACGAGGTATTCTCCGCGGTGCCGGGCACCGCCCACCCCGCCAGAACAATCGCGACAAAAAGACGTCGGCCGGCGGTGTGGCGGTTCATCGCCGGCTGCGGTGTCTCGTGATTGCGGCTTATACTCGACCTATGATTGGTGTTGACGACCAAGCAGCACCCGCAGCGATGCCCCCGACGGCGGACGTCCCTGCGCCGGTTTCGGACCCGGTTTCCCACCTGTCGGCAGTCTATCGCGACTATCCCGGTCTTCGCGCGCTGATCTTGCGGCGTGTTCGCGATCCGGAGATCGCCGCGGACATTCTTCAGGACGCCGCGGTCACGACGCTCGAGAAACTCCGCAGGGGTGAGATCGCCCACCCGGAGAACGTGGGCGGGTATCTCTACCGCGTGGCACTGAATCACCTGCGAAATCATCGCCGCAAGGACCGGACGGCCGTGTCGAGTGGCGACGGCCTGGAGGAGCTTCCGGGCACCGAAGACGACCCTGAGTGGGAACGGGTCGGGCGACCCCAATGGGCCGCGACGGCGCGGCGGATGCTCGGTGAAATGCCGGCTGAGCGGGACCGCGACCTCCTGGTCCGGTTCTATCTCAATGACGAGGCGAAGGAAGAGATCTGCCGCGAGCTTCGCTTGTCGGAGGAGCACTTCAATCGCGTGATCTTTCGCGCCCGCAATCGGTTCAGGGAGCTCCTCGAGCACCGCGGCTTCTGGAAAGCCGATCTGCTGACGCTGGTCGCGATTGGACTGATCCTGGGCCATGCGGCTATCCACGGAGGTATGAAGTGATGGAAGTCGGCCGCGATTCCGAGCGGATGCAGGACTACATTGTCGGACGACTGTCCGACAATGAGCACCGCGCATTCGAAGATCGCCTGGTGCGTGATCCCAGGCTCGTGCATGAACTGGAGCAGTCGCTGCGGCTGAGCGAAGGACTGCATCAATTGCGGGCGCAGGGGTATTTTGACAAGGCCGCATCGCGAGCCGGTGGCTCTCGGATCTGGCTACCGGTCCTCGCAGCAGCCGCGATAGCCGGACTTGCATTCTTCCTGTGGCTGCAACGGAGTACGGGACCCTCACCGGTTCTGGCGGCGTCCCTCGATTCGCGCGCGCCTGCTGTTGGGCCGCCGGTCGCGGCGCACTTCACATTTGTCGCAGTGCGTGGCAGTGCGATACCTGACCTTAACCTGCCTTCCGGCGGCGTGATCGAGTTTCGCGCGGCGCCGGCGACGCACCTGACGGCTTCCCGGTACCGGATGACGCTCGTTCGACGGGACGAGGGAGGGGCTTCGAAGCCCGTCGGCGCCGCGGCGGGTCTTCAGTTGAGCGCGGACGGGTACGTTCACGGCTATGCCGACGCCGCCCGCCTGGAAAGCGGTAGTTACCTGCTTCGCATCGAGCCTGACGCTCGAGCCCCCGGCACGGGGGAAGTGTTCCCGTTCAATCTCCGCGCTCGCGGAGCTCCGCCGACACCGTGATGCGCGGTCCGGATACCCGGCCCGTCTCACCCGCGGATCGCTTTCGGTGGCGCTTGCCTTAATCCGGTCCACAGTCTCTTTCATCGTCGTGGGACTGCTGGGGGCAGTCGCAACGGTTCCTGTGGCGCGTGCCACTGTCGCAGACGATGCCCAGATCCTCGCCAACTGTCCTGCGGTCGGTGATGCCAAAGGCACCAACGTGCGGGCATTGAACACGCTCAAGCGCCGCATGACGGTGCCAACGCCGGGGGATATCGATCCGAATGTGACCCTCAGAGCCATGGTGGCCCCGGGAGATGACACTACGCGCTGGGACGAGAAGCGTGGCGCGACGATCGAAGGCTATGTCGCGGACGTCAAAGTCGGGGGTGTGGAATCGGCGAACTGTCACACCCATGATCCCGCCTACCGCGATACGCACATCGAGCTGACGCTGGATCCGACAAAGAACGACGAATCCACCTATGTCATCGTTGAAGTCACCCCTCAGGTCAGGCAGGAAATGTCAGGCAAGGGGGTGGATTGGAGCACCACGACTTTGCGCACCACTATTCTCGGTCGCTGGGTGCGCGTCACCGGGTGGCTCTTGTTCGACGTCGAGCACAAACCGGAGGCCAGGAACACAGCTTCCGGGGGCGCTCATATCTGGCGGGCAACAGTGTGGGAGATACACCCCATCACGGCCATGGAGGTATTGCCAGGAAAGCCCCAGTCAATCAAATGAGTCTTGGTGCGGGAAAGTAACAGAGCATGAGCGCCTCTCGGTGCCGCTGGGCCTGCGGCTTACGTATAAGATTTCAGCGCTTCCCACGCGGCCTCAGCGGAAGCGGGCAGATGGCGCGTGAGCGCCGCTGCTGCACGCCGAACATGCCGTACGGCGCTCCTGGGAACCGCGGTCAACGCGTCCTCGACCGCGCCGGGAAACCGCTCGACGAGCGCTTCAATGAGGGTCGCGGCCTGACGGAGATCTTTTGCGGGTTTGCTGCTGGTTTTTGCCCGGAGCTGGGAAACAACGAGCTTATGGATCGCATAACGCTCGGGGACCGGCACGCGCACCAGGACAACTCCATGGGGACTCAGTATCGGCACTTCCTGCGAGTCCCCCAGGAGGTAGCGAAGATGCGGTAGACCCTTGGCATGGGCTTTTGATGGCACGAGCAGATCGACCTTCAGTCGGGATCGCCCGCCTTCCTTGAAGGACGTCGGGTGCCGGCGACGATTCAGCGCCGCGACCTCGAAGAACTCGATGCCCGTCTCGCGCAGCATGTCAAGAAACGGCGGTAATTCCGGGAGCGCGAGCGCCTCGAAGCGCGCAATGTCGACGTCCTCGGTCGCGTACGGCACTGTCTTCGCGCCGAGTGCATTCAGCAACGCTCCAAACGCATGAGAGCCGATCAGGACAGCGCCCGCCCGGAATAACCCGTGATTGTGCAAGGCCGCCAGGGCGGAATACGTCTTGCGATCAACCGTTGCGAACCCCGCGCGTGCGAGCACCCTTACTCTCGCAATCGTAGCGTTGGCCTCCTCTATCCGTTTGCGCAAAGACTCCAGGCGAGCGAGCACGGCTTGATCGTCGTTCGTCCCCAGGTAGGTTTCCTGACGCCTGCCGACCGCGTCCGAGTAACGATGGACCCAAAATTTCGTACCGCTTTCGTTCGTGCGTTGCGTCAGGTTCCCCGGCGTCCCCAGAAAGGCCTCCCGCTGTTCTGTCGCCGTGGCCTCCAACTCTGCAAAGAGCAGGGTCAGGGCCTTTTCATGGGGGGAGGTGAGCGCGGTCATCGTATCCCACAAGATGCAACTCCGTGGGATATGGTACAACGGCGCAACGTATCCCACAATCGTGCAGGTTGTGGGATACGCTCTCGAGCCTTGCTCAGCATTCCGGCGTGCGCTCGGCTTCATTCCGGTGTGCGCTCGGCTTCCTCTGTTAGGATGAGCGCCTCGCCGTACATACGCCGCATTGCGGACTATTACGCTCGCGCGCCCATAATAGTTTCGGCAAGCGCATCTCTCTTCATTGGTAGCACGAACCACACATCCTCGGAGATCTGGCCATGCGTCATCCGATCAAAGCGACCGCAAGAGCGACAGTGGCTCCGTTGCAGCAGCGGAACGCGCCGACGCCGCCTCAATGGCCGAGCTTCACCGGGACCGCGCAGTTCGTCGGGACGACCGCCAGCGGGCGGGTGACGGTCTATGTCGACCCGACAACGGGGCAATCGGGCCTGCAGAATGCACAAGACCTGCTCAATGACGCTGATCGGGTAGTCAGCGCGAACGATCAGCTCTTCGGTACGACCGGCGGACCAGTCAGTGTCGTCGTCTTCGCACTTGACGGCGCGACCGACGGGTCTGGCGGAGCCGATCATATGGGCTGTGACTATGCGACGGGCGCAGCGATCGAGGTATGCGCGTCTTATGGCAATTCAGCCCGCGTATCCGCGCTCTTCGAAGCCGAGCTGAGTGAATGCTCAATGGGAGGAAATCTCTGCGGCGTGAGCACCGGCGAAGCGTTGTCCCGGTGGTGCGCAGCAGTGATCGGCAACAACGCGCTCGGTGACTTCGCGACCGCTCCGACTTGGGCCCGGGATGGAATGACGGACTACGTGAACCAGACCGACCCCACCGACCGAGGCGCCGACAGCACCGGATGCGGAATGGCCTTTATATCCTGGCTGATGAGCACCGGCGCTGACCTGGGGTCGATTGCCCGGGCGATCGTTGCCGGCGGCGACACGGGCACATTGGCCGACCTGTACGCCCAGCTGCGGTCCGACGCTGGTGTCAACGCGTGGCCAAAGTTTCTCGCGGCGGTGCAAGCGCTGCCAAACGGCGTTACCAATGACGACCCGTTCGGCGGTGCATCGCAGCCTGCGCAGCTCGGTCACCTGGCGCCATGGACGGTAGAGCTCGCGGGCAAGGTATTCTCAACGATTTTAGCGGATATCGCTGCCGGGAAGGAGCCGCATCAGCTGACGGCAAGCGTACGTGCCGTTCTCGCGGCCGCGCAATTCCGACCGTCCAAAGCTCGCCCAAGCAAGAGACGCGAGGGGACCAAATGAAAATCACCTTCGGCCGAACCGCCGTGGGGACGCTCCTACTACTGTTTGCTCTCTCATCTTCTGTGTTGGCTCAGCAGGCATCCCTACGCCGCAATGTCATTCTTCGCCGCGACCCCTCAACGTCCAGTCCGGTTCTGGGGCATCTAGCCAAGGGAGTCAGAATCATGCTGGTAGATGCAAGTCCCGACAGCGGTTTCTATCACGTCAGGACAGAGGACGACCAGATCGGCTGGGTCTTCTCGAAGTATGTCACCGTTCCAGAGTCCGTTCCTCCAGGGACTCCAACGGACGCGGGCACATCAACCACAGGTGGTCCGTCACCGGCAGCAACCTGTGATTCCAAGTTATGGAATCACGTCTACCATTCCTATCGCCTGATCGTGAAACAGCAGTGTATCGCCGTGACCGGGACGATCGTGGATGCGACAGCGACTCAGAGGGTCAAGCAGTCAGATGGCGTCCGTCACGAGGGCGACGGGGACACACACGGATGGCTGAAAGTGGACCCCGAGTTTCAGAATCTACTAAACGCCGGCAACATGAACGATGAAGACGGTAACCTCGTGTTCGAAGTCATATGCAGGTTTCCCGTGACGCAGAAAGACGCTCGAAGTGCGTGCCAGGGCTACACGGACCATATCGTGCTCCCGCCAGTCGGCTCGCGGGTCAGGATAGCGGGCAGTTACGTGCAGGACACCTTTCATGCGAAGTGGAACGAAATTCACCCGGTCACCAGTATCACAGTGATTCCATGAACCGTTACTCGAAATGCGTTCGCACGATCAGTGCTCAGGAATCATCAGCTTCGTTTCGCGTCGCACTCAGAAGTGGTAGCCGATGTGCGCCTTGAACCAGCGCGGCATGCCGGGATAAACCTGCGCCAGGCCGTTGATCGAAGTGTTGTCGAAGCCCATCGTGCCGTAGTGCTTGTCGGCGAGGTTCTCGACCGAGACACCGATCTCGAGCTTGCCGCTCGGGGGCGTGTAGCTCGCGCGCGCGTTCGCGAGCCCGAAGCCCGACTGCGCGACGACCGGCAGGTCCGTCAGGTTGAACCAATAGCTTGAAAGATAGTTGCCGTCGACCTGGAAGGACATGCGTCCTGATCCAACCACAAACGTGTAGCGGGCGAGCGCATTCGCACTCCAGCGCGGTGCGTTGCCCGGCACAAAGTCGCCGTTGATGCGCTGGTCGTTTTTCGGGCCCGTGCAGCATCTGCCCAGCACGTTCTTGATGATCGCATCGACGTACGCGACACCCGCGCCGAAGCGCCACGATTCGGTCGGCGCCCACTCGAGCTCGAGCTCCGCGCCCTTGTGCGTGGCGTCCGCGTTCACGACCTGCTGCAACAGGCCCATCACGTAGACGAGCGCCTGGTAGTCCTTGTAGTCGTAGTAATAGGCCGCGCCGTTCACGCGCAGCCTGTGATCGAGGAACTCGCTCTTCAGCCCGACCTCGTAGGAGGTCAGCGTCTCCGGCTTGAAGGTCATGCCGTTGGTGTCAGCGATGAAGGCCGGGAACAGTGGCGCATTGTAGCCGCCGCCCTTGACACCGCGGTTGTAGCTCACGTACGTCAGTACGTCCGGTGCCAGATGGAAGTCGAGCTCTGCTTTGCCGCTGAACAGGCTATCCGAGCGGCTGTTGCTGTAATCGGTGAGCGGGACGCCGGCAAGGCGCGTGAGTTTCAAAATGTTGCCGGTGGTGCTCTGCGGGAAGAACTCATACGGAAACCAGGTGAATTGGAAGTCCTTCTTGTCCGAGGTCACGCGCGCACCGACCGTCAAGCCGAGCAGGTCGCTCAAGCGGTATTCGAGCTGGGCGAAGGCGGCGTACGACTTGGTCAAGAGCTCATACGGCGATTGCGTCGACGGAATTCCACCGGCATCGCGCCCAGCGTTGGCCGGCGCCTGGACGAAATCGTTCCAGAACGGAGGCGTCCCATACGGCCACGCGCCGGGAACGTAGACACATGAACCAGGGGGTGGAAGGCACCCATTCGGGTTCGCAGAATTATCGAACTCTTCTGCGGTGAAGAACGACGGTCCCTGCCAGCCTTCGTAGTACTTGCCGTCGATCCGCAGGCCGTAAACCCCGGCGGTCCAGTTGAGCTTCTTGTCGCCGCCGTTGAGGCGGGCTTCGACCGACTCCTGGTTGACCTTGCTGCCGTTGAAGAACTGGAACAGCGTGACGGGGGAAGCGTCGGAGTCCTCCTGGTAGTCCTTGCGCAGCGAGGTGAAGTCGCCGACCACAGTGAGTGCGATGTTGCCGAAGGCGCGTGTGTACTTTGCGGTCAGCCCGCCGCCCTTCAGCCTGGTAAAGCCGCTGATGCTGTCGCGAATCACGAACGGGCCGCTGTTCGGCAGGCCGCTGGCATTGCAGCCCGCGCATGTGCCGTAGACGTTCTCATTCGCGCCGACGAAGACGTCGACTCCGTTGCCGATGTACTTCGTCGCATACTCTTCCCACGAGCCGGCGTGCACGTCTGTGCGGCTGAGGCGCCCGAGCAGCAGGAGCTGCGAGCTGTCGGGGAGCTTGAACAACAACTGGCCACGCAGCCCCCAGTCATTGCCGTTTTCGGCGTCGCTCGCCGGTCCAAAGACGTTCTTGAACAACGGGTCGTAGTGGTTGGTCTGAAACGCTATCCGACCGTCGATCCCGTCGCTGAGCGCACCACCGAACGCGCCTTCGACACGCAAGAGGTTCCGCTGCCCGAAGGTCACGTCCATGTAGCCGCTCGTCTCGTCGGTCGGGCGGCGCGAGATGAAGTGTGCCAGCCCACCGGTCGCGTTGCGACCGAACAGGGTTCCCTGGGGTCCGCGCAGTACTTCGACGCGGTCGATATCGAAGGTCGAAAATGCCAGACCGATCATCTGGCTGACGTAGACGTCGTCGACGTATATCGCGGCCGGGCTCTCCTGGTGATCGGCGAAGTCGTTCTGCACCACGCCGCGAATGGCGAGGCTGAAGGAGGACGGGCCGTTCGGCTGCGTCAGCACGACCGCCGGCATCGATTTGGTGATGTCGGTGGCGCTGACCACGCCGAGGTCGGCCAGATCGGAACCGCTGACCGCGGAGAGTGAGATGCCGATCTCCTGCAGAT
>Ga0209804_1000582_pt1 | contig 28605 bp, 17 predicted proteins | sample GraSoiAngelo_139_FD_185896 | JGI IMG/M metagenome (GOLD analysis project Ga0209804, IMG submission 185896) | Grasslands soil microbial communities from the Angelo Coastal Reserve, California, USA - 14_0929_12_20cm (SPAdes) (version 2) | ecosystem: Environmental > Terrestrial > Soil > Grasslands ... | reverse complement strand
ACAAACATTGAATCTAAAGTGCTGAAACCGCTAGTTCAAGTTGTTGCCATTGAGCAGAAAAGTTCTAAATCGTTCTGCCAGGGCCGACCATTTCTTTTCAATACTTACGAAATCGCCGGGTCCTGAGGGTTTACACAAGAGGGTTTACATTGGCCGCGCCGTTTGCGGACTCCCGCCAAACGCTGGCGGCAGCTAAACTCACAGCTTGCACTCCGTTCTTCCCACCACGTCCGGTTGTAAACGTTCTGCGTTACATCCACCGTGGCATGGCCCATGTTGTCGCGCGTTACCTCGGGCCGGACGCCGACACTGCTCATCAGGCTCGAAAGCATGGTGCGGAAGCTCCGAAAATCTACGGTCGGGGGCAATCCCAGTTTCTTGACCGTGGGCTTCAGATGCCGACGAGGCAAACTGCGCGGGTCTATAGGACGTCCTTTTGCGTTGGTGAAAACGAGGTCATCCGGTTTCCGACACTTCAACCTGGGTGCCGTGCGAGACGTATAAGCGCCGGGCAACATCGTCGACCGTCAGGTAATCCCAGCTGCCCTGGCCGTGAATGGGGATTTTCTTCGTCAGTTGATAACTAGCCGGGGAATCTGCGGGTGCCGAATACGCCGCACAGAAAACTCCGGCCGCCGCCCAAATGCTTACCATTGCATTCCACAGCTTTCCATGATCTCGAGTTATCGATACCCCAGTCCTTCCAAGCCACAGAGAAAGATGTGCTTCAATGGCAGTTTGCGGTGCCGGTGTCGGTAAAGGTCTTGCCGGCTTCCGACACGAAGTCCCAATCGTAGCTGGAGGAATGAAGTGTGAGCTTCAGAACTCCGAAAGTATCGGCATTGCGCGCCTCACTGTTGGGGTTAAGCGCCGCGAAGGTTCGGTGAGAATTCTTTCCGCCAGTACCTACGACGAACTCGCGAATACCATGCTCCGCGTCTAGTTTGCCGCTGGGGTCCTGCGGCGCGAAGCGCTCGTAATCGTGATCGTGACCGCCGAGGATTACATCCGCGCCTCGGGTATAGAGGATTTGCCACAGCGGCAGCAAGGTCGGATCGTTGCCGTGTTTCTCCCCTGAACTGAAGAGCGGTTTGTGGAAATATGCCAGGGTGCAGCCTGTGGCGTGCTGCTCCAGATCGCGCTTCAACCATCGCCCTTGTGGCGAGTTCGCATCACAGCCGCCCACCTCGAGGCACTCGCTATTCAGCGCAACAATGTGCCATGCGCCCAGGTCGTAGCTGTAATAAGCTTTGGTGGGATCCCCAGCAGCTGCTCCAAAGTACCGGGCGTATCCGGATGCTCCGTTGCTGTGGTACTCGTGGTTTCCAGGCGCCGGACGCGTGCGGTCTTTGAAACGCCCCCAACGTCGGCGCATAGCATTTCGAGAAGTTCTCATCCGAGCCATCCGGATATGCCAGATCGCCGACTGCAAGCACCGTCCCCGGAATATTTTCGATGAGCTTCGCGGTGGCATAAGCGCCGGCAAGATCGTCACAGCTGGCAATATCGCCGGCGCCTACCAGCACCGGGTCGGAACCCGCCGTTGACGTGGATGTTGAAGAAGACTCGTGTTTGTTCGGATTCTTATGATCATCAGCGTGCGCGCCGAGAGTCGCAATGACGCATAACAGCATGGCGCAACACAGCGATCTATAAGCTCTCGGGATAGCATGCGGCTGATCAGTTGATTTTTGCGTAATGCAAAATCCTTCAGCTCTTTTCATCTGGTCGCGCGAAGAGGACATGCAGCACGACATCTATCGCGCCGCAACGGCTGCACAAGATCACGGCGCGGATCGATGCTCGCGGCCAGTTGAAAGCCATCAGCCATCAATTAGCCTCGCCGGCAATCCTTATGTCTATCCCGCAGCCTTCACCGACAATTACGACGCGAGCTGCCTGGAAGGTCTGCTCGAAAGCTGGTCTGATACGCAGGTGTGGCTGCGGTATCGGCAGGCGCAAGCTTGGGCATGGCGCAATTGTAGCAGAACGGACTGTGGTCCAACTCCGTAATGTTTGGCGTCAGCGGCCCAGTGATAGCGAGTGTTAGCCCCAACAATTTAGAATTGTCGAAAACATTATCATATTCCGGCGAGGTCGTAGGATAAAAAGCCCAGTATTACTTCTATTGGAAATTTGGGGGGCCGCGGGGGCGCGCTCGTGCCGTATAAATTCGGCTGAATTCAAATCTTGCCCACCGCAATCCCTGCGCATCGACCGAAGCTGCTGAGATTGTGATTAAGTCCGGCGAATATGCCGAGCCAGAGCGTTCATTGGCAATTTCCATCCGCAAGGGGGGTTAACCCTGTCATATCTTCCGCAATTACTCGTGGCCCAAGCCTTCATCCCGCCTGAGCGCACGCAGGTCGCCGGGGTCGTGTTTCCGGGCGACAACTACGCCAACGCCATTAAAGCGGAAGTGTTGAACCGATTGAACAGCATCCAGGCATATCGATAAACTGACCACACCCGTGCTGATCCTTCACGCGTCAATGACGATCGTGTTCCGATTGGTCAGGGGGCTTGAGCTTTTCGCCAACCTTAGTCAGCTTGGCAAGGATGTGATCCTGCGTCAGTACGCGCGAAGGGCACGCGTTGGGCGAAGCTCAAGTTGAAGACCTCGCCGATATGATCTCTTCCCAGATCGATTGGTTCGATAGGTCGGAGTTGAAAGAGCATGTTGCGAACTTCGCCAGCACGATTGGGCAGTTTGTCAGCTAGAGCGAAAGCGTTCTCGGGATTGCACGCGGTAGTGTGTCAGTCAGATGGTTGATAAAGCCGACGTTGTTGCCAAGGTGAAAGGGCAATTCTGCAAGAGAGTAAGAACGGGCCATCTAACTACGTTCGTTTACCGATTGCTTAGCTCCAGAGGCGGTCCCAAGAGCGCTCCTGGTCCCACTGTGGGGTGGGGTCGAAGTAACCAGTACCGGGTGCCAGATGTTGCCGCACTACGTCTTCGTTGAGAGTGACGCCAAGGCCAGGTCGATCAGGAACTTCAATCCACCCGTGATTGACAATCGGCGATTTCACATATTCCTGCACCATTGATGACCACCACGGTACGTCAAGCGAGTGATTCTCAAGAGCTAAGAAATTTTGAGTGGCTGCCGCGCAGTGGACGTTCGCCATGCAACTTACAGGCGTTCCCGCGAAGTGCATCGCCATGGGCACGCCTAAGTCCTCGGCCATATCTCCAATTTTGTGGGTCTCAAGAATGCCGCCCGAAGTTGCAAGGTCGGGATGAATCTTGCTGACTGCGTGTTTCTCACACAAAAGGCGAAATGGTTCTTTCAAATAAATGTCTTCGCCGGTGAGAATGGGTGTGGGGCTCTGATCGGAAATTTGTTTCAGAAGATCGGTGTAGGTCCAGGGAATTACGTCTTCCATCCACGATAGGTTGTACTTCTCGTAGGCTTTGCCCAGCCGGATGATCGATTTCACACCCAGATGACCGAGATGATCCATCGAAAGCGGAATTTCCATACCCACAGCATCGCGCACCGCAGCAACATATTGCTCAAGCATGGCGATTCCTTTATCAGTGACCTCGGTGGCCACAAATGGGTGCTCGAGTTGCGTTTCCTCCCACTGCGTGAGCTCCGAGGGTTCCGTGACCGTGCCTGGCGTATCCGAGACCATTTCGACTCCCAAGTCCATCTTGAGCCAGGTGAGTCCCATCACTTCCTTGCGTTCTTTCATTCGTTGGGCGTAAACCTTGGGGTCCTTGGATTCGGTGGTGTCGGCGTAGACGCGGACCCGGTCACGAAATTTGCCGCCGCCAACCATGGCATAAACTGGGGCATTGTAGACCTTGCCTGCAATATCCCATAAGGCCATCTCGATCGCGCAGACTCCGCCGCCTTGGCGCGCGTGTCCTCCGAATTGTTTGATCTTGCGGAACAGTTTGTCGAGTTGCAGAGGGTTCTCGCCAAGAAGGCGGCTCTTCAGAAAGAGAGCATAGGTTGGACTCGCGCCGTCGCGAACTTCGCCCAGCCCGTAGATGCCTTGATTGGTGTCAATCCGGATGATGGGGCAAGGGCTCGGCCCTGGCTTGACGATCGTCGCAACGCGAAGATCGATGATTTTCAACGCCGAGGGACTGGAGTTGACGTTGACAGCCTTGTGGGATTCCATGCGGTCGCCCATCAGCAAGCCGCCCCCCAATACGAGGGCGGAAGTCTTCATGACATCGCGGCGATTGTAAGTGTGGTCGTCAGTCATATAGATTTGTCCTTTCCAAAATGTTCCCGGGTCCAGTACTCTGCGCGGTCACCAAAATGCTCCTGGCAGAGCCCAAGACCAAAAGATTGTAAGCTGGCACGCAAGGGCGGCGTTTGACAAATCATCGCTGATCTGAGAGTTTCGGGAACGCAATCCGCGCGGAGTGACAGTGATGCCGGCGATCTAGTGGTTGGAGATCGCGAGGGCGTTTACTTCGCTCCGGCCGCAGCTGGTTCAGGAGGTGCTCGACCGCGCCGACGAAACTCAATTCACGGTGCGTGGACGAAAAGAAGTTCAACCAAGGCAAGTACACATCGAGCGAAATCTATGGCTCGCCCAGCGATCCAAAATTGCAGCAGGAATTTAAGGAATACCCGAAGCGGCGGCTGGAGGAAATTCGCAAGCGGCGCGACTCCAAGTAAACGGAGGTGAAGTCATGTCTGATTCCAAACCCCAAGAAGTCACCCGGCGTGGGTTTATCGCAAAGATTGGGAAGGGGCTACTTGCGGCAAATGTCGCGGGGACGTTGATCAAAAAAGCGGCCGCGCAGCTCGTGGTTCCTGAACCTCCGGGCAGGAAATTGGGCTGGGCGATTGTTGGCCTGGGCAGTCTTTCCATTAACCAGATCTTGCCCGCCTTTGCGAAATGTGAAAAGTCCAAAGTGGTGGCGTTTGTTAGCGGGCATCCCGACAAGGCGAGCAAACTCGCTTTACGCTACGGAGTCGATCCGAAAAACATATACAACTATCAGAATTACGATTCGATCAAGGACAATCCCGAGGTTGATATCATTTATATTGTCCTGCCCAACGGCATGCACGCCGAGTACACCGTCCGCGGCCTCCAATCAGGCAAACACGTCCTTTCAGAGAAGCCTATGGCCAATACTCCTGCCGAATGCCAGCAGATGATCGACGCCGCGCGCAAGGCACACCGCAAGTTGATGGTTGCCTATCGCTGCCGCTACGAGCCCTACAACCAGGAGGCCATTCGCATGGCGCACTCGCAAGAGTTGGGCCCTACCCAGGTCATTCTGGCGGATGCCGGTTTCAACATAGGCGACCCCAATCAATGGCGTCTGAAGAAGGATCTTGCAGGAGGGGGTTCGTTGATGGATATCGGCATATATGCTCTGAACGCGTCCCGGTATCTTTCCGGCGAAGAGCCCGTCCAGGCAAACGCCATGATGTACAACAGCCCGGGCGATCCGCGATTTAAGGAAGTCGAAGAACACGTAAATTTTCAATTGCGTTTCCCGAGCGGTGTGTTGGCGAACTGTACGTCAAGCTATGGGTATTTCCCGCAGAGCCACTATCGCGTGGTCGGAACAAAAGGCTGGATCGAGATGGATCCAGCAACCTGGTACAGCGGCTTGCGAATGAGAGTACATCGTGGGAACTCCATCGAAGAGCGTGAACTGCCTCAGCGTGACCACTTTGCCGCGGAAATGGATCATATGTCGGACTGCGTGATCGAGGACAGAGAGCCACTCACTCCGGGCGAAGAGGGACTGCGCGATATAAAAATCATAACCGCCATCTACGAGGCGGCGAGAACAGGCAAGACTGTGGAGCTATCAGAGTCGAATCATGGCCGAGTGAGCAGCCGGGGAAATCGTGGGTGGTTTCAGGACTCTCCTTGCTCTCCATATACTCTGCATCACGAAGGAATAAGAGAAAAAGAACAAAAATGCTTGACAAGATTGGAAAAGACAGCGGCGTGAGTCCAAATGAGGTTTTTGCGTACTACAGGCGTCTGCTCGTGCCGCTTGCAAGATTTTGGTGAGCCACAGGCATCAGGGAATCCAGGTCGGGATTCAGGGACCATCAACCCGAATTTCTCTCGAGCAACCGGCCTAGACTCATTTCCCTAGGCGGCGCCTTCAGGCCCAAGACGGCATTCGCGACCATCTCGCCCATCACTGGACCGTGCTTGAAACCGTGGCCGGAACCGCCGCCCACGATCCAGACATTTTCTGCCTCGGGGTGGCGATCCAAGATGAAATTTTGGTCCGGGGAGTTCTCGTACTGACACACGCGGCCTTCCACTAGCGGAGCCCCGGCCAATCCCGGGAAGCGTAGGCGAAGATAGGTACGTGCCTCTGTCAGGGCCTCGTCAGAAACCCGTCGCTCCATGGTGGTAGGATCGATCGCCGGTCCGCGCGCATCGTCGGCTATCTTGAATCCGCGCCAATGATTCCCAGGAATACCGTAGAATCGGCGCCTGCCATCAATCCAGACTGGCAGCTCTGCTTCGGTGAACCGCAGATCACCGGCGGCAGTGCCGAAGAATAAGACCTCCTGACGAGTGGGCGTGATAGACGGCGCTAAAATGGGGAAGACTTTTCCGAGCCATGGACCACAGGCGAAAACATAAGAGTCAGCGTTCAGGATCTCACTGGACGTAATCCCGATTCCTTGCATGCGGTTGGCCTTGATCGGGCCGGGCGTGGTTTGCGCCTGCCGGTATTCGCCGCCCTGTTTGAGGAATGCATTCAAAACGGCCTCGCAGCTACGGCGCGCGGCAAGGTAACCGGAATCGGGCTCGTAGATGCTCCAGGAGACACCTTCAAAATTAATTTGTGGCCAACGCTCGGCGCAATCTGCGGTAGAAAGTCTCTCGAAGCGAATGCCGGCCTCTTTCATCAGTGGCAGGGCCGCGCGTTCGTAGGAATCATCTGTGCCCGCCATCCAGAGCACGCCAGTTCGGAAGAAAAGTTTCAGATTCCATCGCCGTTCGTTCTCCTGCCACAGGTGCAGGGCTCGGGCCACCATCGTGGTATAGATTCCCTGAGCTCCGTACGTGGCGCGAATAACTCGAGTCTCGCCGCCGGAGCTGGCCCGCGAATTTCCCGGACCCCACGCGTCAAGCAGCGTGACCTTGCGGCCTGTTTGCAGAAGATCGAGAGCCGACCAGCCACCGAACGCGCCGGCGCCGATGACAATGACCGAACCTCGAAGCGAGCCTCGAAATGCAGGTGGACCGACCAGGTAGGTCGCGCCGGCGATCGCGGAGTTTTTTAGAAAAGTCCGGCGAGAACTCTTAGTTTTCATGAGTGGACTCTCAAAATAAAGCACACTCGAGCCGCAATTATTCCTGTACTCGCAGCGTTGCCCGAAGCCATTCCACAAACTGCTGCTTGTAGAATGCCCACTCTGCGTGGCCTTCCCAATTCTCCATCCCGTGGGGCGCGCCTTCAAGCAGGATCAGTTTGAATGGGGCGCCGATTGCTTTGAGTTTTCCGGCGTATTCCATCGTGCCTCTGTAGAGTTCATCTTTGGTCCCTTGGATGAGGAGCGTCGGGGGTTGGCCGGCTCGCGAGTTAAATTGCGGCGAATAGCGCTGCAAGTCGTCGCTCCTCCAGTCACCAAAGAGCCGTCTTAAGGCCGCTCTTTCCCATTGCGAACCTTCGGACCACTTCGTGAAGTCATACACACCGTAGAACGAAACCACTGCCTGCACCTCACAGCCGGTGCACGGTTCAGAAGCGACTTGCGCCACCAGTTGGCCGCTGGCGGATTCACCCAGCAGGGCAATGCGGTTTAGGTCAATATGAAAGCGATCAGCATGCGCGCGAACATAACGGATGGCGGCGCGAACGTCTTCCAATTGCTGGGCAATGCGTACGTAGGGCGTGAGACGGTAATCAATTGAAAACCACGCGAATCTGGCTTCGGCTAGTGGCTCGAATACAGGAGCGACGTAGGTCACCTTGTTGCCCGCTTCCCAGCCGCCACCGTGAACGATGATCACCGCGGGAAATGGCCCGCGACCTTCAGGGATGTAGGCATCCATGAGCAACTCGCGGCCGTCGGGGCGGTCATAGACGATGTCCTTCCAGAGCCCGCGACGGTCGCCCCTCAGCCAGCCGATAAGATCCTCTTTCCAGCCCCACTGGTCGGGATGCCAGTTCTCAAAATTGTGAATGGCACCTGCCACAGGATAAAAGATGCAGTGCGGTAGCTGCTTGCAGAGGATCTCTAGCACGGCGGCTGACGATTCTTCATCTTCGGTGCCATGAAACATGAGCACTGTCGGCTTATCCTTCACTCTGGCATTTTCTTCCCTGAGGGAGAGTACGGTAGCGTCTGGCTTTGCGCCGAACGTCACCACCCCTCTGAACCCGCCGCGCGCGGCCAGGGATAGCGCGACTACTGCGCCTGTGTCCTCGCCGATCAGAACCGTTTCAGGCGTAATGTTGAAACGACCGGGGCAACGGACATAGCGGATGGCTTCGGCTACGTCTTCGGTGGAGCGGTAGTCGACGGAAAACCATGCGAAGCCGGCCCGGTCGAGCACTTCGAAGAGCTGCGTCACCTGGGTGCTCTTGGTGCCTTGACTCCCGTGAACGATGATGGCCGCTGGGCGCGGCTCACCTGCGGGCGCATAGGCATCCAGGCTGAGTTGGTCATGGAAGGGCACGTCGCGCAGCGCACCCGGGATGACATAATGCGGCCGGCTGCCGAGCGGTTGCGCGCAAGGGGTAATGCTTGCCGCAAGCGCGACAATCAGCACAGGGAGAGAAGTCATTGACTCCCCGAAGTCCCAAAGACGCAGGGCTCGCGGGCCGGTAGGACGCAGGTCCGAAACCGCCCCCCGCGTATATGGCTAGAATCGGAAGTGCAGGCCCCACTGCATCTGCCGCATGTCGGTCGCAGCAGAGGTAATTCGTGCGGCATCGGACACGTCCACAGTTGAATTCGGAAGTCCAAGGTTCGTGTGGTTGAAGGCATTGAAATTCTCCCACCGGAATTCCAGGGTCTTTCCTTCCGTGATGACGAAATCCTTGGACAGGGAAAGGCTAAACAGGTATTGCGGCGGCCCACGCAGCGAGCCCTTGGAAGCCGTACCGTTGCGGAAGGGTTGCTGCGGGGAGGTGTAAGCGGCGGGATTGAACCACAAGTCACGGTTGGGATTCGGGACATGGGGATTCCCAATGATGTCCGGACGAACGCTGTTGAAATCTGTGTTCAGCAGTGGCGCGTTGGAGACAAAGGGCGTGAAGGCAGCGCCGGATAAGAGAGTAGTGACGCCACTGAAACGCCAACCGCCGACAAATGCCTCCGCTACCTTGCTGGTCTTGGCAGCCCAACGGCGCCCCTTGCCGAAAGGAAGATCCCAAGTATGGAGCAGCGTCAAGGCGTGGGTATGGTCCCAGCTGGCAGGGCCGTGGTCGCCGCGGATGTTGTAGTTGTCCGAGAAGTTGTATCCACCCTCGGAGTTGGTCATGACTTTCGACCAGGTGTAAGTCAGCAGGAAATCCAACCCGTGGGAGGTCCGCTTCTGAAGTTTTGCCTGCAGCGAGTGGTAGCTTGAGTTGTCGCAATTGCAGACGTCGTACACTCCTTGCGACAGACCGAATTTGTTGAACGGGCGACGCGGACCAAGATCGCCCGGGCCTGGAACTGCCTGGTTGGTATTGCGATTAACAAATAGGTGCCGGCCGACGTTGCCTACGTACGCGATTTCAGCGGTCAGGTCAGAGCGAATTTCATGTTGTACCGACAGGTTCCAGAAATCCGCCAGCGGGATGCGGTAGCTGTCTAGCGGATAAAAATAGAAATAAACTCCCACGCCGTCGGGAAGGGGAAAGCGTCCGTTTGAGCCGATCGGGAACGGCGGAGGCAGCGGCGGGCCAGTCGTGAGAAAAGTGGGAACGGCGGATGAATAAATGTTGGCCGCACTCAGGAACTGGGGGAACTGCACGGGTGGGTCAAGTTCTGGATTCTGGCCGAAAACGGCGCCCTCGCCCGCCGCGTTGAAGCTGCGGCCGTATCCGGCACGAAGGGCCGTGCCCAGCCGGAGTCGGTAGGCTAGCCCAAGGCGCGGCGCAAACCCGGCATTGTACGGCTTGACTCCGAAATTTGGGGGGACGGATCCGACGCCGGCTACGAGCACATCACCGGTGGTGGGATCAAAGCTTCCTCCACTGCCAGGTTTCGCGCCAGTCTGCGGCAGGTAGTTTTCATAGCGAAGCCCATAATCAATACTCAGCTTGGAGGTGGCACGCCACGAGTCTTGTCCGAAGAAATACAGCCGTGTCTGCCGGATGCTGGGATAAAAGCCAGGAGTGGTGAAATTGCGCGCGATGAAGCTGGGCTGGCCGAGCAAATAGGTTGCAAGGCCAAGACCTGTCGTGGCGCTGCCCGCTGCGATGGTATCGACGTCGGCGCTACCTGTCACGCTGTCGGCAAAGGTCAATTCGCCTGAGCGGTGGTTGCCGCTATCGATGCGAGTGGTTTGCGCGCGGCGTATATCAACGCCCCACTTGATGGTGTGATTGCCCGTCTGTTTGGTCCAATTGTTAACCCATTGAAAATGGTTCTCGGTTTCGCTGAGGGGGCAGTTGCACTGGTTGACGACCAGCCCGTACCCGAAATTGAATCCGCCATCGCCAGTGACGTAAAAAGCTGGCATGCTGCTGGTGTCGCTAGTGCCACGGTTCAGCCCAATCAGTCCGGCATCGCTCGCTGGATTGAGTCCGAAGCCTCCTGGCCGCACTCGAACCCGATACCTAAATGTGCCAAATCGAACGTCGGTAATTAGTGTCGGGTTCAATGAGTAGGTCCAGCCCAACGCGAGGCTCTGGTTCCGGGTCAGCGATCGGCCAGCGAAGTGGAAGGTCGTCGGCCCTCCCGCCGCTTCTCCATACGCGCCGGGAGACTCCTTGGTAAAGTCGGCGATGCTGTAACGGCCGAAAAAGTGATGGACCTCCGAAAAATTGTAATCAATGCGACCGTCGTACTGGTCACTATCGAACTTCTCGGAAAAAGCAGCCGCGAAGTTGTTAGCGACATCACCGGGAGCACCAAAATTCGGCACAGGCAAAAAACCGAGCAACTTGATCATGGAGGCACTCGGGGCGGGCAACACATTGACCTGGCCGCCGGAGGAGATCGCTGGGCGCCCGGTCCCATCGGCATTACCCTGCGCGGGATCAAAAACCATCCCTGCACGGGCCGGAACCACAGCACCTTCCGTGGTGGTTACGTTTTCCGGGTTGGCGCAGGGACCAGGTGACGTGGTGCCGTTTGCGCAGATGTAATCGCCCAGCAACGCACTCAGGTCGCCAGTACGCTCCGCGGCTGTGGGGACAGTGGTAATTAACGCTCCCCCGGTCCTACGCCGTGTTCCCTGATAATCGAAGAATCCAAAGAGTTTGTTCTTCCGCAGCGGGCCCCCCAGCGAGCCGCCAAATTGATTCCATCGCAATGGAGGCTTAAGGTGGGTGAAGGGATCTGCGGCATTGAATTTGTCGTTGCGAACATACTCAAAAAGTGAACCGTGAAGCTGATTGGTTCCCGACTTGGTCGTCCCTTGAAGTAGCGCGCCTGATACGTTTCCGAACTCAGCATCGTAGTTGCTGGTGGTTACTTTGAATTCCTGTAGCGCGTCGGGGTTGGGATTGATCACGGCGATGCCCAGAATGTTGCTGTGATTCTCCGTTCCATCCAGTTCGAATCCGTTGGAGTAGAAGTACTGTCCGTTGACATTGATCTGCAGTCCACCTTGAGGATTCTCGCTGGAGGCGTGCTGAAATCCGTTCAACTGCGATCCGGGCAGCGCCAGGATCAGCGTAGTCACATTGCGGTTGAGAATCGGCAGTTGCTCCACTTCGTTGGCCATCAGGGTATTGCTGACGTCTGCTCGGTCGGTTTTCAGAAGCGGGCCCTCGGTACTTACGGTAACAGAAGTCTCCGCTTTGCCGACCCGGAGCTGAGCGTCGGCCCGCGTGGTCGCGTCTACCTGCACGTCTGCAATGGTGGAATATTCCGAGAAGTCGGGGGCTGTGACCTTCACCCGATAGTGTCCAGCCAACAAGTGGGTTTGCGTAAAGTTTCCGACCGAGGTGGTCGTGGTCGTATAGGTGATACCGCGGTCGAGGTCTGTTATCGCAATTTCCGCGTTGGGCACTGCCGCCCCGGTGGGATCTGTCACCGTGCCGGTGATGTTGCCAAACACCGCCTGGCCCAGCCCGGCAGGAGAGAAGGCCAAGACCAGGAACATCCAAGCCACTACTGGAATAATCACTTTCGGGAAATGCATGATGAAAACCTCCCCTACAACGTTGAGTTTCACCTGTAATGCCCGATCGACTGCCGGCTGCCACTCCGGAACGGTTGCGGCCGCGACAAAGCGGCCCACGTGACTTGTGGATTTTCGTTTTCTCTCGAACTTATGGTGGCATGTGATTCTCTATCTCGATAATTTGCTGGGTGACAGAGGGACCCGATAACGGCAGCACATTCCTGGCTCTAGCAGAATGGAGCTTCTGAAAGAATGCCATTTCCTTTTGCTGGTTGGCCGTGTCGCCCAGCGCCTTGTAGACTGAGGCCAACCGAAAATGCGCGACTTCATTTTGAGGCTCGACCCGAACCGCTTCCAACAAATGGCCGAGCGCTTCCTGCGATCTTCCCTGACTGATTAAGGTGCTGGCTAAACCGATGCGAGCCTGAGGGAAGTCGGGATGATGTTGAACCGCTTTAGAGAAGTGTGCCAGCGCGGACTCGAATTCGCCCCGCTGTCGATAGATCTCGCCGATCTCATATTCGGCATCGGAGTTATCCGGCGATAAGTTTAGTTCCAGTTCAAATTCATGCAAGGCTTGCTCAACCGCATTCATTTCCTTGGAACCCTCGAGAATTGCCCGCCCCAACCGGAAGTGAATTCCTGGCATTCTGGGTTCCATAGCCAGAACATTCTTGTACTCAACGATGGCCAGATCATAGCGCTGCAGGCTTGCATGAACCTCCGCCGTCGCATAGTGGAGCCACACTGAGCCGGGAGCGACCTGCATCAGCTGCGTCATCAGCTCGTAGGCCCGGTCCGCATACAGGCGCGACGAGTGAAACAGAATTTCCGGATCATCGGGATAGCGCTTCAGCAGCTCGTCGGCAACCGCCGTGGCCCTATCGTGCTGGTGCAGGCCTTCATAGGCGCGCTGAAGGTCCAAGCCGAGGAGGCGTCCCATCTGCTTGTCGGACGGGCGGCGGAACGCCGGGGACAGGATGAATACCGCCTGCTGGTTGCGTCCCAACTCGGCATAACACAGGCCCAACATCATCTCGGCCTGAGTCATCTTCGGATTCAACTTTAGTGCCCGTTCAAAGGCCTTACTGGCCTCCAAAATTCGATTGTCCGAGTAGTAAGCTAGTCCCAGGTTTGCCTGAACTTGAGAGACATCGGGGGCCAGCCCGGCGAGCTTTTCCAGGGCCTTCACGGCCACGGCCCAATCCTTCGCGGCCATAGCCTCTTCGGCCTGCTTTGACGTGATTTCGATTTCGGACTGGTTTACTTTCTGCGCAGCAAGGCTCTTCGGGATGCCCTCGAACGCGAGCATGCAGCACAACAAACAGAACGCAACTTGCCTTGGCGCAGCCCTCACCGGGACCCCTCGGAACCTCAGACTCCCACTCGGTTACCTCCGACTGGCAGGCAACAGAAGTTTCCGATCCCACTCTATTTGCGGGAGAAGCTTTACACCCGCGGCCCCTTTCGTGTCAAGAAGATCGAGGTTGCCAGAAGATCGAGGTTGCCAGGTTGCCGAGGTTGCCGCCGCGTACGAAACACTGCGCCGGCCACGGTCCCGCTTCCGCTGGGTGCTACTGCGGAACTCCGTTGTAATTGACGTGCACTCGGAGCGTAACCGAACCAATCACTTGACCGTCAGCTTCCGCTCTCCACGTCAATTGCTGCCAAGTATTCTTTTGCGATTCCGGTGCTACAACATTTATTTGGACCGGGTAGGCATCATGCGCGGCTAGGGAATAAATCATCGGACCTGGTTTCTCGCTCCACCCCGGGGGCAAGACCGACCGCAATGTGACCTGTTTCGGCGAGTCGGAATCGTTATGAATTAGAAGCGGGACCCAAACCGTGTTGTCGGGCCCGCCTAAGGCAGTTTCAGGCGCTAGCAACCGCGACAAATGGTCAAGATTGTGCGATCGCCAGAACGCGCGATAGTAAGCCCATGGCCCTCCGAATTCCAATGACACTCCCTGTCGCGCTATAGGCTCGTATCCCCGTGCCCGCACGTATGGAATCGTTCCTGGTGTGATCCCCTCGAAGACATCTCCCCTGGTGCTTCCTTTCACCAGCGATTTTCCCAGGACGAACCGTACCGGCTCGTTGAGGTATTGATCCAAGTATTTTTTGAGATCGGCTTGGTTCGCCGGCAGCTGCGACTTGTCATTCATCCATGCGTCGGAGACAATTTTTGCGTAGGGAACACCCTTCGAAGGCGACACATCGCTGGTTTTGTACTCGGGTCCGCGGCCCTCAAGGAATTCGAAATGGGTAGCGTCGGAGAAGTAATAGATCTTTTTCGGCTGCCACGGATGCAGCCCCTCGCCATAGTTGCCGATGGCAGTGTGATCGCGGGGTGCTTCTATCTGTTCGGGGAATGCCACGGGATCGCCGGCAAGGTCGAAGGCTTCGGTGGCGAGCACGCCTGCCGCCTGGTGATCGTCGTGATTTTCGCCTGCAACGTAGTGCGGGAGCCACGTCAGAATTACTTCCGGTCGCGTGAGCCGCACTAACCGCACTACTTGTTCCAAAGAGGCGCCGTGCCCCCAGGTCTCCAGGGAATGCAATACGTCCTGGCCCGGAGTATCTGGACTATTGAGAAACCAAACGTCAAGTATCCCCAAGGAGGCTAGAGCTCGACGTCCTTCGATTTCGCGTACTGCGCCAAGGGATGCAGCTTGTTCATTGCCCACAGCGTTCCCGCCAGCGTTGCCGCGCGTGCCATAAATCACAGACACACGTTTGTGTTCCTCGTAGAGGGCCTTCGCCAAATATGGAGCAGCCAAGGAATCGTCGTCCGGATGCGCGACGATAAGTAGAATGTCGGCCTTATAGCGGTCGTCCGGCGGCGGATTTGGCGGGGCTGCCGGCAATTGCGCCAGGGCGACGGGATAGAGAACAAAACTTAGCAGCACGGGAAGCAGCAATTTTCTTCGAATCATGCATTTTCCTCTGCTGTGTATGAGTTGCTTAGACCCAGGCACAAAACTTGAACGGATAGTCCGGTCGCATTAACCCAGGTCAGCCTATTCATCGACCCCGAGGTTCTATCGAAGAATCTCCTGCGCCCTGGGAACGCCTGTCCACTCTACATGCGATAATTTTCTACGGCGGCACCTGAAAATCAACTCGGTCTTATGCTTAATAGCTTGAGAAACCAGATCAGATTGGTGACTGGTGGACCGCGTGGGATTGGAAGGGCGATTTGCCGAGCACTTGATGCAGAAGGCGCGCGACTGATCGTTCACTACCACCGCAATTGGGCCGCCGCAGAGGAAATGCGTACCATGCTGCTGCAGTCGCAAACTACGCTCGTGCAGGCGGGTCTTGCGTCAATGCATTCGATCTCCGGCATGGTCGAGTTGCTCAAGGATACCAGCTTTGCCGTCCTGGTAAACAATGCGGGAGTGTGGAAGCCCACCCCTCTGGGTTCTACCAGCGAGACACTACTGAACTGAATGAAGTTCTTAATACCAATAAAACCGGCCTGCCTCTTCGTATGAGGGACAAGGTGCGCTTTGTCATACCGAGCTAGTGGGACAGCCGCGCTGCTAGTCTTCTTCGCAACGTCGCGACAAGGGCATCAATATCCACAGGTTTCACGAAGTAGTCATCGATGTCATAGTGAATACCTTCGACAGCCCTGCAAAAGTCCGGGTACGCCGTCAAGATAATGGCAACGCAGCGCGGATTAACCTGTCGCATGGCGCCGACGATCGCATACCCGTCGTGCGGCTCGCGAATATTCAGGGCCGCCAGCAGTCCGTCGAACTTGTGGCGTCGTATCTTCTGGAGTGCTTGCGGCACACTGGCCGCAGTTTTGAGGTCAAACCCTTGTCCCTTCAGGATCGCAGGAAGCATTGCGCGGATGCTCTCCTCGTCATCGACAAACAAGAGGCGCTGGGAGTGGAAAACTACGTTGTCCAAAGGCAAAAAACCAGCTTAAGAAAGAGCTTTCTGGCTCGCCATGATACCGAGTTCCTTGGCTTGACGGCAAGGAGTCTATTCGGCCAGTTTCGGCCAGACCGAGAACTTCAGGAAATGCCGGAAGGGATTCGATGAACTCCTGGACCGTCAATTCTTCCTGCGGGTGCGAAGGACTCTGACCGGGCCCAGGAGTCCGGAAGGCTGCAAGGGCGCGTCTGCCTTATAAAACTTTGGGGATGTGAAGGTATACGTCTTGGTGACGCCCGGTTGCCGGTCCCCAATGATGCGGTTCGCCCAGCCGTTTGTGACTTTGATTTCCACTCTGTTCGTGCCGGGCTTCAGTGCTCCAGTCGCATCGACCTGATACGGCGCCTTCCAGACAATGCCAAGGTTCTTGCGGTTAACGGAGACCTCCGCCAGGTTTTTGACCGTTCCCAGATCAATCCATAGACGAGCCCTCGGCTTGAACCATTCCGCTCGAGCCTGGATCGTTTTTGTATAACTTGCAGTACCCGAGAAATATTTCACCCCGGCATCACTGTTCTGGTGCCACGAAGTGAGTTTGTCGAGTGTGATCCTGGGTGGAGCGCCACGATCCGGTTGAAATGCCACATCCCATGGCCCCTCGACAGTTCGAAGGGCTTCCTCGAGAACAGTCGGTACCGTGCGGGAAGACGCTGTCGCGGCCTGGCGGAAAACCACAAAGACCGTGCCCCAGGGTTCGAGGCGCAGCGGCACCCGTGTTCTGCCATCTGCAAATTGGTAGGAAGCTGGCTCGATTTGTCCTGTGTCGGGGTGCCAAAGTTCGGCGGATTTTCCTTGCACGCGGAATGCGGCGTCAAAGGCTTCAGCACGATCGTTGCGGTTATCCACAAAGTAGAGATCGCCGTCAGCCAGTTTGCGATGAACGAAAAGAATGTCGGTATCGGGTGTAGGTTTTTCGTACTCAAAGTCGCGCCCGATGTTCAGGGTCTCGAGCACATCGGCTAACTTTTGACTGCCATAAACCTTGCCATTTCCAGTGCTTGCGCCAATGCCAGCGCCCCACAGCTTGTCTGCCAGGGAATGGAACTCGGCCTGATTGTCAGCCAGGCTGGGAGTGTTTTCGGGCTTGGCGCCGACTACAATCGCTCCGGCTTCAACCAATTCGTTGATTTTTTTCAGGACCGGCAGTGACATCTGTTTCGAGCGAGGATCGAGCGCCAGTATGCGATAGCTCATACCACTGGGCGTTATGAGACTAGGGCCAGCCACAGAGAACTTGTGGATAAGGGCGTCGGCGTTGACATAATCGAAGTTGTAGCCGGCGGGCACGTCGGGAAAGTGGTCTCCATAAATGGCGGTGATGTTGGAGTCTTCGCCGTAGAAATACGCGATATCCGCTACGAACTTGCCTTGTTGTAACAGGTATGAACTGCGGGCGAGATACGACACCCATGGCTTGGCCAGCTCGGCCCAGGTTTCATTGCGGTTAAACCATTGTCCGAACGGACCGAGGGCGAGTCCAGGTTTCTTATCCACCAGCGGTTGATGAACAGAAGTGTGAATGACGAACCGATTCAGGCCCATGGCCATTTCTTTGTCAGCCGTTGGCTTGAGCGTGGCTGGCGACCAGGCCCAGGCGCCGGAAGCGGCAGTCAGCGACTCAGCAGCGACGAGATTCTGGCCGTAGATGTGAGCGACTGAAGCCGATTCGCGAATGTCGGCGTCGTAACCATATTGCTCCTTGTTTACACCCGGTTTCTGCGTCCACATTGCCGACATCGGGACATCGTTGCTGCGCTTGACTTCCATTCCGTCGCCGATGAAGGCGCGTCCTTCTTCGTGCGACTCGCCGTAGTGGCCCATGCCGCGCTGATGCAGAATATCGGTGATCTGATCATAGTGATACTCGGCTAACATATCGCCGAGCGTCTCGCGGAAGTCCCACAGAAATTCTTCGCTCGCTTCCGCACTTTCGATGACGCGGCCTGCGAGCACCGGCAACCACGGAACCGGATCGTATCCACGGCGCCGGGTGAACTCGGTAATCAGATTGTCGGTCCAGTTGGCCGTGCCTGCTTCCCAGCTGTCGTTGATCACATACTGCAATCCTCGCTTCCCCATGAGAGGTCCGACCGCACCCCTGTAATTGTCGAGGTAAGTGTTCATGTATTCCCTGACGTATTCGCGGCTAAGCTTGTCGACCTCGAGTCCGGTTCCTTCGGGCGAGGCGGGATGGTTGGTAACTCCGGTCAGCGAGCAGCCAAAGCGCAACACGACCCAGTGGCCGGCGGGGGGTGTCCAATCGAGAGTGCCGTCAGGGTGCAGTTTGGAAGTTAGATCGACGATGTCGCTTTTCGGAATGGCATCTCGAGCCGCGACGGGAGGGGTGGAAAACGAATCGAAGCTGCGTAGGTTGGCGAAGCCGGCCTTCTCCTCGAAGCGGCTCACCCGAGCGCCGGGATGCAGGACAAGCTCCGAGATCTGAAAGTTTGGGCCAGGCTTCACGGCGCTGAAATCGCCAAATGGATTCTCCACGTCGAATGGCATGGTGCGGAAACCGGAAGGCGGTTTATCGGTGAAGTTCACGCGGAAGAATCGGGCGCTGGCCGGGGAAAATGCGATGGTGTGTTCCACGGCGCCGTCGTTGGGAATATCGGCCAGCTTGCGGAAATTTTGACCATCGTCGCTCGCCTCCAAGTCGGCAACAGGGGGTGCAGCTCCGAACCTGTTCGCCATGGCCGCCGCCGGGTCATGGAACGCCAGGGTCACGGCGCGCATGGTCTCGGGAGCGGAAAATTCGTACTGGATCCATGCCCGCTGGCCTGCGGGCGCTTTGGGCAGCGCGGTCGTTTTCACCAGGTCGCCATCGGTCAAAACGCTTAGATCAAGGTTGCCGCCACTGGACGTGATCGTCGGTCGCAAAGCGGAAACCGGGACGTCGCTTTCGGGCGCGCGGTACGCTACCACTGCCGAGTCGGCATAGAAGACCGGGGCTGCCTCCGGTGTCTGACCACTGATTAACGCGAGGAAATCGAAGAGCGGTACATTTTGAAATGGACCGCTGACCGTCGGCGGGTGGGGCAACACGCCCGAGAAAGGCTTTCCGCCCTCCACCCTGGTTTCGCTCCACACCACTTTCTTCATGCCCTGATTGGGCTTAACCCAGGGCCCGCCCGATTCGCTCCATCCGGGCGAGCCGGCAATCGCTTCTTCCAGGCCCAGTCGGTCGGCAAGTTCCGTGGCATAGCGGAAGGCATCCTGCCATTCCGGCGTCATATAGACCAACCGGTGATCGACCAACTTAGGAGTATTAAGCGCGGCGTCGAAATTCTGGAAGCCGCCGATGCCGACGCGCTGCATCCACTCGAGGTCGAGCTTGATGCCTTCCTTGGTTATGTTACCGTTCATCCAATGCCACCAAACACGCGGCTTGGCCGAGTCAGGCGGGTTTCGGAAGCCTCGGGCAAGCGGGTCGGATTTCTCGTCCTGCGCGGCGGCAGCGAGCGTCAACGCCAGAACGACGGCAACCGACACCAGGCGGGGAGGTTTTCGCGCAGCGCAAAGTTGGGTCAGCATAGGCGTTGTCTCCTGGTTGTGACCATGCTTCGTTAAATTGTTGGTTCAGCAGACTTGGACGTACTCCATACCCAGCAGAAATCCGAGCTTTTTCAGCTTGCTTGAAATATGACCCAGCCCTACGGCACAGTGGTGTGCCGGACCCGTAGCATTCCATTCATTCATGAACCGCCTGGCGCCAATCGGGAACCGGTAGCGGCTATTCGTGTTACCAATCTCAAGCACCGGCCCGGGCACGGACGCGCCTTCAGCGACAACCAACTTCAGCTTCCCTTGGGCGGATTCGGCTACCGCCAGCAGAGTGACAGGGCCGTGCTTCACCGACATTTCAACTGACAGGCCGCGGCCTGTCTTGCCGTGATAGACCGTGAGTGGCCGTACCTTGGTTTTTCCTTCGGCAATCGCGATGTGGCCAGGACCGTCATGGCCCATGAGCACAACGTCGTCGTTGTAATCCACTGCGTAGTATTCGGTGAAGGACCCTCCGGCGCCGAAGGCATCCATGATCTTCATGGCTTGCACGTTCTTGATTTCATACTCGCCGGCGACCGGAATCCCTCGTGCCGTAAGCAGGCTGGTGCCCAGAATGATGGAACGGATGGCTTCCTCGTTGTCGGCGTTTCCCGTGCCCTTATGGTAGTACGCCAGCGAACCGAGCCGGTGTTGTTCGACCAGACGGTCGAGTGCAACCGAGGTGCGGGCGGCGCGACGAAGTTCTTCCCCGGAGCAGTCGGCCTCGACATCAAAGGCCTTCATGAAATCGGCCACTCTCCTGTCGACGCTCGCCTCCGTTGCCTCCCGGCGCAGCGAGGCTAACTCCTCGACTTCGAGAATCTCAATGTGGCCGCCGAAGCACGCCGCTTGCACTGTCAAGTCGGTATAAATATCCAGCATGCCGCCGTAATAATGGCCCATGACGCCCAGACGGTTGTGCTCCATGACGCGGGCGACCCGGGCCGCTTCGATCCACTCGCCGATCTCAGCCCACGCGGCGGGATCGTTCTCCAGCATCCCGCTCACCTGATAAAAGGGGATCCCGCTACGCTGAAAGACATTCGCGATTTCCGGCACCGGACAGGGCGAGCAGTGAGCCAGCCATTCGCCGGTCATTTTGGTGCGGTCGCCGAGCCGATTGAAGCATGCGTAATCAATCGCCGCCGCGGGTGAGAGATTGAGGATGATGACCGGCACTTTGGCCCGACGCACCGCCGGCAACACTGTCGAAGAAAGCGCATAGGTGGTGACGTACAAGAAAATCAGATCCACGTCGGCGCGGCGAAACTCATGTCCGGCAGCCAGCGCTTTCTCGGGAGTATCAACCAAACCCAGTTTGATGACCTCTACGCCGGGCCTTTCAATCCGTTGGGCAACGACTTCGACATACCCGCGGAGGCGCTCCTCCAGGCCCTCGAACTGGGGCCAGTACGTGTCGAGGCCAATGCCGAAAATGCCGACTTTGAGCGACTTGTGAGAAACAGCAGCGGTCATAAGCGAGGGAGTCGCACTCGAGTCCACATGCAAAACCACGGAGTGGGATTTTGAGCTTAGCCAGCACCCGCCGCCCGAGCAAGCGCCGAGTTGCGGGAACCAGGCGTTCTGCACTGCGAAAACAACAGGCACTTATTTTCGGCGGGTATCGACAGCGATCGGTGGTCATTCGATGGGCTGCATCCCGATTCCTGACGGACAGAGGACCATCAGGCCCGCGTCGCTTTCGATTTCTCAGCGCGAAATGTCCTGCGGTAATCGATTGCCCTTTGACGTACCTCTAACTGGATGGGAGGATGCCGCATCCCCGCGTGTCGCGGCGCGACGATGTTCAGTGGCTCGAAGGCACAAGATAAGCGATTCCAATTTGAAAGGGGGAGGGTTATGAATGTCAGTTCGCGATGGCAATGGCTCACCCTTTTGGCGCTCGCATGCGTCATAGCAGGAACTGTGCGGGCTGAGGATCCACCCGCGAAAGTCGTTGTCCATTGGGATAAGGTCATTCGTGCCTCCGAGACCACGCCCACTCTGCAAGTCGTGGTCAATCCTCCGCTACGGCGTGGGACGCCCGTGCACGATAACGCATTTAAGGCGCTGCACGACCTCGGTGCTGACTATGTCCGCTATGTGCCGTGGTTGCCCTATCCGAAACTGGGTGTCGCGGAACTGGAGCCCCCTGAGGACGGCAAAACATCGTGGGACTTCTCGACCATTGATCCCATGACGATCGACTTCCTCGAGGCCACGAAAGGGCATTCGGTCATTCTCAACTTCAGCACGATCCCGCAGTGGATGTACAAGACCGACACGCCCGTGCCCTATCCGGCGGACCCCAACCAGGTCACATGGGAATACGAAAAGGGAACCGAACTGCGTGATCCGAGCATGAAGGAGGTCGCCGGATATTACGCCCGGTTGCTCGCGTGGTACACCCAGGGCGGGTTCACGGACGAGTTCGGCAAGCGCCACGAGTCGGGCTACCACTACTCCATCCCCTACTGGGAGGTTTTGAACGAGGTGGAGTTTGAGCACCACACTGACGTCGAAACCTATACCCGGCTGTACGACGCGGTGGTAACCGCCATGAAAAAGGTCCAGCCGGACATGAAGTTCGTGGGGCTGGCGCTGGCGATGTCCACCGATCCCCACTATTTTGAGTATTTTCTTGATCACAGGAATCACGAGCCTGGGGTGCCGCTCGACTTCATCTCCTATCACTTTTATGCGGTCCCGACAGCGGACCAGACCCCGGAGATCGAACAGTTCACCTACTTTGACCAGGCCGATGGATTCCTGAAGACGGTGCGCTATGTGGAGTCGATTCGCAAACGGCTGTCACCCCAGACCAAGACCACCATCGATGAACTGGGCGTAATCTCGGCCGACGACCTCACCCAGGGGGAGCCCGGGCATGTCGCTAAGCCGATTCCGGATTCTTACTGGAATCTGGCGGGGGCGATGTACGCCTACATCTTCGGCGAATTGACCAAGATCGGTATTGACGTGGCGGGTGAGTCACAGCTTGTGGGGTTTCCTACCCAGTTTCCCAGCGTCTCTATGGTTGACTGGAACGACGGGAAGCCGAATGCGCGCTATTGGGTGCTAAAGCTTCTCCATGACAACTTCGGTCCCGGCGACAAACTGGTCGAGATCGAGCCATTCCACGCCTTCGCGTCGAATCATCCTTATGTCTACTCGCTGGCGTTTGTGACGCGTGCCGGCAAGCGGCGCGTGCTCGTGGTAAATAAACGCGACCGCCTGTTCGATATTTCGATGCCGGGGGCCAGCGGAGGGCGAGTCGACTATGTGGATCAGAGCACGAACTTCCAGCCGCCGGCCAGTCGGAACTTGACCGCTGATACGTTCCAGCTGAACGGATACGCCGTGGCGGTGGTTACATTTCCCTGACCCGAGCGGAATGAGCCTCAGCGCCCTGCCTTGGGCTCGATCTCCTGTTTGGTTACTTCTGAGGCCGGTCCGGTTAGATCGAATCCCTTCTCTCGCGTAGACTCTTGGTGAAGGCGCCGGAATTCAGCCAGCGCCTTTTGCTGCTCACTGGAATTCCCCAACGTTTTCTGAACCTGGGCGAGCCGATACCACGTCACCTCGTTACCCGGGTCCGCTTTGACCGCCTTCTGTACGTGTATCAGCGCTTGTTCCGGCTGCTTCTTCTCTAATAGGACTGCGGCGAGCCCCAGGTGCGCTTCCGCGAAGTCAGGGTAGTGTTTTACTGCTTGTTCGAAGTACTGTCGTGCTTCGTCGCTTTGGCTGGCTTTGCGATGCATTTCTCCCAATTCGTACGCGGCGTTGGCATTCGTGGGGTCCAGCTGCAACTCCGCTTCAAATTCCTTTTCCGCCTCGGCCGTGTCTTCCGCTGAATGGTGCTGCCAGAAACGAGAAAGCAGCGTGCGGCCAATCCGATAGTGCACACCCGGGTGTTGCGGTTCGAGCCTGAGCACTTCGCGGTATTCCTGAATCGCCTGGTCATAGGTGCCCTGGCTTTCATGTGCCTCGGCCGCAGCCAAGTGGCGCCACACTGAATTCGGCGCGACTTGAGCTAGTTTCTGAACGCTCAGGAAGGCGAAGTTTCCGAAGATTCTCCCGCTGTGATAGAGGACCTCAGGATCGCTGGGATAAAGGCGTTGGAGTTCCAGGGCGACTTCTACGGCTTGGTTGTCCCGTTTTAGTCCAGTGTAGGCTCTCTCCAATTCGAGTCCGCACATGCGCTTGATCTCCGGGTCGGAGGATCGACGAAAGCCCTTCTCCAGACCGGGTAGCGCTTCGTTGTAGTGGCCAAGCTCGGAAAGGGACATGGCTAAGAGACTCTCCGACTTCAGCAGGCTGGGTTTCAGCTTCAAAGCTTGACGGAGCGCAGGCACAGCCTCGTCAAACTTGCGTTCCTCGAAATAGATCAGGCCGAGGTTGGCATGGACTTCGGCGACGCCGGGTTCGAGCTGGCACAGTTTCTCGAACGCCTGCTCGGCCCGGGAGTAATCTCCTTGCGCCAACGCCCGCTGCCCCTCCGCGGAGTAATGTTCCGCCGCACCGGCGGATGATGCTTGTCCCAGAGCGCAGCCACTGCCGAGGCAAACCACCACGCAGGAGAGCGTCAAGCAGATCCAAAAGGCGGCCCAACGCTGGTCGGACATAAGCTCGAATGCTACCTCAAAGAAGGCGAGGGCGGGTAAGGAGAACTGCCCGGGCGCACTGCCCGGGCAGAGTTTTGAAAACCGAAGCGGTTAGAAAACGACCTTGCCTCCGAATTGAATAATGCGTCCCGGCCGCGCGGCAATGACTTTGCCATAGTCTAAGTTATTTGGATTGTTGCTGACCGGAGCACCAATGCTAGTCGCCGTAAACGGGTCAAATCCGTATTGCGCGTGGTTGAAAATATTAAAACCCTCCATGCGGAACTGGAACGCGACCCGTTCGGTGAATTTAAAATCCTTGCCGATCCCTGCGTCCCAGTTGTTGATGCCGGGACCGCGAATGATGTTGCGTCCGCTGTTGCCGAACTGACCGGCAAGGGGTTGGACAAAGCAGGCGGTGTTAAACCACTCGTTGACGCTCTTGTGGAAACCGCTATTTGGATTGCAACCAGAAATCAGATTAGCCCTCTGCGTAAAACTCGTGAGCAAACCGAATTGGTCAGCGGCCAGCACGGAAAACGCGAATCCTTTTTGGAAGGTGGTGATCCCCGTGATCTGCCAACCGCCCAGGGCAAGATCGGCGGCTTTATTCATAGAGTTGCCGTATCGCTTTCCGCGTCCGAATGGCAACTGATAGACCGCGCTGGTGACGAACCTATGGGGCACGTCAAAATCCGAGCGGCCGTAGTCCAAGCGGGCGTTGTGCTCATCCATATGCCCGGCAAATGCGTTCGTGGCCCCCACACCCGCGGCGGCCGACTTGTCGTCCATGCTTTTGGACCAGGTGTAGACCGAGACCAGTGCCAATGAACTGGAGCGCCGTTCGAGCTTTATGTTGCCGGCGTTATAGTTGTTGTACCCGTTCCATTGGCTATCCAGGAAGCCGTTGGGCGAAGTGATGTTCTGGAAAGGCCTCCTCGCTAATTTAGGACAGTCACCCGATTTCGGATCCCCACCGGCAGTAGAATCGCAAGCGGCCGGATTAGCCGGCGGCAGACCTTGCCCAATGTTGATGCGGTTCAGTAAGTGAGTTCCCTTATTGCCCACATAGTTAACTTCGAGAGTCGTATTCCGCGCCAATTCCCGCTGCACCGACAGAGACCACTGCTGCACGTAGGGGTTGTGAGGAAACTCGGAAATAATCACGGCGAAGAATTGGCTGCCGTCACTGGCAGGACTCACCTGATGAAGAGTAACTGCCGGAAACATATTGTCCGTGAGCTTGGGCAGGTTCGGATTCACGGTTGGGTTCGGAGAAGTACGAACGACGAAAGGATAAATGTCGCCTGAATCGTCAATTTCACGAGTCTCGGCGGAGTCAAAAAAGATTCCGTACCCGCCGCGAACGACTGTCTTGTCGGTCAGGCGATAGGCGAAGCCGAGTCGAGGAGCAAAGGGTTTCTTCGATCCGTCAGCTGGATTATTGCGCCCGCAGTAGCGATAGAAGCCGTTTCCCTGGGGAGCGATCGGGCCGCCAAGACCTGGGACCGACTGGGTCTGCAAAGCCTTATCCGCAAAACAGAGCCCACCACCGGGATTCGCCCGATCAAACCAGAACATCTTGTTGTTGCTCTCCTCAAACGGCACCGCGCGATAGTCCCAGCGCAGGCCGAGATTCAAGCTGAGCCGGTTGTTGAATTTCCAGTCATCTTCCACAAAAGGAGCGAAGTAGGTGAAGCGATACTGGTTCAGATTGCCCGCCGTCCCCGTCGGACTGAATGGCCCCGGCTCAAAGGTGCTGGCGTTGTTGTAGTAACCAAGTAAAAAGTCGGCAATGGAATTACCGGTTCCGCAACGGCCCGACGCAGTCGTGCAGCCGCCACTGTTGTTGGTGACCGTGTCGTTGCTAAAACCAAAGTTACCCAGGAAGTCTGCCGAAAGATTCCGCTTCTGCAGCCATCGGCGGTAATCGAATCCTACTGTTATGGTGTGTTTACCTCTGATCATGGCTAGCGAGTCGGCGAATTCCCAGGTAGGAAGATCGCTGGTTGAGGTGTCATTGCCTTGACTGCCAAAGCTGGTGCCATTGATGCCTTGGAACCCAATGGTCGGATACAGGCGGGCATAGGCGGGCAAGGTCGGGAAAACACCCGTCACACCCAGTGCGGTTACGTCGGATGTGGGAGCCGGCATGCCGCCCTGAACCGCGATAGGCTCGAGACGTCCGAAGCGGAAACTGTTCACGTATTTGGAGCCCAGGTTGAGAGTGTGGGAGATCATCCAACTCTCGGACTTCTCGGTAAAGACGCCTACTCCAAATGGGATTGTGACGGATCCGTTAATGTTCTGGTTGTCATAGGTCGCCGTGGTGTAGCGGAAGAAAACCGAACCGAAATGCCCCAATTGCTGGTCCAGCTTGTAGGTTTGCTGGTTCGTCTGGTTCTGAAGATTGGTCACCAGGCGGTAGTTGCCGGGACAGCCAGTGCAATTGGGTGCGGGGATGAGCTTGGCGCCAAGAACTACCTTGGCGAGTCGCGAGAACCGGGAAGAAGGGATAATGTTGCCCGGGAAGGGCTGGTTGGTTGTGGGATCGATGGGTAGGCAAAACTGTTTTGCGCCGGGAGTGCAACCGGCTGTGATTGGTGTCAAGCCGGATGAGGAGAAATCGCCGGTCAATTGCGCGGGGTTCGGAGCGTTAAAGTTGTCCTGGTTCAGACCATTCCTGATCCTCCATCCTTCGTAGTTGGCGAGGAAGAACGTCTTGTTTCTCCCGTCGTAGACTTTCGGGATGTAGATGGGCCCGCCAAGAACATAGCCAAACTGATTCTGACGAAGCTTGGGAATAGTAGATTGAAAGGGCGCTTTCGCGTCGAGTGCGTCATTCCTAAGAAAATCCCAGGCGGTGCCATGAAGTTGATTCGTGCCAATCTTGCTGACGATGTTGATTTGGTTCGCGCTGAAGCCATATTCCGCGGAGTAGGTTTCACTCTGAACCTTGAATTCCTGAATGGCATCTTGGGACAAGATCACGGCCGGCGTATTCAACGCTGTGTCGGTATTGATCAGCCCGTCAAGTGTGTAATTGTTGGAGGTAGGACGACCACCATTAATACTGATGGCGTTACCCTCACCCTGCCGCATCTGGCCTTGCTCGCCGTTAGTCTGCACGGCACCCGCCCCGATAAACAGCAAGGTCAGGAAGTTGCGTCCGTTCAGCGGTAACTGATCCACCTGCTTCTCGCTAATCAACTGGGCGACGGCGGAGCTGTCCGTGTCGAGGGCGACGGCACTGGCCTCCACCCGCACGCTTTCCGACACGGCGCCTGGCTTCATGCTGACGTTGGCCCGCACTTCCTGCCCGACAACTAAACCAATTTGGTCCACCACCGACCTCTGAAAACCCGGTGCCTGAACCGTCACTCTGTAAATGCCCGGCGGCAAGTAAGGAACGGTGTAATCACCGGTAGAAGTAGTTTCCGTGCGTTTGCTCACGTTGGTGGCGATGTTCGTGACTTCGATGCCAGCGTTGGCCACGACCGCGCCGGAATTGTCGGTCACGGTTCCCAGGATGGTTCCGTAGGCGCCGCCTTGCGCAAAGGCAAGGGTTGCCGACATCGCTAAGAGCAGACCGGCGAGCAGATTACGGGCTCTCATGATCGTCCCTCCTCGAGTTGGCGCTTGCCTGCCTACACGTCAGCGCCAATTTTCGTTATTTGCCCCGGAAAGCGGGGTAAAACGGGTTCGAACCGCTGCATCATCAGTTTCCGTTTTTCTTGCTTCGGGCTCCCCGCGACGGAATGCCAGCGGTCGGGCCCGCGTGACTCCACGAATCTGGGGGCGGATGTTCCCACCGCTCCGCCACCGCGTCAACGCGCGAGGGGGAAAGCACTAGTATTTTTCAATGAGAAACGAGATTACGCGACAGGATTGGCTGTAAAAGCGCCAATTTGTTGCTCATTCCGCGATTTCGAGGAAGAATCTCCAGTTTTGTGCAGCGTCCGTCCTGGGTAACGGTTGTTTTGCATTGCAGAACATCGCGCAAGGCTCCGTCTTCTCCTCGCCTGACGTGCGCACTCTCATTAAGCTGGCCAAACTTGAAGCGCGTCGAACCCTGCACGCTAAACGAGGTTATCTTCGGATGAGGGACGCAACGCTGGCGATGATGTAGCGGCTTCTCGCCGCCCCGTGCTGCCGCTTCGGTGGCACGTTCTCCATCAAGAACCCGGAGGTTTCCGCGGCCATGCTCAGCGACCAAGTACGCTGCGTGCTCTGGATGCGCCGTCAGGATTCCCCG
>Ga0209804_1000581_pt1 | contig 28623 bp, 22 predicted proteins | sample GraSoiAngelo_139_FD_185896 | JGI IMG/M metagenome (GOLD analysis project Ga0209804, IMG submission 185896) | Grasslands soil microbial communities from the Angelo Coastal Reserve, California, USA - 14_0929_12_20cm (SPAdes) (version 2) | ecosystem: Environmental > Terrestrial > Soil > Grasslands ... | reverse complement strand
TACTAGTCCCTCCACCGTTCACTGAGATGCCTCCTTCCGTGTAGAGAGTCATTGCCGCAAAGTATGCCTGACCGTTGAAGTTCCATTGAAGGACCCACCATTCTCCCTCTGAGGGAGTTGGAGGCAGTAGTAGACTGGTCAGGTTGGACATTTCGAGGTTGATGTTGAAGTAGCCGTTGGCGCCGACCGTCCGGTAGTTGTTGATGTATCCTTTGAGAATGTTGAGCTGGTCCTGCTGCTGGCCCGTAAGATAGCCGGGTGCTGAGTTGGGTTTGCCGACGAGCCAGTTCAGCGGCGGAATAGAATGCGTACCGGCAACCGTGAGTGTAGTAGTGGTGACGTTCTGTCCTGGAGTTGGCGAGGTTATCGTGACGCCTGTGGAAACTGGTTTGGCGGCGCAGCCTGAGACGATGCAGCCAACGTTAGGCGAGCCGATACCTGTGACGGGGTCCCAGCCTGGACCCGCATTGTAACAGGGTGTACCTGAGAAGCAGTTGTTGCCGGTGGTGATGTCGTGGAACTCGGCCGAGTATTGAGGCGCGTTGAGAAATGAGTAAGCCGTTGGATTGAAGAAACCCGCGTTAGCGTTATTTGCATTATTAATTATGGCGATGACTCCTGCCCAGAGCGGGGAGGCAAGACTTGTCCCGCCTATCAGAAAGAGCAGGCCGAAATTGACTCCGTTCAGAACGATCACCACTCCAGTCTGAGGATCCGCATCAGCAGCGATATCGGGAACGCCGCGCCCCGTTGCTGTCAGAGGAACTCCCGCTCCTATCTGCCAGGATGGGCGTGTGAAGACGGAGGAGAAGCCGCCGCCCGTGCAACCAGGGTCGCAGCTCCACGTGCTCTCAGCCTTCCAGCCAGCCGATGAGACGGTAAGGGATGTGCCGCCAACTGATGTGACGAGTGGGTCGGACGTTGGGTAGCAGGTGCCCAGGTCAAACTGGTTCGCTCCCGGGCATGTGTTTCCCCAGTCGCCGGAAGAGGCTAGGACTGTGATGCCCTGGACTGCCGCCTCTGCGTAGAAGGTATGCGCATACGCGATGAGCGAGGCTGTGCCGATCCCAGAGCTACCGGTCGAGTTGGCACCGCCATCAGCTGAGCCATCGTACTCGCCGAAGCTCTGCGAGATGATGTTGCCGGCCTGGTTGGTGATTGCTGCGGCGATGGCCTCGCTTAGACCTGGACCGGGGTCGAAGCTGAGCATGTTAACCAAGTTCGCGCCTGGGGCCATTGCGTGCGCCCACTCGACGTCGAGGGCTGTTTCTGTATCCCAGCCAGACCCGGGAGGGACTCCTAGTAGTCCGCCTGTTACGGGAAAGTTCGAGAGAACTCCGTTGACAGCGTCGTTTGACACGTCGTAGATTGTGCTTGACGAGTTGACTGTCTGGATATTAACAATGGGAGTCGGGAGACCATAGGTCACGGAGAACTCTGCTAGGTCAGCCTGGATCGTCTTGTCTCCATAGCCAGCGTCGATCAAGACGATGGACTGTCCCTTTCCATTCATTCCAGAATTCAATAGAGAAGTCTCGTTGTATGCGGTCTGAAGATCCGATGGCTGGTATGGTGGCGAGAAGGGTGGAATCGGACTCGTCCCAGTCGGACTGACCTTCTGGGCCGCAAGGGTCGGAACAAAGAACGTGTAATTCTCGAGACCGATGACGGAGGTGACGAAGGGCGCGAGGTTGGAGGGTAGATAGATTGGGGCGGTGTTGGCGTAGAATTTGAAGTGCGGCCCAGAGAACATCTGAACGCTGGTGGAAAAGGCTTGGTCGAACTGTCCAACAGTGCCGACTAGGTTGAGGAAGAGTCTGGACCGGTCTGTGAAGGTGGATATGCCGAAGGATTGGAAGTAGGAGACTGCTGACGAGTAGAGTGCTGGGGAAGGCGCGAAGACCGCCGAGTATTCCTCAGGAGTCAGAAAAGAGTGGTACATGTAGGACCCGGGCGTGTAGATGCTCTCGATCATCTGATCCCGGAGCTCCGTCTGGCTGTTGTCGAAGAAGCCGATCGATGTTGCGATCGCTAGGTTTGAGGGGGCTGAGCCGAGTAGGACGCCGATCGATGTAGGATTAGCTCCCTGTATCACTGCCAAGGGTGCTACTTGGGTCGGGGATGAGTCTCTTGCTGGGCTAACGAGGGACAGCAGCATCAAGGCGACTGCGAGGATCGGCAGAACCTTCGGTTCGCGTATTGATCGGATGACTCTGATCAATTTGAGAACGTTTGCGATAGATTTCCGGCTTAAAACGAATATTTCGCGCGGGAATATTTTCGAAACTCGAAAATATCAGAATCCGACAATATCGAAGTCCGATACTAATCCGGATTTTCTGAGAAACCGAGCTAGGAGTGGTTTACGTTAATCGCATCGCTCTAAATTCTACGCAGAAACCTAGTGTTTAGACAACAGGGTCACTGTGAACCTAGGATCGACCGCAAGTCAGATTCATGATGCTATCTACTACAGTCATAGTACATTTTATATACATCGTGGGAAAATTGCCAACCCAATGTACGACTGGAAAATCGCCGTACCCCACGTCTTCTCGTCGATGCGTAATGGAAGGATTCACTCACATGTACTGAGATTTAGTCGGATTGCAGAAGTCTCAGTTATCATGTTACTTGTAATGGTTCCCGCGTTTGCCCAAGCCTCGCCTATTCATACTGTAGCCGCAGCAAAGCCTCAACCCCCGTCATCAACCTCGGCTACATGGGCCAAGGCGTACAGCATCCCATACAGTTACTCGGTGGCCGAAAGCGTTGCTCAGACATCCAGTGGTGGTTATGTCGTGGGCGCCTCGTGTACCGCAGCTGCGGTAACCACTCCCAACTGCAACACACTCTCAGAGCCAACTGCAATGGTCATGAAGGTAGACTCTAGCGGAAATATTCAATCGCAGACCCAGTACAACTACCTGAAGTATCCCTACTCTACGCCATTGAATCTCATCCGATCGACCTCGGACGGCGGCGCCATCTTCGCGGGCAACGCCCAATTCGGCTGTCCCGGAACAGGACAGACCAGCTGCGGTTTGATCGTCAAGGTCGACTTGAGCGGAAATGTTCAATGGTCGAACGACTTGCAGTTCTCCACCAGCTCCTCGTACGGTCCCCTCACATGGCCCCTAGATCTCCATCAGACCACTGACGGAGGATACGTGGTAGCGGGATATGCCTTCGCCCCTGCGGCGAGCTACAACCCGTTCGTGGTGAAACTCAGCTCGGCAGGGCAGATACAGTGGCAACATGTCTTCGTCGATCCGAATAGCCAGTACGGCGCCGCCTACGCGGTTGAACAGACCCCTGATGGAGGATATGTTGTCCTCGGGGAATCAACCTACTATGTTTCCGCTTCTTACACTGCTTCTGAAATTCTCGTCTTCAAGCTCGACCCGACCGGTACACTAGCCTGGCAGCACGACTACTCCATCGGAACAGACAGCTACGCCGAGACCTTGGCGCTGACCTCTGACGGTGGCTTCATCCTCGGCGGGCTAGTATCCATAAGCAGTGCGAATTCATACAGCAGTAGCGTTCTACTTCTGAAGCTCGACTCAGCTGGCGGCCCGCAATTTGCCAAGACCTATGCTCCTTCTGGCAGCATCAGCGACCTAGCTATTACCGGCGTACAACAGACGAGTGATGGAGGATACGCGTTCTCGGGATACTACTTCCAGAACACGGTCTACGACGAGCGGGCGTGGCTTGTCAAGACGGATTCCACGGGCAAGGTTCAGTGGGACAGGACCTACGGCGCGGACGTGCAGTATTCTAGCAGAAAATTCTACTCGTTCCAACAGACCAGCGATGGAGGATTCATCGCAGCCGGCTCAACTAACCAGTTCAACGGGGGCGACAACTCACTCTGGCTTGTAAAGACAGACTCCAACGGCAACATCGCAGGCTGCAACGATTTTCAAACACAGTCGGACGTTAGCGGTTCGGTCTCGGTGACCGTCTCGATCTCAGATCTGAAAGCGACCCCTGACAGTTTCACCTATGTGGCTGACACCCTCTCCTCGGTCCCGGGTCCCCTCAAGACATCAAAGGAATGCTAGCCGACCTTTCCTGCGCACCCTCCGGTCGAAGGTCCCGTCTGCTTGTGAAGAATACGGAAGCCGTAAACAAGAACCAGTCGCCTTACTACGTGCTCCACGGCAATCTATGCCTGGAGCAACGGGCCTTGAAGCCCCCCGATGTAAACTCGGACAACTTTGACCTAGCGTTCTAGGGTTTTGCACGTTCGCAGGTCGACGGCGTATTTTGAGATGTGTTTGTCAGCTAGGCGAAGAATTGGTTCTACCGTTTCTCGGTTGAGAGTGTACTCGATTGTTTTTCCAATTCTCTGACTTGTCACTAGACCGCAGAATGCCAGGCACTTGAGGTTGTGGGAGGCCATTGTTTGCTCAATTTTGAGAGCTTCTGCAATCTCTCCCACGTTCTTCGGGCCATTTCTGAGCAGGTTTAGGATGCCCACTCGACAGTGGTTCGAGAGTGCGGTAAACAGCAGCGAGACCGCTGTCACGTCGGTCTTTCGGAGGATGAGCTGTTGGCTCATGATTGCCTATTTTCCCATCACTCGTTTCTACAATTAAACTAATCGCGCCATCCCCGGCTTGTAGCAGGCTTATATGACAACTGCGTCATATGACAGTCGAATCGTATGTTTGATTTGGTCATTCTAGGGTCGGGCTCGGCGGCATTCGCTGCTGCGCTCAAAGCGGCCGACCATGGAGCAAAAACGGCCATGATAGAGAGAAGCACGATAGGTGGAACGTGCGTCAATGTTGGTTGCGTCCCTAGCAAGAACCTTCTCCGAGCAGGGGAGCTTCGATACTACGATAGTCACCGCGAATTCCCTGGAATAAAGCCGGGAACTACAACTCTCGAATTCAACAGAATCATAGAACAGAAAAATGAGATAGTGCGAGGACTCCGGAAAGAAAAATACTCCGACGTTCTAAGGTCACTACCCTCAACCAAACTCTTTCGCGGAAACGCGAGATTCATTTCTCGGACGCGAGTAAAAGTGGATGGCATCAATGTTGACGGTAGAAAGTTCGTGGTCGCGACTGGATCGTCCCCCCGGATACCTAGTATCCCTGGCATTGAGAGCGTGGACTATCTGACGAATGTCGAGGCTCTCAGGCCGAAGAATAGACCTGCTTCGATGGTTGTGCTCGGTGGTCGAGCCCTAGGTCTTGAGTTCGCCCAGATGTACTCACACATGGGAACCAGAGTGACTCTCCTGCAGAGAAGCGATAGGATAATTCCTGAAGAGGAGCCGGCAGTCTCTGACGCATTGCGCCAGTATCTAGAGGAGGAGGGGATAAAGATCAAGACGGGAGTACAGGTCAAACGCGTCTATCAGACCCAGGGCGAGAAGGTTATCGTCGCCAGAGACAAGAGTAGAGAGTTCGAAGCTCGAGCAAGTGAGCTTCTAGTGGCCACTGGTCGCGACCCTAACACGAGCCTGCTGGGCCTGGAGAGTGTGCCGGTAGTGCTTAGGAAGGATGGCGCGGTAAAAGTCGATCGAGAAATGCATACGACCGCCCGTCACGTGTGGGCTGCTGGAGACGTCATTGGGGAACCGATGCTTGAAACTATTGCAGCGAAGGAAGGAGCGACAGCGGCAGAGAACGCCCTGTGGGGGACGCATCGGAAGATAGACTTCCTCCCGGTCCCTAGAGCCATATTCACATCACCCCAGGTAGCGTCAGTTGGACTCACTGAGAAGCAGGCCCATGAGCAGGGCTACGAGTGCGCTTGCAGAACCATACCAATGTCGAAAGTTCCAAAGGCCATCGTAATCAGAGACACTAGAGGGTTGATCAAAATGGTTGCTGAAGCCTCGACTGGAAGGATCTTGGGAGTTCACGTCCTCGCAGACGGCGCTGCGGATATGATCCACGAGGCAGTTCTAGCAGTCAAGTATAAGCTGACAATCGACGACATCATCGATACAGTGCACGTATTCCCAACAATGACGGAATCGATCAAGCTGGTCGCGACCTCCTTCCGAAAGGACATTGACGAGCTCAGCTGCTGCGCGGAGTAACCAAGGGAGATGTTGAAAGCAGTGTCGTATTATGGTCCTATAGGACTGGTCGGGTTCTCCGACAAGCCAACATTATACCGAATGATTCTGCCGGAAGGAGGAGGTGTCTATGTCATGTGTGGAGCAGACATACTCATCAATGGACTGAAGACAGACCTTAGGGCCGAAGCTCGATGCCCCTTATGTGGAACCCTCACCCGTTTCCGCATCGACAATAGACGAATCGAGGATCTTGTCCCCAGGGACCCAACGCTTCACGTCGTCGAACTCGAACAGGGCCCAGGACGTATGAGCATCAAGTGTGACTCAACCCATATTTTCGACAAGAAGGACTGCCTTACAAATTGGCTATCAACTTACGCCGGAAAACCTGGCCGAGTAATCTCGCTACCCGAATACATGGATTCTCTGAATAGGCACCCTCCAGGGAAAGTATCACCAGCATGAATCCGACTCGACTTGCGAACACAGTCAAGAATTAGGGACAATCGAACCGAAAGCTTTCGCCACCAGAATGCAAATATTGAGGAGCACGTTACCACGTTCGTCCCATGCCAGCACTGATCGTCAAGGAACTTACGCCGTCTTTGAGAGACGATTTCCTACACTTCTTCGACAATATTGCATTCGCAGACAATCCTGATTGGTCTGACTGTTACTGTTCAGCCTATCATTTCACGAACAACAAGGGAAAGGCTGAGAGTCGTCGCGAGGCCTCGAGCCTGGTAGAGGAGGATAGGATGCACGGATTCCTCGCGTATGATAACGGAAAGCCAGTTGGCTGGTGTAACGCTGCTCCTCGCAGCAGCTACCCCGGAGTCCAGTGGTTATTGGGTTCGGGTCCCGATAAGTATGAGCGGGTCGGTTCGATCGTCTGCTTCGTAGTAGCTTCTTCGCATCGCGGCCAGGGAGTCGCGTCCCAGCTGCTGAATGCTGCATGCAACAAGTTTTCCCAGAAAGGACTAGAGTATGCTGAAGCTTATCCGGTCAAGAAGCCGGAGTCGGCCGCCTACAACTTTCCAGGCCCACTGTCAATGTACCTCAAGAACGGCTTCAGCACACACCGCGACGCCGATTGGTATCTAGTAGTACGAAAGCGACTCAAAACACCAGACTGAGATCGCATTCAATAGGTTTGGAACCTCCGCTCAAGCTTTCGTTCCCTTGTAGAGGAAGAGAGCTGGCTGAATCTCGCCTGTTCCCAGCAGGTACTCCTCCAGTTTCTTGACCATTGCTGCGAGGCGCTCCTCAATCCTAGGGTTTGGAATCCGCATGTCTGAGAGTACGTCCCAAAAATGGTAGGGGTGCCATGAGAAGGTTTCTTGCCGGAATAGCCGTCTGAGTGGTCGGATCATCTCGTCAAACGTGTTGATGTGCTGTTTTCTGCCGGTTACCGCTTCGTGCACGATGAGGTCGACCCCTTTGCCGGGATCATCTGGCAAGTGAGGTGACGAATACCAGCGCTGAAGCTCTAGTGGTTTTCGAATCTGGTAGAGCCAAGCTGCTGTTTTCTTATTCATCATGTTGTACGCGTATTCGAGGCAGAGAATTTTCCCACGGCTTTTCAATAGGCGGTGAGCCTTCAAGAGGGCGTTTTCCGGGTCTGGAAGGTCATGAAGTACTCGGCTGAAGATCACCACATCGTAGGCTCCTATGGTGCCGACCCATTTGTCAAAATCTGCCATTTCATACTGCAGTTTTCCACTTCCGGAATCGCTGGTCTTCTTAGTACGGGTCGCAATCTCAATCATCCTCTCATTCCTGTCTAAGCCTAGTACATCGTGTCCCATCCGCGACAGTTCAAGGCTGATGCAGCCTGTTCCGCAACCAATGTCGAGAATCTTGAGATTCCTGCCACTGATGGACCCAGCCAGCAGCCGAGCATTCGGCGCATGCGTTAGCTTGACTAGAGATGCTCTCCTCCAGAGGCTGCCCTCCATCGAGGGCCAGTTTCTCAATCGCTGCAAGTCCGCTACAAAGTTTGAAGGAGCTTCACGCGTCACCGTCTGATATTTCCGTCTCCTGTGGGCTCGGCTCCGGCTCGCATACGTCCTCCTATCCACCTCGATTATCCCTCGTGCCTGTGCACCAGGTTTCTAGACCAGTTGTATTTTGGGCTGCTCAGAGAGAAGCTTGGCCGGCTCTTTTGGACAGGTTTCTCAAAAAGGAGGGAGAGATTGTCTCGCCGATGTCGGTGAAGATGTTTCGTTTTACTTGGAAGTGAAGAGGTTTGCCGTGTAGGTCCCGACGAACGTGGTCAAAGAGCCCTGAATAGTTCCGAATCCGCGAAGATTCGCGAGGCCGCTGGTGCCGCCATGAAGCGTGTACGGGCCTTCGAAGCTGCCGGCGCTGAACGTGGCCGCAAATGGGACGAATATGGTGCCGGAACCGGAGCCGGATGAGGTGGTTACTGTCCCGGTGAACGTGTTCTGTCCAAAGAATATCCCATTGCCGGTTGACGTGTTGACGATGATCGTAACCGTGCCCTGAGTGTCTCCGTTGAAATCGCCTGTAAAGCAGAGACCGAAGTTCTCGGTAATGATGATGAACCCGTTCACTTGCTTAATGACTACGTTGGTGGGTGGGCCTGTCGGGACAAACGCGTTGCTCGTGGTTCCTGTGCATGTCGCAGTTGTCGCATGGCCGAGGGGAAGGAGCATTAGAACAGGTACAGCTAGGAGTGTGAGGAGAATGATTAGTCTCGTTGTTATTTTCACCTCCCGATCCTGCTTGATGCTTGCTTTTCTGTGATCGGACCCCCCGCTCAGGCTCAGAATTTAGCGCTTTGGATTTTGGCTCAAAACGAATACTCGAAACATTCAGCACTTTGTTAGAGACGGATTCTGTTCTGTGGATACAACCGTTCAAATAGAGCGCTCTCCCGCAGGCAAAGGTGAGTAATATGCAATCTCAACAGCAAACCAAAGGCGAGGTAATCGCCGAGCTGCGCGGCAAGACCGACAGCTTCAGCATCAAAGACATCGGCGCTAACGGCATCAAGATAGAGAACAACGACGTAGGCCAGATCACGGGCAAATACCAGGCCAACTTCATGGAGACGGTCAGTATTCACATGAAGACCGACGGTACGAGCGAATGGGAAGGCAAAAGCATCCAGATGGCGGGCAAGGACATGGTCGTCGCAACAAGCCACGGCAAGGGACGCAACAACGCTGACGGAACCATCTGGTTCGAGGGAGAGCAAAAGTACATGACGCAATCGCCGAGCCTATCCTGGCTCAACAATACCAAGGGCTGGATCGAGGGAACCGCCAGCCAAGCCGACCAGACGTTCACCGCAAAAGTCTACGCCAAGAAATAATCAACCGAATCTTCAAACATCCAACTTCTCATTTTTTTTGTCGCTTATACGGCTAGAAGGGACGCTCGGCCAAGGAACGATTCAGAATTTACGCTCTTTTCCGCGTTAGCTGGTCTCTGTAGAGTATGGCAAGGGCTAGGATCGAGATGAAGATCATAGTGTATATTGCCGAGATAGCCATCGACTCAAAGATGTCACCTGTCGTCCAAACATGCCCAGCTGCATCTGTCACATAAGTGCTGGGGGACATGAACAAGTAGCCGAGGACAAACCCGACTCCTGTCCAGAGGTAGAGTATGATCGCTGGGAGATAGTGGGTTGCTGGTAGTGCTCGACTCAGGTCTTCCGATCCGCGCTTCCGCTGGTACAGCGCGAAAAGCTGGAAGAAGACGTAGACGGTGAATGACCAGCCGAGATAGTTAGAGAATGGCACGCCAAAATATCCTCCTCCGTCCCTCCATATCCAGGCGTGATTGATAGTGGAGGCTATCGGGTCGAGGCAGAAATCCCATGCGACCATTACGAAAGATGCGACTAACGGGACCGCGACCGAGATGAGGAGGGCGGACCCTTTGCGGACTTCGCTTACGAGGAGGGTTGAGAAGAGCCAGGCGAGATAGCCGAACGAGATGTAGGATAGGGAGATGAAGACGGGTACGAGAGCTATCTTGGGTCCCAGAGAGTCAGTGTAGTAGTAGGGGCCAAATGGAAAGCCGGTCAAGATGCTACTGTTCTCCAGTATGTTGCTGACGATTGCCGTGACGACCATGAAGACAGCAATAGCCTTCCATCCATACCGCCTCCCCCCATGGATTAATGCGAACGGAAACAGTAGGGGCGTGATGAGGCCCGGAATTATGCGGCTCCCGATGGCATACGCTATTACCAGTCCCCAGAGAACACTGTCTGTCAGCCTCTGATTGCGCGTCGGAGCCAAGCAGGTCATGTCTGCTCGGATTCACCAGGCATGCTGGTGATATCCAACCCCGTGCTAACTTAAGCTATCCGACTAGTCCCGATATCTGCGAGTATCCTGTGGAGAAAAGTCGTATCTGCAAAAATAGTTATGGGGTAACTTCTCCCGAAGACGTTACACCTGTTGTAGTTTCAGCCTGAAGAGGAAGCGATCCGATGGACTGAAGCCGACAAGGGTCTGACTAATCGTTTCGCCCAGGCGCCTTCCTCGCCGCAAACAAGTTTAAACCGTCCATCCGTTGTTCCGCGCGACATGAACGATTCCAAGTTATCCAAGACGGATGCAACTACGATCGTCGAACACGAAATGCAACAGGTTGAACGGGCGAACGCGACGGGACGACCTCCAGTCGTCTTCATCCACGGCCTTTGGTTGCTGCCGAGCAGCTGGGACCGGTGGGCGAAGGTCTTCGAAGACGCCGGCTACGCTACGCTAACACCCGGGTGGCCTGATGACCCTGCGACGGTCGAAGAAGCGAACGCGAGCCCTGAAGTTTTCGCTAAAAAATCAATCGGCGAAGTGGCCGAGCACTTCGAACAGATTATCCGCGGACTGAAGAAAAAGCCAGCACTCATCGGCCACTCCTTCGGCGGACTCATAGCCCAGATTCTAGCCGGACGCGGCCTTGCCACAGTGACTGTTGCTATCGACCCTGCTCCGTTCCGGGGAGTTCTACCGCTTCCGATCTCTACACTGAAATCTGCTTGGCCAGTATTGCACAAGCCTTCCAACCGGAACCGTGCGGTTCCTCTAACGTTCGACCAGTTCCGCTACGCTTTCGGCAACGCGGTTGATGAGGATGAGGCTAAGGAGTTGTACGAGAAGTTCGCGGTGCCTGCTTCTGGCAAAACGCTCTTTCAGTCCGGAGCAGCCAACCTCAACCCCTGGACTGAGGCAAAGGTCGAGAAGAATCCAGAACGAGGACCCCTGTTGATCCTCGACGGCGAAAAAGATCACGTTGTGCCTTGGGCGATTGCCCACGCGACGTTCAAACAGCAAGAAGGCGACAACCTCGTGACCGAGATTGAGAAGATCCCGGACACGGGACACTCGATTACCATCGACCATGGATGGCGGAACGTTGCTGACAAATCGCTTGCCTTCGTCCAGCGATATTTGACCATCCCTGAAATCACCGCTTCGGCATAGTCGATTTTGGCAAAACAGAGAAGGCAAAAATCTGATAGACCACGTTATTCTCACAGTCAGGGACTTCAAGCGTTCAGTCGCTTTTTACGCCAAGGCCCTGAAGCCACTTGGAATCACAAACTTTACAGATTACGACGGCCAAGACGGACACCCCGATCTGAAGGGTTTTGGGGACGGCAAGAGAGCTTTTTTCTGGCTCAAAGAAGGAAAGCCCCATCCCCAAGCGGTGCATGTCGGATTCGTAGCGAAAAACCATGCTGAGGTAAATGCATTCTACAAAGCGGCTGTGGACGCCGGAGGCAAGAGCAGGAAACCACCCCAAGTTCGGCCCGAATACTATCCAGGCTATTATGCGACCTGGGTGTTCGATCCTGACGGCCACGATATCGAGGTCGTTCACAAAAGCTAGACTGATTATTGAAACAACCCTGCCGTGGCTAACAGCAGATTTCTACGTCTTACCGGCGCGGACTTGGACTTGTCTGGCACGCCTTCTCTGACGAAAAGCATAGAGATTCACAATAACCACGTCAACCAACACGAGTAAGAGGCCTTCGCTTCCAAGTGATCCGAGAGGTAGGGAAACCACACCTTGAAAATACAAGAGGCCGGCCCAACCCCAGTATGCGACGAAAAGTGTGAAAGCTAACACTATTGCACCAATTCGGTCCGGCTTACGCATGGACAATAGGACATGAGACTTCAAGAAAAAAAGGATTGCTGGGAACTCTGCTTGTCCCGATGCTTTGGATGCACTGGTTTCAGTATTTGTTCAGCACCTTGTTCGCGAAGAGTCGAGCAGCCCCATCAGAGTGAGATCGTGTTCTATCTAGCGCAACTGTCCAACCCTCAAGGGTTAATTCTCTCCTCTCCCCATTGTCATGATACGAGAGGATTCTGAACGTCATCCGTAGCTTGCCCGCGATGCGGAGCCAGCAACGTGGCAACGGCGAGATACTGCCTGACCTGCGGTACCCCACTTTTAGCCGCGCCTCCAACGATGCCCCCAGTCTTTAGCATGCCTCAGCAGCCATCATACCCGTACTACGGGTCAGCAGCTGGTTATTGGGAACACCATCTAGCGGGCAAGATAGACAACACAAAAACCGGTCTACTACTCCTGATCATCGGCCTGGCACTCAGCTGGATTCCATTCATCGGTGCCATAGGTGGACTCGTAGCCCTCATCGGTGCCCTGCTAGTCATTCTCGGACGGGAGGCTTTTGGTCGTGAGCATGCACGAAACACGATACTGGCACTCGTATTCTTCTTCGTAGGCATCGGCGTTATAGTTGCTGGAGCCTTGGCTCTGTTTTTCGCGGCGTTTTCTTATCGAGCTGGTCCTAGCGGCATAGTTCAGCCAACATTCGCATGGCTTGGTGTTATCACCATTATCGGTGGAGGAGTCACAGGCATCTCCGAGGTCCTGCTGACCTACTCGCTTCAGCTGAGCACCGGCCGGATACTACTATGGACCGCCTATGCAGCTTCAATTGCAATCAGCATCCTAAACTTCCTGTTCATCGTCCCTTTCTTTAACGGAACCGGAACCGGATTGCTTGTGTTTCCCACCGTTTTTCTCACCATTTTCCTAGGCATCATACCAGCTCTGCTATACGCAGCAGCGTACTACTTGGCAAGACAGCGCATCGTCCGACGAGAAATCCCCTCACCCCTCACACCACCATTCATGCCACCGTCCGGTGGCATACCTCCAACCAGTGGCAGCGGATAACCGAGGCCACTCGTTAGTCTGTGTCAGAATGGTTCAATGATTAGTCTAGGTTACTCAGCACCTTTCTGGAGAAGAGGCGTATCTGTTTCAACAGGTTAGTTGTTGACGATAAGCATCTCGAACGAATTATCGTCGAAAATAGCACAGCTTCGCTAATCTTCTAGATCCGAGGGACTTGGCTCAATAGTTTGAGTACAATCTTTCTCTCTATAGTATCGCTTAGATTGCTGATGTCCGATTCCCAGTAGACAGACTCTTGCTTCGTTCGATCTGATTTTCCCCTTCCAGCCCTTGATACGAAAATAGTGTATTCTCGGTCTCTCTCCATTCGACGCTGTATAATATCGGACCCGAATCGGCGCGACCTTTTCGACTCGTACCCCTAGTTCCTCTCGCATCTCTCTCTTCAGAGCCCGGTCCAGCGATTCACCCCCCTCTACGTGGCCCCCTGGAAGCAAAACTAGTCCTGGGTCCGCGTCATCATCGGCTCGTCGCTTTTCGACAAGAACTGCACTGTCGCTTATCAGAACTCCGCTCACACACTCAGCAGCCCGTTCGCGCGGGACGCGCGCTGAGACTCCACTCTTCATTCGATCTTTACCCAGTTGCTCATGACCTTGTCTGAGAAGAGCCGTATTTCTGATAGGAGGTTGCTGATGACCGTAATCCGCCTTTCGGGACAAAGGTCACATGAACTCTTGCAGAGTCAGCAGCCACGAGCCATAATCCTGGCAACGGACAGACTACCAGACTGGCTAGTCACGCGGAATTAGACTAGTGTCAACCCTTCTTATTTTTCAGGAGCGAACCTGGATACAGTACCTACTCGCGATTTTGCCGACCTTTTTTGTGGGCGGAACTACTCAGACACGAAGACTATCAAAACGCGACTTTTATCGTCAAAGTGTTCGTGTGATGCTAGGCAGCCCGGAGCCGGGCCCGCAGCTCAGAGAACTGCTACCTCCGCATACTTGACTTCTGTAATTCGGAAAGGACGCGCCGGGGTGAGGACACTCAAAGACTGAGCTGGTTGACTCGTGTCTTGAGTCGGTGAGAGGGAAACACCTCCTCTTGGGAAGAAGCGTTCAATTTTGCTTCATCCTACCACCACCGCCGACACTGGACGGGTGGACGTAACTAGCGTTCGGATTTCCCGTCAGGCTGAAACTGACCTGGATCACTAGCTGAATCGTTCCTTCTGGTGTGGTCGCATACACGTGCACAAGATACGTTTGTCCTAGCGTGACGTAGGAGTAATCGTCCCAGACGCTCAGGGTGGTTGTCTGACTACTTCCACTTGAAGATGTGATGGTCGAGGGTAATCCGCCAGCGTAGACTTGGGGACCCCCTGAGGGGTCGGTAGTCAAAGCGATAGGACCGGTGTAGCCGAGGCTGGTGACTGTGATGCTAGTTGTAGCGTAGTAGCCCAACGCGGGAATGTTGCTGAGCATGCTGAGACTGGAACTTATCGAGTAGTCTACAAAAGTGAAGGTTACTCCTGCGCTGTGGACAAGTGGACCGCTAGTGCCCGTTACTGTTACTGGATACTTGCCTGGGATTGTCGAACTGCAGGACATGGTGGCAGTCCCAGCGCCTGTTAGAGTTGATGGGCTGATGACGGTACAACTCAAGCCGGAAGGAAGCGGAGAGTCATCCAGTGTGACTGTTCCAGCAAAGCCGTCTAGTGAAGTAACGGTTATCGTTAGAGTAAGTGTTGAGGTTCCGTCAGAAGGGGCTGCGAGAACTATTCCGGAATTCGTTGTTGATACAGGCAATGATGCAGCGAGCGTGAAGTCTTGGATTGTATACGTGACTCCAGCAGAATGATGCAATGTTCCGATCGAGCCAGTCACCGTGACCAAGTAGATCCCGGCGGAGCCACTGCAGGAAAGAGTTGAACTTCCAGATGTAGTCGAGCTAGACAGAGAGATGCTGGTTGCCGTCATGCTGCAACTCAGACCAGCGAAAGATAGGCTTATCGTTCCAGTGAACCCATTCAGCCCGTTGACTGTAATCGTCGATGTTCCCGTTACGCCGGCGAGGATCGTAACCGCCGTCGGACTGGCAGTTATTGTGAAGTCTACTATATGGAAGACAATGTTGTTGGTTGTGTGTGATAGGCCTCCGCTGGTTCCAGTAACGCTCACGGTGTAATCACCAGCAGTTGTGGCGCTACACGATAGGGTCAGCATCGCCGGCGAAGGAGGCAGAGTCACGCTCGATTGCAGACTGCACGTGATGCCGCCAGGAGCGTTTACCGAAAGGTTCACAGTCCCAGTGGACCCGTTAATCGCGCTAACAGTGATCGTAGAGCTGCCAGAGGCGCCTGCTAGAATCTGACTTGGCGAAACCCCGTTAGCGACGACGGAAAAGTCGAATACGTTCAACGGTTCACATGGGCTAGTCGAGCCAAGGTAATTTGAGTCACCGCTGTAGGCAGCCTGGAAACTGAAAGACCCAGCCGTCAACGGACCAACAGTCGCAGAGTTCGGAACACTGCCTGTCGCCATCAAAGTAACAGTACCTTGGGTGGTTCCTGTGCCGGAGCAGATATTGTTGGTGAAATAGGTGTAGGTCACGGTGCCAGCTGCAGTGAACGGCGACGTAGGCACGGTGGCAGTATCATAAGCGGAAGCCCCAGTAGTCTCAGCACCAGTCCATGGAGCACTGGTAGTGCTATCAAAGACGATGGTCGAAATGGTAGAAGCGACCTTGTTGACCGTGAATGGCTCACAAGTACTTGTTGAACTTGCGTAGTTCGAGTCTCCACTGAACGTGGCGTTGAAGCTGTAAGAACCAGCTCGTAAGGGACCGGTAGATGCCGAGTTCGGAACCAGACCACCAGACAACGGCACAGTCTGCGATGTTCTAGTACCCGTACAACCGCCATTGGTATAAAATCCGTAGGTCACTGTTCCAGTAGCCGTAAACGGTGAGTCAGTCACAGTAGCAGTGTCATATGCGGAAGCACCAGTAGCCTCAGTGCTAGACCAAAGAGCGTTTGTAGAAGCATCGAAGACAGCGGTCGCAGTCAAGTCTCCGACAGTTACCGTGAACTGCATCGTGTCCGTCAGTCCTCCCCCGATACTAGTCACAGTGATGACGTACTCCCCTGCAGGAGTAGAGGTTGAAGTCGTGATGGTAAGAGTAACGGAGAAGGTTGGAGGAGCAGAACAGGTAGGATTACCTGCACAACCGGTACCACCGCCGAACACAGCGTTGGCCCCGCCTGGCAGCCCGCTAACGGAGAGCATAACAGACTGCGTCGTCCCGCTGACCAGGGTCACAGTAATCGTGTTAGAACCAGCGCCCTGGTTAACGATGATGTGTCCAGAGTTGGACAAGTTGAAGTCGAAAGCGTTCAGAGTAAGCGTGAACGACGTGGTGTGGGTCAGTCCTCCCCCGACACCTGTCATGCTGATAACGAATTGGCCCGTAGGAGTGTTGGACGAAGTGGTGATGACTAGAGTGAACATGATGGGCGGAGTAACGGTGCAGGTAGTAGTAGAACCTCCACAACCCGAACCACCATCAAACATGGCAGTAGCCCCGCTCGGAAGTCCACTAACAGAGAGCGTAACAGACTGCGCTGGCCCACTGACTAGAGTGACGGTGATCGTGTTAGATCCTGAACCACCCGGACTCACCGCAATACCCCCACTATTCGACAAAGAAAAGTCAAAACCACCCGAGCAACTTCCAACGGAAAGTGTGAATGAAGTAGTGTGGGTCACTCCACCCCCAGTCCCCGTCACAGTCACAGCGAAACAACCCTGAGGAGTCGAAGATGTAGTGGTGATGACTAGAGTGAACATGATGGGCGGAGTAACGGTGCAGGTAGTAGTAGAACCTCCACAACCCGAACCACCATCAAACATGGCAGTAGCCCCGCTCGGAAGTCCACTAACAGAGAGCGTAACAGACTGCGCTGGCCCACTGACTAGAGTGACGGTGATCGTGTTAGATCCTGAACCACCCGGACTCACCGCAATACCCCCACTATTCGACAAAGAAAAGTCAAAACCACCCGAGCAACTTCCAACGGAAAGTGTGAATGAAGTAGTGTGGGTCACTCCACCCCCAGTCCCCGTCACAGTCACAGCGAAACAACCCTGAGGAGTCGAAGATGTAGTGGTGATGACTAGAGTGAACATGATGGGCGGAGTAACGGTGCAGGTAGTAGTAGAACCTCCACAACCCGAACCACCATCAAACATGGCAGTAGCCCCGCTCGGAAGTCCACTAACAGAGAGCGTAACAGACTGCGCTGGCCCACTGACTAGAGTGACGGTGATCGTGTTAGATCCTGAACCACCCGGACTCACCGCAATACCCCCACTATTCGACAAAGAAAAGTCAAAACCACTATTGACTCTCAGCGTGAACTGCAATGTGTCCGTCAGTCCTCCCCCAACACCGGCCACAGTAACAGCGTACAATCCTGGAGGGGTGGATGATGAAGTGGTGATGGTCAGAGTAACAGAGGAAGTTGGAGTCATAGTGCAGGTAGGCTGGCCCGTACAACCATTGAAAAATGCAGAAGAAGCCCCGGTTGGAAGTCCACTAACAGAGAGCGTAACAGGCTGCGCTATCCCACTCACCAGAGTTACACTGATAGTATTAGAGCCAGAATTGCCCTGACCAACAGCAATACTTCCAGAGTTGGATAATGTAAAGTCGAAAACGTTCACAGCAAGACTAGTTGTGCTTGAGCTTGCTTGGTGTGTAGAGTCGCCAGCGTAAGTCCCCGTTATAGTCTGTGTTCCCTCGTTGCTCGGCGTATAGCTTACTGTGGTCGTGCAACTCGCGGTCGAGGAACCAGCGGAGCTAAGCGTGCACGTGTTAGAGGGGCTGAAGGAGCCCGGGCCACTGCTGGAAAAGGTGACTGTTCCGCTCGGCGAGGTTGGACTGACTGAAGTGTCTGTGACTGTAACTGTGCATTGGGTGGGTTGGTTGAGATCAACGGATGAAGGGCTACAGGTTGCTATGGCTGAGCTCGTATTGTGCGTCTCAGAAGCAAAATAGACCTCGTTGGTAATTGTCACGCCATTCCCATTTAGGCCGTCAACACAATACACGAACCCGAGACCCACTACACAACTTTGTTGGTCGATGCTCAATGGATAGTTTGTCGCGGACGACCAGGAAGCAACTCCAATAGAAGAGACAGGACCGAAATAAACTGCGTTGGTGGGCACAGCAAGAGAGCCGCTAGTGCGGCCGCCGATGCAATACACAAACCCTGCAGTCACTGCACAACTTTGCACGAAAGCGCTTGTTGGATAGCTAGTGGCGGGAGACCACAAACGAACCCCACCATTGGAGTTCAGCGACGCAAAATAGACCGTACTAGTGCTAGTAGAGCCATTATAGCCGCCAATACAGTACACGAATCCCGAACTTGCCACACAACTTTCACCATAGATACTAGCAGGATAGTTGGTAGCAGGCGACCAGGAACCAACTCCAGCAGAGGATAACTGCGCAAAATAGACAGCGTCAGTCGCTGTAGACCCATTAACGTTGCCGGCGATGCAATATGCGAACCCCGAATCAACCACGCAGCTTTGACCACTGATGCCTATTGGATAGTTTGTAGTGGACGACCAGGAACCAACTCCAGCAGAAGACAGAGCGGCAAAATAGACCGCATTAGAAGAGTCAAAGCCAACGCCATTATAGCCGCCAATACAGTACACGAATCCCGAACTTGCCACACAACTTTCTTCAGAACTAGTTGGGTAGTTTGTGGTGGACGACCACGAACCAACTCCCCCATTCGATTTTAACGGCGCAAAATAGACGGCATTAGTATATGCGGCATTGATTTGATCAGGGCCACTAACGCCTCCGATGCAGTAAACGAACCCCGAATCAACCACGCAACTTTCAGCGTAAGTGCTCGTAGGATAGTTTGTAGTGGGTGACCACGAATTCAGAGAAGCTGAAACAGGCAGACCGGCGATGATGATCGAAAGCGCGAGAAGAACTATCATGAGGTTGGAATACGATTTTAATACCTTCAACCGTCCTCGAACTGACCCTCTCCTCTGAATATTATGTGGGACTTTTTCAGCGAGTCTAGAGAAGGATTTAGAAGTAGAACAGAAGAATCGGATTGGAATCGACTGATCCAATCCTTTAGCCGAGATTTCGACGTCATCATTCAATCGCGAAGCGGGAACAGGGTCAATTCTCCAAATCAAAGCTGATTCGTACGTGAAGATTTTTCAGAGCCATTCAGGCCTGGACTGGGCAAGAACCTTCGAACTGATTTATTCGACCATATGAGAGGGAACGAGATAGTAGGTATCCGACAAGTTGCTATCGATTTCTTCCGGATTCGATTCTTCGAATTTGATGGCTGGATTACTGCAGTCTCCGCTCGTGCAGGTTTCAGTTTGATTCAAGTCGAGAGCGTTAAGGCAAGACTATCAACGAATCGTTTCACGGGTTCCTTCTCATAGGCTACGCGAACTTTTACGATGTTTCCGCCCCGTCCTCTTCTTCCCGTGAATACTCTGTATTCTACGATTCCTTTCTGAACAAGCCTCTCAAGAGGCTTACCAAAGGTGTGCCTATACCTAGAATCTCCATAAACATGGCTACGAGGAATCTCAAGTGATCTCACGATGTCGGGAAGCCCACGCCACCCAGCGTGTTCAAGTGAGAGTCTTCGTCTCATGTAATCTTCGATAAAGGAGGCGGTAAGGAACTTTATGATCGGAGAGTCTTGAAGTGTTTGCTCGGGGACGGGCAGGTTGATCTGACTAGTTCCTCCGTGATCCTGAACAATGATCTCTACAGGGTCAGGTTCGTGGACTCTGCTTTCTCCATTCTCGTCAAGGTAGAGTATTCGTGGTTTCAGTTCAAGAGGTCCCTCGACGTTGGGCTTGAGAACGAGGCTTAGTTCTTCGGTCTTCAAGGGCTCCAGCCGTCGGCCTTTCAGGATTAGATGATGATCTTTGATCGAGAACTTCCCTGGATTTTCGATTATCTCGAAGCCTTCAGGGATCACTTTTTCGAGTCTTATAAGTTGGGCCGAACTCATGCCCGCGTTCGCGAGCTCGATCCTCAGCTTCAGGGGCTCGCCGATCTTCGGATTGATTGGTGAAGCCACGAGACTTGCTTGGACGTAAGCACTCCGGAAGACTTCGACTCCCACCGCACTTTCCCCGCTTGACGCTATGATGGGAATCGTATGGGTCGACAGTATTACGGGGCTTGCCATCTTGCTTACGATGGAGAGCGCCAGGTCTTTCTCCTCTCCGACTCTCTCCAGAATTCTTAGAACATCGTCTCGTTTCGCAACCTCAGCGAGTTCACCGAAAGAATTGGAAGCAGACCTGAGTATCTTCTCGGCCGCAGAGTAAATCTGCGCCTTCTTCTCAGAATCCCTTTCTCTGTTTGCGAGGTTGAGTAGGACCTGGCCTTCGAAGAATCGTTTCGTAGCTCTTGCATTCTCCGATGCACTATCGAATCCTGCCTTGAGATAGTGTCTAGTCGCAGTTTCTAGATGACGGATAGCCGCAGCTTGGTCAGACGGTTTTCCTGTTTCCAAGAAACGTGAGACTTTCTCTAGTGCACAGCAATAGTTGCTGTGACCGAGGACTAGGAGTCTTGTGTTCTCCGAAGGACTTAGGTCCTTTGACTGTCTGAACTGTTCAGAAGCCTCAAGGTATAGTGAAGGTGCCACCTCGTCTTCCGCACGCGCCATGGTTTGCCAAGCTCCCGATAGCTTTCCGACGAATTGCACTTCCTTCTTCTCGGGACTTCGCGACAGTTCTGCGGCAACCCTGTCGAGAATCTCGACTGCTCGTCCGTATCTTTGGCCGCTTTGTTTGAAGTCCCCCTTTTTGCTGAGAAGTCTAGCCCTTTCAATTTCAGCCCTAGCGTCGCAGTATTCAGCTCTGAGTCGGGACTTTTTTAGAAGATCGAAGGCCATCTGAGTTTCTTCGAGGCTTTCGAGATCCTTTAGCCGCATCTGAATGGCAATAAGCGACTCCAAAAACGCACGAGATGCGGCCTCAAATTCAAGGATTGCTTCGTCGCTTAGTTCTCTCCGGCTCTTGTCTTCCCCAGATTCCATCTGGGAAAGTGCCCGGTATTTTGATGAAAGGTACGACCAACTACGGGTGGACTGCAATCGTCTGGCTGCCTCGTCATAGAGGCTAGCCGCTAGTGCACACTGTCGCTTTTCATGATAATCTCTTGCCTTCTCGATCCTGCTCCAAGCATCCATGTAGATTATTTGGTTCTTGTAAAAGTGGGCCAGAGCGGGAATGGTGGTCGATGCCGTCTGATACCACATCTTAGCCTTCTCAAAGTGTTCCAAAGCGTGGGCGTGGTCGGTCAACAAAGAGTAGCACTGAGCAGCACTCATGTGACTCTCAGCAACCCGGCTAGGCCGTTTCAGAGTCTGAAAAGATCCCGCGGCTTCGACGAATTCTTGCGCCGCCTTTCTCAGCTTGTCTTCATATCCGCTTATTTCAAAAAGGACACTCGAGAAGGTACCGATGTCGGAATGTATTCTTGCGGACCAGTCGAAGTAGTAATCTTCAGCAGTTTCGCGGAGGAGAGCGTTTTGATCGCTGGAATGTGCGTGGAGGGCGGAGATCTTATCGTCTATTGCCTGCTCGACAAGGCGTTTGACAGTGAACGGACTTGTGAAAGTCTTCGCGAGTTCGAATCTTACATCGCCTAAATAGCTCAAGGGTAACACCTGATAAATGCCTGACTCTCCCCACGCTTCCTTTTGGATCCGAATCGTTTCCCGCCGGTGAAACAAGGCTTGCCGCAGGAACTTGCGCTTCCTCTTGGTGTCCTGCTCAAGCTTGGAAAGGAACAACATTGTTTTGCTGCAAACGTGATGGGCGTCAACAATCGATTCTGGATACATGGAACTGCGTGCAATCCTTAGGAGAACAGGCAGAGCCTTTGCGGCCTTATCTAGGGCGGCACGTTTTCGCGAGGGGTCCGCTTGAAACCACGACATTGTTAGGAGATACTCAGGCTCAGGGAACTCCACCCATAGAACGCCAGCTCTGGGGCTAACCAATGAAATTACATCGTAGCGCGCCTTGGCGCTCCTAGCATGACTCATAGCTCGAGTCATGAGAGTCGCACCGATTTCTGAGTCGTCCGTGATGGGGCTTCTCAGAGCAGTATACATCGCCATCCAGTCATACGTTAGCCCAATGAGGAAATTGTCTCTCGTCTTCAGGACGTATGGAAGGATGCGTTCACATGACTTGATTCTACCCTCCATTGTGTCTTCATAGTCGAGTCCGCCCCCTGTCTTTGAGGACTCAACTAGTGCTGTTTCCTCCGAGAGCTCTTTTGCTCTTTTCCAGTACTTTCTTAGCGACTGCACTGAGTCTCGGGCACTACCCGGTTCAATGTCCCCGATGAAGCCAAGAAAGCTGCTCAAGTTAACGTAAGATTTCGCTAACTCGACCCGGTGCTCGGTGTCCTGGAGAGATCTTATCACGTTTTGTCCATGTTCTATTGCTTCACGCATCGATTCTAGCCTCGCCTTCTTAGCCTGCGGGAAGAAGTAACGTAGCCAAGGTATGATCGAGGATTGGTTGTAAGTGACGGCATATTCCTGGCCAGCTTCGATCTCATTCATTATTTTCAGACATTCTCTGGTTGACGCCCAGGCCTTATCCAACATCTCGAACTTTTCGGGTGACGTTGATGCCAGCCAATAATGCAGGTATGACACGAACGCCTCACAACGATGGGTCCGCGCAATATCGATCTCTTCCAAGCTGCTTCGCAGGGTCTGGATGGCCGCTGTATAGTAGGAAATGGCTTCGATGAGAGTCTCGCGAAACTCTACTTTAGTACTCGCTTGCATCCCTGATCGGTAGGCTGCGTATCCACATCGTTCCTTCAGAACGGCAGAACCTTGAGGAGGTTCCGTAGCGATATTGAGGATCCGCTGGTATAGCTGAACCGCCAGGGCCCACTCATAATTCGATTCCAACTTCTCAGCTTGCAGCAGAAGTTCATGAACTTCGGGACGATCATTTAGTCCCCGGATAAGAGAAGGCTCCAACCCGTTTGAACTATTTGTGATAATATAAGAGGTTAGCCCTGCCTCTTAGTCATTTGGAAGAAAACTGAGTAATTTGAATCGTCAATAAAGGCAAACAAGCGCTCGATCTCGGACCTGTGACATAGGACCGATCGATTCCTCTAGGTTCGGTACTTATTCAATACCCTGCTAGAGAAGAGTCCTATCTGGGGCAGTAGGTTTGCCGAGGACCATAATCCTCCCTTCGGGACAAACGTCAGGATGAACTCCTTACAACCTGCCTTCCGATAATCTTCAATCTGTTCGATGCAATCGTCCGGGGTCCCATGGATGACCGTGTTGTAAGCGTCTAGTTCCGGAATGTCCGCGGCGATCTTCCGGATTGTCTCCCTCTGCTCTTTCGGATGCGGAAGCTTCTCCCAGATTCGGCCGGGATGGCTGGCTAAGGGATCGATCTTCTTCAACGCCTCAGGTATCAGGGCAAGGAAGTACCTGGCTGGACCGAGTACGTTCCGGTCTGCTTCTGAACGATTCTTCGAGATGGAGGAGAGCGTATAGTATGCAGAGCGGAACGCCCCGAAATCTCGACCCGCATTATGGGCTGACCCGACGATGGTATCAAGATCCATCTTGTATGTTGCGGGTGTGTGACAGTGCGGGATCCATCCGTCCGCTGCCTCCCCCGCGAGTTTCAGCATTCTGGGTCCGAAGGCTGCTAGATAGATTGGCGGGACTGGCTGTTTCTCCTGGCCGGCTTGCAAGTATGCGTTGTTCAGGGAGAGGAATTGTCCCTTGTAGTCTTGTGGTTTCTCTATGCTAGAGTTCCACAGCTGCCGGATAATCTTCAGACCCTCTTCTAGTCTGCTGACGCGGTGTTTCGCAGAGAATCCGAAGGGTGTCTGGTTCATCGGATCGCCCGCGCCCAGTCCGAGGAAGAGACGTTTTGGAAACTGGTTGGAGAGCGTGGCCAGGGTCTGGGCTATGATGGCCGGGTGTCTACGGACGAGGTCTGTTACTGCGATTCCGACTCTGATTTTCCGGGTCGCGGCAGCTATCGCGGCGAGGGTTGTGAAGGATTCGGGCGCGGCCGCTGCCCCTGTCCCGTAGAGCAGATGGTCGTCTATGAGGACAGAGTCAAAGCCGTACTTCTCGCAGAATTGGGCTCTCTTGATGATCTGCTGGAATGGCTCGTTGGCCGCTAGAAAGATCCGGCATCCGAACTTGACTTTGCTCTTCACACTTCAGTCACTCTTCAAGTGACCATTCAAGATATGGACCTTCGTCGACCTCTCCAATCCTTTACGCTTGAATGCCTTCTTTTGTTCTTGGAGATTACAATCAAATGCCTTTCAGGGTTGGACAGCGCCTATGGATAGCATGTGACGTCAAACAGGGCATGTCACCTGCAGAGAGAAGCATACGCTTCGAGTTTTCGGCTCACGAAAAGAGGATCTTGTCAGGCTTTGTCCCTGAACGCTTCGTGAAGCCTGGGTCCAAAGGTCTACCAGCCCGCGTCGCGGCGGTCGTTGCAAGTCCCCCTCAAAGGGGGAAGGTGAGAGTTCTCCTACCTGGAGAAGTTCTTACTTCCACAAATCCCGTCCTCGTCGACGCCTCGTGGCTGAAGGTCCACGCTTCCTAACAGATCATTCCACCTCGACCATAAACTAGGCAGAGACTGGAGTGTTTCGGGTTGCGGATTTTTGCATGGTTACTTCTAGCTCAGGCTTCAGCGATGAGAGGAGTTTTCCGCCCATGGCTGACAGTTTGTAGAAGGAGTGGTCCTTTCCTTCCCGTCTCTCGTAAAAGTTCCACACTAGGGTGGCGTGTGTCAACGTTTTCAGGTGTCTGCTGAGAGTGTTATGGTTGGATCTATTACAAGTCGAGATGCCCGTGACGATGAGAGCACTGATAGCTTAAAAGTAAGACCTGTCTTAGTCTAGAATGATGCTTATGGATTTGGAGATGACGAGGGTCTCCAGCAAGGGCCAAGTCGTTATCCCGGGGCTCATCCGAGAACGGCTCGGACTGACGGGTGGAAGCAGGCTCTTAGTCTTTGGGGAAGGTGATACCATCATCTTGAAGAAGGTCGGATTTGCATCTCAGGAGACCAGAGAGACTCTAGCAGCTGTCAGGAAGAAGATCCGGGAGCTGCGTGTTACCCGTAAGGATGTTTCCAGGGAGATTCGAGCGGTGAGGAAGGAGCGGGCCAGGCGGGCCCGTTGAAACCGCGGCTGGTAGTTGACACAAACGTCCTACTCTCTGGAATATTCTTCGAGAAAGGAAATGAGGCTCAAGTTCTCAAGCTTGTCCTAGAGGATAGAGTGGGGCTGCTCGCGAGCCTCGAAACCTTAGAAGAGCTTAGAGAGACTCTTGCGCGTCCGAAATTCCATCTCTCGCCCCCGATGAGCCTTGCCATGTTCCAGGCCATATTGGGAAAATGCGAGGTCGTCCTCAACACTACCGAAGCGGAGATCAGGTGCCGCGACAAGGATGACCAGAAGTTCTTGGATTGCGCGCACACGGGAAGAGCGGACTATCTAGTCACAGGCGATCCTGACCTTTTGGACATGCGACAGGTGGGACGAACTAGAATACTCAGAGCGGCTGAGCTCATCAGAGAACTGAAAGAAAACGGGACCTGGAAGAGGTCGGATCAGGGCAGTCTGCCCAAGCTGAAGCCGTTTGTTCGAGAGAAACATGACCGTTTCGATTGATTCCTGCGCATCGATAGAATACTGGCGAGCTTGAGTGTTTACGCTTCAGCCAGCACGGGGATAGGCTCAGCCATCTCAACAATAACCTTCTCCACCTTCATGTGGTGTATGCGCCGGTGGACTGTTATGAGCGCGAGACACTCCATGCAGACTCTGGCCGTATGATGATCGGCCTGCAGTTCAACAACCTCATCTTCGGGTCTAACTTCGAACCTAAAATTGCAGGTTACAGCCACGAGAGACTCATCCTACCCTTGCTAATAGTGACACGGTCTCCCTTAAGCGTTGACGACCTTCCATTGAAGAGCGCTTCCAAAAAGTAGATTACAAGACTCCCCCAGAACGCATCTACATTCTATATACTCATTTCACGCCCGAACAGCATATGGACCAGGAGAAGAGCTTTCTACGGTGGGGCGGTCTGGCCGGTATTCTGGCCGGCATCTTCTTCATCCTCACCATCATCACACTAATTGAGTTCGGGGCTTCGACAACTGCCACCCCTACGCAATTGGTCATGAACTTCCCCAATGTCAGAACCGGCCTTGCCGTAGGCAACGGGTTCTACTTTTTGGTCAGCGTCTCGCTGGTTGGTCTCGCCCTCGGCCTGTATCGGGCTCTCCGTGGGACGAGCCCCGGACCCGCGCTCTACGGGACAGTCCTATACGTTCTAGGTCTGGGAGTGACCTTTATTGAAGATACAACGCAGGTCGCCTTCGACCCCATCTCCAACCTCTATCATGCTCCAGGGGCGACCGCCGCGGACCAGGCGACACTCGCTCTCTTGTGGCAGGCGACCCAGGGCATGCTCAACGAGTTTGACGTCGCAGCAACACTCCTCCTGTCGACAGGTCTAATCGTTCTCGGGGTGGCTATGATCAGGACCCCGGCCTTTGGCAAGGTCCTCGGCGGGTTAAGCGTGGCGTTCGGAGCTGCTCAGATCTTGGGAATATCTTTGTTTTCGACCAATTCTGCCGCATACGCCCCTTTCGCCCTTCTCGCCTTCCTCATCTTCCCCGCTCTCTTCGGATCGAAGCTCTACAGAATGTCAAAGGTCGCATAGAAGCTATAGAACATCACGACAAAACCTAACGAAATGGATCTAACGTTCAGCCCCGTCGGAACGGGACCTTCTCCACCTTCATATGATGAATACGACGATGAACAGTCAACAACGTAAGACAGTCCACACAGACATGAACAGTACGATGATCAGCCTCCAACACAACAACCTCATCCTCAGGCCGAACCTCGAACCTAAAACCACAAGTCACAGTCAAGATAGACCCATTCCCTCTCTACTGGCCGGCTCAACTCGCCCTTAAGCATTGAACCTGGACCTGAAAAGAAAACACCCCGCCGTTTCCCACACGCCTTGTTAGCCTAGGTCAGATCCGATCTCGTTTAGATCTCTGGACCTTCGAAGATGAGATTCTGTCACCATTCATGGTAACCAGACCCGTTAACATGTGCGAAATCTCAGCAGTTGATCCTCGCGACGCGTGCTTCGCAAATCTTGCGTCTTGGCGATAGCTTGGCCGAAGGTTCTATCTGGGACCAAACATCTCACGTTCATGTTCTGAATTGTTCGACAGTGTCGGCCTAACTGCTGACGAAATGCAACGATACAGCAGACACCTCGTCCTCCCCGAGGTGGGACCCGAAGGGCAGCTGAGACTCAAGCGCTCGTCCGTACTGGTAGTTGGACTCGGGGGTCTTGGAGTTCCCGCCGCTGTTTATGTCGCGTCCGCTGGAGTGGGCCGAGTTGGGGTCGTCGACTCCGATTCTGTTGAGTTGTCTAACCTTCAGAGGCAGTTCATCTTCTCGAACGCCGACCTCGGACGAGGAAAAGTCGACGCCGCCGAAGAGAAGCTTAGCCTCATAAATCCCCAGATCCGAGTGATCCCTCACGCGGTCAGATTTGACTCTGGCAACGCCATGGAAGTAATCCGCGAATATGATGCAATTATCGACGGCGACGGACAACCTGCCGAGCCGATACCTCATCAACGACGCCTGCATCCTTCAAGCGAAACCCGATTTTTCGAGATCCCTGGGAGACGATGAAAATCGCCTATTGTCATGCGAGTGCTCAGAGGAGAGCATTCAGTGTCGAAAAAACAACTCGCCAAAATTTGAAGGACGAACCAAACTCAATTACAATACGGCTCGACTGTCTTCTTTGGACTATTGACAGAAACCGCTCCGGCAGTAGAAGATGGTGTGCAGGGACAGAATCCACAGTGGCCTGGAGGAGGCGGTGGTGGAACCCATCCAAAATGTTGCCACATCGTTGTTGTCCCACTGCCCTGGAACCCATCATAAGGCATGTTAGAGTCCTCGGCCGTAGATACCGTTACAGGTGGGCTTATCGCGTTCACGTTGACATTTGAGTAGGCATTTGAGGTACCCCAAGCCGTCGTAAAGCTTGTCGAACCCCTATCGGTGCCGCACCAGCAAAGATTTGACCGCTCCCAGACCCAATGATTCGGAGAAGGATAGAGCGTAAACGATGAAGTAGTAGAACCAGAGCCGATGGAAAAGAAAACGTCATTGATACGTCTGTCGGTCGAAGATACCATATCTTCCCTTATGAACCATGTTGCCCCATTGGC
>Ga0209804_1000580_pt1 | contig 28628 bp, 26 predicted proteins | sample GraSoiAngelo_139_FD_185896 | JGI IMG/M metagenome (GOLD analysis project Ga0209804, IMG submission 185896) | Grasslands soil microbial communities from the Angelo Coastal Reserve, California, USA - 14_0929_12_20cm (SPAdes) (version 2) | ecosystem: Environmental > Terrestrial > Soil > Grasslands ... | reverse complement strand
AATCTCTCCAAATCTCTTCTGAGCATTAGTCGTCGGATATCCTTCCGCTATCTGTAGCCCATCTCGACGAAACTTGTCACAGGCGGCACGTAGAAGTGCTGTGCAGACCCCCCTTTCTCTGTAACCGGGTGATACAACGAAGCACATTATGGACCCGACTGGCTCTCCCGGGTCCGTCAACGCGACTCTATACGATCGCATGTCGACAAAGTTGGCTCGGGGCTGAGCATTGCACCAGCCTACGGGTCTATCATCAATGTAAGCGAGTAATCCCTGAGCTTTGCTAGCGCTAATCAGCGCGGACCGAGCGGCTCTATGTTCCGGACCCGCGTTGGATGTCGCGTCCCAATCAGCTGCAGAAGTATCGTAGAAGCCGCAGTAGCAGTCGGCCCATTGGGGAAAGTCGGAAAAAGCCTGATCAAAGAATTGCAGATAGTCTTGCAATAGCTCCGGTCCTAATTCTCGAACTTCGATCTCAATGGTCTGGCCCATGAGCAGAGATTCGATCTTCTATCGTATAAGGAAGGGTACGCATATAATGGGCTGTCAAGGAAATGGTCTCTCACTTCAACAAGTGGTCGCAAGTAGCAGATGAGCACTTCGAGAAATGAACTCCCTGTGCTCGAAGGGATGAAAGGTTCGGTTGTCCGCGAACCTCCTAAGAATAGAGAAGATGAGATCCGGCTCTCCCTGATGGGCATCGCGGCGCTTTTCAGCTATCTGGGATTCTGGCGCAGCATCTCACCGATTGACTATGTAGCGATTGGAGCTACCCTTGTCGGCGGCTATCCTGTCTTTGTAGAAACGTTCCACTCGCTCCGCCACCGATCGATAAACATGGAGGTCTCGATGACCGTTGCGATAGTTGCTTCGCTCCTCGTGGGCCAGTTTACGGCAGCGGTCGTGGTAACGTTTTTCGTTCTGCTCTCAGAGTTCATAGAAGCTTACGCTGTCGACAAAGGAAGGGCAACGATCGTCAAGCTAGAGAGATCGATTCCGAGGAGGGCCCTTGTAAGACGGGACGGAAGGGAGGTCGAGACCGATGTAGAGACAATTCAACCCGGTGAAACCGTAATTGTTAGAGACGGGGAGCGAATTCCGGTTGACGGAGCCCTCGTCAAAGGCTCTGGATTCGTCAATCAATCTGCCATCACAGGAGAAGCACTTGCAGTTGAGAAGATAGTTGGCAGCAGAGTGTTCGCTGGAAGCGTTGACGAGTCAGGCATCTTCGAGGTGCGGACCGAGAAGGTCGGAACTGAGACCGTCTTCGGCCAGATCATCAAGCTAGTTGAAGAAGCTGAGAGCAGGAAGGCGCCCATCCAGAGAATATCGGACAAGCTCGCCGCCTGGCTAGTCGAGTTTACGATTATCTTCGCGGTCATCACCTTTCTCGTGACTCGGAATCTCATTTCAACCATATCGGTCATTGTTGTTGCTGGGGCATGCGGCGTCGCCGCGGGCACGCCTCTGGCTATCGTAGCAGTCATGGGAGGCCTTGCAAAGAGAGGTGTCATTGTGAAAGGCGGGGTCTACGTTCAGGAGATGAGCAAGGTCGATACTGTCGTGATCGACAAGACGGGAACACTCACGCTCGGTGATCCCGAAGTGACTGATGTAGTGGGACTTGATGGATGCTCAAGAGAGCAGGTTCTGACTTATGCTTCGGCTGCAGAGAAGTTCTCCAAGCATCCTCTTGCACACGCGATAGTTGCAAAGGCCCAGGCTCTCGGAGTCATTTCAGGGTCCTCTAGTTCATCGGACTACATGGCTGGGAAGGGCATAGTGTCGTGGTACGACGGAGAACAAGTCATCGTCGGAAACAGTCTGCTGATGAATGAACAGCACATTGCATTATCAAACGATGTCGATACAACCATCACCAGCAAGGTTTCGGAAGGAAAAACCACGGTCCTCGTAGCTCATGGAGGAAGAATCTGTGGAGTCATTGGAATCTCGGACAAGATCAGAAAGGAGAGTAGGGAAGCAGTCCGAGAGTTGGGAAAAATGGGATTGTCGACAATCATGCTCACAGGCGACAACCAAGTCGCTTCGAAGAATGTTGGAGAGCAAGTGGGAATCAGTGAAGTCCACGCAGAACTCCTACCAGCCGACAAAGTCTCTTACATCGAACAGCTATCGGCCTCGGGACGAAAGATCGCCATGGTGGGCGACGGCGTCAACGACGCACCAGCCCTGGCCCTCGCCAACGTAGGGATCGGGATGGGCGCAGGAACAGACATCGCAATCGAAGAAGCCGACATCGTGCTCATGACAAACGATCTGGGAAGGATTCCGCTGATCGTCAAGGCTAGTAAGCAGGCTTACCATGTGATCATGCAGAATTTCTATGGCACACTAATCGTGGACGGAATCGGACTTGGCCTCGCCTTCCAAGGCCTCCTTAATCCATTATTCGCTGCAGGTATTCATGTGGTCTCAGAGCTCGTATTCATTCTCAATTCAGCAAGACTGATCCGATAACTGCCTAGTCTTCAGCCTATGAGTGTCGAGAAGGGGTTACAGGCAAAATGATAAGTTGGTTCTCTGGAGTCGTCAACGCATGAAACTCGCTGGCTCGCCTCTCAAGATTGAGTTCCTGAAGAACAAGCTGAAGCTTGTCAGGGACACCATGGAGGCGCAAGGGGTTGACATGTGGATTACGTTCACACGAGAAGGCAACGAGGACCCGTTAGTACAGGATCTCCGATTTAGCGATCTGACCTGGCGTTCAGCCGCCATCATCGAACAGACCGGGACGAAGACTGCTATTGTTGGGAGTCTCGAAGAAGAGACAGTTAGGCAGCAGAAGTTCTACGATGAAATAATCGGGTATGGTAGCGAGGGTGCTTCACCCAAGCTGAACGAGTTCGTCAGGAAGAGAAAACCGAAGAAGATTGCCGTAAACACAAGCTATGATGAAGGTGCAGCGGATGGGCTCTCGTCGGGTATGGAGAGATATCTGAAAGCTGCTTTGAAAGATTACTCGAAACGGCTAGTCTCTGGAGAGGATCTCGCCATTGCTCTACGAGCGAGATTGATCCCAGCTGAGGTTGAGCTAGTGAAGAAGTCGATTGCCGAGTGCGAAAAAATCTACGATTCTGTTGAGGACGCGATCAAGCCGGGCAAGAAGGACAAGGATGTCCACGATTTCGCGCACAAGCTTCTGAGGGAGAGAAAATTGGATTCTGCCTGGGCATATGACCGATGCCCCTCGGTGGTCGTCGGCAACGCGCCAATGGCCCACATAGGATACTACGGTACGAGAATCAAAGACGGGGACTTTGTGAAGCTGGACTTTGGTGTCAAATATGATGGCTATTGCAGCGACATTCAGAGGAACTATTTCGTCGGATCTGGACCAGTACCGAAGGGAGTGCAGCAGATGGTCAAGACTGCCCGTGAAGCGAACGATGCAGCTCTTGCCATTTTGAAGCCTTGGGTTCTAGGTTACAAGGTCGACCAGGCAGGGAGAAGCCTAATCGTCAAGAGACGCTATCCAGAATACAAGCACGCATTGGGCCATGTGCTTGGAAGGAGCACTCATGAGATCGGTCCTCTGCTGGGTCCCAGATGGCCGAACAGGTATGGTAAGCAGGGAGAGAAGGAGGTGCAGAAGGATATGGTCTTCACCATCGAACCTTCCGTGACGAGCAAGTTCGGCACCTGCAACCTAGAACAAGATGTTCTCGTAACATCGAACGGGTACCAGGAACTCTCGAAGCCCCAAGAAGCGATAATCCAACTTGGATAATGTCGGCAGGCGAAAAAATTGAACCCCGGTTTACTGGTACGTATAAGCGACTAACAAATCTTAGCGGATCAAAACTGTTTCCAATTCGGTTTCAAGAGGCGACCGGTCGACAAGAGCATTAGAGCCGCAGGGAAGTCACGTCCCGCTTGCCAGAGTCAGTGGGCGTAGGAGTTGAACCATCAGTTCAACATATCGGGCGTGGGATCAAACGCAAGTTCAAACCCATGGCCCATTGTGTTCACCCTCTTGAGCTGGCAATAGTGGGGGGGCCAGTAGGTGAAAAGAGACATCGCTATAGACGTCGTTTAGGGTAGTTCTGGCTCAAGAGGAACAGCACTACTGGCCGTCCAAGACCCACGAGCACCTGGCCCCTATCACTCAGCCCGTATCGCACCCCTGTCGGCGTACTCGGAAGAACCGTTCTACTAACGAGTCCATTGCGTTGCATCTCCTTCAGTTTTTGCGAGAGGACGCGCGCGCTGATCCCTTCCAGACCCTTCCGAAGTTCCGCGAATCCAACAAGGCCTCGGGCATGGAGGATTGTGATAATTTCGATAGACCATTTTCCAAGCACCTTCCTTAATTGGTCCAGTTCAAAACGCCTCGGGCCTATACTTCTCGGAGGAGCGAGGGGTTTCAGTAACTTCTGAGTATCCTGAGACCATCCCTCAAGCTGTTCCGCGAGTTCGAAAAATCGCTGGTCAAGATCCCGAACAGCGGGATGCCTGATGATGTCCTCAAGAGATTTGCCCTTTCGGTCTCGCGACTGCTCCTCACGTGAACTGAGCAAATAAAATACTGGCGACAGGCTTCACAGTCTGAATTTCATATAAAAACCGCCTACCGAGCGTATGGAAAAAAGTAGAATATGGTTTACCTTGCAGAATACTTTGTTGCACAGGTGACCTTTCAGATACCAGGTCACCATTTCCTCGAGTCCGGCACGACAACCACCTACTTGAGTAGTGGGATCCACACCCTCTATGAGAAGGCTGGAACGACAGTCAACGATTATGTCTTTATTGGAAACCAGATCATTGCGAAACTCACAAGTAGCACTATCTACTACTTGCATCAAGATATCTTAGGAAATACAAGACTTGTCACAAGTGGGACGAGTACGATTTTTTCGAGCAATTATGAGCCTTATGGTATTCAGTACGGGGCCTCAGGAACGGATCCTACGTACAAGTACACTGGGAAGCCCCAAGACACAGCAACCGGTTTGTACTACTACGGAGCTCGATACTACAACACATCGATCGGCAGATTCGTAACACGCGATCCTTCCTTCCCGCCACAAAGTGACCCTCAAGCCGGAAATCCGTATTCGTATGCGAGAAATAATCCGCTGAAGTTCACCGATCCAACAGGTACTTGTGTCTCAGGAATAGATCTTACGGTAGACTGTGTGGGATTTCTCATGGATCTCTTAGGGCTACCTCGCCGTGGGCAAAGTAAGTCGTTTTATGACTTCGTAACCCAGGAGTGGGGGCAGACAGTAGCCCCAGCCGTCGGCTTGCTGCAGGATCATAATCTTGCACTTTTCTTCACCTCCATTGCGCTTCCAATGTTATCCCATCTTGTTATTTGGTACTTCAAACATGAGGTTTGGAAACTCAACTACTGGGATATTCTCTATCTCACTTCCCAAATCCCAGACGAAGAAGTGAGTTTCCCAGTGAGGCTCGCTATGGCAGCCGCAGATTTTGCAACCAGCTTCGCGCCTGACTACTTTCTTGGCGGAGGACTTTGTCTAAATGACTTTAGTGTCGGAGGAGTGCAGCTCGGCGGCTCGTCATCGCAGTCATCGTCAAGTCTATCGCCGTCCCCGTCGTCGAATATGGTTCAATCGGGGGCGGGTGGGACATTTTCCAACACTTCAGCAGGAGTGTCGCAGGCGATTCAGCAGAACGTGGCCACCTATGGAAGTATTGGAATGGTAGCGGTGACCGGACCTTACGGAGAAGTGATAACGCCAGGAATCTAAACGTAGGATTCCAAAGGGGCTCCTCGGTCAGAGAACCACCGCTCGTTCTACGGTGAGAAACTGTTCTCGGTCTGAAGTCTTCACTCGTTCGTTGCGGCGTTGACTTTCAACATCAGCGAAATGCTTCGAGTGGATTGTTCGGAGGTTCGAACCGCTGACGAATGTCACGTGGCGCTACCAAGACAATGATCCTCGGTATCATGTTGACGATCATAGAGGAGCGAATTCCTTCAGGGCCCTGCGCAATGCACGCTGCTGTTCGTGCAGATTTTGACTAAACCGAACAGTGGACAGTTCCTTACCGCGCGGGTCAGATGCATTTGTGCTTATAACTATCGATGTTGGAAGGTGGTGAAATACTAGAATCGATCGCCGATTTACTTACGCTCTGAGCCCCCGGTCAAACTCCTCTCGGAGAGGAGGATGCGAAATGGGTGTTGGTGTAGATCAGGCGGCACTCTCTAACCTCCAATATCTTCAAAGCGCATCAGAAAATAACGGTTCTCTGCTGGAGTATCTTTCCAGGTAACCCTGTGTCCTTCTGTCCAGGTCCCAACATGGAAAGAAGGATAGCCAATTCGGATTCGTTTCGTGGTCTCAACCTAACTCTGGCAGAATGCAGCGTATTGAATACTATGGCTCGCCCGTTCACCTCCCTCGCGGAGCGCGGTACGACGAAAAAGTTAGCGAGCTTTTCCTCGGAGTTATAATACCACAATTTTCCCCGTTCGTATGTATCTAGGACAGAATTACCCGGAGACCTCACGATCAAAAAGCTCACTCCCGCAGCTGCCGGCAAAGTCGCAAGTATAGAGACTCCTGCGATTAAGAAAAAAGAGGTCCAATCGGTAACTGTTGATCTAGCCATCACTCTCGCTACCCCACCCAAAAGAAGAGCCACAAAAGCGAACCCGATGACAAACGTATACTTTATTCTGAGAGTGTTTCTTGACTCAAGAATGATCTCGGCATTCATTCCATTGAGATTACCGTACTGCCCAGGAGGAGCGTTGCGGTGCCGTCTGTTAGCAAAATCCACCATAGGCATAGATCTTAACAAAGCAGGTAGAAACATTACAATGATGGCCCCTGTGTACGCGGGCAGATACATTACCTCGAAGTCTACTGAAGACGATCCGAGAAGGCCGATGAAGCCGAAAATCCAGGCAAAGAAGGAAGCATAGACCGAATAACCTAGCCTTTTTTCGGTCAGGTTCGCACCTTTAAACGACAGTGCCACAAATGTTAGCCCCACGTAGATCGCGAAAAATAGCACGGCCAAAAGGTTGTTTCCAAGTACGTGATCCAATGGACCTACGGGATGTCCGTCCCACAATACTAGTGAGAAACTGAAAAAAAGGGTAATTCCAACAAGTTCGGAAATCTGTACATATCTAGTCGCGCGAAAATAAATACGTAGAGCTTCGAATCTTATCTTGGTAACCGATTCCTGAAGGGTCGACAACAAGCCCACTTATCCTCTGAAGCATCTGAAAAAGGCTTCGAGGTCAAGTACTTGGAGTTCAAAAGCCCACCGAGGCTCTCAACATCTTGCTGAGTTTACTGTTTTCAATCTTGGGAGTGGGAAAAGACCTTGCAACGATGGCGACGTCGCGGGTATTTCGCGAGCAGTTTCTGGACTCTCGTCCCCTTCTTCCTACGGAACAAGAACGATATCCGCTCTATCCCCCCTTGGATAGCGAACAATTACATTCCTCATCGTAGTCGTGATCTATGGGCTGTCTCAGGGCTTGCAAGATTGGACTCTGCCGCTCTTGGCTGCGAGCATAGTTTTCGTCTGTTATACTGGAACATCTTTCGAATCCCTCAAACGGGCGCTAGGTCCTTACGATGGGACGAAGTTAAGGGAGCTATATGAGAAGAGACATACGCCGATGGAACCGTTCAAAGCCTCAAGATGAGATTATCCAACTAGGATGATCTCACTCTAGCCTGGCGACACTCGAGGGACGACGAGGCTTATTAGCTCCGGCCTTCTTAGTGATAATGCAAGAGCCATGGGACATGTTTACGCGAGCGTGAAGTTCGCGAATCCTAGAGATATCGAAGAAGGCAGACGCGAGAAAATGGTGGAAGAGAGAGCTTTAGTTGACACAGGCGCGACTTTTACAACCGTTCCCCGGAGCTTGGCCAAGAAACTCGCACTTCCCATAATGGGTAAGGTCAAGGTCAGGACGGCGAGTGGAGAGGAAGCCCTCGACCAGTCGTATGCCTACACGGAGGCGAGTGGCAAGTCTACCGTGGCACCTATGCTGGTCAGTGACAAGATGGACAAGACGCTCCTAGGCGTGTTTACTCTGGAAGCGTTGGGTCTTACGGTAGATACTTCGACGGGAAAGCTGAAAGAAGCCGAGGTACTGCTGCTCTAGCGCCGTATGACAGAGTCGACAGGTTTCTCGACAAGAACGTCGACTTGCAGTTTCCAGCCAGTGAGGTCGACAATGTTAAGATCAGCGGAAGGTTTCGGGTCGGTGATACGGGTGTCGCCGGTCGCAGCCGCTGAGCCGCGTCGCCTATACGTGTACTCGCCTTTAGTGAACGCTGATGACAACGTTCCCCCGCTTTTCTCCTGTGTCGACATACCTGTGAGCTTCGGCAGTCTGCTCTAACGGATATCGCCGATCAATAACAGACCTTAGTTTTCCCGCCTCAATCAGCTCCCTAAGAGTGAGTAGATCTTGAACCGGATACGATCCTGTCCAACGCACCACTTTTCTGCCCTTTTTCGACCGACGTATCCCTCGGAACAGCTGCGACAAACCAGGGTTGCCCAATAGAAGAAGACCGTCGCCCTTCACTGATCTCATAAGACCTGAGAAGGAAGAGCGACCTACCGCGTCAAAGACCACGTCGTAGGTCTTTCCATTCTTGGTGAAATCCTCTTTCGCATAATCAACGACGTGGTCCGCCCCGATAGAACGAATCATGTCCAATTTGCCGGTCCGATCAACGCCAGTCACTATCCCGCCGTAAGATTTAGCGAGCTGTACAGCAACAGTCCCTATGCTTCCGCCCGCGCCTCGTATCAGTACCTGTTGTCCGGGCTGGATGTTCGCTCTTCTGAGAAAATTGATTGCGTGAAGTCCACCCGCAGGGACAACCGCTGCCTCTTCGTAGGACACACTCGCTGGCTTGATAGCTAGTATCGCGCTCTCCTTGAGACAGTCGTACTCGGCGTATGCCCCGAGATGCAGGCCTGTGAGAGCGAAAACCTGGTCGCCCTTTTTGAACCGCGTTACATCTCTGCCTGTCGATTCTATTTCTCCCGCTAACTCCTGGCCGAGAATGTTCCTTCTTGGCGCTCTGATGCCAAACCCAATTCTGAGAAGAAGCTTCCATTCGAAAGGAACTTTGAGACCGCGCAGCTCGCAGTCCCCCATCGCTACAGACGCGGCGTGGACCCTCACTAGAACCTCGTTATCCTTTGGAGTAGGCTTCTCTACATCCCTAAGTTCTAGAACATCAGGGGGTCCATACTTTGTGCAAACGATCGCCTTCACAAACGGTCCCGGCCAAGTTGCTCTAGATTCGCATTCCCTTCATCGTTTCTCTAATCCAGTCATCAACCACCACAAGTTCACATTCCAGGCAGATGTCGCAAGGCTCTGACTTATCTGTCCCGCGGTTATGAGAACATTTCCGGTTTTTTGGCCAGTGTCAAAGATGTTTCCAGAAGGCGTAAGTAGGCGTCTGTACACACACATATGTGTGTAGGCAATGGGCACGAGGAACATATCCATCTCGGACGAGGCTTACTCGAAGTTGGCGGCAATGAAGGGGCCGAAGGAGAGCTTCACTGACGTGATAAACAGACTCGCGGGTAAGAAGTCGGTGCTCGACCTTGTCGGCCTTCTCACGCCTAAGGAAGGAGCCGAACTCCGCTCTAATATTCATGGCATCCGAGCCAGGAGCAGGAAGAGAGCCGCCGAGACGGGGCGAAGGATACGGGGCTCTTGATCGCTGACACGACCTTCATCATCGACCTCCTGATCAGGGACCAGAAGGCTGTCAAGAAGGCAGACGAGCTCGAGGAGAGCGGTGTAACCATCTCGGTAAGCTCGCCAACCATCTTCGAACTGTTCGCCGGGATAGCGTTGAGCAGGAAGGCTGAAGAGGAAAAATCAAAAATCAGCACGATCCTCTCCTCTCTGCCACAGTTAGTCCTGGATTCTCCATCCGCAAGCGCGGGAGGTTTGATCCATGGCGAGAAGATTAGGACAGGTCAGTCAATTGACCCTGAGGATGCTATGATCGCTGGAATAGCTAGGGTGAATTCGGAAAAGGTCCTAACCCGGAACATCAGACACTATTCCGGAATAGAAGGCGTCACGATAGAAAACTACTAGAATGGATCTCAAAGGGAGCAGCTACGACGTTCCGATCCGTGTCCCTTGATTGCAGATGATCCTCGTCATCGACCTGATATTCCCTAGGAAACGCGTTGGAAACGGCTGAGGTCCGCTCAGCCTTTGACGGACAGGTCGCCGTGCTTAGGCTTCCCGGCGCGCTCGTACGCCAAGTGAATCGCGCCTCTAGGGAAGGCTCGAGAGCTAGTAAGGCGCAGACCCGCGGGCACTGTCCCTTCACCGAAGAGTCTCTTGCCGGTGCCGAGAAGTAGCGGGTAGACCCATAGGTTGAACCGGTCGACCAGGTCGTGCCGCAGTAGGGTCTGCACAAGGTTGCCGCTTCCGATCACGTGGACTTCGCCGTGCTTCTGCTTGATGCGGGCCACCTCCTTGGAAACATCTCCTTGGATGAGAGTGGAATTGTTCCATTCGAGTCTGCGGCGGCTGCGGGAGGTCACATACTTGGGTGCGTTGTTGAGTCTGTCCGCGATCTCCTTGTTGGCTGTGGCTTTGGGCCAGTACGCGGCGAAGATGTCGTAGGTCTTGCGACCCAGGAGCAGGGCGTCCATTCGCCCGATGTCCCTGGTGATGAGGCTGAGCGACTCCTCGTCGAGTAAAGGCGCCTGCCAGCCGCCGTGCTTGAAGCCGCCCTCAGTGTCTTCTTCCGGTCCGCTAGGCGCCTGCATGACACCGTCCAGGGTCACGAATTCACTGACGATGAGTTGGACCATGATATCCCCGCGGGCTTGGAGGCAATCCCATGAAAAGGGTTTGCAGGCCAAGGTTAGGTGACGTAGTTGCGCCCGATAAGCTGGCCGCAGCTCTATCGATTGTATACAATTGAGTTATGATATGTCTTCCGTGGCTGACTAGGCTATCTGTTTTTATGCTAGGTCGTTCCTAAGATCAGACGATCGTGGTAGGACGCCGTGCACTACTGGTCTTACTCATCATTATTATTGTAGGCTCTGTCTCAGCCCTAACTCTGTGGAGGTCGCAGCAAACTCATTTCGTCTTTAGGACTAGACCTAGCATAATCCTCGGCAGCAAACAGTCGGGTCCCTATTCTCCTGTTGGTTGGCTTATGCCAGGCGATACTCGTATTGCCACGTCGTACGTTGCTAACCAGTCTTTTGATCATAACTACATGAACGCGTACGTGACCGTCCTGTCCTCTTCAACGTACCAGCTCCAGCCGGGCACAATCCTCTCGTTTGGTCTCTACATCAACAGCCTTTTGATGGGAACACGAACATGTTTCACGGACAACCCCAGTGGCAACGGCGGATGGGCTTCTATCGGCACGATCAACAACAACGGCTACGCCCTTAGCACCTTCGCTTGCGGTGTTTCCCTGTTCAAGACCCCGTTTCCCGCAGGATCAGTACTGACTGTGACAGTCTGGAGCAACCGCCCTGTATGGGTACAAGTTGATACTTCTCCGACAACAAACTCGTACGAAACATCCAACATAACATCAGCCGCTCAGCCGCTAACAATAGATCCCACGTCGGGCACTGTTTCCCCACGCACAATAACGATCGACGCCTATTCTGATTAGCGCAATTCACTCGCAAAGACTATTAGTCGAATTTCTAGATCCGTTTACTGAATCTGGTTCAAGAATCGGTATTCGAGAACGCGCTTCATAATCGGGTATTGAAATTGGGCTCTGAAAACCGTTCTGAAAAACGGTATCGGAAACAGTAATGTGAATTTTTCTAGCCCCCGCGGGAGCTTATCCCTTGTCTCGGGAGACGCCACCTAGTCCAGCCATGCTACCGTTAGCTCAGGTCCGTCGGTTCTTCTCTGCTCATCCATTGCTCTTCCTATTCCCGCTCGCTCCTCAAGTCGAATACCTGACTGGCTCTAGCCAGCTGAGCTGGCTCATAGGTAATCCCCCACTGTTCTTCCTCTTTCTCATACAGAACCTAGGCTCCTACGGGCTCACCGTCTTTCTCGCCCGGGAAGCTCAGATCCGATGGCGGAAAGGATGGGCGAGCATCATCCTACTCGGATCAGCCTACGGCATCCTGAACGAGGGAATTGGAGCCGGCACACTGTTCAACCCTGACAGTGCAGCGTTCGGAGTCCTCGGGTCTTATGGTCGATGGCTCGGCGTGAACTGGGTCTGGGCCACAGGCCTGGTCATGTTTGTTCATCCGCTCTTCACGTCTCCCTTCCAATTCTCCAGCACAGACTCGCCCTACCCGAGACTCGGGGAAGGAGCCTCGTCGGTAGCAGAGGACTGGGTCTCGCGGTTGTTGGGCTCGGAATCGACGCCCTCGGAACCCTTCTCTTTGTCGGAACGATCCGTCATTTCTTTGCGGGCCCAGTTTTTTGGACAGGCAGCTGCCTTGTCATGGCTGCACTGGTCGTAGCCGCCTATCTTGTGCCTAGGGACCTTCTTCGGCCCAGAGTTGACAAGCCACGAGCTCGTCCCTTGAGCTTCTTCATTCTAGGCGCGGTGTTCATCTGGGGTGTAACTCTTGGAGCAGACTTCCTCGCCAACCTCAGCGTCCCGCCGATCGTCGTGGCTTTCTTCTTCATTGCCATAGGCGGACTTGCACTCATCTGGATTCTCCGGAACGTTGGACAGAACAGTAACCAACGTCACCTAATCGCCCTAGCCGCAGGCCTCGTTGCTTCCTTGATCCCCATGGGATTCTTTGGTCAACTTGGGACGGGAATAGGACTGCTTCCCGTAGTCGTTGTTGACTTGCTCGGCGTATTGTTTTTTGTCCGCCTTTGGAAAAAGTATAATTCCTCCAGTCTTTTTATCGCCCGGTTTCCTCAGAATGGCGTGCGGCTGGTAAAGCGCCCCGAAAAGATTCACAGCCTTCCAGCGCCATGAGAGACTGGGTCATGGCCACTCTGCTAGCATTGGTTGTAACTGTCAGTGCCGGCGTAGGGTACTTCGTCGGGTCAACAAGCCAGTCCAGTACGGGCCGCTGTACGCCCTGGGGAAGCCTAGGTGGTTCCAGCCCAGCGGGAGTAGACGTCACCGTCCCCTATCAGAGTGATTGGAGATTGGCAATTGCTGAATTCGCGTCGAACCAGACAAGAGCGAGTACATGGGATTCGGTATGTAATTATGAAGGGAGTGGAAACACATCCTTCTACCTTTCAATCGCCAACTATCAAGGTTGGAACACGGTCGTAGCTTCGGCCCACAAATTCGGAGGAGCGGGGGGAACATTGACAGTGACTGTCATGTTCGGCGGGTCGAGTAGTACGAATAGTACGACTTCGGCTTACGGTACGGCTACGGTTTCGTTCTCATTTCTTGAGTGAAGGTGTGCTAGCCTTCCCAACCTCGCGAAAGGAGCAACCCTCCCTGCGGCTTCCGAGAAAAAAGTCCGCAGACTGTCACGTTTGACACTGGGCAATTGCAGAATAGGCTTAGATCGGAAATCTAGACAGGCGATATCAGATCCCGAGACTTTCACGAAGGGCCATAGGCTCAATTTCCACTCTTGAAAAACGGTCGACCGTTCCATTCTGCGCTGCGGATTACAGGAATCGCCTAGATCAGTTTCAACTGGCGAGAGCCCTCGGAGAAAAAGGGGGGTAGGCATTTTTTTCTCGCGGCACGAGAGTGAGAGACCCGGATTTTTTTCCTATGTTCAAATTAGATTCTGTCGGGTCGACGCTAGTTTCTGAAGACTCGCAGCTAGCACAGTCTTACAAGAGTTCAAGAAATGTGTGGGCTAGAATCTTCGTAACGCTGACAAGGTCGTTTATTCTAACATGCTCGTCTATTCCGTGAATGTTGCTGTCCTGCCGTGTAGCACCGAGAACCGCGATAGGAATGCCTAGCGCGCTGACAGCGGCCATGTCCGTAGATCCCTGACTACCGCAAGGTGGAACATCTCTACCCAGAACCTTCTTGGCCACTTTCCGGACAGTCCGAGCCAGTGGATGACTAGGCGAAGTCACCATAGGATCGTATCCGAGGATCATTTTCATAGACACCTTGACCTCGCGATGCTTCGCGGAAAACTCCTTCACTACCCTCGCAATCTCTCTCCGGACTTGAGCCTCACTCTCTTCCGGAATAAAGCGACGATCAACAAGAATCTCGAAGGTGTCAGGAATAATATTTCCCTTGAGACCTCCCTTCACAGTATTGACATACAATCCGGGCCTCATCTTCTTGGTACCCCATATCGGCTCCGCATTGATCCTAGATCGTCGCCTGCCGATCTCTTCTCCCAGCTTCTTCAAATCCTCAATGAGTGAGGCACCATACTCGATAGCATTGACCCCTGTCCACCCGCGTCCCGAATGAGCCGCCCTTCCACGCACTGTAATCAGATATTCAGCGTCCCCGAGACTCGCGATATGCAACGCCTCAATCCCGCTATCCGCCGATAGACAATAATCCACATCCTTAGTAATCACGTGCTTGTCAACTAGATAATTCACACCGCTATAACCGCCCACCTCCTCGTCAGTGGTAAACGTAGGAGTAATCCTTCCCCGGAACTCGGTGCCGGTCTCAACAAGCGCTTTCATCGAAAATATCTCGCAGGCGTTAGACCCTTTCATGTCAGCCGCTCCCCTACCATAGATCTTGCCATTCTTGATCGTAGGCTCGAACGGATCATGCGACCAGCCTGAGGGATCAGCCGGAACAACATCGACGTGCCCGTTCAGGAGGATCCAAGGGCCCTCACCTTCCCCTTTCAGAGTCGCATACGTGTTCGGCCTAGGACCCTTGAGTCCGACTTCAGGGCTTACTCTACGACGAAGGGCCGCCTCAGGAATGTAGCTAACCGCTGGCCTGACTCCCAAGTCCTTGAGTTCACTGGCTAGAACCTGAGATATCTTGGGATAGTTGAGACCTGGCGGTACGGTAGTGTCTATGTTAACTAGGCGACAGGTAAGATCGACAATGTCCTTCTTGTGGGCATCGATCCATCGATCTACTTGGTTGAAAACCGTTTGCGACAGCAAGCGAGTTCTGTATTTGAACTCCGGACGATCACGTTAATTGTTCTTTCGATCATCCTCTAACGACACAAAATGCAACAACAACCAATTCACGGGTCTCGAACTATCGAGAGTCTCTCACGATTGAGACACTATACTAGGGAAGTTAGAACTGTTATGGTCTGGGAGGTTGTTACTGTCTGGCCGTTTGCATCTTTCACTGTTAGAGCTACAGTGTATGATCCTGGGAGTAGGTAGGAGTGGCTGACCGAGCTCCCGGTCGCTGTTGTTCCGTCGCCAAAGTCCCAGCTGTAGGTGTAAGGCGAGCTTCCACCAGACGCACTGCCGGTGAACGTCACAGCCAAGAGCGGAAGCGGGTTTGATGGAGAGTATGTGAAGCTGGCAGAAAGTGTGGCGTTGACCGTTATCATCTGAGACGACTTCGCGACCTGGCCGCCGGCATCGGTGACAGTCAGGGTTACCGTGTAGGAGCCGCTTGATTGGTAGGTGTGGCTGGCTGAGCTTCCCGAGCCTGTTCCTCCATCACCGAAGCTCCATGAGCAAGTGAAGGGTGATAGTCCGCCTGAGATAGAGGCTGTAAACGAGACAGATTGTCCCGCATTAGGCGAGGACGGGGTGAATGTGAAGCTCACCGATAGAGAAGGTAGCGCGATGCTGACAATGATGCTGTTCTGAGAAGTAGCTGTCTGTTGAGGTGAGCCACTGTCCTTGGTGGTTAGGGTAACTGTGTAAGTGCCGGCGGCCTGGTACGTGTGCGTTGTTGAAGAGCCGGTTCCCGTTGAGCCATCTCCAAATGACCAGTTGAATGTGTAAGGCGGAGTTCCACCGCTGGTGGAGGCGCTGAACGACACCTGCTGGCCTGCTTGAGGCAAAGAAGGACTATAGCTGAAGCCGGCGGTTAGAGGAGGCGGTGGACTGCTTACTGAAACCGTTTGCTGGGATGTACCTGTTTGTTGTGGCGAGCCACTGTCTCTAACCGTCACGGTAACACTGTAGGACCCAGCTGATGAATATTCATGAGTTATGGAGGAACCCGATCCGCTTGATCCGTCTCCAAACGACCAGCTGAACGTGTAGGGACTAGTACCACCACTAGCGCTAGCAGTGAATGTGACCTGTTGTCCAGTCTGAGGCGAGGACGGACCGTAGGTGAAGCTTGTGGTCAGAAGCGGAGGCGGAGCAGAAACAGTGATCGACTGCTGGGAGGATGCGGTCTGTTGCGGAGACCCACTATCTTTCGCCGTCAAAGTTACAGTGAACGTTCCCGCGGACGAATAGGTGTGAGTTACCGAAGAGCCTGAGCCTGTTGATCCATCACCGAAACTCCAGCTGAAACTATAGGGAGTCGTACCACCACTGGCGGAAGCGGAGAATGTCACCTGCTGGCCAACTTGAGGGGAAGACGGACTATGAGTGAAGCTGGCGCTCAGAGGAGCAGCCACAGTGATTGTCTGACTCGATGTTGCCTTGACCCCGTCGGAGTCCGTGGCTGTCACCGACACCCTGAACGAGCCAGACGTGGTATAGCTGTGAGTTACAGGATTTGATGTTGAGCTGCTGCCATCACCAAAGCTCCAGCTGAAACTGGGAGTCCCAACACCACCCGTCGCGGTAGCCGTGAACGTTACAGACTGGCCTACTTGAGGAGAAGAGGGATTTTCAGTGAAGCTTACACCGAGAGCCGTCGCGACGCTTACTGTCTGACTCGAAGAGGCGGTAGCACCGTTGGCGTCGGTTGCGGTCACCGTCGCCGTGAAGCTTCCAGGATTAGCATAGGTATGGGTTGCAGGATTAGACGACGACGTGCCACCATCCCCAAACGTCCAGCTAAACGTAAACCCGCCCACCCCGCCTGTCGCGCTGGCGGTGAAGGTTACCAGGGAGGTAGCCTCAGGGGATGTTGGAGTGTAGCTGAAGCTCACGTGCGGAGCAGAAGCCACGCTGATAGTCTGGCTAGAGCTTGCAGAAGCGCCATGAGCATCCGTGACAGTAACGGTAACAGTGAATGGTCCGGATGATGAATAGGTGTGTGTCGCTGGATTTGATGTAGAGCTGCCCCCATCGCCGAAACTCCAGCTGAACGAATATGGCGATGCTCCTCCAGACGCGGAGGCTGTGAATGTGACTTGCCGGCCTGCCTCTGGCGACGACGGACTATAGTTGAAGCTGGTTGTCAGCGTCGGAGGCGGGCCGCTGACTGTAACGGTCTGCTGCGAGGTCACCGTCTGTTGAGGAGACCCACCGTCCGTGACAGTCAAGGTGACGGGGAATGACCCAGTAGATGGGTAAGTGTGGGTCACACTGGGACCCGTTCCTGTCGATCCGTCTCCGAACGACCAGCTGAATGAATACGGAGTCGTCCCGCCAGCAGCGGAGGCTGTGAACGTCACCTGTTGTCCAACCTGAGGCGATGAAGGACTGTAAGTAAAGCTCGCAGACAATGGAGGAGGCATAATAGATACAGTGATCGTCTTCTGTGAGGTCACCGTCTGCTGTGGTGAGCCGCTGTCTCCGATCGTCAACGTGACAGTGTATGATCCTGCGGACGAAAACGCATGAGTCACCGACGAACCTGCTCCGGTCGAACCGTCTCCAAATGCCCAACTGAAAGTGTAGGGACTAGTCCCACCAGTGGCGCTGGCCGTGAACATGACCTGCTGTCCAGGCTGAGGTGAAGATGGATTGTAGCTGAAACTACCACTCAGAACAGGAGGCGCACTGGAGACAGTTATGGTTTGTTGGGCTGTCGTTGTCTGTTGAGGCGAGCTGCTATCCTTGACGGTAAATACAACCGTAAATGACCCCGTGGAAGAATATGCGTGAGTTACTGACGATCCTGTCCCCGTGGACCCGTCACCGAAACTCCAAGAATAGCTGTAGGGAGAGGTTCCTCCCGACGCAGAACCTGTGAAGGTGACCGTCTGTCCCGACTGAGGACTGGTCGGACTGTGGCTAAAGCTGGCCGTAAGAGCAGGAGGTGGACTGACGACAGTAAGAGATTGCCGAGAGTTTGATCCCTGCTGGGGCGAACCGCTGTCTGTCACCGTCAAGAGCACGGTGAATGTTCCAGCTGACGAGTAGCTGTGAGTTACAGTAACGCCAGCACCGGTCGAACCGTCGCCGAAGCTCCAGGAATAGACGTAGGGTTGTATTCCTCCTGATGCTGAGGCGCTGAATGAGACTGTCTCTCCCACATTGGGCGATGACGGGCTGTAGGTGAAGCTTGAAGTTAGAGGTGAAGGAGCGGGATTACTGACAGTCACCGATTGTTGGGAGCTAGCTGTCTGTTGCGGCGATCCAGAATCCTTCACAGTTAGAATCACGTTAAACGTTCCTGCCGATGAGTACGTGTGAGATGTAGTGGAGCCTGTCGTAGTTGAACCGTCGCCAAAAGACCAGCTGAAAGTATAGGGCGCGGTTCCTCCACCGGCAGATGCAGTGAATGTGATCTGTTGGCTTACTTGAGGCGAGGAAGGACTGTAGGTGAAGCTAGCTGTCAATGTAGGAGGAGGACTGGTGATTGTAATGGATTGTTGCGAAGTCGCAGTCTGCTGAGGGGTACCGCCATCTTTGATGGTAAGGATTACAGTGAATGTTCCAGCAGTTGAGTAAGCGTGACTTACAGTAGTACCTGTTCCAGTCGACCCATCACCAAAGCTCCAGCTGTAGGAGTAAGGAGAGGTTCCACCACTTGCCGAGCCGCTAAACGTCACCTGCTGGGCAACTTGGGGTGAGGTTGGGCTGTAGCTGAAGCCAGCAGTAAGAAGAGGAGGAGGCGGGTTCGTAACTGTGAGAGACTGCTGGGCAGTCGCAGTCTGTTGAGGCGAACCACTGTCTTTCGTAGTTAGGGCCACTATGTACGTTCCCGCTGTCAAGTAGGTGTGCGTCGCTGTCGCGCCGTTACCGTTCGTTCCATCACCAAAATTCCAGGTGAATGCGTAGGGTGCTGTTCCGCCCGAGGCGGTGGCCGTGAAAGTGACGGGCTGGCCTACTTGCGGGGATGATGGAGAAAATGTGAAACTGGTGGCAAGAGTCGGGGGTGTGTTTGTCTTGAAGAACTCTGTCATCGGCTTGGCCTTGGCATCGTTAGATGTCAGACTGGCCAGGTTCCAGTTCACCTCTATCGTCCGGGTCCAAGAATAGTGGTTGTAGCGGTTGCTACTCGCGAATCCGGTTTCAGCTAGTGGACCGGCCCAGACTGCGTAGACGCAGTCCTCTGAGCTTCCATTGAGAGGACACCAACCCGTGCCCTCGTCGAAAACAACGAACAATGCAGCGCGAGTATTAGTGAAAGTGTAACTCTTCAGAATATTCGGCACCAGACCGCTCAGATAGTTGTCGCCCATTGGAATGGACTCCGCGCAGACACCGGTGAACCCGTGCATGTTGTTGCAGTTGTTTGGTGTGAGCCACATGAAGTTGGGTGCAGAAGCTGAATTCAGGTCGTTGATTAGTGAACAGTCCGTTACCGTGCAGCTGCTCGGGTTCGCCAGTACGACCTTAGAACATCGGGCCGGGTTGTTTAGAATATCTTTGAAAGTCACAAACGGATTATGCTCGGGAGTATACGGTTCATGATAACTCGTATCGCAACCGCTAGCAACATTCTGATCCTCCATGTAACCCTTCCACGTTAAGCCGACAGACTCAAACCGGTCCACAAGGTTCTGATTAGACACTGGAGGGCAACCTGTATTCCCACAACCGAACGTACCACCCCCCAGCAATGCCATGTAATCGGCTTCACTGAAATGCGATACTCCGAGATACTGGGATCCAATCCCGTAACTATTGGCGAGACCAGCAGTATACTGGTCCCCGTTAGAGCCTGAACAGGGAGGGGGACTCCCGGCGCATATGTCCTGTATCCCATGGTCTTCCATGACGATGATAACCGTGTGGTCAAAGGTGGTGCCTGACGGAGGTGTCGCATTCGCCAACTTGGCAAGGTTTGCCGCTGCGAGGATGCCTAAGCTGATCGTCAAGAGAAGAATGGAGAAGGAGAGAATCCTGGCTGCTCCTCTCTTTGGCCGCTGCAAGACTCTTGCCTCCCGCTCACCGAGCCTCAGATGAAATATTTCAAAGGCAGGTCCACAACATCCTAGGAGCGACTACTTGCGAACACATATCCGGAATTCTTGCACAAATGAATGCGTTTTAGGTAATACTGTTCCATCAACGGAAGGATCCCGAGGAGAGTAAGTCAATTTCTCATGTTGATTTATCTATCGCAATATAACCAGCGACTCCATTCGCTTGCTGGCGCACGCTTCTCTGTTTTGCGTTTTCAGTGGAGGAGTCCGCCTTCTTCCATGAACGTTTGCGCTCCCGGGCCCACATAGGTGAGAAGAGTCAGATGTTTGAAGCTCCTACGAATCCAGTTTTGCATAGAATCAAACCAGTCTCTGAACTCGACAGGCTTCGGAACTAGGTCTTGCTTACCATCATCAAGATAGTTCATGTCGGCTCGGATTCCTCCCGCTAACATCATGTGAGATAGTGTCCATGAACGGAGAAACTCGACGACGGGGGATTGGAATCCGTCGATCACATAGCAACTCTTCTCTGGCGCATACTCCGTAACAAGCGGGAGACGAACAGCCTTGTTCAGCAACCAGAACTTTCTCGTGTCCTCGTCCTCGGCGGGTTCCGGAAGAACAGTAATCGGTGCAAAATCGGATGAAGGCGAGATCGCCGGAAGGATTACTAGGTCCCCAGACGACCGCAAGTACTGTAGGAAAGTCTCTTCGTCTTCCTTGGACATGTACAGGACTAGTTGTTTTGGCAAGGTACCTTGCACTTTGTTGGAGTCTCACAATCCATCAATCTGCAGCTTCTTGAGCGTTAAGACAACCAAGTTACTGTTGGAAGGGTCGACTAAATAGCTACAATCGGCGGCGAGATAACGGACCATGGAATCGGCCTCTGAATCCGATAGATCCCGAAGGGTCAAGGCTATTCTGCGGTCCCCGACAGTTATCTTCTCGTTGATTCTAGTCACGGTCTACATTATCATAGGAGCAATAGTAGGGAACTTTTTCGAGCCGATACAACTACAGAATATCTTCGTCGATCTGGTGGTCCAGTGCGATGTCCCAACACCCATATTCCCTTGGACTGTTCTCACAGCTATCTTCCTGCACGCCAGCATTCTCCACATAGCGAGCAATGTCTTCTTCCTTCTATTCTTCGGTTTCATTCTAGAAGAACAAGTGTCGAAATCGCGCTGGATAATGACCTTCTTCATAACGGGGTTAGTAGGGAGCCTTGGCTTCGTGGGTTACGATCTTCTCGGCTACTCCTTATCCCCAAACACGTTCATTCCTGACTGTGCCGTTGGGGCGTCCGGTGCTATCTATGGAATAATGGGAACAGCAGTCGGACTAAAAGTGGTACTCTTACTAATTTTCCTTCTAGGTCTGGACATTTTCGCAGGGGGTGGAGGACCCGCCCACCTCGGAGGACTCGTCGCGGGACTCATACTGAGAAGATACTGGTCACTTGGCGGAGGGTCCTTCCGCGGAATCTAGCGAAAGGTTCACCAAACAGTGATGATCTTCTTGGCATCAATCCGAAAAGTCTGGACAGGTCTGCGACCGGAGATGTATTATGCAACATCCGTACGTCGTTTGGACTCGACGGTACGTAATATGGCACCAAAGAAGAAGAGCAAGAAAAAGAAAAGTATGTAGACAAGGCAAGGGCGTCGAACGCCCGTCCCCTCCAGTTTTCTTTTCTCGCTAATTATTCTGATATCCATTTGTAGCCGTTTGGAACCGGATTGCAATTGGCAGATCCGTTTTCATTATCAGCTCGCCATCCGATTGCTGAAGAGTCGAACCCTTCCTCGATTATTCAGGTCCCTTTCTGCCACAAATCATAAAATGTCAATAGGGAAAAGGGACGGCCAAGGATCGAGGAATGGCTGAAACTGCAAAGGGCTTAGACAGGACCCATTGGCGAAACCTTCGAATCATCATAGTCGCGACGCTGATAGCGCTGACGGTTCAGGGCTGGACAGGAGATGCAACCAACCTTTTCTCGATGTTTCCTTCGGGAGGCGTGGAGTAGTCGCTAAACGGCATCTTTAACGGCGTTGTGACGACCTGCTTCTTCTTGATCTGGCACGCTTTCGAAGGAATCGCCATATTCGCCCTCTCGCTGATCGTCCTTGCGTTTTCCATCAAAGCCAAACCCAAGAGCATCCGAATCTGCGCGATTCTTGGACTTGTCTACGTTGTGGTGGCGGGGGTTGGCGGACTATTCTTCGTCTTGTCAGGGTTCACGAACAATGGAAACTCTGCCCAGATGGGAGGAAGCTTCATCGGTGCCTACGCATTCTACTTCATGGAACCTTACTACGCAAGATAAACGATTAACCGAAATCCCATGAGATAATTCCTCTCGGCCCGTCGTGATGGAACGCTCGTCCGACCATTTCTAATACTGTTAGTCTCAGACCGCTTAACCATCTCCGTTGCTCATAGATCTTAGTGTCCCATCAAGGAAAGCTGAGCGGAGTCTCTGGATCGCACTTGCAATATCCTCAGTGATCGTCGCCGTCGAGTTCACAGGAGGGTTCCTGGGTCAAAGCCTTGCATTGCTCAGTGATTCAGGCCATGTGCTGACCGATGTTCTAGCCATCAGCGTCAGCATCCTCACACTCAGGCTTGGACGCATGCAACACACAGCAAAGCGGACCTTTGGATATCATAGAGCCGAGATCTTCGCCGCTCTTGTCAACGGCTCGACCCTTATCGCCGTAGCCCTTCTGATAATCTATGAAGCCCTTCTCAGACTCCAGCAGCCGACCAGAGTCCAAGGAACGCTCGTTCTCTCTTTAGCCTTGTTAGGCCTCCTGGGAAATCTTACCACAACAGGACTACTCGCCCGTACAGGGAAGACAAGTCTCAACGTCAGAGGAGTCTTCCTTCACGCCGTCGGAGATACAATCTCATCCATTGCCGTAATAGTCAGTAGCATTGTAGTTGTGTTCACTGGCTACTCCGGGCTGGACCCCATAGCAGCGATCCTGATTGGGATTCTGATCATGAGAAGCGCCTACGGTCTCGTGAGGGACTCGACGAACATTCTGCTCGAGGCCACCCCTAGACACCTGGAACTAGAAAGCATTGCCAAAACTATCCGAAGCGTCGAGGGTGTCAAGGGGGTCCATGATCTACATGTCTGGACGATCACATCCGGACTCTATGCTCTCAGCGGACACGTAACACTAGATTCAGACAAGATAAGTCAGGGCTCTATCATTATCGAAAAAGTTGCCAAGAAGCTGAAAGAATCGTTTGGCATAGAACACGTGACTTTACAAATGGAGAAGGAGACCCTCGAGAATATTCAACATGAATCCTCTACGCTTTGATGCGCCCCTCAGCGCAAGGAAATTCTATATAAGGTACCGGGTAACTTTGCCCGCCTAGATTGCTCAAGACCAGCACACGCCATCCGTCTCCGTCATCCCCTATACTCCGGATAGTCTTGATTCCAGTCTTCACCTCCTTGTCTCTCGCTACCAACTATGCGATGATTGACATTCCAAACGTCAAGTTGATGGATGCGTTTGTCTTCATCGCAGCCTTCCTCTTCGGATTACAGGTCGGACTCGGCACAGCCGTCTCGATTTGGGCCGTATACGGATTCGTCAATCCCTACGGCCAAGATGACCTCATACTCCTCTTTTTCTTGATGACTGGCGAATGCTTGTACGCCCTAGCAGGCGCCCTCCTTAATCGCACCTCAGTAGCCCGAGAACTCATAGCGAAGCAGATTCAAACCAGGACAAGAGACAAGCAGTCAATCAGCCACGGCATGGACCTAGAGACAGGGATCCTGTCCCGAATCAGGACACGTGCTAGGAACCTGCTCAATAATGCGCGTCCGTATGGAAGGATGAATCTGTTATTCGGACTAATTGGCTTCCAGGCAACCTTCGCCTACGATGTCCTGACAAACTTCGGGTCTTGGATCTTCAAGACCAGTTCACCGTATCAAGCTCTCATTATTGGAATGATAACCGGGGTCCCCTTCGCCATACTCCACGAAGCAAGCAATCTAGTGTTCTTCGCGATGGTAGTCCCTCCCGCAATAGTGGCCGCGAAACGTGTAGGCCTGCAGATTCAACAAAGGACTCAGTGAGCACTAACGAATAGCCACCGGGTCTTCTATCTCATTCTCGGAATAACAGCTCTCACAATCGCTTCAGCTCAGGTTGGCGCATATTATTATCTTGAGATTCCCAGGAATGGTACGGTCGCTAATTCGTCAGGACTTTGCAACTATCTAACAAGCAGTCCAATGGGAGTAAACATGATTGCTACAAACGTTCTGATCAACTATGGCAACGGCACGATGAAATGGTACAATGAAACAGCAGTCCCTTCCAGCTGGAATGCCTACGCGCTGACAATGTACCTAGCGAAGTGCAATGTTCAGGCGAAGTTCTATGGACCTCCGTTGAACGAACACTTCGTTACGGCAATCAACGGAGTCAGCAATCAGGGTAGTTTCTCCTGGAGCATCTGGATGTTCTGTCAAAACAAGAATGCTTGGGCATACTCACAGATCGGGATTGACCTGATTTCATTAGTAAACGGCCAGACGCTGGCATGGGACTTCGGATCTTCCTCTTCTGGAAGCAATCCACCTCCCCCCGTACCAAGCTCGAAAACGGTGGGCTCCTGCCTGTGATTGCTTTCAAAGCTCCCGTTGCCAATACTTATATTCCAAGTCCCGAAGGAGCGGGTAACTTTGCCCGCTCTGAAAGTGTATGTACTAGTCATCATTAGTTTAATGGTTTCCGGCTATGTGCCGACTCCTTCATTTGGATCGTCGACGACCGCCCAAGCTGCTATCGCCAACGCTCTTAGATGGTTGGATGTCAACCAGAACCCTGATGGCTCATACAGTTCTACTCCCCAATACTACCAGCACTGGGCCGCTGCGGCCGCCTACGCTCTATGGCTCAACAGTTCAAGCTCTCCCGAAGCGTCCAGAGCCTACTCGTGGGTAGCCTCTCAAATGGATAATTCTTCTAGTGGGACGTGGTACGAAGCGGACATCCCTGGCGCAATACTATACTCTCTTGCTGCCAGCAAGAATCTTGGTCTAATGCACAACTCATCGGACTACACAGCGCTCCGCAACTTCCAGCAGTCCAATGGGGGATTCGCTGGTTTTGCAGAGCCCCCAACCTACGCCCCCGTTGCGAGCGTCGTGGATACTAGCATGGCTCTCTGGGGACTCATTCACGCAAAAGCGGTGAACGCCTCTAGCCAAGAAGATGCCGCAAGATACCTCTTCTCTCTCCAAAACACGACCGACGGAAGCTTCGCCCTCACGTCGAACACGGTCTACAACAAATTGGAGTCCTTGGCCCCAGACCCGATCAGCCTGACAGCGCTAACGTTGGTAGTTTTGAAGGATGCCTCCTACGCTCCAAGTGATTCCCGGATTTCCCTCGGGCTAGACTATCTTGAAAAGGCTGTTTCAGCATCGTTCAAGAGTAGCGTTGACCCATCCAACTCGACTGGGCACGTATATGCAGCATCCCTCGCGGCTATTGCCTTCAACGACTACGGCAGGAACCATGATGCGTTGGCGCCAATACCCTTCATCATAGCGAAGCAGAACGCTGACGGAGGGTTTCATGATGAATCCCGGGGCTCGACGGCGTCAAATGCCCTAGACACTGCGTGGGCTGCTATAGCCTTGCAGCTGGTTCCTCCCGGTCCAGAGTTTGGCGCCTTTCTCCCGCAATTAATCATCTTTGGGACAATTGCTGGGATTGCTGCCTTGGCGGTTATCGTGGGGGTTGTCGTCTACCTAGTCAGGAGAAATAAAACACAGACTCCAGTGAGTCTGTGAAAGGGACCTGTTTTCAGACTTGCGAAAGCGGTGCGTGAACTAGTTTTGGCTGTGCTTTGTCGTGCCGGTTCCTTCGAGGGCGTGGACCATGTTGACGACGACTTTGATGGTTGGGATCAATGCGATCAGCAGAAAGATTAAGGGATAGGCCCATGGCTGCGCTGTAAAGTAGGGCTGAGCAATTCCGCTGGTCACTGAGTAGAGTATACCGATGGCCACGATCTGGAAGAAGTATGCGAGTAGCGGTGTCCAGGTTCGATAGTTCTTGTATGTGTCGGATACGGTGTCGGCGAGCTGGGTGCCGAATTTGAGGATGATGAGGCAGACGATGAGGCCGAGCATGAAGACTACGATGTTCGCGACTGATATGGTGGATCCTGTTATTGGGTTAGATATTCCTGGAAAGCCAAGAACTACGGCTTCGACGATTACCAGTACTATGACTCCAGCGACTAGTCGTATGAATGAGGGCATGACAGGAGCAAACGCGCCCCAAGTCTTGTTGGAGGTTGAATCTGTCATTTTTTACACTTGGAAAGACTATCGCTATGCGAACGGGATATTGCTATGTCGAAACCTTGGATGGCACGGTTGGGTTACAGCCTGAAATGCTTCAGGTTCGACCGCCTCCAGATTTAATATGGAACCCAGCAGCCCAGCGGATAGTCGGAAGGTTCTGGGCTGTTTGGGTAGATAGAGCATAATGACGATCCACGTCCTCCTCACAGCAGACAACCACCTCGACCCCTCAGCTGTCCAGTACGGTCCCAGAAGATTCGAGAGAAAGCGCGACTTCCAACACTCCTTCGACGTCTTGGTCAACTTTGCACTTGAGAACCGGCCCGAGCTCTTCCTGATCGGAGGCGACTTTTACGATGGCATACTGCCCGGCAACCCTACGCGCGCCTACGTGGCTGAACAGTTTAGGCGGCTGCATGAAAAGGAGATCAAGATAGTTCTCATTAGCGGTCATCATGATACCCCGAGGAGCATAGAGCAAGGAGTCTCACCACTATCCGTCCACGCCAAGACAGGCCACGTCTACTTCCTACAAGACCCCCGCCCAACACCGAAGATGTTCCATTTCGGAGGAGAGAACGTCAACGTCACCGGCATGAGCCTCAGCCCCGGACTCGGTCCCGAGCAAGACCCGCTGGCCGGACAAGAAGTGTCGCGCGAGGGCGACGTGAACATATTCCTCACTCACTATCCTATCGAAGGGTTCGAAGGCTACTTCGGACAAGAGACACATATCGGAAAATCCTCGATACCTCGAGACTATCAGCTGTTCGCGTCTGGACACCTTCATCGGCATCAGAAGAATACCATCAATGGCACGGCTGTGATGTATCCGGGGAGTACTGAGCGCGTCAGCTTCAACGAGGAAAGAGAGGAGAAAGGGTTCTGCTGGCTCGAACTAGACAAGAGCGGCATACTGCAACAAGAATTCCACTCAACGCCCGCCCGTCCAATGGAGACGCTAGATTCCCGGGTGACCGGTGAGGGTGGAAGCCTAACACGGCAAGTACAAGATGTTATAGAGAAGAGACGTGGCGCCGAAAAGATTCTACGGATTCGAGTAACAGGTCGAGTATCTCTCGACCAGCTCTCAACCTACAAACGCTCAGCCCTACAATCATACTGCCAGGACCGTTTCTTCCACACCGAGTTTGACGAGGACGGCCTGAATGTTCTGACGTCAGAGGCGATAGAGTCGCTGCCAAGGACCACGCCGCTAGAAGAGCTCGGTCGGTCATTTCAATCCCTTCTTTCGAACGTGAAAGAGGAAGAGCGTCCACTCGTTCATGAAGCTTGGAAGGCGACTGTTGCGAGGCTGCAAGAGGAGGGAGTCAGCTGAGACTAGTAAGTCTTCAGGCGCAGAACTTCAAGAAGCTGAAGCTCGCCAAACCCCTTCCGCTTTCTGAGGGCATTATTCTAATCACCGGTCTCAACGAGAGCGGCAAGTCAACGATCCTAGACGCTGTCCTCTACGCGCTGTTCGGCCGTGTGATTCGGCCTAGCAAGATGCCGAGCAACGAGGACATCATCAGCTATGGGAATGGGGAGGCACAGGTTCGCCTAGAATTCGACATTGGCGAGAACAGGTATCGCGTGGTGCGGGAGGTCCACAAGACCCGACCCAACCGGGCGACCCTTGTTGAGGTGCGGTCCAACGGTACGACAAAGGCTCTCGCAAGCTCCGTCAAGGACGTAACGGCTGAGATTGAGCGGCTGCTTGGAGGGATAACGTATGATGAGATTGTTGCGAGTAGCGTTGTTGCCCAGAAGGATCTCGAACGGCTCATCAAACAACGGCTCGATGATCGTAGGAAGGTCATCAACGTCTTCCTCAACCTAGAGAGCTTCAACAAGGTCCAAGATCAGCTCGATAATGAGCGGAATGGAATTGAAGGCACGAGTAGGACCCCGGGACACCTCACAGTTGAGAGGCAGCGTCTCGAGACTCTCAACGAGCAGCTGAAGGAGTACAAGGAAACAAGCGTTCAGCTAGACAATCTGAATGTAAAGGTCGAGAAGCTCAAGAAGGATCAACAACATCAAGAGAAACGCTTCGTTGAAACTGACACTCTATACAAGACGCTCAACGAGTATGGAGAAGCCGTCAAAGAACGAGACTCTCTACAGCGAGAGATAGAAGACAAGAGCCTCCTCACAAACAATC